>Ga0075418_10002837_pt1 | contig 19830 bp, 20 predicted proteins | sample SoiMetdeltSBSDD2_FD_81776 | JGI IMG/M metagenome (GOLD analysis project Ga0075418, IMG submission 81776) | Bulk soil microbial communities from a Populus tree surrounding site in Tennessee, USA - Soil MetaG P. deltoides SBSDD2 | ecosystem: Environmental > Terrestrial > Soil > Tree plantation...
GACACCAGCGCGGTGGCCAATCTCCTCGGCGACGAAGATGCCGTGCGCGAAGCCTCGATGCGCGAGCTGCAACCCACGAACCACATCGCCCGATGCGTACACATCGGCGACTGAGGTCGCAAGTCGTTGATCAACTCGTACGAAGCCGTCGTCAAGATCAATGCCGGCCTCCCGGTAGCCCAGACCGGCAGTCTGCGGCGCGCGCCCGACGGCAACCAACATGAGCTCCGCCTCCAGGAGCTGTCCATCCGCAAGCTCCACGCGTACACGGGACTCGGTCGTTTGGCACGCCGAAATGGCGGCATTGGTGATGACTTTGATCTTGCGCTTGCTGAAGGCTCGCTGCAGTGCGGCTGAGATATTCGAGTCTTCCCCTGACAAGAGTCGAGGAAGCGCCTCCACGAGGGTGACGTCCACCCCGAACGAGCGCCAAGCCGAGGCGAACTCCACTCCGACCACTCCGCCCCCAAGCACGATCACCGAGGTCGGAAGGCGATCCAGGCGGAGCGCATGATCGCTGCTGAGGATCTTCGCGCCATCGACCTCCAGACCGGGCAGCGTACGTGGGTAGGAGCCTGTGGCCAGTACCAAGTTGGGCGCCTCGAATGTCTGATCGCCGACCGCGACGGATGGCCTTCCGTTGCTCGTGATCAGCCGACCGGCGCCTTGCACAACGGTGATGCCACGAGAGCTGACCAGGCCGGACAGGCCCTTGTAGATGCGTTCGACCACGCTGTCTGCGTAAGACACCACGCCAGCGAGATCGACCTTGTCTATCGCTGCATGGATACCAAACTGGCTTCCGTTGCGCACCGAGTCCGCAACCTCGGCGGCGTGCAACATCGCCTTGGCGGGGACGCAGCCGCGGTGCAAGCAGGTGCCACCGACCTTGTCCTGCTCTACCAGCCCGACCCTCAGTCCTAGTTGGGCTGCTCGCAGGGCACAGGCGTAGCCTCCGCTGCCAGCACCGAGAACGACGAGATCGAAAGCCTCCGCACCGCGAGTGTCGCTCGCGCGCGCAGTGGCATCGGAAGAATGGGCCATGGCGCCATCCTCTCAAGTCGGCGAAGACCCGCGATTCTGCAAGGTACCGGCCATAATTGGCGCATGAGTTGGTTCCGGCGGACGGCGAGCCGGGTCAAGAAGAGCCGCGGGTATGCCTCGCAGAGTCGCTCGGTTGACGACGCCGTCACGTCCCACCTCACGCAGTTCGCACGAACGCGGCGCGGGGTCGAAGCCTTCGTCGAGCCCAAGACGGCGGTCACTCAGACGACCTTGCTGCTGGTCGCCTTTGACGGCGAATGGACTCGACGAGCTGTGCCCTCGCCCGAATGGGCACATGCCTTCGCCGAGCACCTGCAAATCCCCGGTTATGACGCAGCGGTCGTGGGTTATCCGCAGCGAATGCGCGACTACAACAGCCGCAACAAGAAGCATCCCGACCTGCGTTGAGCCCGATTCGATGTGGAACCGTCTGATTTACGACTAAGAACAAAACAATCCATTTCCGCGAGATCTACGAATCACGAACAGGTGAAACGTCTGCTGAGGGGGATTAACTGACTATCCCCCTCTTTGAGGGCGGCGTCTCGCACGTCCAGCCGTGCTGACAGAGGTGCCGGGTCGGTGGGATGGGTGACTGGGTGCCGGGGCAGCTGCCAGCACGGCTGGGCTTTTCAAGGTTCCCCGCTCGTACGGTTGGGCAACGCTTCTACGAGTGTCCCCACCCGCGCCTCGGCTGTAGCCTGCGAGTGTGGCCGGGCTGCTCGAGCGCGACCGCGAGATCGCGACAGTCGAGGCCGCGCTGACACAGGCGCATTCGGGCGCTGGTCAGTGCTTGATCATAGAAGGTCCGGCCGGCATCGGTAAGACTGCGTTACTCGAGGTCGTCAAGACCATGGCGGAAGACGAGGGCGTACGCGCCCTCACTGCATCTGGTGGGGAGCTTGAGGTTGACTTCCCCTTCGGAGTCGTGCGCCAGCTGTTCGCCCCCTTCCTGACCGAAATGGCTGGTCAGAGTCCGCTCCTCGAGGGTCCCGCATCGATGGCTCGTCCAGTCCTTTTGATGGCTGACGGCGCTGACCTGTCACGGCCGGCAGGAGAAGGCGGGTTGTTCGAGTCGCTCTATGGCCTCTACTGGCTGACGTTGAACCTTGCTCAATCGGGCCCTCTCCTACTCACGGTCGACGACGGGCACTGGTGTGATGGCGCCTCTTTGCGCTACCTGATCTATCTTCAACGACGTCTTGCAGGAATGCCCATTGCCGTCGTTCTTGCCACCCGTCCAGGCGAACCGAGTGCCAACGTTCGCCTGGTAGATCAGCTGCGTGTCCAGGCAAAGTCGCTGCATCTCGAAAGGCTCAGTGTTTCCGCCGTTGGGGCCATGCTCCGGGGTGCCTTCTCCGAAGCCCCGCACCCGGAGCTCACCGCCGCCGCCCATACGGCCACGGGTGGCAATCCATTCCTTGTGCGCGAGCTGGCCACCGCTTTGCTTGACCGGCAGCTGCGGCCGACCCGCGATGCAGCCGCTGAGGTGTCGATGATCAGTCCAGAACAGGTCCAGCGGTCGATCGTCCGTCGGCTTTCTGCACTTGGGCCTGGGGCGACCGCACTGACCCAGGCAGTAGCAGTTCTCGGCAGTGGCTGCGAGCTACGCCATGCTGCCCGGTTGTCCGGGCTGAGCGACACACAATCGACCGCGCGCGTCGAGTCGCTGGTCCGCGTGCAGATCCTGCGTGACGAGCCCCAGCTTGCCTTTGTCCATCCGCTCGTGCGGGCCGCGGTGTACGCCGATATGACGACCGCGGCGAGGGCGCAAGCGCATGCCGAGGCCGCCGTGATTCTTCGTGCTGACGGAGCCGAGCTGGACACTGTGGCGGCACATCTCCTGGAGAGCCCAGCCCTTGGCAATGCCGGTGTGGTGGACCTCTTGCGAGGCGCGGCTCGACGTGCGGCTAGCCATGGGGCGATGGACGTGGCTTCCACGTATCTGCGGCGTGCGCTCGCTGAGCCTCCGAGGGGTAATCAGTACGCCGATGTGCTGCGTGAGTTGGGCACTGCTGAACTCGCTGCGGGTCAACCGAGTGTGGCGGCCGACCGGCTTGCTGCGGCTGCCGCTGAGGCCCGTGACTTCGACTCACGCCTCAGCATCGTCTTGATGCGCCGACATGCCCTCGTGCTAGCTGACCGCATCGCCGAAGCGGTCTCAGTCGTTGACGACCTACGCGCCGAACCCAACGCTCACGCTCAAGCGGACCTGCTCGAGTCGGCGGCAGTTGGTGCTGGCCAGCTCGACTTCAGGGTCGTACCCGCGCTGGAGCATCGGCTCGTTGAGTTGCAAAGCCGAGCCAGGACCTTGACGGTTACCGAACCCTTGGCCCTCGCTGTAGCTGCATCTTCAAACGCGTTCGCCAATGGTGATCTCGAACTCACGGCGACGCTGACGAACAGGGCCTTGGACTCTCTGGCTGCGGCGCATCCGCAAAGCGACTACACAGTCGAAGGCCAGCTCGCCGTCGCGCTCTACATGTCGGAGCGGTACGACCGTCTTGACGAACTCTCAAGTCGGTGGCTGGCCGACGCGCGGCGCCGGGGCTCGTTGCCGAGGTTCATTTCCATGGCAACAATGCGAGCCCATGCGGCGTACCGTGCCGGGTCGCTTGCCGATGCGGAGGCAGATGCCCATGACGCTCTCGAGGCGGCACGCCTCTACGGACATATGTTCTGGTTGCCGGGCGCCGTTGGCGCATTGGTCAACCCACTTGTGGAGCAGGGGCGCTTCGACGAAGCGGAGCGGCTCCTGGTGGAGACCAAAGTTCAAGAAATTCATGGGAAGTCATCGGCTTTCTGCTGGGCGGCAATGTTTCTTCCGGCTCGAGCCCGTTTGCGCGTCGCCGAGGGCCGACCACGAGAGGCTGTCGCAGACCTGCTTGCATGCGGAGATCGCTACGAATCGAGTGCCAATCGATCCCCGTCACTGTGGGCCTGGCGCTCGGAGGCAGCGCTCGCGCTCGACACAGTTGGGGAGCACACACGAGCGGTCGAGCTGGCCACTGCTGAGGTGGTGCTCGCACTCGAACTCGGAGCTCCGCGTGCAACTGGCGTTGCTCTCAGAGCGCTCGGACTCGTGACTGGCGGCGAGGCGGGACTTGCCAGCCTCACAGAGGCCGTGGCGATCCTGTCGAAGTCCTCGGCGAGACTCGAGCACGCGCGAGCGCTTGCTGATCTTGGCGGTGGCCTGCGGCGTGCCGGTCGGCGTACTGAAGCTCGGGCGACCCTGCGGCAGGCACAAGAGCTTGCTCTCCGCTGCGGCGCCAGCGTACTTGTGCAGCAGGCGCAACAGGAACTCCTTGCCAGCGGGGCGCGTCCTCATCGAACGCGTCTGAGGGGACCGGAAGCCCTGACGCCGAGCGAGCTTCGCGTTGCGCGGCTAGCCGCCGATGGTCGCAGCAACCCCGAAATCGCGCGCCTGCTGTTCTTGACGAGGAGAACCGTCGAGACGCATCTGACCCACGCGTACCAGAAGCTTGAGATCGCCTCGCGCGATGACCTGGCCTCAGCGCTTATGAAAGATCTAGCAACCTGAGCAAATATCGTGGTGGCTCCACGACGCCACCTGGCTAGCCCCAAGACAACGCTACGGTCATGACTACAGCCCAGCTTGGCGCACGGCGCCTCGCCGAGATCGTCGGCTTTCACATTGACCGGGTGGCTGCCGCAGCAGGCTCGGACCCGGAAGTCCTCCGTCTGGAGAACCTTGACACAGACGTTCCGCCCCCGCCCGAGGCGGTCGCCGCAACCCGTGCTGCCGTCGGAACGCAGGCCGCCAACAGTTGGCTTCCGTTCAGTGGTCGCGATGATCTCAAGCACGCAGTGGCCGCTCAGATTGCTCGTAGAGGCGGACCCGACTACGACGGGCCATACGAGATCGTCATCACCTGTGGGGAGGGCGATGCAATGCTCGACGCCCTTTTTTGCGTAACCGATCCAGGCGACGAGGTGATCATGACCGACCCGACCTACGCTGGCATGGTCAACCGCGTCCGCCTGGTTGGGGCAGTTCCGCGCTTCGCACCCCTGACCTCCTCGACAGGCGAGTGGCGGCTCGACCTCGATGCGTTTCAGGACGCGGTGACCGAGCGAACGCGAGCGGTCTTCATGAACAACGCTTCGTTCCCAAGTGGCTGGGTTGCCTCTGCCAGCGAGCTGGAGGAAATCGCGTCGGTGTGCCGCGAGCGCGAGATCTGGTTGGTCTACTTCGCCAGCTTCGAGGGGGTGCTGTACGACGGACGCAGCATCATCCATCCCGCCTCACTTGACGGGATGCGCGACCGCACGCTGACAATCGGCTCGGTTTCGCTGGAGCAGCGGATGATTGGCTGGAGGGTTGGCTGGGTTGTTGCGCCAGCCGACCTCGCGGGCCAGGTCGCGACGGTTCACAGCTACAACGGGCTAGTGGCTAGCGGCTTCGCGCAGCTTGGAGCATATGCGGCACTAACTGCCCCTGACGACGGCCTGGCGGCCGCCAATGTTGAGTGGCAGGTTCGCCGCGACGAGATGCTTCGCCAGCTCGACGGATTACCCGTGGTCTCACCGTCAGGTGCTTGGTCCATGCTGCTCGATGTGGCAGCCCTCGGAGCCGATCCGTTTGATGTGTCGGATCGCCTGCTCGTGCAAAAAGTTGCCGCGACGCCCATGGTTGGCTGGGGCGACCAAGTAGCCGGCCGCCACGTTCGCTTCGTCTTCAGCAATGAGCCCGCTGCGAGGCTTGCCGGGCTCGGCGAGCGGGTTCGTCGCGCACTGGCAGCATCAGGCGCGACAGGGATGGCTTAGCGTCAGCACTTGCCGGTCGCTGGCGCAAAGGCCAGTTGGGGAGACGGAGCGTTTCACGCACCGAGCGAGCGGGCCAGGGCGATGAGTGTGCGTACGCCAACGCCGGTCCCGCCCGGAGCCACGTAGCCGTAGGGCTTGCCATCAAAGAACGCCGGACCTGCGATGTCGAGATGAGCCCATGGCGTGCCTTCCGCCACGAACTCCCGCAGGAATGCCGCGGCCACCAGCGCACCCGCCCAGCGATCACCGCCGACCGAGCGCAGGTCAGCGACCTTGGACTCCAGCTTGCTGCGAATCTCGCTGGGGATCGGCAGCTGCCAAACGTCCTCGCCGGCCGCATCCGCCGCATCAAGCACCAGATCAGCTGTCGCATCGTCGGTGGCCATCAGTCCGCTCGTACGCTCCCCGAGGGCGACCACACAAGCACCGGTCAGGGTCGCTACGTCCACGATCAGGTCAGGATGGTCCTCGTTCGCCCGGGCGATTGCGTCGGCCATGACGAGTCGGCCTTCGGCGTCGGAGTTGCCGTTCTCAACCGTCTTGCCGCCGTAGATGGTGAGCACGTCCGAGGGCCGATAGGCGCTTCCGGACGGCATGTTTTCCGCGAGGGCCCCGTACGCCGTGACCTTGATCTTGAGGCCAAGCTGAGCCATCGCGTGCACCGCGACCAACACGGCCGCGGCGCCGGCCATGTCGCATTTCATGGCATACATACCCTCTGGCGGCTTCAGATCGAGGCCACCGGTGTCAAAGGTGATGCCTTTGCCGACGAGCGCGAGATGGAACTTCGCCCCGCGCGGGCTGTAACTCAGCCGCACGAGCCTGGGGGGTCGGGACGACCCGCCCCCCACCGCCATCAAGCCGCCGTACCCGCCGCGGCTCAGCGCCGCGTCATCAAGCACGTCGATCGCGACTTTGCTGCCGCGTACCAGGCTGCGCACCTGCTCGGCGAACGATTCGGGATAGAGCAGGTTCGCAGGCACGTTCACCCATTCGCGTGCGGTCACAACCGCTTGTACGACAGTCTCCGCGCCGGACACTATGGCGGCGCTCTTCACGTCGCCCGCATGGATCACAGTGATGGTGGCGATCGTGCCGCCCTTGGCGGGACCGGCACTGATTGGCTCATATCGGTAGCTGCCGAGCAGCGCACCCTCGGCAACGGCAGTGAGCTGCGCGGAATCCTCGGTGCCCAATGAGACCGCCACCGTTAGCGTGTCGTCGGCCAGGGAGGCGGCGTGGCGTACGCCGGCGCCCGCCGCGCGCCGCAAATCCTCGGCATTGGGCTGCTCGGAGCCAAGACCTACTACCACAATGCGTGGTCCCTCGCCCGGTGCCGGAAGCGTCCGCTTGGAGTCGGCCCCCTGCTTCGCTCCAACCGATGTTGCCATCTCGGCTATGGACAGACCGAAGCGCTTGGTGAACGCACCGGCGATCGCCTCAGGGACCGCCCGTGTCCCCGACTCGCTCAAACCCACCACAAGCACATCGACATTGCGCGGCACTGCTTTGGCGATCGCGAGTGTGGGCAGCGTCCGAGTAGGCACGATGGCTACATCCTTTGGTTAGTCGGCGTGATCGAATGAGGCTTGAACAGGTTAGCCCTTCGTTGACGAAAACGATCCTGACCTGCCGGTTTGATGGTTACGAGGAGATGGAGGAGACCCTTGGCCGAAGATGCTGAAGCCGCCCGACTATTAACGTCGCCACTGCACGAACGGCATGTCGCCGCCGGTGCGAAGTTCGCAGCGTTCAGCGGCTGGTCGATGCCACTGGAGTACGCCGGAGCGGGAGTCCTGGCCGAGCACGCGGCTGTTCGCAACGCTGTCGGCATCTTTGACGTCAGCCATCTCGGCAAAGCTACGGTGGCCGGCCCCGGCGCGGCGGACTTCGTCAACCGATGTCTGACCGCCGATCTGGGAAAGATCGGCCCAGGCCAGGCCCAATACACACTGATGTGCTATCCCGAGGGCGGCGTAGTTGACGACATGATCGCCTATCTGAAGTCCCCTGATGAGGTCTTCTTAATCCCCAACGCCGCGAACTGCGCGCACGTGGTAGCGCTCCTTGCTGAGGCTGCGCCCGCCGGTATCACAGTGACGAACCAGCATCGCGACTTCGCGGTACTGGCTGTTCAGGGCACGCTGTCAGACGAGGTTGTCTCGGCTGCCGGGCTTCCGGCAGGCCATGACTACATGAGCTTTGTCAACGCCGACTACGCCGAGACTCCGGTGATCGTTTGCCGGACCGGCTATACGGGGGAGCGCGGCTACGAGCTGGTGGTCCCAGTCAGCGCGGCCGGGGGAGTGTGGGACGCGGTGATGGCCGCGGGAGAGCCCTACGGCTTACAGCCCGCCGGGCTCGGGGCCCGGGACACCCTGCGAACCGAGATGGGCTACCCGCTCCACGGCCAGGACATTTCATCAACGATCAGCCCAGTCCAGGCGCGGCTTGGCTGGGCAGTGGGTTGGAAGAAGGAAACATTCTTCGGCGCCGACGCCCTCCGCGCCGAGCGAGCGGCAGGCCCACGGCGATTGCTGCGAGGACTGCGAGCGACGGGTCGGGGAATTCCACGGCCTGGGATGGTCGTACGCGGGCCGGATGAAAGCGAGGTCGGCAGCGTCACCTCAGGTACCTTCTCGCCAACCCTCAAGATCGGCATTGCCCTCGCACTCGTTGACACCGGCCTGGGTGAGGACGATGTCGTGACGGTGGACATCCGGGGTCGGCAGGAGCCTTTCGTGATCACCAAACCGCCGTTCGTGACTCCCGGCGTACGGGAGGCCTGACCACGCGCGGTCGTGAGGCCACGGTGGCGGTCATATCCAAAATCGTCATCTAAAGATCGAAGACGCAGTCATCTCGGTCGTCCAATGCGCATCGGATGCGGCGCTTCTGGATCTCGCTGAGTTCGGTTGGCAGCTCATCCGCCGGGAACCACGCCACGTCCGTCGACTCCTCGTCGCCCACTTGCGCCTCGCCCGAGACATAGCGGCAGCGAAAACACATTGAGACGAACTGGCATGTGTCACCGTTCGGGTAGACGACGTCCGGGTCGGTGGTGAGCAATGCGAGCCGTTCGACCCGCGCGGTGATGCGAGTCTCCTCCAGCAGTTCCCGAAGGGCTGCGGTGGCTGGCTGCTCAAAGGGCTCCACGATCCCGGCCGGCAGACTCCATAATCCCGTGTCGCTGCGCCTCGTGAGTAGCAAATGCACTCGACCAGGTGTCAGGTCCGTGCGGATCACGACCGCGGATACGCCGGGCAGGAGCAACCTGCCTTGTCCGTACGCGCGCCGAATAGTGGCGATGTAGTCAGGGGTCGGCACTAGCTGACATTAGCGAGCGCCTAGCTGCAAGCGTCGGGGAATCGCGCATCGCCATGGCTGAGCCTCACCGACCGGAGCGAGCATTCCCACGTTGCGCGAGCAGCTCAAAATCTAAACGTCGGGCTCCAGCGGCATCGGGCCGTAGACCAGCCGGTCGGCTTCGTACAGGCTGACCGCTCGGACTCCGGCTGACACCAGGCTGGGATAGAACTCGCCCAACCAGGTCTCCGCCTCTCCTTGGGTCTGGAAGGTGCGGTTCATCGAAGGCGCGTCGGAATTGGAGCGGCTGGAACTCGGTCTGCGGTCGGGTACCCAACGCCAGCTCACCCGATCACCTTATGCGTCAACGCAAGCGTCGCTTGGGCGTGGTTGCGCCCACCATGGCCCCGTCTGTCTCGATGAAACTGTGCAGCGCTGCGTCGATGCCAGCCATGGTCTCTGGTGACAGCTTGCGGTCCGCCGCAGCAGCGTTGCTTGTTACCTGCTCCGGGCGGGAGCCGCCGGTGATCGCACTGGCGACATTGTCGTTCTGGAGTACCCAGGCCAGCGCGAGCTGCGGCATCGTGAGGTTCTCTGCATCGGCTATCGGTACTAACTGCTGCACGCCCGCAAGGACGTCATCCCGCATGACCCGCTGGATGAACCGCGCTCCTTCGGATGCATGCGTGGCGCGTGACCCTTGGGGCGGCGGTTCGCCAGGTCGGTACTTGCCGCTCAGGATGCCTTGCTCCATCGGAGAGAACACCACCTGGCTGATGCCGAGCTCTTGACAGGTTGGCACGACGTCGGCCTCGATGATGCGATACAGAGCGTTGTATCGGGGCTGGTTGGAGACCAACGAGAAGCGAAGATCCCCGGCCAGCGCGTGTGCCTCACGCAACTGCTCCGCTGTCCACTCGCTAACGCCGATGTATAGAGCCTTGCCGGCCCTGATCACGTCAGCGAAGGCCTGCATAGTTTCGGTCAGCGGCGTCGCATAGTCGTATCGATGCGCTTGGTAGACGTCGACGTAGTCGGTCTTGAGCCGGCGCAAGGAAGCATTGATCGCTTCATGAATGTGTTTGCGGGAAAGGCCCGTATCGTTCGCGCCTGGCCCTGTTGGAAAGTAGACCTTGGTAAGGATCTCCAGTCCGTCGCGGCGTTCCCCAGCAAGAGCATCCCCGAGGATGCTCTCCGCTCGGCCGTTGGCGTACACGTCGGCGGTGTCGAAGGTCGTGATACCGACGTCGAGCGCGGCGCGGACGCAAGAAGCCGCCTGCTCTGCTTCAAGCTGCGAACCGTGCGTGATCCAGTTGCCGTAGCTGACGGCGGATACTTTAAGGCCGCTGTTCCCCAGATGCCTGAACTCCATGGACACTTCCCCCCAGAATCTGCCCAAGGCTTGGTATGCCTATCAATAGGCTTCTCCGCGCTTGATTCTGGGAGCAGGTGATCGGAATCTCCGGATCTGCGTACTGCGCGTCATGCCATACATCAACAGGCCCTTTGGCGAGGCTTTAGGTAGTCGAGCGGCCAGCACCTTTTTGAAGCCGCGCCACATCAGATAGCCGTCGACGAACACCCCAAGAATGAACAGATACATCGCCAGGGTGGCGATCAACGTCACCGCTGGCCAGTAGCTGCCGAGTATGGTCACCGCCAAGATCACTACGACGGACGGCAGGAGGAACTCGCCCAGGTTGAAGCGGGCGTCGATGTAATCGCGCATCAGCACCTTCTCAGGCGCAGCTTCTCGGGCGCTGATCGCCTTCATGCGATTCGCTCGTGACTGCCGACTGGCGGCCGCCCGAGCTTCCTTCTTGCCCAGCGTGTTGCTCATGCGCTGGCGTCGTGCGGCTTCGGCCTCCTTGCGGGTCGGCGTTGGGCGATCCTTCTTGCCGGTCGACACGGGATTGATCGTTGTCGTCGGCTCTGGCGCGGCGGCCTGGCTATTGCGGCGAAAGAGTGCCACGGGTCCCTCTTGTTCGTTCTGGTGCTGCGCGAGCAGGGGTTTTGGCGGATTGGCCCTGGATTGTCTCAGGGGATTACCCCAAAGACGAAACTACCCTGCTCCCTCGCTGTGTTCGGTTTCCCTGCAGAGATACGGTGGAAGCCTGCGAGCGGCCCCTGCCGCGGAACCGGAGTCTGGAAGGACCAGCTGACATCTCATGAGCGGCATTTTTCAGCGGATCTCATTGATCTTCCGTGCCAAGACCGACAAGGCCTTGGACAAGCTCGAGGATCCGCGCCAAACCCTCGACTACTCCTACCAGCGTCAGCTCGAGCTCCTGCAGAAAGTCCGCCGCGGAGTCGCCGATGTAGCGACCAGTCGTAAACGGATCGAGCTTCAAGCCAACCAGCTCAATACCCAAGCGGACAAGCTGACCAATCAAGCTCAAAAAGCCCTTGAGGTTGGCCGGGAGGATCTCGCCCGTGAGGCCCTGACGCGGCGGTCCGGCATCCAGCAGCAGCTGAGCGATCTTCAGGTTCAGCATGCGCAGCTGCAGGGTGAGGAAGAAAAGCTCACTCGAGCCAGCCAACGGTTGCAGGCCAAGGTGGACGCGTTCCGGACCAAGAAGGAGACGATCAAGGCCACCTACTCTGCCGCCGAGGCCCAGACCCGGATCAACGAGGCGTTCTCTGGCATCAGCGAGGAAATGGGGGACGTCGGCCTGGCGATCCAGCGGGCCGAGGACAAGACGGCACAAATGCAGGCTCGCGCCGGCGCGATCGATGAGCTGCTGGCCAGCGGGGCATTGGATGATCCCACTGGAACGGCCAAGGACGACATCACTCTCGAGCTGGAGCAGCTGGCGTCGACCTCTGATGTCGAGAACGAACTGGCGCGGATGAAGGCAGAACTCAGCGTTGGCCCGTCTGCCGCACCGCAGGCGATCGAGGGTCAGCAGGCTCCGTCGCAACAGCCTCCGACGCAGGCTGCCCCGCCGCCGAGCCTGGATGCCCAGCCTCCACAGGAGTATCAGGCTCCGCCCACCCAAAGTCAGGAGGCGCCGCCGGCTCAGCCGCAAGGTGACCTGCGATGATCGTTCGCATCCTCAACGAAGGACAGTGGCGCCTGACCGACGAGGCCGTACGCGGGCTCAACTCTTTCGACGATGCTGTCGAGCAGGCCGTTACTGCCGCGGATCAAGATCAACTGACAAGAGCGCTGCATGCGCTGCTGGACCGGATCCGGACCAGCGGCACTCCGGTGCCGGACGAAGAACTCGCGGATTCAGATCTGATCCTGCCGGCCGCCGACTCAACGCTCGATGAAGTGCACCAGCTTTTGAGCGAGTCCGAAGAGGGTCTCATCCCTGGCTAGGTCGCGACCCAGCACCGCGAAGCGAGGCTGCTAGCCGCCAGCGTCTCGATCATCACGCCTCGCATGATCACCTTGTCGCGAGATCATCTTGAAAGTTGCCGCCAGACGTGTCGGATCCGGTGACTCCTGATCGTCGCTCGAGCATCAACCCCTTCACTCCGAATACGGAGCTGTCAGAAAGGACAAGATGATGAGGTACATGATGTTCGTCGCCACCGATCCGGAGCCCGATCCGGGTACCGAAGCACCTGAGGCGATCAGCACCTGGTTCACCGAGGTGAACGGCCGCGGCAAGTACGTCACCGGAGACCGGCTGCGCCCAGTTGATGATGCGACGACGGTCCGGGTACGGGCGGGGGAGCTGCTCGTGACGGACGGCCCGTACACCGAGTCTCGAGAGTGGATCGCCGGCTTCGACATTCTCGATTGCGACGATCTGGACGAGGCGATCGAGATTGCCGCCAAGCATCCGATGGCACGCTTCGGCCGGATCGAGTTGCGACCCTTCTGGCCGATCGAGGGTTGAGTCATCGCAGGGCGCGATGATGCCGCCCAGCAACTGGCAACGGCGATCTTCGACCAGAGACTGCGGATCCTCGGCGGGCTGATCCGTGTTACCGGCGACTGGGCTCTGGCTGAGGACTGCGTGCAAGACGCAGTGGAGCGTGCGCTGCTCCGCTGGCCCGATGATGGGATCCCCGACAATCCGGCGGCGTGGCTGACCACCGCTGCCTACCGCAGGGCGCTCGACGTGCTGCGGCGCCGCCGGACAGAGGCACGAAAGCTGCAGGAACTCGCATCAATGGCGCGTAGTGATCAGGTCAACGGGAGTGATTCCCACCCGGATTCAGACATCTACCGGGACGATCAGTTGCGGCTGGTGTTCACGTGAGTGCCACCCGGCGTTGCCGCTTGCCGGCCGGGTGGCACTCACGTTGAAGACAGTTGGCGGGTTGTCGACCGCTCAGATCGCCCGGGCATTCCTGGTGAGCGAGGCGACCATGGGGCAGCGGTTGCTGCGTGCGCGCAACAAGATCGCCCACACCGGCATCCGGCTCCATGTTCCCGAACCGCATCGAATCACCGAGCGGACCACCGGGGTGCTCGCCGTTGTCTACCTCGTCTTCACTGAGGGCTACGCGACTCCCGAGACCCCCGACGGGGCCGATCTTGCCGCCGAAGCGTTGCGACTCGCCGGGCTCCTGTCCCGCCTGCTGCCCGAGAACGACGAGATTCACGGCCTGCAAGCGCTGCTACTCCTGCAGCACGCACGCCGATCCGCCCGCACTGATTCGGACGGAAACCTGGTGCCGATGGAGGAGCAAGACCGAGGCCAGTGGAACCACTCCATGATCGCCGCCGGCATCTCCGAGCTCGACGTGGCCAGGGCCAGCGGCCGCCCACCGGGACCATACCGGCTGCAGGCCGAGATCGCTGCGCTCCACGCCACCGCTGTGACGGCGGCCGCGACCGACTGGGCACGAGTGGTCGCCGGCTACGACGCGCTGCTCCTGGCACATCCATCGCCCGTCGTCGCCTTGAATCGAGCGGTGGCCGTCGGGTTCCGCGACGGGCCAGAGGCCGGACTGGATGCGCTGGCCCAGCTCGGCGGCGATGCGCGGCTCGGCGGCTACCATCTGCTACCGGCATCGCGAGCCGACCTGCTCCGTCGTGCTGGCCGTCGTGAAGAAGCGGCGACCGCGTACCGCCAAGCCTTGACCCTCGTTGAGAGCGCCGGTGAACGCGCGTTCCTGCAACGTCGGCTTCACGAAGTGCTCACCACGCTCGATAACGACAGTGCTTAGTCAGCTCGCTGCCTAGCCTGGCCATCCGGCACCGGGTACAGAGACCTCGGCCGCCAGGATCTTGCCCGTGCGTGAGCCGGGCGTCATGGCGTCTGGCCAGGCGGCTGCGGTTGCGAAGAGCGTCGTACCTGCGGGACCGCCGAGAGTGCAAGCGAAGCAGCCGAGCTCGGAAGCGATCGTCTGGAGGATCTCGCCGCCCTCTCTGACTCGTACGCAGCGCCGACCAGGCACTTCGGCGAACCAGACGGCGCCCTCGGCGTCGATGCATATGCCGTCCGGAGCGGCCCCTTGGAGATCGGCCCAAACGCGACGCCCGGAGAGACCGCCGTCTGCATCGATGTCGTACGCCGTGAGCACGCCGGCGTAGGACTCGGCCACGATCAGCGTGGAGTTGTCTGGCGTCACCGCCATGCCGTTTGGGAATGCCAGATCGTCGGCTACCTGGCGAACTGTCCCGTCCGTGTTGGCCAACGCGATGAGTCCTGGGGCGAATTCACCCTGGGGGAAATCGAATCCGATGTTGTTCACATAGCTGTTGCCCCGGCCGTCGGAGACGATGTCGTTCCACGGTTTCGTGGAGATTGCATCGAGGTCGGCGTACGTGCTCACTGTTCCGTCGGCTTGACGGACGAGCAACTGCTGGCCAGCGACGACCAGCAATCGGCCGTCGCGGAGCCGATCGAGGCAGAACGGTATTGCATCGACGCGCGCGATCACCGCGTGCTTGCCGGCCAGGTCTAGAGCAATGACCTCGCCGGCTCCCCAATCGGAAAAGACAAGTCGATCATCATGCCATCGCGGAGACTCGACGAGGACCAGATCGCTGAGGAGGGTTGCGAACTTGGACATCGCCGAACTGACCTGTTCAGGAGGGCCAACTCATCGGCCTGTGCGTGCACTCTTGTCAATCGCGAGCGGTGTCACCAGGCAGGTCGAGCATCCGCTGCAGCGCGGCGTTAGCGTAGTGCTCGGTCTCGGAGTCGACCGTGATCTGGTTGACGACGTGACCTTGAGCCAAGTTCTCCAGTGCCCAGACCAGGTGTGGCAGATCGATCCGGTTCATGGTGGCGCAGTAGCAGACGTGCTGCTCCAGGAATACGACCTCCAGTTCAGGATGATCATTTGCCAGGCGTTTCACCAGGTTGAGCTCGGTGCCGATGGCCCATTTCGACCCAGCCTCGGCCTGCTGGATGGTCTTGATGATGAACTCGGTCGAGCCGATCAGGTCCGACTTGAGCACGACCTCGTGCTGACACTCGGGGTGCACCAGCACGTTGACGCCGGGAATCCGGGCGCGCACGTCGTCGACGGCTTGCGGAGTGAATCGGCCATGCACCGAGCAGTGACCTTTCCACAAGATCATCGTGGCTGCTTGTAGTTCCTCCGCACTGAGCCCGCCGTTGTACTGCCGGGGGTCGTACACCACGCAGTCATCCAGGCTCATGCCCATTTGCAGCACTGCGGTGTTGCGTCCGAGATGCTGATCGGGGAAGAAGAGCACTTTTTCGCCGCGTTTGAGAGCCCAGTCGAGCACCGACTTGGCGTTGGAGGACGTGCACACGACGCCGTCGTGCTTCCCGCAGAAGGCCTTGATGTCAGCTGAAGAGTTCATGTACGTCACCGGCACAGTGAGATCTGCAACTCCCGCATCGGTCAGCACGTCCCAGGCGTCCTCAACCTGGGCAAGCCTGGCCATATCCGCCATCGAGCATCCAGCGGCCAGGTCAGGCAGGATCACTTTCTGTTCCGGCGCGGTGAGAATATCGGCCGACTCAGCCATGAAGTGCACGCCGCAGAACACGATGAACTCAGCATTTGGGCGGGCCGCGGCCTCGCGCGCCAGTTTGAAGGAGTCGCCCGTGACGTCTGCAAACTGGATGACCTCGTCGCGCTGATAGTGGTGCCCGAGTATGAAGAGCCGATCGCCTAGGGCAGCCTTCGCTCGCCTGGCACGCTCCACAAGAGCTGGGTCAGAGGCTGGCGGCAGATCACCAGGACATTCGACGCCGCGTTCGGACCGTGGGTCGGACTCTCGCCCGAGAACGAAGAGCGACAGCGGTGTCCCGGACGTGAGGGCACTCGATGTTGGGGTGCTGGTCATCCAACAAATGTACTCATCGCGCTTGTCGAGCCCACTTCTCGTCGCTTCGTGCTGATGTGGTGTGCACCGCGGTTCGGCTCTCTACGATGGCACCCGCTGTCGTTGAGGAGGTGACACCAACCATGCGAGTCCTGGTGGCGACTGATTCCATCGGCGCATTGTCCTCGCGGCAAGCCGGGGAGGTCATAGCGACGGGCTGGCGGTCAGCCGGCGAGGTATCAGTGCTGCCGATGGGTGAGGCTGGGGCTGGCTTTGTCACGGCCTACGCCGATCTGGCCGGTGCCGTGACTACCTCCCAGGTGACCGACGAGGCCATCCTGACCACTGCCGAGGGACCCCACACGTCCCTCCTTCGGGTCAGTGGATCCAGCCAGGGTCTGGGAATTCCGTACGGGAAGTCGTCCCGGCCGATCGGCGACGCGATTGCGGCCTTGCTCGGCAAGCAAGCACCCGAGCGGCTGGTGGTCGATCTGGCCGGGCTTTGGATCCACGACGCCGGTGCTGGCATGCTCGCCGCGCTCGGCGCAACTGGAGACCGGCCGCTCGATCAAGGAGTCGCAGGGCTCGACGGACTCAGCCGACTTGATCTCGCACCGGCCAAGTCGCTGCTGAGCGGTACGGAGTTGATCGGGGTGGTTCCCGCCGCGCAGTTCGATCTGCCGTTGCTGGGTCTGCGCGGCATCACCGCTCGCGCCGGTCGGGAAGCGAATGTGCCGCCAGAGATGATGCTGCGGACAGATGCAGCCCTCGAAGCGTTTGCCCGGCTGGCCTCGGCTGCCCACGCAGCTGCGCCGGGAGCGGGGGCGTGCGGGGGCCTTGGCTTCGCCGTGCTGACACTCGGCGGGAGGCTGAGCACCGGGCCTTCACTCGCTCTGGCGTCGAGCGCCGGCCAGGCGGCGCTCCACAGTGTGGACCTGGTGGTTACGGGATGCTCAGTCTTCGACTTTGCGAGTCGTGGTGGAGGTGTTGTCGCCACGATGGCCGAGGCAGCGTCGGCTTCCCTCAGTCCATGCATCGTCATTGCCGGCGAAGTGCTCATCGGATCACGCGAAATGCGAACCATGGGCATCGAAGCCGCGTACGCGGTGCGCGAATCGATGTTGGACGATCAGGGGCTCGACTCGGGCGGAAAAGTTAGCGGCGAGGAGCTTGCGACCACCGCGCAACGGGTCGCCCGGTCATGGAGTTGGTGACGCGGCACACGTTGCCGCGGCTTGGACAGGCCAGCGAGCGCCCTTAGAATGACACGCATGACGGCAACCGAACAGACCTTCGACGCCTCTGTTGCAGCGGACGGCATCCTCTTGACTGACGGCGCTGCGGCAAAGGTCAAGGCGCTCTTGAATAGTGAAGGACGCGAGGATCTTGCGCTCCGCGTGGCCGTACAGCCGGGCGGTTGCTCGGGTTTGCGTTACCAGCTGTTCTTCGACGACCGCAGCTTCGAAGGCGACATTGTCAAGGTCTTCGGTGGCGTGGATGTGGTGACAGACCGGATGAGTGCGCCGTACCTGATGGGCGCGACCATCGATTTCGTCGACACCATCGAGAAGCAGGGCTTCACCATCGACAACCCCAACGCGACCGGCTCGTGCGCCTGCGGCGACAGCTTCCACTGATCTGAAACAGCAAACTCCCTGCCCGACGGGCAGGGAGTTTTGCTGTTTCAGGATTTGCGCCGTACCAGGAATCGTGGTGGATCGGACAAAACGAGCGTCTGTCCACGCATCCGGCACCATGCGGCGAGATCGGGCCCGGCGGCCGGGTCGTCGGCCAGCAGCTCCACCAGGCCGCCGACACTCACCTCACCGATGCGCCGCGATACTTCGATGATCGGCCGCGGACATTTCATCCCGCGGCAGTCCAGCGACAACCCTTCGAAGGGCGAGGCGACCTCGCTCACGGCGCTCCCACCGTCGCCCGGATTTCGGCGACGACTGGCGGCAGCGCGGCCAGAAAACGATCGATCTCGGAGCCGGTCGTCGTCCACGTCAACCCGATGCGCACGTTGCCATGGGTTAGCGCGCCCATCGCTGCCAGCACGTGGGAGGGATGTTCGCTGCTGGCGCTGCACGCCGAGCCGCTAGCTACCGCAAAGCCCGCCTTGTCCAGCTCGAGAGTGAGCGTCTCGCCGTCCACGTAGAGAACCGAGAAGGTCAGCAGGTGCGGTACGCGGCGTACCGGATCGCCGGCTATATCGACGTCGGCCACACGCTCCGCGATTCCGGCCCGTAGCTGATCGACGAGTGCGTACTGGCGTTCGCCGACGGCTTGACCCGACTGCCGCCAAAAGTCCAGGGCGACCGCCGCTGCATAGATCGAGGGCACATCGGGCACCCCAGGCCAGCGCCCGCCTTGGTAGTCGTCGGTCGGATAGGGGGCCCGCCAGCGGACGTTCTTCTTGATCACCAGAATGCCTACGGACTCCGGGCCGCCAAATGCGCCGGCCCAGCCCGTGAGCAGTGACCAGCCGCCTACGCCGCTGAGGTCGATACGACCCAGCGCGACCGTGGCATCCAGCACGAGCGGCACGCCGGCCCGCTGACAAATGTCGACGGCCTGGACGTATGGCTGCAGTGTTCCGACCTCGTGGTTCGCGGCCTGAATGCAGGCGGCGGCTGTGCCGGCAGTTGCCACCTCGGCGGCCCACCGATTCAGGTCCACATGACCCTCATGATCGACTTCGATCGCGACGTGGGCGCCGGCCGCGGCTGCGGCCGTGAGCACCGACGAATGATCGATTGCGGTTGTGACAATGCGAGAGCCCACCCGACGGCGGCCTAGTGCGAGACCGGCGACTGCAGCATGGTTGGAATGTGCCGCAGACGCAGTGAAGACGACCTCGTCTGGCCGCGCTCCCACGGCGGCCGCGACCACTTCCCGTGCCTGGTCAAGCGCTTGTGCGGCAAGCCGACCAGGGCGGTGGAGACGGACTGGATCGCCCCATCCGGCCTGCTGTGCTTCAAGCCACGCCTGGCGCGCAGGCTCGAGCATCGGCTCGCCTGACGATGCGTCCAAGAACACTTCCGAAGAGGAATTTGGCACCTCTCGAAACTATCGCGGTAAGTGCCGCCGGAGACCAGGTAGGAGGCGCCTGAATGGTGCTGTGCGAACCGTCAAAAACGCAACCCTTACACCGGTGATCGCAGCGTCGTCCTACGTTAGGGTGAACACCAAGAAGGTGGTCGCTCCGGTCGTGGGCGGGCATGGTTCCTCGGTTGTACCAATCGGTGTGTACCGATCCGACGAAAGGCGCAACGTGGGTGGCAGGACTGACCGGTCGGCTGTGGACGACATGACAGTGCTCGCAGCCCGCAGTCGCCGTACGAGGCACCCCCGTCCCAATCTGCCGCGCCCCATGTTGCTGGGTCTGTCCGCCTTCGGCCTGCTGTTCCTTACCGGATGCTCGCCAGAGTTGGCTGCTCAGATCCTGCGGCTGGGCTTCCCGCCTCCGGCCTCCGACC
>Ga0075418_10002840_pt1 | contig 19821 bp, 18 predicted proteins | sample SoiMetdeltSBSDD2_FD_81776 | JGI IMG/M metagenome (GOLD analysis project Ga0075418, IMG submission 81776) | Bulk soil microbial communities from a Populus tree surrounding site in Tennessee, USA - Soil MetaG P. deltoides SBSDD2 | ecosystem: Environmental > Terrestrial > Soil > Tree plantation...
ACAGTAATGTAACCAAATTACAATAAATGGTTTAGTGGATTCATAGAGCCGTGGCACAGGACTTGATTTAGTCCTTACCGCGAGCGGCATGAGGTGACGCCCAGAGTGCATAGATGGCAGTCACGGCCGCGAAGAAAGAATCGTCCCGAGCCGAGCTCGGGCAGGCTTAGGAGGTATGGAAATGTCTCTCGTCAGGTGGAAGCCCAGGAACGGTGACTTCATCGACCCGTTCTTCGATCGATTCAGCCAGCAAGTGGGCGCCTTGCTCGGCGACTGGCCCTTCGAGAGCGCCAAGAACTGGTACCCGGCGATGGATCTCGTGGAGGAGAAGGATCGACTCCTCGTTCGTCTCGAGCTGCCCGGAATGGACCCGAAGGCGGTCGAGATCCAGTTGCAGGGCAACCTGCTCACGGTGAGCGGGGAACGCAAGGACGAGGCGGAAAGCTCGGAAGGCACAGTGCTCAAGCGCGAGCAGACCTACGGCGCCTTCCAGCGCAGCTTGCAGCTCCCCTACCGCGTGCAGGCGGAGAAGGTCAAGGCCACCTACGAAAAGGGCGTCATGACCATCAGCTTGCCCAAGGTGGAAGAGCAAGTGGGCCGGCAGATCCCGGTCGAGGTGAAGTAAGACTCGAAGCACGAGGACACTCGAAGCAAAGGAGAGCGAGAACCATGGTCGTGCGCTGGATGCTCCCGGTGACGGGAAGGCAATGCGAGCCGCAGGAGGGTGTGCGTCGGGCGACCCTCACACCAGCGGCGGACGTCCTGGATGACGGCGACAGTTACCACGTGATGGTGGAGCTGCCAGGAGTCCCGAAGGAGAACGTCTCGCTGACGCTGGAGGAGGATTTCCTCCTCGTCAGCGCCCCGCGCCCCAGCCGTCCCGAGGGCATGCAGGTGCTGCACGATGGCCGGCAGAGCGAGTGGGTCTTCGAGCGCCGCTTCGCACTCGGTGATGGCGTGGATCGCGACCACGTGCAGGCCCGTCTCGAACACGGCCTCCTGCACATCACCCTGCCCCGGCGCGCCGAGGAAAAGCGCCGCCGCATCGAGGTGGAGCCGGCGGGGAACGCTGTCTGAAGGAGCCTGCAGGAATCTGCAGCGTGCGACGGAGCGCATCGTGCACGGGGGCCTAAGGGAATCGGCCCCCGTCACACTTTCCGGCCCACCGGGGTGCCGACCTCGTGCAACGCTTCCTGTTCCCAGCGCAGTGCTGCCACGTGTACGACCTGCCCCAGAATGGTTCGCGCCACGCGTGCGAAGGCGTCCACGTCCCCGGTAGTGCGAAACTCGTGCTGGGGAGCGGTCGTTGTCCCAGGCTCTCGGCGCTCGAGCCATCGACCCAGCTGGCGCGCCACTGCCGGAGCCGGGTCGATGACCTGCACCTCCGGCCCGGCGACCTTCTCGATCACCGAGCGGACCAAGGGATAATGAGTGCAGGCGAGCACCAGCACGTCCGCTCCCGCTTCCAGCGGGGCGCGCAGGAAAGTGCGCAACGATCTTTCCAGTTCCGGTCCTTCCAGGGTTCCCGCCTCGATGCTCTCCACCAGACCTGGACAGGGCTCGCACAGCAAGCGGAGCTCCGCGGCATGGCGGGCGATCGTGCGCTGGAAGAGCTCTCCCGCCAGCGTGGTCGGCGTCCCCAGGACGCCCACGACCTTGTGCTGCGAGGCGAGGGCTGCCGGCTTCACCGCCGGCTCCATCCCCACGAAGGTGCCAGGGGAGAACTCGTGGCGCAGGTGTTGGAGAGCCGCCGCCGAGGCGGAGTTGCAGGCGACGACAATCGCGGTGCAACCGCGCGCCAGGAGATAGCGGGTGATGCCGCGAGAGAAGCCGAGGATCTCGGCGGCGGAGCGCGCCCCGTAGGGGATGTGAGCCTGGTCGGCGACGTAGAGCGTGTCGACGCCGGGGTGCTGGCGCACGATCTCGCGCCATACCGACAGACCGCCGACGCCCGAATCGAAGATCCCTACCCTGTCCCCCACCGGCCCACCTCCGGCCTCCATTCTGCCACTCCGCCGCCCCCCTGGCGAGCAACGGCTTCCGCTCCCTCCGGCGGCGCGACACGACGCGCCGCCCGCGGGGTTGACCGCGCGGGCGATCGGTGTTCCTCTCTTGGAGGCGCAGGTTCTGCTTCATCCAGCCGGACCGATCTCTATCCACAGGGAGACTCGAAGCGATGCGAGGCGGGAACCGGTGTCGACACTGGCTCCTGGTCGGTCTCTGGGTTCTGGCGCCCGCGGCGGTGTCGGCGCAAGACAGCGACGCCCGCCGGCACACCACGCCGGTACTCGATCGTCTGGTGCGCGAGGCCACCGGACTCCTGAGCGCCCGCTACACGCGCCCCCTCGGCCACGTGGTGGAGCGCCAGCGCGGCCGCATCTTCGTCGCCATCGACGGCGACCCACCCGAGCTCGGCGACGTCCTCGCGGTCACCCGCCCGGTGGCGGATTCACTCCGCGGCGACGAGATCCCCATCGCCCAGCTGCAGGTCTCCCAGGTGAGTCCGGGCATGGTGGAATGCCGGGAGATCAACCGTAGCGGCAAAGAACGGGTGCAGCGCAACGACAGCGTGCGCGCCCACGGTGAACCCATCCGTGTGCTCCTCGCCCCGTGCACGGCGCTCTTGGACCTGCCCGCCGTCCTGCCCGAGGTCGTCGGCGAGAAGTTGCGCGCCGCCTTGCGCCGGCGGCGGGAGCTGCAGCTGGCCGGCGGCGCCGAGCGCGAGAGCTTGGCGGTCGCGGCCTACGCATCCCGCCTGATCACTCCTTTCCTGCAAGCGCAAGAGGACCTCGACGAAGTCCTGTTTCCGGTGCTCCTGCGGACGCCGGAGAAGATCGTTCTCAACGTGGAATGCTTCTCCGTGACCCGCGCCCGGGCGGTGGACATCGCCGTGGCCTCCGTCGATGTCGACGACATGCTGCGCTCCTGGTTCACCGCGGCCACGCCGGCCCGCGGCGCTCCCCCGGGCTTCCGCCTGCTGGCGGTGCAGGAATACCCCTGGGACACCATCGCCCTCGTGGGCACGAGCCCGGGAACGCTCTTGTCCGTGAGTCCCGACTCGCTGCGCATCCTGGAGTTCGAGCACCCCGGCTTGCGGCCCGCCGAGGTCGTGCCGCTCGGGGCCAAGGATCTGCCGCGTCGGGCCCCCTATGCTCTCCTCGTCGGCGCGGAAACGTTGCGCGCTTCGAAGTCCCCGGTGCCCATGGGAGCGAGCCTCTGGGTGTTGAGCGAGGAGCGCTGGCCCCGCGCCGGCGTTCCGGGGAGCGAGGGAAAGCGCCTGCAACTCGGCCCCGCCGGCACCGGTGTCGAGTTGCGCCCGGCGCTCGAGGCCTTGTGGAAGGCAGCCGGTGGACCGGCGGATCTCGCTTCGCGCTGGTGGCCGGCGCCGGGACGGGGCGAGCGCCCGGTGATCGCGCCGCTCTTCGCCGATCTGGACGGCGACGGCCGCATGGACCTGGCCTGGAGCGACCGGCGCGGCACCTTGCTGGTGCAACGCTCGTCGGCGACGCAGCTCGACTCCTATCGGGGCTTCGGCGACGTCAAAGCCGTGCAGCCCGGCGGCGAAGCAGGAACACGGACGGTTTTCTGGCTCACCGATCCGGTGTGCTGCGACCTCGGTGATCGTTTGCATGCGGCGCAGCTCGAAGACGACTCCCTGCGTCTCGTGTGGAGCAGCACACGGTTCACCGGGACGCTGACCGCAGTCGCCAGTCATGATCTGAACGGCGACGGTGCCTTCGACGTGGTCGCCGCCGAGCACTGTCCCGCGGGCACCCGCCTGCATGTCTACTTGGCGCTGCCGTCGGAGCGCACCGCGGCTCGCGGCTTGGCCTGGAAGGAAAGCCCGACTCGATGACGCTGCAGTGTCCACGAAGAGGAGGCGCAGTGCACTGGCTGCTCCGCTGCTGCGGGCGGCGCCACCGTACCGCCGGCGCGCTCTTCACCGTATGCCTCCTTGCCTTCTGCCTCCAGTCCGTCGCTCCGCGCCGCGTCTGGGGCGGACGGCTGGCGCGCTACGGCGGCTCGCTCCAAGTCGCTCTGCCGCTACGCCCGGCGGATCTGGCGCCGCCAGAGCCGCTCACCTTGTGGGGCGACGATGGCGCCTTGGTGAGCGCCTGTCTGTACGAGGGTCTGACGCGCTGGGGCAGCGGCGGCGTCGAACCGGATCTGGCGGTGCACTGGGTGCGGAACGACGAAGGCACCCGCTGGTACTTCCAGCTGCGGCCCGAGATCCGCTTCCACGATGGCACCCGCTGCGATGCGCAGAGCGTGAGCGAGTCGCTGCATCGCCTGGCGGACCCGCGCCGCTCGCCGCACGCCTGGCTCTTGCGCGAGCTCGTGGGCATGCAGGACTACGTCGCCGGCGAGACGCAGCAGATCGAAGGCATCTACGTCCTCTCCAGCACCGAGCTCGAACTGCAATGCGACACCCCCGTACCTGACCTCGCGGCTCGATTGGCCTTGCCCGAAGCCGCCATCGTCCGCGGCCAGGGAACGGCCGCGCTCGGAACGGGACCCTTCCGCCTGGTGAGCGCCGTGGCGGAGACGTTGCGCTGCGCCGCCTTCGAGCAGCACCATGAGGGCCGCCCCTTCCTGAACGCCGTCACCTTCACCGGCATTGCGCGGGACGCCGCACGTCCCCGGGAGGCAGCGCTGTTGCGGAAGCTCGATCCCGCCGCGGCTCCGCCGGCGGGAGCGGTGCGCGTGCGTGTGCCGGCCCGCCGTCTAGCTCTCGCCCTCTTGCATCCCAAGAGCGCCGTGTTCGCCGATGCCGCGCTGCGGCGGCGGGTGGCGGCGACCTTCGACGCCGCGGTGTTCGTCCGCGCCGGACTCGCCGGGGACGGCGAGCCCGCCTTCGGGCTCTCGCCACAGGCAGCGACGGTGCGCGCCACTCCACCGGCAGTGCAGGAATCGAAGTCGCCGCCACGGCACCCGGTCAAGATCCTCGTCCCCGCAGCGGAACCGGTCCTGGTGAAACTGGGCGAGCGCCTGCAGGTGCAGCTGGCGCAACTGTCTCTCGACGCGGAGGTGGACAGCCGGCCGCCGGCGACGTACACGACGGCGTTGCGGGCCGGCGCTTTCGATCTCGCCGTGCTCGGCTGGACACCGCCGGCGGAGGATCTGCAGGAGACCGGGCGCGTGCTGCACTTGCTCAGCACCTTGCTCCTTCCCGTTCTCGGCGACGGCATGCCGCCGGCGTGGCGCGATCTCCTGGAGGGACGCGGCCGCGCCACCGAGGTCGCCCTCGGCGCTTCGGGGCACTTGCTGCCCCTCGTCTTCTTTCACGACGTGTGGCAAGCGCCGGACACGGTGCAGCCCCTGCGGCCGGCGCCGGAGACGGCGACCTTGGGGCTTCCGGACGCGCACGTCCGCCCCGTCATCCCCTGACCAGCGAAGGGAGCCCCGCGGTGAAATCGCTCGTCCTGCTGCGCCACGGTGAGAGCACGTGGAATCGGGAGAACCGGTTCACCGGCTGGACCGACGTCGATCTCAACGACAAGGGCCGTGCGGAGGCGGAGGAGGCGGCCCAGGTGCTGCGCCAGCAGGGGTATGCGTTCGATCTGGCTTTCACCTCGGTGCTCAAGCGCGCCATCCGCACCCTCTGGCTGGTGCTGGACGGCATGGATCTCATGTGGATTCCGGTGCAGCGCAACTGGCGCTTGAACGAGCGTCACTACGGCGCGCTGCAAGGGTTGAACAAGGCGGAGACCGCGGCGAAGTACGGCGCCGAGCAGACCCATCTGTGGAGACGTAGCTACGATGTGCAGCCCCCGCCGCTGGACCTCGACGACCCGCGTCATCCGCGGCACGACCCGCGCTACGCCGACCTGCTCCCGGAAGAGACACCGCGGACCGAATGTCTCGCCGACACCAGAGCCCGCTTCCTTCCTTACTGGCACGAGAGCATCGCGCCCGTTGTCCGCGCCGGCCGGCGCGTCCTCATCGCGGCGCATGGCAACAGCCTGCGCGCTCTGGTGATGTATCTGGATGGGATCGCGCCGGCGGACATCGTGAGCCTCAACATCCCCACGGGCGTTCCTCTGGTGTACGAGCTCGACGACGACCTGAAAGCACGGCGCCACATGTATCTCGGGGATCCGGAGAAGGTGAAGCAGGCGACGCAAGCCGTGGCGGACCAGGGGAAGCCGAAGTAGTGCCCGACGTCATGCCCGCTCCGACACACGTGCGCGGTGTCGCCGCCACGCCTTGCGGCGGCGCCGCCAGGACGCACGACCCTTCCCAGCGCCGCCCCCAGGGAGCCTCCCCGCCGTGGCCGCCCCGCCGGCCCGGTGGACAGGAGCCGCAGGCCATGCCTAGAATGGAGCCTCCTCGGAGCGCGAACCGGGGAGGCACATGGATCGTGTGATCTTGAACGGCATCCAGTGCAGGCTGCGGGTGGGAGTCTCGCCGGAAGAGCGCCGGGAACCTCAGGACTGCCTCGTCGATGTCGAGCTGGATTGCGACCTCTCGCGAGCAGCGCACAGCGATGACCTGCGCGACACGGTGGATTACTCGCGAGTGTTCGAATCCGTGCAGCGACTCTGCCGCGAAGAGGATTTCGCCTTGCTCGAGAGGTTCGCCGGTCGTCTTGCAGAAGAAATCCGAGACAGCGTGCACTGCGATTCCATGCTGATCCGAGTGCAGAAGCTCCATCCCCCTTTGCCCGGTTCCCTCGCCTTCGCGGGGATCGAGATCCGCCGCTGACGCCCGCGGGAGTTGGCATGCACATCGTGGCGAAGACGGACGTCGGTCTCGTGCGCAAGCGCAACGAGGACTACTTCGTCATCTCCGACCAGCATGGGCTCGTGGTGCTCTGCGACGGCATGGGCGGTCATCCCGGCGGCGACCTGGCGAGCCGGATGGTGGCGGAGGAGGTGCAGCGCATCGTCTCTCAGGGCGGCAACGGCGCCGTCACCATCCAGGGCGCCTCCGGCACCAGCACCTCCCTGCAGCCCTTCACCCCCCTCCTCCAAGGGGTGTTCGCCGCCGATCTCAAGCTGCGGGAATACGGCGCCAAACATACGGAGTACCAGGGCATGGGAACCACGGTGGTGGCCATCCAGGAGCACCAGGGCACTGTCTGTGTGGCACACGTCGGCGACAGCCGCGCCTACTCCTTCAAGAACGGCGAGCTCACCCAGGTGACCCACGACCACAGCGTCGTCGCCACGCACCCGGAGTACGCGCACCTGGCGGGGATGCGCAACATCTTGACCCGTGCCATGGGGGTAGGGGACGAGCTCGAGATCGACTTCTCCGTGCTGCCCGCCGACGCCGCCGAGGTGTTCCTGCTCTGCACCGACGGATTGCACAACTACGTCGAAACGGAGCACATCGTGGAGGTCCTCGCCTCCTCGGCTTCGCCGGAGGAGCGCGTGGACGCCCTGATCGAGGCCGCCAAGAAGGGCGGCGGCGGCGACAACATCACCCTCTCCCTCGCCTGGGGCGCCAAGCCCAAGGCGAGCAAGCCGGTCCCGGTGAGGGGCGTGGTCGCAGAGACCGCCACGGGTCTCCTGGTGCACATGGCGGACGAGGACTCACCCTAGCTGCCCAGGCCCCTCGCCCTCGACCCACCAGGCCCTCCAAGCCAGCCGAGAGAATTTCGCAACACTGCACCGTACACCCACGATACGGAGTCGCCCCCAGAATCGGCAGACCCAAGAGCAATATCATGACATTGTGGCCGCTTTGACAGGCCGTCGTGTCATGTCCGGTCCCTTCTTGCCCCTTCCAGAGGACATTTCACGCTCGTCCAAACCCTAGGACCAGGAATCCCTGGGCCGGTCCTGTGTATTCAATGGATGAGAACGCCCTCGGATGGAGTTCCTTCAGGGAGTAGCCCCCGGACCGCGAGATTCGGTACGCCGGTTGCAATGCCTGGGCTACGACCCTCCACTCGTCCCTCGGCAAGGGGTTGACCGATGAAATCCTCCAGGCAGGCAGCGAGCCCCGACACCCTCGGGATGTACCTGCGGGAGATCCGCAAGATCCCCCTCCTGACACCCGAGGAGGAGCGCGAGCTGGCGCGGCGGGCCAAGCACGGCGACGAGGAGGCGATGCACGAACTCGTGCGTCACAACCTGCGTTTCGTGGTTTCGGTGGCGAAGCAATACGCCAAGAGCGCGGTGCCCTTCGAAGACCTGGTCAACGAAGGCAACCTCGGATTGATCCGCGCGGCGGAGCGCTTCGACGTGGACCGCGGCTATCGCTTCATCTCTTACGCGGTCTGGTGGGTGCGCCAGGCCATCCTGCAGTACGTCGCCGAACAGTCGCGCACGGTGCGCTTGCCGCTCAACAAGTCGGCGAGCCTGATGAAGGTCAACCGGGCTTCCATCCAGCTCAGCCAGCACCTGGGACGCGAGCCGACTCACGAGGAACTGGCCAAGCATCTGGGCATGAAGACGGCGGAGGTCGATACGGTACTGAGCATGCCGACCACGCAGTACTCGATCGACGAGCCCGCAGAAGGACGCGATCACGAGTTCCAGGTGGACACCCTGGCGGACGAGTCCGCGCCGGGACCCGAGGCCTCCACCATTGAGTCGGCACGCAACGCGGACATCGCTCATGCCTTGGCCGGACTGAATGCCCGCGAGGAGGACATCCTCAAGCGCTACTTCGGGCTGGGCGGAAACGAACCGCACACCCTCGAGCAGATCGGGAAAGTGTACCGGCTGACGCGCGAGCGTGTCCGGCAGATCCGCGATCGCGCGATCTGGCGGCTGCGCAACTCACCGGAGACCACGGCTCTGTCGGAGTACGCGCAGTAACGGCAGTCGCAGAACACTGCTTTCGCACTCCACGGCCGCATCGATGACCCGTCCCGCGACACCTCCTTCCCACGGGACGCAAGGACGCTGAGACCCTCGGCGTCCTTCTTTTTCGGCCCCGGGCTCGCAAGGCAGGCGACTCAGTAGCGCGCCAGCCAGCGCGATTGCGCGCTCACCACGTGGGTCTCGTGACCGCCACCCTGCAGGAAGAAGCGGATGCGCCACACCAGTTGCCCGGGATAGCGCTCCGGCTCGGCGTCGTAGGCGAGGAGAGCTTCGAAGGTGTTGAGGGGCACCCCTTGCTGGTGCGGTCCGGTGGCCGCCCAGATGCGCGAGCTGTCGTCCCATTCCGCCGGCAGCGGCCGCAGGCGCGCCGCCATCGAGTCGGGGACGGCCGCCGTCTGCACCGTGCCGTCCGTGTCGACGCTCACATCGAGCCCCTTGCCGGACGCGGCGCTCCGGTAGGTCAGGATCCAGGAGCCACCGCGATCCGGGAGCCAGCCCTCGTTGCCGACCCCGTTGCCCGTGACGCGGCACAACAGTGCATCCCGCGCCCAGCGCACCGCGGCGTCCGTGGCCAGCGCCTGGGCCCAGCGCGCCGCGCCGCCCGGCTTGCTGCGCTCCGGGAGCACCGGCGCGCAAGCGACCAGGAGGAGCACGAGCAGCGCTAACGCCGCCACCGCACGCACCCAGCCTCCATCGGCACGCACACCGCCAGGCGCTCGCATCTTGCTTCCCTCTGCTCTCACCCTACCTCCATCCGCGCGCACCCTGTCAGGCACTCGCACCTCGCCGTCGCTCGCCGTCCTTCCCCATCAATGGGGCTCGGCGCCGGTCTCGAGCTGGCGCAAGGCGCGGGGCGCCAGCGTGTCCGCCGGATCCAGAGCCAGGATGAAGCGCCATGCCGGCACCGCCTCGGGACGACGACCCTGGTTGGTGAGCAAGATCGCCAGGTTCGTCCACGCCGGAAGATAGCGCGGGTTCGCGGCGATCGCGGCGCGAAACCCCGCCTCCGCCGCCGGCGCATCCCCCTGGGCGCCCCGGAGCGCTGCCAGGTTGTTGAGCGCTTGCTCGTGGCCCGGCACGATGGCTAGCGCGCGCCTGTAGGCCTGCGCCGCCGCCGCGGTGTCGCCCAAAGCCCGCCGGCATTCCCCCAAGTTGTTCCACGCCGCTTCACGCTCGGGCTCGAGTGCCACGGAGCGCTCGTAGGCCGCCGCGGCCTCCGCCACTCTGCGGCTTCGCCGCAGGACGTTACCCAGGTTGTACCAGCCCCGGGCGAAGTCCGGGTGTTCGCGCAGCAGGTCGCGATAGAGCACCAACGCCAGACTGTCCTGCCCGGCGCGGGAGAGCATACGCGCCAGGCCGTCGCGGAGATCGGGATTCGCGGGCGCGGTGCGCAAGGCCTCGCGGTACTCGGCGATGGCAGGACCGAACCTCTCCGCCTGGGCGTATCGGAGGGCGCTGTGCACGTGGATATCGCGCCCGACCCGGGCGCGGTCCAGATTCAATCGCGCCGGCGAGGTGAGCACGAACAGCGCCGCGGTGGCCAGGAGGAGAGCCGCTGCCTGCGCGCGCTTTCTCTGCCACAGGGCCTCGCAGATCCGGCGGCAGACATGGGTTGCCAGCACGATCAGCCACGGGGTGACGGGGATTCGATAACGATCGGTGACGAAGAAGAGAACGATGGAAGCCACGTAGAGGAGCGCGCAAGCACCGATGAAGCCCAAGACCGCTTCTGCTTCTTGCCCCGCCGCGGCGCCGCGGCGCCAGGCCCGCCACGCTTCGATCAGCGCCCACAACGCCCCCAGGAACCCCAAAGGCAGGACCGCATAGCTGTGCCAGAAGGGCAAGCGCGAGAGCGGCAGGCCGCGGGTGGCGGTCTCGAAGCACTCCACCTGGGGAAAGTAGAAGCGGTTCCAGAAGAGCACCCACTTCCAGCCGAGGAGATCCAGCGCCCGGAGCGGGTGCTCGCGCACCCAACGCTGCGTTCTCTCCACCCAGAACTGCGCCGCCACGCTCGCTGTCGCGCGCTGCCCCGTCTGCCGCTGCACGTAGCGGAGCGCCATGGGGTCATGGGCCATGTCGAAGGACTCGGGCACGAAGAAGAGGCCCGTGGCCTCCGGTCCGTTGCCGATGTACAGATTGAAACCGGCGTTGGCGGTGAGCAACAGGGGCTGCTCCGCGTGGCGCGCGTTGTAGATCCAGAGCGGCGCCAGCACGGCGGCGCACCCCAAGAGGCAGCGTCCTGCCTGGGCGAAGGAGGCCCCGCCCCGGCGCCAGGCGAACCAGGGGAAGAACACCAGGAGGAGCGCCAAGTTGCTGCCACGGCCGAGCACCGCGATGCCGAGCAGTGCGCCGGCGGCCAAGGCGTGCAACCGGCTGCGTGGGGCGCGTACCGCCACGAAGGAAGCGGCGAGCAAGGTCAAGAGCACCAACCACTCCACCAGCAGCAAAGCCTCGTAGAACACCACCGGTGCGAAGCTCGCCATGGCGAGTCCTGCCGCCGCCGCCCAGGCGGCGGGCATGGCGCGCCGGGCCAGGAGGAAGACGAGAGGCGCCGCCAGTCCGCCCATGAGGAGCTGCACGGCATAGGCGGTGCTCGCCGAGTCGCCGGCGAGGCGGAAGACCAGGCTCAAGAAGAGCGGATACAGCGGGGTCATGAAGTACGAGTCGGTCGGATTGGGGAGGCCGCGCACGAGATTCAAGGCCTCGTCGTGATAGTAGGACTCGTCCATCATGAAGACCTGCGCTACCAGCGTCTCTCGAAAGGTGAACCAGTGCAGGGCGCGCAGGGCGAGGGCGCAGACGTAGAGGCACCAGGCCGCGGCGTGGGTGTGGCGCTGCAGCCAGGCGTCGAGGTGCAGAAGGAAGCGCGGCAGGGTGGGTGCCGGCGCGCCGCCCGCGGCAGGTTGTCGGGGTGCGGAATGCATGTGCCGCCGCGTGGGCTGGGTCCCGCCGGGCCGGCGCCCAGCGCGAACTCGCGTCCGGCGCGCATGCTAGCATGTCGCCTAGGGCACCGGTGAGCCGACGCCTCGGCACCATCGGCGAGGACGTTCGACCATGTCAGAGATCTTCCTGAGCGGCGACCAGTTCATCCTCGTCAATCTGCTCCTGCAGGTCGGCTTCATGGCCAGCCTGGCGAGCCTTCTCATCACCACCCGTTTCTACCAGCGCCTGCTGCGGGAAGAAGCGACGCGCCGGCGCGACGCCACCCTCTTCGGCCTCACCTTCGGCCTTTGCCTCGGCGTTGCCGTGGGCATGCGCTTCCTGGCGGGCTACGCCGGCATGGATGCAAGCTTGCCCGGCGCCCTTCTCGCCGGTCTGCTCTGCGGCCCGGTCGGCGGGGCTCTGGTGGGCTTCTTCGTCGGCGGCGCCGGCTGGACGCACGGCGAATGGCTCGCCTTGCCCTTCGGGCTCCTCTATGGGCTCGTGGGGGCGGCGATCTGGCGTTTCCCCGGCAGCCGGCGGGGGCTCTGGGAGTACTCGCCCTTCCCGCACGTGAACGTGTGGAAGTTCATGCGCGCCCGCAATCGCCGCGACATCGTGCCCCTCGGCATCAGCGCCGTCTGCGTCGGCCTCGACGTGGCGCGTCACTTCACCACCAAACATTTCGGCACCAATCTGCTCTGGAGCTTTCAGCCGCACCACGGCTACGTGCTGGCCCTCGCCTGGGTGACGAGCTTGGTCACCATCGGCGTGCCCTTGCACCTGTGGAACAACACCCGCCTGGAGATGCTGCTCAAGTCGCAGGAGGGCCTCGCTGTCCGCGCCCGGCTCGACGCGCTGACGCAGCAGATCAACCCGCACTTCCTCTTCAACACCCTCACCTCGATCAGCGCCGCGACCCGGCGCAACCCGGACCTCGCCCGCGATCTGATCCACAAGCTGTCGACGATTCTCCGCCGCGTCCTCTATCGCAAGGCGCTCTTCGTCTCCTTCGCGGAGGAGCTGGACTACATCGACTCGTACCTGGACCTCGAGGTGGCCCGCTTCGGCCCGGAGAAGCTCCGCATCGTCAAGGACATCGAGCCCGAAGTCCGGCCGCTCCTGGTGCCGTCGATGATCCTGCAGCCGCTGGTTGAGAACGCCGTGAACCATGCCATCGCGCCGCGGCCCGCGGGCGGCACCGTGTGGATCCGGGCGCTGCGGGAGGGCGAGCACTTGGCGATCGAGATCGAGGACGACGGTACCGGCTTCGACGTCGCCAAGCTCGACCTGGACGGCAACGGCCCAGCGCGGCCGCGCCGCGGCATCGGCCTGACGAACGTGCACCAGCGCCTCAAGATGGCCTACGGCCAGGGTCTGGTGCTGCGGTCCGCGCGCGGCCAGGGAACCCTGGTACGCCTCGTCCTCCCCTGCACGACCTCGGCGGAGCTCGTCCCGGAGGCAGAGGAGAAGGTCTGATGGAAATCCGCACCATCGTGGCCGACGACGAGAAGCCGGCCCGCGACGAGATCACCTACCTGCTCCGCGCCGTCGACGGGATCAAGCTGGTGGGGCAGGCGGACAACGGTCTCGACGCCTACAACCTCATCGAGGCCGAACAGCCCGACCTGGCTTTACTCGACGTCCAGATGCCCGGGCTCGACGGCTTCCAGCTCGTGCGCGAGATCCGGCACCTGGAACGCTCGCCGTTCGTCATCTTCGTCACCGCCTACGATCGCTATGCCATCCAGGCCTTCGAGGTGAGCGCCCTCGACTATCTCCTCAAGCCCGTGGTGCGCGACCGCTTGGTGCAGGCCATCGACCGCGTGCGGCCGTTGCTGGAGCGGCAGGCCGGCCAGTCCGAGCGGCTATCGCGCTTCCTGGAGCACGGCCCGGCGCGGCCGCGCTTCGTGGGCAAGGTGCCGGTGCGCCGGCGCAAGAACCTGCTGCTCATCGATGTCCACGAGATCGTCTACAGCAACGTGCGCGACGGAGTCGTTTTCATCGCCACCCAGGAGCATCAGGACATGGTCTCCTACCGGACGCTGGACGAGTTCGAAGCCGAGCTCGATCCGGAGGTCTTCCACCGCGTCCACCGCAGCTATCTCGCCAACGTGAACCACATCCGCGAGATCATCCCGCAGGCCTCGGGGAACTACGAGCTCCTCATGGACGATGCCGCGGGCACGCGCATCCCGTTGTCGCGCCAGCACGCCCGCGAGCTGCGCCGCATCTACAAGTGGTGAGTTCCCAGCCCGACAGCTACACCGGCACGCCATTCCATCCGGTTGCACCGAGGGAGACTTCAGAAGACTTCGGTCATGGCGAAGAACCAGCCCTTGGAGCCGTCCCTGCCCCAGGCGTGATCGATGGCGAGATTGGTGTTGGAGCGTTTGTTGAACTTGAGCCGGAGGCCTGCACCCCCACCCGGGTCAGGGCGTCCGAAGGTCTCCGTCTCTGGGAGCGACGTGGCGGTGAGGTTGAAGAATCCGACCGCGCCCAGCAACCCGTCCCGCCGCAGTTGCATGCGGTACTCGGTCTCGAAGTAGATCTGATCCTGTCCGCGGATCCGGCCCTGCAGATAGCCGCGCGCGCCGCGTCCCTGGGTATCCCAGCCGTTGGCCGGTAGGCCGAGATAGGGAGCCGGGCCGAAGGACATCCAGCTGTAGATCCAGAAGGCCAGGACGTTGTTGCTCTGTCGTGGCACGTGCGGGTACATGCGGACGTCGAGCCAGAACTCCTGCCAGTTGCGCTCGGACCCGAGGGGCTCGATGTAGTCGCGGAAGCTGCCGCTCAAGTAGTAGCCCTCGGTGGGATTGACCAGGCTGTTTCGCGTGTCTCCGAGCAGGTTGAGCGAGATCCCCGCTGCCTTGGTGTGGGTCACTCCGGCGCCGCTGTAGGTCGTGAACGGTGTGCTCTCGCCGAGGGCGGCGCGCTCGTCCTCGATGTCGGAAAACTCGTCGAAGTGGTAGCCCAATCCAATGTACGTCGAACCTATGGTCCGCCGATACACGGTGCCGTACAAACGCACCAGGGCGAAGTGCATCGGGTATTCCTGCTGGCCGTCGCCGATGGGGCCCAGGCCCCAGGTCGAGCGATCCGTGTCGAGGTAGCGCACGTCCGCCCGCAACAAGTAGTTGTCGGCGCCGAGGAAGAGGTCGCTGCGGAACTGGAACTGCACCTGGCCGGTCGTTGAGTAGTTGCCGGAAAGGGAGAGCGCCGAGGGCTTGGACTCGGGATCGAGGCCGCGCTTGCCGGCGCCGGAGAAAGAGGCGCCGAAGGCCAACCCGTAAACGGGGTTGTAGCTGAGCGTCGGGAGGATGGACCAGGCGATCCCAGGACTGAACTCTCCCTGGGCCGCGGGTTCGAGGCGGCGATGGAAGATCCACTCCTGCAGCACGTCGAGGATATCGCGCTGCGCCACGGCGACGGTGTCCGTAGCCGCCTTCGCCGCGCCCGCGGTGTCGGTGGCGGCTGCTGTGGCCGCGGGCGTTTCCTGGGAACCACTCACGGTCGCCGCAGCGACGAGGATGAGCCCCCAGAGCCAGGCGCCGGAGAGGGGCGCGCCCACAATCCTCATGCCAAGGCTCCGAGAATCTTGAGCAGCACCTCTTTGATGGGAACCTCGATGCTGGCGGCCACCAAAAGCGGCAGGACCGCAGGTACCAGGAGCGCCACCAGCGTCGTCTTGCCGATCGGCACCGACCGCATCCCGGTCCCGAGGGCGTAGAGCGTGGCCATGTCCGCCGCAGGGCCGATTTCCGGCGCGGCGAGAATCGCGTCGTCTTCAACCGGCCGGCCGAGCACCCAGCGCTCATGGACGCCGCGCACTTGCTTTCCGGCGAGAGCGCCGTATTCGAAGCGCGCGCGCAGGCGGGTGCGCCGGAGTGGTCCGGAGAAAGCCGTGAGGGGCGAAACGAAGAGCACGGTGAGGAGGACCACCAACCCGGCCGCGAGGGCCTTGAACTGCATCACATGGGCGCCGTGCGCCAGGATCTGATGGGCGACGGAGGAAGCGACGACGCTCGAGAAGGCCAGCACCACCAGGGTGAAGGCGAGGGGGAGCTGCTCGGTGAAGCCGAGGCCGCCGGCGCGGTCTGGGTGGGAGGGCACGAGTTGCAGATCCAAGGCGGCGAGCCGGCGGCAGAGAAGCCAGGTGAGCAGCAAGCGCCAGAGCCAGAGGATGGCCATGAAAAGGAACAGGGGTCGCGTTACGAAGAAGAGCCAGGTGCCGCCGAAGCCCACACCTTCCGGGGTGCGAGCCCACGCCACTACGTCGTCCACCGCCCCCTGCCAAGGGCTCGAAGCGATCACCAGCACCACGATCGCGGCCAAGAGCGTCCAGATCCATCTCGAGTCGCGCCAGCGTTCGACGGAACGCAGAGCACCGGCAAGGTGCGCTTGCTCTTCTGGGCGGACCAGCCCGGAGGGAACGAAGTTTCCCACGATGATGCCGAGGATCCGATCCGACCAGGGTTCCGAGAGCACGAAGAGCGGGATCGCGAGCAGGCAGCGGACGTGAACCCCCAGATGGCGCCACAACGATTCCGGATCGCTCCCGTTCTGCAGCCGCCCCGTCGCTCCCGCCCAGACCACGAGGGGTAGCCAGCCGAGGAGGGCGAAGAATACCGCGCGCCGCCGGGCTCCGAGACCTTCCCGGGGCGCGAGCCGCAGCAGACGCTGCAGGCGCAGCCACGGATCCTGCACCAGAGAGAACCGCATCTCTTCCGGACCAACGCTCACCGGTTCCCTCCTCGGTGCCATCCTAGCAGACGAACGGGACCCCTTCCGAATTCCTGGAATCGTCCCCGAGTGAAGCACGACTTCGCAAGCGATCGGAACGAGGGCCGCCATAGCCGGCACCGATGCCGGCTTCAGTGGGAATGGGCCTGGTGCAGGAGACCGCTCAGCAGCAGTCCTGTGAGCACCGCCACCAGATTGTAGAAGCGACGTTCGTGGTGGGCGTGGGCGTGCGGCAGCAGATCCGAGGTGGCGATGAAGAGGAACGTGCCCGCCGCCACACCGACGGTGAGGCCGAGCAGCGTCGGGCTGGCGTGGCGCAACGCCACCAACGCGACCGCACCACCGAGCGGCGTCAGCAGCGAGAAGATCAGGAGGAGGACGAGGGCCTGCCGGCGGCGGAAGCCGAAGAAAAGCAGGATGCTGCAGAGCGAGAACGTATCCGGAATCTTGTGCGCCAGGATGGCCCAGACCACGGCGGAACCCAGGGCCGGCATCATGACGCTGGACCCGAGCGCCACTCCGTCCAGCAGGGCGTGCAGCGAGATGCCGGTGTAAGCGGCGAAACCGCTGCGTCGCCCGGCCAGCTCCTCCGTCTCGTGCGGGTGGATGAGGACGAACTTCTCCAGCGCCAAGAGGAGCATGAATCCGAGGAGCACGGCGGGAAAGAAGTGACGCGACAACTGCAGAGACTGCGGCAGGAGATCGAAGAACACCACGCCGAGGACGATCCCGGCGCTCAGGCTGATGAGGAGCTGCAGCTCCCGATGCGACCAGCTGCGCAGCAGAGGGATGAGCCCCGAAACGAAGGACACGGCGAAGATCCCGGCCGCGTAGACCAGGTAGCGCAGCGCGACGTGTTCCACCGGGCTCCTCGGGAGGATCAGGGAGTCTGGAATGACCTGCTGAGACCGGCCCAAGATCCGCGCCGGCAACCGGCGCCGTCAAGTGCCTCCTGGGAGAACCCCGGGAACAGGTTCGCCACCAGGAGCGAGACTCTGGAACAGTCGTTCGACGCTCTCCATGTTGCGTTCCCAGCAGGCACGCTCCGCCACCAGGGCGCGGTTCTTCACCGCCGCCCGCGCCCGCAACTCGGCGTCGGCACAAGCGCGCTCGAGGCAGCGGGCCAGGGCCTCGTCGTGACCGCAGGGGAAGAGGAGCCCGTTGTCTTCATGCCGGATCCACTCGCGATTGCCGGCGATGTCGGAGACCACGGGGAAACAACCGGCTGCCATCGCCTCCAAGAGCGACACCGAGGTGCTGTCGCTTCGCGCCGTGGAAACGTAGACCTGCGCCGCCAGCAGCTCGCGATCCAGCACTGCCGGCGCCAGCCAGCCGAGGAAGCGTACCGGCGTGGCCGGTGGCCGTTCGCGGAGCCGCCGCTGCAGGGCTTCGGCCTGCGAGCCCGTGCCCGCGAGGCGCAGCTCGGTCCGCGCCGCCAGAGCCGCAGGCAGGCGTTCCACGGCGCGCAGTAATGTCTCCACGTCGTACACCGGCTCGAGCCTCCGGCTGCTGAGGAGCACGAGCGGCTCCGACGGACGGGGTGGCGGTGTGGCGAAGCGCCCGCTTTCGATGCCGAAGGGGACGACGAGGAGGCGCGCCGCGGGAACGCCGAAGCGCACGATGGCGCGCCCCAGCATCTCCGCATCCGCGGTCACTCGATCGCAGCGGGCGAGAACGTGTCGCGTGCGCCAGCGATGCAGCGGCGATTTGCGTGGCACGAGCAGGATGTCGCTCCCCAGCGTCGTCAGCACCAGCGGCCGCGCTCCGAGCCGCACCGCCATCCAGCCGTAGTTGGGCAGGAAATGCGCGTTCACCACGTCGGGCCGGAAACGGCGGAGCTCCGCCGCCGCCGCCGGGAGGCTGGCGGTGTAGCGCAGGAACCGCGGCAGCCAGGCACGGGGCGGCAGCGACACCACCGGGCAGGCCCCGGTCTCGCCCGTTTCTAGGCTGAGGAGCAAGCAGGCGTGACCGCGGTGCGCGAAGTATTCGACCCAGCGCCGGGTGTGGGGAAGGGAAGCGTCTGCGAGGAAGGCGAGCCGCACCGGGGCATGCTACGCAATGCGGGGGGCCGGCGCCACTCTCTGGCGCCGGCAACCCCGGGAAAGGCTATCGATAGAGATTCTTGACCTGGCTCCAGGTCCTGTCGTGCACAGCGGTCGAGCAGTCCGCATTGAAGCTGAAATCGCTCCCGGTGACCGCGACGGGTGTGAAGATAGGGTTGTCGCACAGGAGCAGCATCGGGCTCAAGTACGTCGGATTACTCGGTGGGTTCGCGATCACGAGATGGATCTGGTGGCCCGGTGCGAAGTTGGTCGTGAAGGGAATGCCCGACCGCAGCTCGACTTCGGCAATGAGGGTGAACTCCGCCTGCTGACAGCCCCCGGGTTGGTCCACGTCCCACGTGAGGTTGTAGCGGCGAACGATATCGCCTCCCGTCGTAACCGGGTCGCTGATGTTTCCGACCGGAATCGTCCCAGCGGGCGGCCTCACCGTCTTGGTCCACCCTGCCGGCAGCTGCGACCCCGTCTCGAGACCATCGATGTAGAACTCCGCAGAGCTGATCCCGGCGAGAGAGGTCCCGGCCAGGCGGGCGTACACCCGAATGATGGCGAGGCCAACGAAGCCGTTGAAGATGGGGGTGACGTGGACGCCACAGCTGTCGAAGTACGTGGCTCCAGCCGACCCGTCCGGATTCACCGCCGCTGGGCGAATGACGATGGAGCCGTTTTCCTGGGCAAGAGCTGAACCGGCCCCCAGCGCCAAACCGAGGACCAGCCCCACGATGCCGATAGCAGATGCTCTCATGATCCTCCTCCCGAAGACGCCCAGGCAGAGGATACGCCTTCTCGCGTCTAGCGGTACAGTTCCTTTACCCGGCCCCAATCGGACTTCTCGGAGGCGATGCCGCAGCGCAATGCTCCAGACGGGTTGAACACCGCCCGGTCGGGCGCTACACACACCGTCGTGAATACCGGGTTATTACAGAGCGTAACCAGAGGGCAAGGGAAGGTGGGGTGTCCTGGCGGCGACTTGGCGGCGATCTCGATGAAGGCGTCCCTGCCGCCGCTCACATTCGTCACCTGCAGGCGCCAGATCGGGATTGGTATGCGGCTCTCACAACCGTCCATTTTGACCACGTTCAACCCCGACCCCACGGCCGAGTTGCCCAAATTCATGCTGGGCTCGGACAGCAGTCTCTGCTCGTTGGAGAAGCTGTAGCCGGGAGCCCCGCTGGCATCGATGCTGAACTCGACGCCGCTGATCCCGCCCCGCGTGTCGCCTTCGGGCAAGAGCAGGACGTAGAGCGTCCGCGACTGCCCCATGCCGAATGTTTGCGAGCACTCGTTGGCGCGGTCGTCGAAGTAGATGCCGAGAACGCCGT
>Ga0075418_10002842_pt1 | contig 19813 bp, 12 predicted proteins | sample SoiMetdeltSBSDD2_FD_81776 | JGI IMG/M metagenome (GOLD analysis project Ga0075418, IMG submission 81776) | Bulk soil microbial communities from a Populus tree surrounding site in Tennessee, USA - Soil MetaG P. deltoides SBSDD2 | ecosystem: Environmental > Terrestrial > Soil > Tree plantation...
CTGGCCGCGCTGCCCGCGGCAGCCGACCATCCGGGAAGCGCCACGTCCACGGACCTGCAGCGTCTCCAGGACGACCTGGTCAGCCTGGACCACGCGTTGGAGATGCTGGAGACCGACCATCCACGGTACCGGGAGCTGCAAGGCCGCGCGGAGGAGATTCGCGAGGAGGTCATCTACGTCAAGGTGCAGGTCAGGCGCCACCAGCGCGACGCCGGCACCCCCGGCCCCTCGCGCGCGGACGTGGAAAACCTGCGCCGCGACATCAACGCCCTGCACAACGACATCGAGGACCAGGTCGCGGGCGAGGGCGCCGACGCCGGGGAGGGCGTGCTCGAGGCCGGCACCGACATCCAGGTGCGCCTGGAGCAGACGCTCTCGTCGAAGACGGCGCGCATGGAGGACCGTGTCGAGGGCACGGTGGCGGAGCCCGTGCGCTCCGGCAGCCGCGTGGTGATCCCCGTGGGCAGCCGGGTGCGCGGCGTCGTCCAGGCCGCCGAGGCGGCGGAGCGGCCGTCCAAGGCCGGGCGCCTGGACCTGCGCTTCGACAACCTGACCATTCCCGGCAGTCCGCGCATGGACATCCGCACCTCGGTGGTGTCGATCAAGGAGGACACCGTCACGGGCGACACCGCCAAGAAGGCGGGGATGGGCGCCCTGCTCGGGGCCGTGCTGGGCAAGGTCGTGGGGGGCACGGAAGGGGCCATCATCGGCCTGGTGGTGGGCGCCGGCGGCGCGATCGCGGCCACCAAGGGCGACGACGTGGAGCTTCCGGAGGGATCCGTGCTGACGCTGAGACTGGAGCGCCCGCTGACGGTCCGGCGCTAGACGAGGGGCGCGGCGTCGCGCAGGCGCCGCGCCACCCGCTCGCGTCCCAGGCAGCCGAGGATCTCGAAGAGCGACGCGCCCACCGACCGTCCCGTGACCGCGGTGCGGGCGGCGTTGATGAGGACGCCCGCCTTCACGCCCTTCTCGTCGGCGAAGGAGCGCAGGGCGGCTTCGGCGGAGGCGGGGTCGAAGGCCTCCAGCCGCAGGAACCGCTCCGCCAGCTCCGGCAGCCATTCCCGGAGCCGCGGCTCCTTGCGGAGGTTCTTGTCCACCGCCTCCGGGTCCATGTCGAAGCGGTCGTCGAAGTAGGCCCGGCCGGCCTCGGCGAAGTCCAGGAGCGTGATGAAGCGGGGACGGACGAGGTCCACCGTCCGCGCGAACCACTCGCGCCGCGCCCCGCCTTCCGCGAAGGCCTCGTCCCAGATCCCGGCCTTCTTCAGCACGTCTTCCACAAGCGGGAGCAGATCGGCCAGCGGCATGCGCGAGAGGTACTGCTGGTTGACGAAAAGGGCCTTGCGGTCGGTCCACTGCCGCGGGTCCGTCTCCGAGAAGGTCAGGATCGCGCTGGAGCGCCCGATGCCCTCCAGGGTGAAGGCCTGGATCAGCTCCTCCGTGGAGTAGATCTCGCGGTCCTCGCCCGCCGACCAGCCGAGCAGGGCCAGGAAGTTCCGGAAGGCCTCGGGCAGGAAGCCGCGGTCGCGGTAGGTCGTGACCGAGACCACCTCGCCGTGGCGCCGCTTGGACAGCTTGGTACGGTCGGGCGCGTTGATGAGCGGCAGGTGGGTGAAGCTGGGCGGCGTGCGGCCCACGGCCTGGTAGAGCAGGATCTGCTTGTGGGTGTTGGAGAGGTGATCCTGCCCGCGGATGATGTCGGTCACGCGCATGTGGACGTCGTCGCACACCACCACGTGGTTGTAGAGCGGGCTGCCGTCCGGGCGCAGCAGCGCGAAGTCCTCGATGTCCTGGTGCTTCCGCTCCTGCGGCCCGTACACCTTGTCCTCGAAGCGGGTCGCGCCGTCGTCCTCCGGCACCTTGAAGCGGATGGCGAAGGGCTCCCCCGCCCCGGCCCGCCGCTCCGACTCGGCCGGCGGCAGGTCGCGGCTCTTCCGGTCGCGCAGCCAGGGCCGGCCGGCGGCGGTCGCCTCCTTCCGCTGAGCCTCCAGCTCCTCGGGCGTGGCGAAGGAGCGGTAGGCCTTGCCCTCGGCGAGCAGCCGCCGCGCGACCTCGACGTGCCGGTCCACCCCATCGCTCTGGTAGTAGGGCCCCTCGTCCCAGTGCAGGCCGAGCCAATCGAGCCCCTCCAGGATGCTGCGGGTGTTGGCGTCGGTGGACCGCTCCTTGTCCGTGTCCTCGATGCGCAGGAGGAACGCGCCGCCGTTCTTGCGGGCCCAGAGCCAGTTGAACAGCGCGGTGCGCGCTCCCCCCACGTGGAGGTAGCCGGTAGGGCTGGGGGCGAAGCGGACCCGCAGGCCGTCGCTCATCGGGCCAGGTCCCGCACCACCTCGTAGAAGATCCCCGCGGAGCGCCGCACCGTGGCCTCGCCCACGCGCTCGTCGTCGCCGTGGACGGTGGCCAGGTCCTCCGACGTCGTGAGCAGCGGCGTGAAGCCGTAGCAGCCGATCCCCAGCGGACGGTAGAGCACGCACTCCGTGGCGCCCGTGAGCATCTTGGTGGTGACGGGCACGCCCGGATGGCGCCGGCGCAGGACCGATTCGACGGTCTTGAAGAGGTCGCTGTCGGCCGGGCTGTCGTTCGGCGCGCGGAACGACGGCGGAGGGACGATCTCGACGGTGGGGTCGTCGATCACTGCCCGCATCTCGGCCAGGAAGGCCTGCGGGTCCTCGCCGGGCAGCAACCGCACGTCCAGCTCCGCCTCGGCCGTCCCCGGGATGACGTTCGTCTTGTACCCGGCCTTCACCACCGTGATGGAGACGGTGTTGCGCAGGAGGGCCGACACCTCCCGGTCGTCGTACAGCGCGCGGGCCGCGGCGGGGTCGCGCAGGGCTGCCGTGATGTCGCGGTACCAGCCCGAGCGCGGGGCCTCGACCTGGTCCGCCTGGTCGGCGAAGAAGCGCTGCACGGCCGGGAGGACCTTCATGGCAGTGCGGTGCCGCCGGACGCGGTCCAGCGCCCGCACCAGGCGGTTCAGGGCGGAGTCCTCGATGGGCCGCGAGCCGTGGCCCGGCGTGCCCTTCGTCTGGAGCTTGAGCCAGAACGGTCCCTTCTCCGCGGTCTCCACGCCGAAGTACTGGATCTTCCCCGCCGCGTCCACGAGGTTCTCCCCGCCTTCGGTGATGAGGTACTCGGCCTGCGCGAGGCGGTCGCGCCATCCGTCGCGGCTGATCGCGCGCAGCGCGCCCAGGAAGCCGGCCTCCTCGTCGGCCGTGGCCAGGAAGAGGATGTCGCGGGCGAAGGGGCCGCCCTCGCGCCGGGCGCGCACGAGGGCCACCAGCTGGAGGATGCCCTCGGTCTTCATGTCCTCGGCGCCGCGGCCGTAGATCGCGCCATCCTTCACCACCCCGGAGAAGGGCGGCACCGACCAGCGCGCCGGGTCGGCGGGGACCACGTCCATGTGGTTGGCGAGGACCAGCGGCCGCCGCGCCCCGGTGCCCTTCAGGGTGGCCAGCAGGTTGGCGCGGCCCGGCGCGAACTCGTCCACCTCGACGGGTATGCCTTCGCGCTCCAGCACCTCCTTGTAGAAGAGCGCCGCCTTCAGCTCGTTGCCCGGCGGGTTGGTGGTGTCCACCTGGAGGTACCGGCGGAGGAGATCCACCGCCATCTCCTCGTACGCGTCGTCCGCGGACCGGGCCGCCGGCGGGCTCGCCGTGGCGAGCGCCAGCGCGGCGCCTGCGATCAGCACGAACCCTCGTCGGGTGGGCATGGTGGCGAGGATATCACCCGCCCTCATGGGACGCGGGCCCACCCGGCGAGTCCGCGAGCGAGGACAGCCTCGAAAGGAGGACGTCCGCCACCACCCGGTTGCCCGCCGGCGTCAGGTGGGTGTCGAGCCAGTAGAACATCCGCCCCGCGGCGGCCGCGCGCTCCAGGGCCGGCGTGGCGTCCACGAAAACGATGCCGCCCGCTTCCAGGGCGGAAGCGGCGGCGCGGGCCCGGGAGCGGAACACCTCGCCCCACGGCCCGATGGCGCCCCAGCGCGCCGCGTCGCCGGGGTGCACGGCGAAGGCCGGCGGGACGAGGACGAAGACCACCGCCACCGGCTGGCCGACGGATTCGCGGACCGAGCGGACGAAGCCGTTGTAGCGCGCGGGCAGCGCGTCGGTAATCTCGTCGGGCAGCTTCAGGTCGTCCGGCGGAAGGTCGCCCGCCCGTTCGCTTCGGGACCGGCCCGACGCGAGGTACCGGTGATGGATATACCAGCCGTAGAAGGCGAGCGCGGACCGCTTGCCGAGCTCGCCCACGAAGCCGGGGACCTGGCCCTCTCGCACGAGATAGCCGTCCCTGACCTGCGGGCAGTTCCGGTCCGCCTCGCAGGAGGCGGCGATGACGGCGGTGTCCGCGAACACGGTGTGGATGACGAGGTCGGGACGGACGCGGCGGCCCTGCTCGCGGAGCCAGCAGAGCTGGGAGCCCACGGGTTGTGCCGGCGTACCGAGGTTCACGATCTCGACCTCGCGTCCCGTGCGGGCCAGGCCCGCGCCCACGAGGGCCGCATAGCTCTGCTCGTACTCGCTGCCCCAGCCGAAGGCGTACGACGTCCCCAGGAAGAGGACGCGGAAGACGCCGGGTCGCTTCTCGCCCAGGGGCGGCCGGCCGGCGCCGGTGCGCATCCCCTCGCCGTTCGTGTAGAGCGTGACGTCGAACTCCGGGGTGCGGTGCCGGTAGGCGAGCCCGGCGCGGACGCGATAGCACCGCGTGGCGTCCGCCTCGAAGATGGGCAGCGCCGCGCGCCGGGCCAGGACGTCGCCCGTCGTGAACGCGTAGTACCCCTGGGCCACGGCCTCGGCCAGGACGATCGTGGCCACGACCGCCCCGAGGCGCCGGACCATTACCTCAGGAGGGAGGGGCCGGGCTCGCCGCCTTCAACGAGTCCAGCTTCTTCTTCAGGGCCGCCACGCGGGCGTCGGACCGCTGGCCGGGCGGCAGCGCGTCCGCGAAGGCCACCGCCTCCTCCAGGGTCCGGCGCGCGCCGGCGAGGTCGCCCTTGCTCTTCAGGACCTCGGCCTTGATGTCGAGGACGCGCAGCTTGCGCGGGCCGTAGACGAGCCGTAGCGCGCGGTCCGACGCGGCCAGGGCCTTGTCCCAGTCCTTCATCGCCTGATACGCGGCGGCCAGCCGCGCGGCCGGGTTGTAATCCTGCGGGAAGTCCCGCTCGGAGGCCTCCAGCATGGGTACGGCGCGCTCGGGGTGCCCCAGGTCGAGGTAGGCCGCAAGCCGGTGCGAGTCGAAGACCGTGCGCTGGGCCGGAGTCTGCGCCCGCGCCGCCGCCCCTTCCAGATAGGCCGCCCAGTCTTCCAGCGTGCGCCGCGTCCCCGCCTCGTCCTTGGCCGCCCGGCGCGCCTGGACCAGGAACGTGTACGCGCCGGAGACGTCGTCGGCCGCCGCGGTGACCTTCGGGTCGGCCACGATCCGGCGCACCTCCGCCTCCGTGGCCGCCACGCGGGAGGCCTTGTCCGGCGCGTCGGCCTTCAGGGCCAGCGCGCAGTCGAGGCCGCCCGCGGCCACCGTCAGCTCCGATGGCGTCCCGGCCAGGCGCTTCAACGCGCCCTGGGCCAGGTCCACGCACCGGTCGTGGTCGGAGCTCTGTTGGTAAGAGAAGAGGAGCGCCTCGACCGCCCTACCGTAGTGGGGCCAGTCCGCCGGCGCCTTGTCGAGAGCCAGCCGATAGGCCTCAGCGGCCTCCTTGTAGCGGCGTGCCCCGTAATGCAGGTCGGCCGCGCGCAGGGCCTCGTCCGCCTCCTGTCCCCCGCCCCCGCCGCTGGCCACCGCGATCCGCGCCCTGTCCAGGAAGGCATGGAGCTGGGGAACCGTCATGCTCCCGACCTGACGGAGCGCCACCGATTCGTCCTTCGAGTCCACGACGGCGAACGTGGGCACGGCCTCGCCCGGGAACTTCACCATGAACGGGGCGTTCTTCTCGTCCTCGATGTTGATGGCGAGCCAGACGAACTGTCCGGCGCGGCTCGTGAGGGAAGCGTCAGGGAAGACGAACTCCCTCATCGAGCGGCAGGTGTGTCACCAGGGGGCCCAGCTCTCCACGAAGAGCGGCAGCTTGCGCGACCGGGCCTCCCCCAGCGCCCGGGCGTAGTCGTCCTCGATGAACGGCAGGTTCGGCCCGGCCACGAGCGACGCGGCGGAGCCGAGCAGGACGCAGAGCAGCGAGACACGCGCGAGTCGAGGCATTCCCAGACGCTACTCCCCCACGATCCCGACCGTCAAACCTCCGCCCAGCCCAGAGACCTCTGCACCGCCTTGCGCCAGCCGTCGTAGAGGGCTTCGCGCCGGCCGACGGGCATGGCCGGCTCGAACTCGCGGTCGAGGGCCCAGTTCCGCGCGACGTCGGCCGTGTCCTGCCAGTAGCCCACCGCGAGCCCCGCCAGGTAGGCGGCCCCGAGCGCGGTCGTCTCGGCCACCACCGGCCGGCGCACGGTCACGCCCAGGAGGTCCGCCTGGAACTGCAGGAGGGCGTCGTTGACGGCGGCGCCCCCGTCCACCTTGAGCTGCGCCAGGCGCAGGCCGGCGTCGCGCTGCATGGCGTCGAGGACGTCGCGGGTCTGGTAGGCCATGGACTCCACCGCCGCCCGCGCGACGTGGCCGATCGTCGTCCCGCGCGTGAGGCCCACGATGACGCCGCGGGCATACGGATCCCAGTACGGCGCACCCAGGCCGACGAAGGCCGGGACCACGTAGACGCCGCCGGCATCCTCCACGCTCGCGGCCAGCGACTCCACCGCGGCCGAGGTCGTGATGGCCTTGAGGCCGTCGCGCATCCACTGCACGACCGCGCCCGCGATGAACACGGAGCCCTCGAGGCAGTAGGTGACCTTGCCGCCGATCTGCCAGCCCACGGTCGTGATCAGGCCGTTGCGCGAGACGACCGGCGCCTCTCCCGTGTTGAGCAGCAGGAAGCAGCCGGTGCCGTAGGTGTTCTTGGCGCTGCCCGGCTCGAAGCAGGCCTGGCCGAAGGTGGCCGCCTGCTGGTCGCCCGCGGCCCCGGCGATGGGGACGGCGGCCCCGAGCAGCGCGGGATCGCTCGTGCCGTAGACCTCGCTCGAGGGGCGGACCTCCGGCAGCATGCGCCGGGGAACGCCCAGGATGCGCAGCAGCTCCTCGTCCCACTGGAGCGTGCGGATGTCGAGCATCAGCGTGCGGCTGGCGTTGCTGGCGTCGGTCACATGCCGCTTGCCGCCGGTGAGGCGCCAGACGAGGAACGTGTCCACGGTTCCGAAGAGCACGTCGCCCTTCTCCGCCCGCCCGCGCAGGCCGGGGATGGTGTCGAGCAGGTGCTTGACCTTCGTGCCGGAGAAGTAGGCGTCGACGACCAGGCCCGTCCGCGCGCGGAACAGGTCCTCGTGCCCCTCCCTCTTCAGCGCGTCGCACAGCGGCGCGCTGACCCGGCTCTGCCAGACGACGGCGTTGGCCACCGGCCGGCCCGTGTGGCGGTCCCAGAGGATCGTCGTCTCACGCTGGTTGGTGAGGCCGATGGCGGCCAGGTCCGCGGCGGTTATGCCCGCCTCCGCCAGCGCCTGGCGGGCCACCGCCAGCTGCGAGGACCAGATCGCCTCGGGGTCGTGCTCCACCTCGCCCGGAGCGGGGAAGATCTGCGGCAGCTCTTGCTGGGCGGCGGCCACCGCGCGGCCGTCGCGGCCGAAGACGATGGCGCGGCTGCTGGTCGTGCCCTGGTCCAGGGCGAGGACGTAGCGGGACACGGTGGCGCGGATTCTATCTTCGTCCCGGTCCTGGACGCCGCCGCGGGAAAGGGGCAGACTGGATGAGCCACCCCATTCGCGTGGAGGCTCGTCTCTTATGACCGACCATCGCCGGTTGTCGTCCTCTCGAAGGCTCGCGCTCGTGACCGTCCTCCTCGTGGCCGCAGCGGCGACCACTGCCCGGGCTCAGGTCATGACCGATCCGGACCTGAACGTGATCACCGTCGTCGGCACCGGCCTGGATCAGCCCACGACCATGAAGTTCGTGGCCGAGAACGACTTCCTGGTCCTGGAGAAGGCGACGGGAAGAGTCCGCCGCGTCCTGAACGACGCCTTGCAGCCCGGCTTCGCCCTGGACGTCCACGTGAACTCGCTCAGCGAGAGGGGCATGCTCGGCATCGCGGTCGCTCCGGGCTCGCCGATGCACGTCTTCCTCTACTACACGGAGGCCGCGGGCGCCGACGGCGGACCGCCCCTGGGCAACCGGATCTACCGGTACGACTGGGACCCCAGCGCGGGCCCCTCGGGCGCGCTGACCAACCAGCAGCTCGTGCTCGACCTGCCCGTCAACCCGGGGCCGAACCACGACGGCGGCGTGATCCTGATCGACGCGCAGGGCCTCCTCTACGCCTTCATCGGCGACCTCAACCACAACGGCCAGCTCCAGAACAACCCGGCCGGCGCGCCGCCGGACGACACGGGCGTGATCTTCCGCGTCAACCGGGACGGCAGCCCGGCCGCCGGAAACCCGTTCGCACCGTATTGCAGCATCACGACCACCCAGCTCTGCAGCGCCACGCCGGATTGCCCCGTCGGCCAGACCTGCATCACGAACGTCGCCCGGTACTACGCCTACGGCGTGCGCAACGGTTTCGGCCTGGAGTTCGACCCGGGCAACGGCGGCGCGCTGTGGATGTCGGAGAACGGGCCCTCGGACTTCGACGAGCTGAACAAGGTGGACGCCGGCTGGAACGGCGGCTGGAACAAGATCCACGGCCCCGACGCGCTGGACCCCCAGGGCACCGGCGACCTGTGGAACATGCCGAACGAGGGCCTCACCTACTCCGATCCCGAGTTCTCCTGGCAGCAGGTGCAGGTCCCCACCGGCGTCAACTTTCCGTTCAACACCAGCTGGGGGCCGCCCTACAACACCAAGGTCCTGGTCGGGACGCAGAGCGGCGACATCTACTCGTTCCCGCTGAACGGGTCGCGCACGGGGCTGGACGTCGCGGCGCTTCCCCCGCCCTTGCAGGATCTCGTCGCGCTCAACGACGCCGAGGCCAACCTGGTCCGGATCGGCCAGGCGTTCGGGGCCATCACCGACCTGGAGCTCGGGCCCGAGCAACCACCCCACCTGTACGTCGTGGACATCTTCGGGCGCGTCTTCCGGATCGAGGGCCCCGTCCCCGTCACGCTGCAGGGCTTCACGGTCGAGTAGGGCGCCCCGGGCCGCGACAATAACGCCGCGCTTTTCGCTTGACTGTCGCTGTGACACGCGCGTAAGCTCGCGTGCCCTGGCGAACGTGGTGTTTGCCAGCTGATCGTTAGGAGGCCCCGATGCTTGCGTCATACGTCGAACTGACAGCGTCGAGCCTCCCCCTCGCCGGTCGCTAGCCTGGTCGGCTGCCTCCGCTAGGGGGCCAGGCTCCTCAAGAAAGCAACGCCGTTTCAGCAGGCGGAGTGTGTCTTTTCACTCGCTCCGCCTGAAGGGAGTGTGTGTGTCTTCTCACAGGATGCGGGAACACCGGTTCCCGCGAAGGGACGAAGTGCGTCCGGACGAGGAAGCGGACCCGAGGCGGTTTTTCGACGAGACGGATCGATCGGGGAAGAGGAACTGGAAGGTGCAACAGCTCTGCAAGCAGGTGGAAAGGGCGGCGGCGGTCACGCTGGCCGGCGAGTGTGAGGGCGATGCCCTGCTGGGCGCGGCCGTGGCTTTCGTCGAGCCGGCGCCAGACGCCAGCCGACTGCTGGCGATGGTGGTCCTGGCCCCGGGGAAGAGCATGGATGACCTCACGGAAGCGAAGGCGGCGTTGGCCCGATCGGCCGCGTCGTTCCGCGAAGAGGTGGCGCGGACCATCCATCGGAAGCGGGTTCCCGAGATCGTGTTTGACGTGCGACTGAGCGAGGAGGTGGGTCGTGGCTGACGTGCCCGGTGCAAGGATTCGGTACTGGGTCGAGGAACTGCTGCCGCATGACGTGGAGGCCGCCATCCGGCGGCTGGCCCACAGCGAGGACGTGCGCCATGTCGCGGTGATGCCTGACGTCCACCTGGCGGCGGACGTGTGCGTTGGCATGGTCGTGGCGACCGCGAACGTTCTCTACCCGAACGCTGTCGGCGGGGACATCGGGTGCGGCGTCGCGGCCATCGCCTTCGACGGCGAGGCAGCGCTGCTGGACAACGAGCGAGCCGCGGCGGCGATCCTCGCCGGGCTGTATCGCGGGGTCCCCATCATCCGCCACAGCAGGAAGGGCGGTCCTCGGCTTCCCGCGGCCCTCGATGCCGCTACCTTGAGCTCTCCCCGTCTCGAGGGCCTCAAGCAGAGCGAGGGATCTCTCCAGATCGGGACGCTGGGCCGGGGGAACCACTTCGTCGAGCTGCAAGCCGACGAGACGGGGCGCCTGTGGCTGATGGTTCACAGTGGCTCGCGCGGCATGGGCCAGGCGATCCGGGATCACCACCTCGGTCTGTGTTCAGCCGGTCGCAACGGACTCCGGTTCCTGAGCGCCGATAGCCCGGCTGGGCGCGCCTACCTGCATGACATGGCCTGGGCATTGGAGTACGCGGAGACCAGCCGGTTGGCAATGGTCCGTTCGGTCCGCGGTGTGGTCGAGGCGGTGCTGGGGATCCGGGCCGACGAAGCGTCCTACGTCTCGTGCAACCACAACCACGTCCGCCGCGAGACCCATTTCGGGGAGGCGCTTTGGGTCCATCGAAAGGGGGCGATGTCAGCGGCAGAAGGCGAGCCCGGCCTCATCCCCGGATCAATGGGGACACGCAGCTTTCACGTCGAGGGCCGCGGCTGTGAGGAGGCGCTGGCATCCAGCGCCCACGGGGCGGGGCGACGGCTGAGCCGAACGGACGCTCGGCACAGGCTGAGCGCCAAGGACGTCACGCGGGAGTTGCGTGGGGTCTGGTTCGATCATCGGCTCACGCCGCGGCTCCGGGAGGAAGCGCCGTCTGCCTACAAAGACATCAACGACGTGCTCCGGGCACAGCACCAGCTCGTCCGCATCGTTCGCACGCTCCGGCCCCTGCTCTGCTTCAAGGGAGTGTAGTGAGTGTAGTCATGGCTACGAAGGACCTGGAGCGCACGGGACCAACCGACGCGGCAGGACGGCTCTTCTGGCGCGTATGACCAGAGACCTAGGTCGCGTCGCTCGAACGACTTGGCGGAGAGGGGGGGATTCGAACCCCCGGTACAGGCTTTAGTCCCGTACAACAGATTAGCAATCTGTCCTGTTCAGCCACTCCAGCACCTCTCCGCGGTGGCCACGGCTCACGGCTCCAGCACCCTGGTCACAGGAAGGACCGACGGGCGGGAGCAGAAGGGCAAGCGTATCACGCCGGGGACCGGTCCTGAAGGCCGGTTGGAACCCTTCGACAAGAGCGCGCGGGAGCGAGCAGGAGAAACGCTCCCGCGCGTGTGTTACCTGGCGAACACCTGGTCGACTGGCGTGATCGTCACCGACGTCGGCTGCAGCTTGAGCACCCCGATGACCTTGTCCTCCTCGAGCAGCTCCTCTGGCTTGGGCGCGTCGTACTTGATCGTGGAGGGGGCGTCCGCGGTGAGGCGCTCCTTCAGGTCCTTGGCGTCCTTGGCGATGATCACCACGGACAGGTTCGTGCCCGACAGGTGCTTCTTGATCGCCGCGTTCACGTCCTGGAGCGTCAGCTTGGAGAGGTTGTCCCGCATGGTCGCGGTGAACTCGCCGATGCCGTACCACTGCGAGTCGAGCGCGTAGCCGAGCTGGTGGTCCTGCCGGGCCGTCATCAGGAAGACGTTCTTCATGAGGTAGTTCCGCGTGGACTCGAACTCTTCCGCGGTGAGCCCGTTGTCGATCATCTTCCGCAGCTCGTAGAGGGCGATGCGCAGGGCCATGTGCGCGTTCTCCGGCACCACGGGGCGGACCCAGACCTCGAAGATCTGGGCCCGGCGGCCCAGGTTCGGGTCCGGGAAGAACTGGAACATGCCGCGCGGGAAGGCCTCGATGTAGGCGTAGTCGCCGTAGTTCATCCCGCGCACCTCGCGGATGCGCTCGTAGAGGCGTCCCACGGAGGCGCGGTGCTCGCCCAGCCAGGCCCGGGCCAGCCACAGCGCAGCGAAGTCGGGATGGCTGCGCGTGACCGCGATGGGATGGCCGAACGAGATGGCGGTGGCGCGCGTGTCCTTCTCGACGATGTCGACCTCGATCCCCTTCGGTGAGCGGCCCGTGACGCCCTGCGGCGCCGGCGAGGGCGGCCCCTGCGGCAGGGCGGCCAGGCTGGCGTCCAGCCGCGCTCGCATTTCGGCGGGCGCGTCCCCCGCCAGGCCCAGGGTGAGGTTGGCCCGGGTGTAGTGAGCCTTGATGAAGGCCCGCACGTCGTCGAGGGTGATGGCCTCGATGCCGGCCACCGTCCCCAGCACGGTATGGCCGTAGGGGGTGCCGGCGAAGATGTCGGTCTGCAGCCGCTCCTTCCCCAGCTCCTCCTCGTTGTTGTTGCGCAGATCCTGCTTCAGGGCGTTCATCTGCGCGTCCTTGACGCGGCGGAAGTCGTCCTCGCGCAGCCCGGGGTCCAGCAGCATGGGCAGCGCGATGTCCAGGAACCGCACCCAGTTGTCGCGGTGGATGCCGCCGGTGAAGGTGGTCATCTCCTTGTCCACCTGGGCGTCGAAGCTGCCGGCCATGGGGAACAGCGCCTTCTTGATCTCGTCGATGCGCAGGGCGCGCGAGCCGGCCTCCGCGATCATCGAGGCGGAGAGCGCAGCCAGGCCCTCCTTGCCCGCGGGATCGTGGGCGGAGCCGACCGCGAAGAGGAGCTTCAGGTTGAGCTGGGGCAGCGCGGAGGCCTGGGCCAGCGTCTTGAGCTTCTCCGCGGCGGCGGATCCGGTGGGCGCCGCGACCGGGCTCGAGGGCGGCGGCGGCGTGGAAACGGCCTGCGGCATCGGCTCCTTGGCAGCCGTTGTGGCCGTGCCACCCGCAACCGGGCCCAGGGTCGCGAGCGCCGGCTGCGTGGTCATGGCCTCCGGCATCGCGTCCTTGGACAGCGTGGTCACCACCAGCCCGGCGTCCGTGAAGTACTTCCGGGCCACGGCCTGGAGATCCTCGGGCGTGACGGACTCGTAGACGGTGAACAGCTGGTTCAGCGTGCCGTACTCGCGCCGATAGCGGACGAAGCGGGCCAGGGCGGACGCGATCGACTCGGTGTTGTCGAGCGTCCGCACGAAGCCGTAGCGCGCGTTCGACTTCGCGTCGGCCAGCCGGGAGCCCGCGACCGCCTGGTCCCTGGACTGCGCGAACGCCTGGAGGATCTGGTTGCGGACGTCCAGCGCGTCCTTCATGTCCTTCACGCGCGCGGCCACCGTGGCCAGCTGCGGGTCGGCGGTCCCCGGGTAGTACGGGAAGAGCTGGTCCACCTTCTGCTCGTCCTCCACCAGGCGCTTGTAGAGGTCGGAGGTGGGCCCGAACGTGAGGTCCATGAGCAGGTCCAGGGCCGCGTACTCCTTCCCGGTCTCCGAGAAGCCCGGGCTGTGGAAGGCCACCGCGACCCAGGGCAGGGTCGACGTCGGCCAGGGGACGTGCGCGTAGACGGGGCCGCGCGGCAGCGGCTCCTGGGGGATGTCCACCTTGTAGGTCCCCGGTTTCCAGTCCCCCCAGTGCTTCTCCACGAGGGGCAGGACCTGCTCGGGGGTCACGTCGCCGGCCACGATGACGGTCGTGTATTCCGGCCGGTACCAGCGCTTGAAGAACTCCTGGGCGTACTGGAACTGGTTGGGCATGTCCTCGATGTCGCGCAGGAAGCCCATGGTGGTGTGCTTGTAGGGGTGGGCGGTGAAGGCGTGGTCGCGCTGGACCTCGATGAGCTTGTTGACCGGGTTGGCGCTGTTCTTGTTGTACTCGCCGAGCACGGCCCGCGACTCGGTCTTGAACGCCTCCTCGGCGTAGGAGAGGTTCTTGAACCTGTCGGCCTCGATGGTGAGGATCGTCTCCAGGTCCTCCTTGGCGAAGGTGGCGTGGTAGTTCGTGAAGTCGTCGGTGGTGTAGGCGTTCGTCCGCGCCCCCGCCCGGGTCATGATCGCCTGGTACTTCTCGGGCGGATAGTTGGCAGTGCCGCGGAACATCATGTGCTCGAAGAAGTGGGCGAACCCCGACTTGCCGGGCTCCACCTCGTTGCGGGAGCCCGTCTGCACCGGGATCTGCAGGGACACGATGTTCGGGAACCCGGTCGGCACCACGATCACCTTCAGGCCGTTGGCGAGCGTCCGCTCCGTGGCCTTGAAAGGCAGCACGTCGCGGCGCTCCGGCGGCTGGGTCTGGGCTCTGGCGGTCATGGCGGCGATGGAGAGAGAAGCGGCGGCCGTCAGGGCGGCGAGGACGCGTTGGCGCATGAAGCGTGTCTCCTCGGGCTCTTCAATCTCCCTACCTCTACCATGTTTCAAGGCGACAGCGGGGAGAGCCGGTAGATCGTGATGCGCGGCCCGGGAACGAGGACGCCCTCGAAGCCGGCCACCGGCACGAAGAACGCGTCGTGCGGGTCGTACACCGGGCGGGCCCCGGGCGCGTAGGGTTCGAACACCGCCGCCACCGTCCCCACCTCGCGCAGGATGGCGTCGATGTCCGGCGCCCACGGGATGTAGCCGGTAGGAGACTCGGCCAGCAGCGCCCAGGGCGCGGCCCGCCGCTTCGCCAGCCGGTTGCCGTAGGCCACGACCTCGTAGCGGTCCTCGATGGCCGGCCGCCCCCAGCGCAGGGCCTTCGACTCCCGGGACATGATGGGGCCCGGTGGCGGGACGTTCGCCTCCAGCCAGCGGCGCGCCGTGACGCGCGTGTCTTCGCGCGAGAGCAGGCGGTCCAGGCGGACGACGCGGTAGACCGGATCCGCCACGAGGGCCGCGGCGAGGAGGCCGATGATCAGCCGCGGCCGCCGGGCCCGCGCCGCCAACTCCATCACCAGCCAGGCCGCGCCCAGGACGATCCCGGGGGCCAGGCTGCTCGCGTACCGCATGGGGACGATGCGCGCCGGCCCGAAGGCCAGGTAGGTGCCGAGCGTGTAGGCCACGATCGTCATCCGCCCGGCGCCGCGCCATCCCAGCCAGAGCAGTCCCGCGATCCCCGCGATCTCCATGAGAAGGCCGTGGCTATGGCGCAGGGAGAAGACGAGGTGGTGGACGAAGCCCACCGCGGTGCCGAAGGACGCGTCGCGGTAGCTCCACTGCCGGATCACCATGGAGTCGATGAACTCCTTGCGCGAGACGACCATGAAGGGGCTGCCCGCGACGAAGGCCGCCACCACCAGGGCGCCCGCGACGACCAGGCGGCGGTCCCAGAGCGTGCCCAGCATCGACCGCCCCTCCGCCCGCCGCGCCAGGAGCACCGCGAGCGCGATGGGAGCGGCCAGGGTCACTCCGGAGTACTTGGCGCTGGCGGCCAGGCCCGCGCCGATCGCCGCCAGCGCGAATCGGCCGAGGGTCGGCCGCTCCAGCGCCCTCAGCACCAGCAGCAGGGTGCCGACGATCAACAGAAGGAGGAGGGCCTCGATGAGGGCCCAATGCGCGTCGCGCACGGGGCCGAAGCTCACGGCCATGAAGAGGGCGGCCAGCAGCCCCGCGCCCGGCGGGCCGAGCCGCTCGCCCAGGCGCCAGGTCGCGGGAACGGTCAGCGCGCCGATCACGGCCGAGAGCCAGCGCCCGATCAACACCAGGTCCGCCGGATAGCCGTTCGGGTCGGGGTTGAGGTAGGCGTGCCACGACGGGTAATGCCCGAGCAGCAGGCCGATGCGGCCCCAGATCCAGTAGAGCGCGGCCAGGAGGTAAGCGTGCAGCGTCGGCCATTCGAACCACCGCGGGTCGGGATCTTCCAGGAGGCCCAGGCCAATGCGCACCCAGCGCAGCTCGTCGGGACGGGCCCAAGGCTGCGGGAAGCCGTAGCGGTTCCCCCACGCGCGCAGGCCGAGGGCGAGGACGGCGAGGAGCAGAACGATGATGCGGTCTCGCGCGACGGCGCCGGCGCGCGTGGCGGGTGGACCCTGCAAGCGGCCGACGTTAGCGAGCGGGCTCCCGGACTGTCAACTCGGCGGTTGTGTCCGCCCAGGGCGTCATTCGTCGGCTGATCGCGCATCGGGTCATGGCGTCTGTCATGCGTTGTAGTGCATTGCATTGCAACGGCCAGGGGGATGACGTCGAGCGACGGCATGGCGAACGCCTCGACGGCCTCCGTCCGGCAGCGTCAGCATCGACTCGCTACATTAGAATCCCGCCCATTCGATGCGTACGACCGTGATCGACCGCCGGGCCCTGCTGGCGGGCGCGCTGGCGGCGCTGGGCGTGATCTCGGCGGCGCTCGCCCCCGTGCGCGTGGATCCCGGAACCGCGGGATGGCGCCGTGCCGTGCGGGGCGCGGAGGCCGACGGTGGCATCCCGCGCGGCGCCGTGGTGCTGCTCCCCGGCCTCGCGCGGCACCGCCCCTCGGTCGTGAGGGTCGAGATGCGTGCCCCCGGGCCGATGCAGATCGGCGCGTCGGTGGACGGCGCGCCGCTGGAGTGGTTCCGAGCGGCCGGCGAGGCCCACGTCGCCATACCCATCCCGCCCGGGCGGGCGGCCGGGGCGCGACTCGAGCTGCGCGTGGGTCCCGGGTCCTCCACACCGCGGATCGTCTCGGTCCTGGTCGTGCCGCCCCGACCACCCCGCGTGGCTCCGGTCCTGCTGGCGTTCGTGCTGATGACGGCGCTCACCGGGGTCCTCCTGCGCGGCCATGGGTCGGCGTTCGCCCTGGGCGTGGGCCTTTTCGCCGCCGGCCTCTTCGTTCTCGCGGAGACCCCGCCCCTCCTGCTCGTGACGCTGCCCGCGCCAGGATCGGCGCTGCCCGTGCTGTTCCCCGTCGCGCTCCTGGCCGCGAGCGCGGTACTGGCCTTCCGGCTGGAGCGTGCCTCGCGCCGCGGCTACGCGCGCGCGGTCCTCCTCGTCGCCGCCTTCGCGTTCGGGGCCTGGGTGCGCGGCGCGTTTCTCGCCTCGGCCGGATCGTGGGACACCGAGTACTGGAAGGCCTGGACCATCCGCGCCGCGGACCACGGCGTCACCCGCGTCTACGGCGACCCCGGCGCGGTGCCCGCCGTCCGTCTCCTCGCGCAGATACGGGGCGAGGAAGACCTGTGGAAGGTGGAGTTCGCGGGGCGGTCCTTCGTGGTGGACTACCCGCCGCTGGCCATGTTCCTGTGGCGGTGGTCGCATTGGGTCGTGACGCGCGGCGGATCGGGGCTCGAGCCGCCCGAGGCGCGCAATGTCGCGGTCAAGCTCCCGGCGGTCCTCGGCGACATCGCCGCCGTGGCGCTGCTGCTCTGGGCCCTGGGCTCGCGCGGCCTGGGACTGGCCGCGGTGTATTGGGCCGCGCCCGTGTCGTGGCTGCCCAGCGCGGCGCTCGGTTACCTCGACGGGGCCTACGCCCCGCTGGCTGCGGCGGCGCTCGTCGCCGCGGGCCGCGGGAGGAGCGGGTGGGCCGGCGCGTGGCTGGCCGCCGCGTGCCTGGTCAAGCCGACGGCGGTGGTCGTGGCGCCCGCGGTCGCGGTCGCGTTGCTGCCGCGCGGCGTGGGCCGCGCGTTCCTCACCGGGCTCGCGGTCGTCTTCGTGACGCTTGCCCCGTTCGCGGTGGCCGGCACGCTCGGCGCGGCCATCGTGCACGTCTACCGGATCCTGTTCCAGGGCACGCTCTCGGGCGGATTCCCGAACCCGTGGTGGGTCCTCGGCCATGTCCTGGACGTGACGCGGCAGGGCGCGGATGCCTTGGACCAGGTGCGCTTCGCGCGGCTCGGGGCGGTGCCCTTCTCCGCCGGGGCCGCCGGCGTCGCGCTGTTTGTGGCGGCCGCGGCGTTCATCACGTTCCGCCAGCGGCGGGCCCCGGGTCCGGGGCCCGCATGCCTGGCGGGAGCGGCGCTCGTTTTTTCCTACGCGATGCTGGCCGTCGGGGTCCACGAGAACCATCCGCACCCGATGTTCCTGCTGCTCCTGTGCACCGGGCTCGCCTCGCGGCGGCTGCGCGTCCTCACGACCGTGGCGGCGGGAGTGTATGTCGTGAACATGCTGATGCTCTCGGGGATCGGCCGGTTCTACGGCCCGCGCTACGCGGCGTTGGAGCCGGCGGCCCGCGCGCTATCCACGTGGCGCATGGCTCTTGGGTTCGACTTCACGCTCGTGCTGGCGCTCGCGAACATCGCGCTCTTCACCGTCCTGCTCGCCGCGCTGCCCGCGGAGATGGAGCGGCTCAAGGGACCCGCACCTCCAGCTCGGGGATGACCCAGCCGTCGAAGCCCCGGGCCCCCTCGGCCGGCAGCAGCCTCACCCCGGCGGCCTCGCGGCCGGTCAGGTCGAAGCCCAGGGAGGCCTCGCCCGGATGGACGAGGAGCTGGTCCACGAGCTGCAGGACGTGCGGGCCGTCGAGGCGGGCCAGCCGGCCCCATTCGCCGTCGGCGTTCAGGCCCTCGATGCGCAGCACGGTCGGGAACGCGCTCTCGCGCCGGAGCGGGAGCACGACGCCGGCGAGCTTCAGGCTGCGGTCGAAGACGATCTCCAGGACCTCGCCGCCGCGGAGCTCGCCGGGAACGGTCCAGGCGGTGGACATGTCAGCGTCGCCGGCCGCCCGCGCGTCGCCCGCCCCGGCCGAATAGCGCCACGCCGCGTCGCGCGCGCGTACCCCGCCGGGCATGGGAGCGGCGGGCTCGGGCGGAACGGGCAGGAGGCGCACGACCTCGTCCATCGTCCCCTGGTAGACGTGCGCCTCGGGCCCCGCGAATCGGGCCACGCTCGCGAGCCGGCCACCGGCCACGGCCTCGGCCACGGCGGCCTCGAGGCCGCGCGCATTCTCGCGGCCGTGATGCACGAGGACGGTGTCCACTCCCACGCGCTGCAGGGCCTGCACGCTCGCCTCCGACGGGAACTCCGCGGCCGCGCGGCGGAGCAGCACGCTGAGCAGCGGCGGATAGGAGACGTAGCCGTGGACGATCGGCTTGAAGTGGTACGTGGAGAAGTATTCCTCGAGCGTCTCTTTGCGGATGAGCCCTTCGCCGTGGACGGGCACCTCGGCCACCGCGCGCGCGCCGTCCCGCGCGAGCCATCGATAGACGGCGGGGACCTCGCCCCAGACGGGGATCCGCTCGGTCAGCGGCAGCGGTGAGAGGTGCTCGAGAGGGACGGCCACGGCGAGGGCCAGCGCCGCCGGCGCGAGGCGCTGGCCCGCGGCGCGCAGGACCGTCAGCGCCTGTCCCACGAGCAGCGCCACGAAGAGCATGGCCAGCAGCCCCAGGCGCTCGGGTATGCGGATGAACTGGAAGCCCGGGACCGCCAGGTGCAGCAGGCGGTAGGGGCCGGGCCCCAGGTCGTGGCCGAAGACGACCGTCTCGCGGCCCAGCGAGAGCCACACGAGCAGAACGGCCAGGGCCGCGGCCGCCGGCACCCAGGTCCGGGCGGGAACCATCGCCCCATCGGCCCGGGGCAGCCTGCGATGCGCGAAGACCGCCACCAGGGCGAGGCCGAGCGAGACGAAGCCGACGAAGTGCGGCCCCTTCTGCTGCGGGCGCACGGGCCCGCCGATCTCGCCGTAGACGAGATTCGTGGGCAGAGTGGAGACGTAGTGCTTGAGGTCGACGCCAAGGGGCGCGTCACGGGCGAAGCCGTAGGTCCGCGCGGAGCGGACATGCGGCAGGATCACGGGAAGGAAGAGAAGCGCGGCGGCCGCCGCGCCCGGGACCATCCGCGCCAGGCGCGGCGCGACGAGGCGGGGCCGCGCGAGGAGGGCCCCCGCCGCAACCAGGCTCAGGACGAGGGCGCCATAAAGAAGAAGATACGTGGAGGCGAGGCCTTGAAGCACCATGAGACCGGCGACACGCCAGACGCGCCTGATTTGACCGGTCTTGA
>Ga0075418_10002843_pt1 | contig 19807 bp, 15 predicted proteins | sample SoiMetdeltSBSDD2_FD_81776 | JGI IMG/M metagenome (GOLD analysis project Ga0075418, IMG submission 81776) | Bulk soil microbial communities from a Populus tree surrounding site in Tennessee, USA - Soil MetaG P. deltoides SBSDD2 | ecosystem: Environmental > Terrestrial > Soil > Tree plantation...
TTCACCAGGCAGATTGGCCCAGCGAGGACGAAGGTGACTTGCTCGGGTCCCATGGTGGTGGGTACTGACACCTGCATGTCGTGCACCGTGCACGTGTAGCCAGCGATCTGCCGTGTCTGCTTCGTCGGCGTGATGCTCGTCTTGACGTCAGAGATCGGGAGCTTGGACATGTCGGCCACGAGCTTCGTCATGTCGTGGACTTCGGCCTCGCGCCGCTTGTGATTGAGGACGATCATCTGCTGCGTGTTGGCGTCGATGATGGTCGAGGTCTCGTTGCCACCGGCCACCTGATCCATCCGCATCCGCGTGCCCTTGATGTACTGCGAGCCGTCGCCGGATGACGACATCATGCCCTTGCCGGTAACCTTCTGCTTGATGGTCACATCCGCGGCCGCCGGCGCAGCCATTGCCGCACACAGCACGAACATTCCAGTCACTCGAACCCGATTCATTGATCCTCCCTGAGGCCGGGGGCTGAAAGTACTGTCGCAAAGTTCGAGAGGGCGCGCAACCCGGCAGGTTGCACGGGTTATCAGAATTTCACACCTTCTAAGGGCTGAGGTGGCTAGGAGCGGGGCAGAGTGAATCGCCACCCGCAATCCGCACACTTGTAGAGCGCGAGATGACGCGTGCGGACCATCGTTTCGGCCTTTGTCGAGGCACAGCGTTGACATCGCGGCCGGGGGCTCTTTTTCGGGAGCCCCTGGTCCTGTCCCACACCCAGAATGGCCTCAGGAGAAGGCGTATCGAGCCTCCTCACCGGAGCGCCCTTCGGACGGCGTGGACCCTTCGACAAATCGGGCATCTTGAACGGTTGAGCTACTGGCCAAACCGGGGGTTAACGATGCTGCTGTATATCGAGCCGAAAGTATACGTCACCCCGAACGAGACATGGTACTCATATCCGCTCTGAAGCTCCCTAAGCTCGAGCAGAATCTTCTCAGAGGTCGCCCCGCGCCGGGGCAGCGAAATCTGGTCGCGGATTCGCGACGCGTTCACCTCAGCCGTAACCGAGAGTCCTCGCGCCACGCGCCACGAGACCTCGCCGTCAGCCTCGAGCCGCGACAATTCTGGATCGTGGAGATACTGCGACCATTCGATGCTCGCCTGCAGGCTGCCCCAGCGTTCCGTCTGCTCGAAGGCGGCCGAGATCTCGTGCTGAAGCAGCATTTCTTCCGTCTGTCCGAAGATCGTCTCTTCGTAATAGCGGACGCTACGCGGTCCGATCGCGTACTGCAGCCGCAACTGCCGTCGCGTGTACTCGGAATAGGGAAAGACGTTGTACTCGATTGCCGGCGCCGCCTCGATCGCAAACTCGGTGTTCTCGAACGTCGACGATCCGAGGAATCCCTGCGCGCCGGCCGACCAGTGCTCGCCGAGGGCCTTGACCATGAGCCAGTTGAAGTCACGCTCGCGGCGCTCCACTTCAAACGGTTCGTCGTCGTCTATATCGAAGCGCTCCTTCTGATGCTCGATCTCTCCTCCCATGGTGATCTTCCATTCAGGCGTGATCCGGTCTGCGCTGATCGAGGCGCCGAGCTCCCACTGCCGCTGTGACTCCTCAGCGTCGAAGGATGTCGCTCCGCGCAGGCTGAACACCCAGTTGTTCCATCGATCGCCGACGACGGCCGGACGCAAGCGTTCCGATCCGAGCTCGACCGACACGTCGAGGCGCTGCGGGACGCCCTCGGCCGTCACGTAGTCGAGCAGTCCGACGCGTAGCGCGTTCGCCAGCTGACGCCGCACCACATCATCGGGATCCGAGCTGGTCGTCACAGCCTTCAACGATCGCGTCACGTGTGCGTAGGAGCCCAGACCTATGAGCTCCAGCGTGTACTCCCGGCCGCCACTGCCGGTCTGTGAGTCCGTGACGATGACGTGGACGTCGGCCTCTGTTCTGTCGCGCACGTAGTCGACGAACTCGATTTCGGATCGAAGGTAGGCCGAATAGCAATCCGCGCTGCAGTCGAGAAACACCTTGAGTTGCGGTTGACTGGCGGGCTTGACCGGCGGTTGTTGTGTTTGCACCCGAGGAGTCGAGGCGGCCGACAAGGTCCTCAGCACGAGCACGAAGGCAAGAATCAGAATCAGCTGTGGAAGGACGTGAGTCACGCCGCAGATTCTATAGGACTCTGCGCGTATTGCGCCGCCGTTGCGATCCTGGAAGCCGTGTTCTGCCTTGTGGTGCATGGATCGACACACTAGGATCGGGCGATGGCCTGGTTGATTCTCTTGATGGCGGCGCTCCTCGAAGTGGGATGGGCGATCGGCCTGAAATACACACACGGCTTCACACGTCTCTGGCCCAGCATCTGGACGGGCGGAGCGATGGTGATGAGCATGTATCTGCTGGCAATAGCGGCCAGGACACTACCCATCGGGACCGCGTACGCCGTGTGGACCGGCATCGGGGCAGCCGGTACTGCGTTTCTGGGAACGATGCTGTTCAGTGAACCGGTGACCGCGGGGCGGATCGCAGGAATCCTGATGATCGTCGGCGGGGTGTTCCTGCTGAAACTCTCAGCCTGACACTCGAGTGATCTCCGCGCCTGGTGAGGCTATTCAGCCGTGTTGATGCGCAATGCCATCATCGTCGCATCGTCGAAAGGCTCGGCATCGCCGCGGAAGCGGCGAACCGACTCTTCGACCCGCTCCAGCACCGCGTCGATCCCGAGCTCGTGTTCGGCTGCAAGCAGCGACTGCAGGCGGTCGGCACCGAACATATCACCACTCTCGTTCTCCGTCTCGACGAGGCCGTCGGTGTAGAAGAACAGCAGATCGCCCGGGGAGATCTCGATCCTGGACTCTTTGTAGCCCTTGCCCGGCAGCAGCGCGATGGGCAGGCCTGTGGAGGTCATCGGGCTGATGCCGCCACGGCTCTTGAGCACGAATTGCGGGTTGTGGCCGGCGTTCACATAAATCAGGAGGCCGCGCGGCACGTCGAGAATTCCGAGAAACAGGGTGAGGTACACGCCGCCCGGCGTGTTGGCGTCGATCTCGTTGTCCAGACCATCGGCCAGCTTCGCCAGCTCGGTCTCGAGTGGCAGTCGTGCACGCAGGGTGGCCTGCACGTTGGCCATGAGAAGAGCAGCGCTGACCCCCTTGCCGGAGACGTCGCCGACGAGGAGCGCCAGCCGTCCGTCGGGCAGCGCGAAATAGTTGAAGAAGTCGCCGCCGACCTCGCGCGCCGGAATCGACACGCCTTTGATTTCAGCCGCTCCCAGCCGCAGCGGTTCGCGCGGCAGCATTTCCGTTTGAATCAGCCGCGACAACTCCAGCTCGCGGTGCAATCGCTCTTGTTCGACGACGAGCGCCTGGTGACGTTCGAGATCGCCCGCCATCCTGTTGAACGCCGCGGCCAGCTGGCCGAACTCGTCGCTCGATCGAACGGGCACGCGGGCCTTGAAGTCGCCGCCCGCGAGCTGCTGCACGCCGGCGTTCAGCGATGACACGTGCTGCGTCATGCGATGCGAAATGGGGATGATCCCGATGCACGCGAGCGCAATCACGGCGAGGCCCATCGAGAGGTTGCGCCACGACATCCGGCGAATCTCACGGAGTGACTCGCCGATCGGCCGGGCGATCCCGAAAATCAGCCCGCTCGGCTCGGTGCGCGCCACCACGATCCAGTCGCCGATCCGTCGCGGCTTTCCGCCGGCGGCGGCTTTCGCCGCATCGATCACGCCGAGCTCCGTGAGCTTTGCGCGCTGACCCGGATCGGGCGTGTAGAAGTTTCCGCGCGTGTCCACCGCAAACGGAATCTCGCCCTGATCGCGCCGCGCGAGCGCAAGCACCGAGGGCATCGTCTTGTCGAGATTGAGCGTCGCGTTCGCTTTGCCGACGATGCGGCCGTCTTTCTTGAGCGCCACCTCGATCTGTCGGCCTTTGACCTCCATCTGCAGCCGTGCATCCTTTGTGGCGGCTTCGGCCTGCTTGGCGATCGACTCGGCGGCGATGGTAAGCCCGGCCTCAACGGCCGGACCGGTGGCAGCAAGCACCGTGTCGATGAGCGGACCGAGCTCTACGCCCTTGGCGGCGGCGCCGTCCTTGGCCCTCTTCGAGGCCTCGGCCATGATCTTCGGCACGTCCACGACGATCGTCCGTGGTGGTTGAGGAGGAGGCGGCGGTGGCGCGGGCGGGGGCAGTGGGCCAGTCACCGGCCGCTTCGCGCCGGGCGGTGGTGGCGGGGGAGGAATCCGGTGCGCCATCTCCGTTGGTTCCTTCCCTCCGGCGGTCGAGAGCGGAACCATGCCTTCCATGGGCTCGATCTCGACGCGATCGACCAGGGCGGCGGTATCGCCGAGCATTGGCGTCACCCGGTCGTGGAGCGGTGCCTCGGGATCGAAGCGTCGGCCATCCGCGGACGACGCCTCGAACAGGCGATCCATTCGACGCCCCACCGCGCGAGTGACGCTTTCCATCCGCTTGCCGATCTCGACCGCGGTCTGCGCCGCCTCACGTTCGGCTGCGCGCTCGAACGCGCTGACCGTCGAGGCGTACCAGAACGCCGTCACCGCACTGAGCGGTACTACGGATAAGCAAAGAAACGCAATGATGAGCCTGGTGCGCAGCGACATCCGTATCGTCCGGCCTTGGCCGAACCCTTGCGTCCGTTTTAGCGTTAGCGTCCGCTTTAGCCGGACCTCCGTAGTGTCCGGCTTCAGTCGGACCCGCGTGTGTAGTGTCCGGCTTTAGCCGGACCTCCGTAGTGTCCGGCTTTAGCCCGACCAGCGTATGTAGTGTCCGGCTTTAGCCGGACCCTTCGCGACTTCAGGTCCTTTCGAAGTGTAACGCACCGTACAGTATTCTGGTTGAGTAGCTACGGAACGGAGAAAACAGACATATGCGCAGATTGTTGGGTTCGATGGTTCTGTGTGCGTTCACGGTGGCGATCGCGGCCCCTGCCGCACTCGCTCAGAGCGACGAGGCGTTACGCCTGGCGAATGCGGCCACGGTGTTGAAAGAGATTCTCGGGATGCCGGACAGCATCCCCAAGGAACTGCTCGACAAAGCGGAATGCGTGGTCGTGTTCCCGTCGGTGTTGAAGGTCGCGCTCGGCGTCGGTGCCAGCTACGGGCGTGGGGCGCTCGTGTGCCGGAGCGGGCAGGCTTTCGACGGTCCCTGGGGCTCACCGGCGATGTTTGCGCTCGAGGGTGGCAGCATCGGATTCCAGGTCGGAGGTCAGGCGACGGATTACGTGCTGCTCGTCATGAACAATCGGGGAGCAGAATCGGTGCTGACCAGCAAGGTGAAACTGGGCGCCGATGCATCAGCCGCGGCCGGTCCGAAAGGCCGGACCGCCGGCGCGGCCACCGACATCGTGATGCAGGCCGAGATCCTGACGTACTCGCGCGCGCGGGGGCTGTTCGCCGGCGTGTCGCTCGAGGGCTCGACGCTGCGGTCTGACGGTGATGCGAATCAGAATCTCTACGGCCGGAAGATCGATGCGAAAGAAATCGTGCTCAAAGGCGCCCCGATGCCGTCGTCGGCCAAGCCCCTCATCGACCTCCTGAACCAGACGTCGCCGAAGAACCTCTCGAAGTAGCCTACCTTGCGGGCCGCGGGAAGGGTTGTGGCGTGTAACGGCCGCTACCCACGATTGCTCTCGCGGCCCGATTCCAGATCTTCTGATTGTCTGCTGCCCTGGAAGCGACCGAGCCAGCCGATCGGCTGGCCGATCGACGAACCGGCTCAGGCGGCATGCTTCGGCGGCTGCCGGATATCGTCTGGACTCTTGGTTCCGGCGTCGGTTCGGCGGGTATTCGGACGTACTCGTGCTCGATTTGAATACGGTCGGTCGCTGGCGGCTGAGAAGCCGGACCATTGGCACCACTGGGCGTTTTGGTGACGATCGCCGCCCAGAGTGTGAATACGACGGTCGCAACCGCGAGGAGTCTGGTCCGCTTCCTCATGATCCTTGGTACGACGAGCCAGGATCGTGCCACTCGTGCTACCTTGACTCATGCATCCCTGGCACGACAGTTATGTAGACGATGCGCTTGTCGAGTCGGCGTTTCCAGTCATCATCGAAGTCCCGAAGGGCAGCAAGAACAAGTACGAACTCGACAAAGAGACGGGCCTCCTCCGGCTCGACCGCGTGTTGTACAGCTCGGTCCACTATCCCGCCGACTACGGTTTCATTCCTCGCACGTTCTGTGATGACGGCGATCCGCTCGACGCGCTGGTTCTGAGCCAGGAACCGGTACAGCCGCTGACGATCGTCGAGGCGCGCGCCATCGGAGTGATGCGCATGCGGGACGAAAAGGGAATCGACGACAAGATCGTCGCCGTGAGCGTTCGCGATCCGGCGTTTGCCGACTACACAGACAAGGGCCAACTGCCGGCTCACATGCTTCGTCAGATCCGGCGGTTCTTCGAGGACTACAAGAGCCTCGAGCACAAGCAGGTCGTCGTCGAGGACATGCTTGGCGTGCCGGACGCGGTGCGCATCATTCGCGAGGCGCTGGACTTGTATCGTCAGTTGCGCCGGGGCGAACTGGCCAAATCCGGCCCCCTCCGCGCCTGATTTTCCCCTTTGCGCCCTTCCGCCCGGCGAGACACGAACCACGGATCACGAACCACGACTCTCTTGAATCAGTCAAGGCACAAACCTTCGATTCGTCTAGCACGTCAAAGCACATGAATCAGGGAGGGGGAACGTGTCGATGTCCGATCTGCTGAGGGATATCCGGTACGGCATCCGGACGCTGCTTCGATCGCCTGGCTTCCTGGTGACGGCTGTCCTGGCCCTCGCCGTCGGTGTGGGTGCGACCACTGCGATCTTCAGCCTCGTGCGCGGTGTCGTGCTCGATCCGCTGCCTTACGCCGCTCCCGACCGCCTGGTCACGCTCTGGGAGGTGAACCGCGAGCGCGGGCTCGATCACGAGCCGGTGTCGCCGGTGAACTTCATGGACTATCGCGCGCTGGGCCAGGCGTTCAGCGACGCGGCTGCCTGGTGGCGTCCCGAGATCACCCTTCACGACGACGCGGCGGAGCCGGTGCGTGTCAACACGATCGAGGTCAGCGGGAACTTCACGTCGGTGCTCGGCGTGAGCCCGGTTCTCGGGACCGGTTTTCCGGAAGGCGTCCTGCACTCCCGCGAGCGCATCGTGCTGATCAGCCAACGTCTCTGGCAGACGCGCTTCAACGGCGATCGGGGAATTGTCGGCAAGTTGATCAGGCTGAACGACAACAAGTACGAAGTCGCCGGCGTCCTGCCAGCAGGTTTCCAGTTTCCCGGCGACACGGACATCTGGCAGCGATTGGGCTGGGACCTGACGCGGCATAGCCGCGGCGCGCATTTCATGGAAGCGGTCGCCCGTCTTCGCGACGGCGCGTCGGTTGCGCAGGCGCAACGGGAAATCGACGGGCTGACGACACGGCTCGGCGCGGAGTTCACTGGCACCAACCGGGGATGGCAGGTCCGCGTGATCCCGCTCCACGACGAGGTCGTGGGCTACTTCCGGCCGGCGCTGTTCGCGCTCCTCGCCGCCGTCGGTCTGCTCCTCCTGATTGCCTGCATCAACGTGGCGAGTCTGCTCCTCGCCCGGGCCGCGTCCCGTTCTCGTGAAGTTGCCGTGCGCGCGGCGATTGGCGCGACTCGCCAACGTCTCATCCGGCAGTTCCTCTCGGAGAGCCTTCTGCTGGCTGTATTCGGCGGTGTCACCGGAATCGCGCTGGCCGTTGTTTTCATGCGCGGGATCGTGGCGATCACACCATTCGACATACCCCGGATTCACGAGATCGGCATTGACGCTCGCGTGCTGGCGTTCGCGCTTCTGCTGACGCTGTGCACCGCCGTTGTGTTCGGACTGCTTCCGGCGCTCTTCACCTCACGCGCCGACCTTCAGCAGGTTCTGAAGGAGGGCGGCCGCAGTCAGGCGGGCAGCGCCGGTGGCCGGCGCGCGCACGGGTTCCTGGTGGCGGCGGAGATCGCGCTCGCCGTCATGCTGCTTTCCGGCGCGGGGTTGCTTTATCGAAGCGTGGCGCGGTTGGCCGCGGAGGACCCTGGTTTCCGCCCTGCCGGGATCGTGACCGCAGGCATTCAGTTGACGGGAGCGGCGTACAGCAAGTGGCCGGAGGTCGAGCAATTCCACTCGGCACTCGTCGAGTCGTTGCGACAGCAGACGGGGGTGAAAGCGGCCGGCGCTACGAATTTCCTGCCGCTCGCGCCTGGATGGAGGATTCCGTTCCTCGTACGTGGCGTGCCGGCGCCGCCGCGCGGCGATGAACCCACGGCTCAATACCACAGCGTGTCGGAGGGCTATTTCGAAGCGCTGGGTGTGCAGCTCCGCCGCGGTCGTTTCTTCGATACCCACGACACGGCGCAGTCCAGGGGTGTCGTGGTGATCAATGGGTCGCTCGCACGGCGCTACTTCGCCGGTGACGAGGCGGTGGGAAAGACCATCCTCTGCCTGACGACGAACATCGGCCCACTCGGCGCCTCGATGATCCAGAACCGCGAGCACGAGATCATCGGTGTCGTGGCCGATGTGAAGAACAGTTCGCTTCAGGGCGCGGCGGAGCCGGCGATGTATTACTCGACGCGTCAGTTTCCCTTCAGGCACATCTACCTGGTCGCCCGCGGAGATGATTCGAGCCGGGTCGGCGCCGCGATTCGTGACGTCGTCAAGCGCGCCGACGCGTCGCTGCCCGCGCCACAGCTGATCACGATGGACGACGTGGTCGGCGAGTCCGTGAAGCGGCCGCGCTTCTTCATGTTCAGCATGTCGGTGTTTGCCGCCGCGGCGCTGTCGCTGGCCGCCCTCGGCATCTTCGGGCTCCTGTCCTACACCGTGACCGAACGCCAGCAGGAACTGTCGATTCGCATGGCGCTCGGCGCTCGCCCATCCGGCGTCCTCTGGATCGTGCTGCGTCATGGCCTGACGCTCGCTGCCCTCGGCAGTGTGGCCGGCGTCCTTGCCGCATTTGCGGCTGTGCGAAAGATTGGCAGCCTGGTTCCGGAGGTCTCGCAGCCAGACGCGGCCACGCTCGCAGTGGTCAGCGCGGTCGCGCTGACGATCGCGCTCGCGGCATGCGCTCTTCCAGCCTGGCGCGCATCACGCATCGATCCGCTCGAAGGGCTGAAAGAGTAATTCTTTCCGTGGTCCATAGTCCGTGGTCCGTGATTCGTCGCTCGACGAACGCCTCGAAAGCTCTTCGAGCTACGAGCGACGAGTTACGAACCACGGCGGGTCCTGAGCGTGAGTGAGGCGAAGCAAAGATGGACAAATTGAAACAGGATCTCGTGTACGCACTGCGCAACCTGCGCAAGAGCCCTGGCTACGCCGCCGTCACCGTGCTCACTCTCGCGCTCGGGATCGGCGCCAACACCGCGATCTTCAGCGTCGTGAACGCCGTGATCCTGAGGCCGCTCGCGTACCCGAATCCGGACCGCCTCGTGTTCATCACGAGTCAGTTTCCAAATCTGGGCTTCGACAAGTTCTGGATTTCACCGCCGGAGTTCGTCGAGTTCCGCGACCGCAACAAGTCGTACTCGAGCGTCGGTGCCTACCGGACCACCGCGATTAACCTCGGGACGCAGGAGCAGCCGCGCCGCGTCAACACTGCCGTCGTATCGTCCGAGCTGATGCCGGTGCTCGGCGTTTCAGCGTTGCGGGGACGGCAGTTCGTTCGTGAGGACACGCTGCCTGGTGCGCCGCCCGTGGCGATCCTGTCGGAAACGCTGTGGCGGACGTCGTTCGCCGGTGATGAGAGCCTCGTCGGCCGGACGGCGCTGATCAACAGCGTCCAGGTGCAGATCATCGGGATCATGCCCCGCGGTTTCGACATTCACGACCAGCAGATTGACGTCTTCCTGCCGCTGACGCTCAACCCGGCCAACCCCGGCGGGCGGGGCAATCATGGCCTGTATCTGATCGGACGGTTGAAGGATGGAATCAGCGTCCAGCAGGCGAACGCCGATCTGGAGATGATGCTGGCGCAGTGGACCGAGCTGAATCCGGGCACGCACGTACCGACGAAGGACAATCACCGGCTGCAGATCGAGGGATTGCAGGACGAGGTCATCGGCGGAATCAAAACGATGCTGTGGGTGCTGCAGGGAGCGGTGGGGTTCGTCCTGCTGATCGCCTGCGCCAACCTGGCGAATCTGTTGCTCGCGCGTGCTGAATCGCGTCAGAAGGAATTCGCCGTCCGGTCCGCGCTTGGTGCCAGCCGCACGCGGTTGCTGCGCCAGTTCCTGACCGAGGGCGTGGTGCTGGCGCTCATCGGCGGAGCGCTGGGTGCCGTGCTCGGCTACGGCGGCCTCAAGGCGCTGCTCGCGATCAATCCCGATAGCGTCCCGCGCGCCGCCGAGATCACGCTCGACCCGCGCGTCTTGCTCTTCACCGTCGTCGTATCAATCCTCACCGGCGTGCTCTTCGGTATGGCGCCGCTCCTGAATCTTCGCGAACGCGTGGTCAACATCTCGCTGAAGGAGTCCGGCCAGCGCTCGACGGCGGGCAGCGCACGCTCCCGAGTGCGCAACAGCCTGGTGATGGCCGAAGTGGCGCTCGCGGTGGTGCTCGTAATCGGCGCCGGCCTGCTGTTGAGAAGCCTGTGGAACCTGATGAACGTGGACGCCGGGTTCAACCGGAGCCGGCTGCTGACGTTCGGGCTCGTGCTGCCGCCGAGCACGTATCAGAATCCGCAGCAGGTGATCGACTTCTTCCGGCGCGTCAACGATCAGATGCTGCAGCTGCCCGGAGTGCGGAGCGCCGCCGCGATGCAGGGGCTGCCACCGTTCCGGCAGGTCAACGCGAACGACACTGATTTCGAAGACTACACGGCGCCGAAAGAAGGGCCGTTCGAGAACGTCGACTACTACCAGCAGGTCACGCCAGCATATCTGAGCACGATGGGGATTCCGATTATCGAGGGTCGTGACTTTGCGCTGTCCGACGTCACCGGCACCGGAGTGGCGCTGGTCAACGAGACGCTCGCAAAGACGTTCTATCCAGGCAGGAACATCGTCGGCCGGCGAGTCAAACCTGGATCGAGCGCCCAGCTCCCATGGTTCACCATCGTCGGCGTGGTGAAAGACGTCAAGCAGGGCGGCGTGGGACAGAAGACCGGCACCGAAATCTACTTTCTCGCGGATCAGGGACCGAGCATCGTCAACGCCGCGCCTCGCAACATGAACATCGTCGTCCGATCCGATCGGCCGGCGGAGTCGCTGGCGTCCGACATCCGGCGTGTCGTGCAGTCGATGGATCCCGCTCTTCCGATCATCAACTTGCGCACGATGGACGAAGTCTTCGAGGAGACAGTGGCACAGCCCAGATTCCTGGCGCAGTTGCTCGGGATTTTCGCCGGGCTCGCCCTCGCCCTTGCTGCTGTCGGGACCTACGGCGTTCTGGCGTATGCCGTCAGCGAGCGGCGGAAGGAGATCGGGATTCACATGGCGCTTGGCGCGACCCGTCAGAAAGTCCTTCGCATGGTGCTGGGGCGCGGATTGAAGCTGACCGTTGCGGGCCTCGTGGTCGGCGTCGGCGCGTCAATGATGCTCACGCGTTTCCTGCAGGCGCACCTGTTCAACGTCCGGCCCACCGATCCGTCCACGACGCTCGCCGTCATCGGCATCATCACCGTCGTCGCGCTCGCGGCCTGCTATCTGCCGGCGAGCCGGGCGACGCGGGTCGACCCCATGGTCGTACTCCGCGACGAGTAATCAGGCGGCCCTGAGCCCAGTCGAAAGAAAGTTCAGCACATTTTCGATACACCCTCGGGGGGTGAGTTGTAGACTGTGCCTCCATGCAGGCCACCGCTCCTCCCCAGGCCGATGCCGCAGGTTCCCGCTGGGGACTGGTCATGGCGGGTCTGCTGGTGGTGGGCGTCCTGTTCGGCCTGATCGACGCCGCCCAGGTGTATCTGCGTTCGAGCCTGCAGGGACGACCCTACTCGTGGGGGATGGCGATCCTCGACGCGATGCCCAGCTGGATCCTGCTGGCGCTGCTCGCACCGGCCGCCATCGCCATGGCCGGAAGGTTCCGCCTCGATCGCGCGCCTCGCGGCCTGGCGATCGCGGTACACATCACGGCAGCGGTTGCGTTCGCGGTCATGCACCAGGTGGCGGTCGCGTCGTTCACCGCGTGGCGATTCGCCGACCTGCATTTCACCCCGATCGTCTGGAAGCTCCTGACGTTCTATTTCCTCATAGACTTTCTGATCTACTGGGCAATCGTCTGCATCTGGTATGCATTCGACTACGCTCGGGAGCTTCGCCAGCGCGAGCTCGCAGCATCGCAGCTGCAGGCCAGCCTGTCGCAGGCACGCCTGCAGGCGCTTCGCGCGCAGCTCAATCCGCATTTCCTGTTCAACACGCTGAACGCGACAACCGTGCTTGCGCTGAAGGGGCAAGGGGAAGCCGTCGCGCATACGTTGACGCTGTTGAGCGAAATGCTGCGATTGAGTCTGGACGCGACGCTGCCGCAGGAGATTCCGCTGGCTCACGAGCTGCAATTCATGGATCGCTATCTCGAGATTCAGCAGGTCAGGTTTCCCGATCGGTTGTCAGTGGATCGCCAGATCGATCCGGATGCGCTCGATGCCCTCGTGCCGGCCATGCTGCTTCAGCCGCTCGTCGAGAACGCCGTGATGCACGGGGTAGCCGCACAGCGCGGGCATGGCACGATCAGCATTCAGGCTGCGCGCTCGAACGGCCGCCTCATGCTGCGCGTGCACGACAGCGGACCGGGATTCAAGACAGGAGATGTGGTCGAAGGCATCGGGCTGCGCAATACCAGGGCGAGGCTCGAGCAGCTGTACACGTCCTCACAGCAGTTTTCCTACGGGAATGACGAGCGCGGGGCGTGGGTGACGGTCGAGCTGCCGTTCCGGGAGTACGTCGCGCCGGAGAGTTCGGAGGACCAGGTATGGATCGCGCAATCCGTGCGTTGATCGTCGACGATGAGCCCCTGGCGCGCGAGGGCGTTCGCCTGCACCTCGCCCGGCATCAAGATATCACCATCGTGGGCGAAGCTGGCGACGGCGACGAAGCCGTGGCCCTCATCGACGATCTGAAGCCGGATCTCGTGTTTCTCGACGTGCAGATGCCGGCGCTCGACGGCTTTGCGGTGCTGGAATCGATCGCGGATTCGCACCTGCCGGTCGTGGTGTTCGTGACCGCTTACGACCAGTACGCCTTGCGGGCCTTCGATACGCATGCGTTCGACTATCTGTTGAAGCCGTTTCCGGCAGCGCGTTTCGACGAGGCCCTCGGCCGCGCGCGCGGCGAGATCGCATCGCGGGGATCCGATGCCACGAGGCGCCGGCTGCTCGAGCTGCTCGCGGCGCGCGCCGTCGAATCCTACGTCACCCGATTCGTCGTCCGTCACGGCGAACGGTTTCTGCTCGTCAAGGCCGACGACGTGCATTCGTTCGAGGCCAGCGGCAACTACATCCGCCTGCGGACGGATCGCGGTACGTATATGGTGCGCATGACGATGGGGGAGCTCGAGAAGAAGCTCGACCCGTCGCGCTTCGCGCGTATCCACCGCTCCACCGTCGTCAACATCGAGCGCATCAAAGACATCACGCCAGCCTGGCACGGGGATTTCGAGGTCCAGCTCGCAGACGGCCACCGATTGCGCTTGAGCCGCAACTTCCGGGAGCGTCTGCTGCCGTGACCAGTGACCCCGAAGACGACATCGATCGTCTCATCCTCGAGCTCAATTCGACGACCGCTCAGAGCACCGCGTCAACTGCCGGCACCGATGCGTCGCGGCTCGAACGATGGCTGCGGCTGCTGGCGTCGCGGAACGGATCCGATCTGTTGCTCGTCGCTGGTGCGCCTCCGGCCGTGCGCGTGGACGGCAAGGTCGTTGCGCTGGGCGAGGGGCCACTCGACGGGACCGAAATCGAAGATGCGGTCATTCCGGCGCTGTCTCCACACGCGCGGCGCGTGTATCGGGAATCACGGATCGCCGACGCATCGTTCCGGATCGCCGACGTCGGCAGATTTCGCATCAACCTGCACCGCGAGCGGGGCAGGGCCGCTGCCGCCGTCCGGCTGCTCCCGACGCGCGTGCCCCGACTCGCGACCCTCAACCTGCCGCAGACGGTCGAGCTGCTCGCGCAACTTCCGCGTGGCCTGGTCCTGATCGGCGGACCAACCGGCTCGGGCAAGACCACGACGCTTGCGGCGCTGGTCGAGGAGATCAACCGGCGCGACGCACGGCACATCGTGACGATCGAGGATCCGATCGAGTACGAGCACCAGCACCAGGGCAGCCTCATCGAGCAGGTGGAAATCGGCGTCGACGCGCCGGACTTTCCAACCGCGCTGCGTGCCGCGCTCCGCCAGGCGCCGGACGTGATAGTCGTCGGCGAGATGCGCGACCCGGAGACGATGAAGATTGCGTTGTCAGCCGCGGAGACCGGACACCTGGTTCTCTCGACCATTCACACGACCGACGTGGGTTCCGCGGTTTCCCGGATCGCCGACTCGTTTCCATCCGAACGCCAGAACACGATCAGGCAGGAACTGGCGATGGCGCTCGCGGCCGTGCTGACGCAGACGCTACTTCCGCGGCAGGGAGGCGGCCTGGTTCCGGCAGCTGAGCTCCTCATGGTCGGCTACGGTGCGCGTCAACATATCCGGAAGAACGCGCAGCAGCATCTCCATCAGGAGATCACCATCACGCGCCGTTTCGGGTCGTTCAGCCTCGAGGAATCGCTGGCGCGCCTCGTCAAGGACGGCATGGTGGAGTGGCGCGAGGCACAGAGCCGAGCCGTGCACGTGGAGGAATTCGAAAAGCTCGCGCCGCGCGGCTGAAGGCGTGCTCTAGGAGCGTGTTCCAGGAGCGCGGAGCTTCAGCTCCGCGTCAGAGCGGCCGCCCGATCCGATCCTGCAGTTTCTCCCGGTAACCGCGGCTGAGCGTCAGCCGCGTGCCGTTGCGCAGGAACACCACGTACTCGCCGTTGAACCACGGCTGCAGTTCCTTCACGCGCTCGATGTTGACGATGTGAGAGCGGTGGATCCGGAAGAAGATGTCCGGATCCAGTTTTGATTCGAGGGCGTTCATCGTCTCGCGGAAGAGATGCGCCTCGTTGCCGACATGGAGCTTGACGTAGTTGCCCGCCGCCTCGATCCAGTCGATTTCGTCGGCGCGGACGAAGAACACGCGGCCGCCGGCCTTGATGACGAAGCGCTCCAGCCGGTTGGCAGCCGGCTTGAGATCCTGGACGAGCTCCAGGAGCCGGCGCTCCAGATCGCCGCTCGATCGGCGGTCCATCTGCTGACGGGCTCGCGCGATCGCCTGCCTGAAACGTTCGCGGTCGAAGGGCTTCAGCAGATAGTCCAGCGCGTGGACATCGAACGCGCGCAGCGCGTACTTGTCGTAGGCCGTCACGAAGATGACCAGCGGCATGCGCGCGGCGCCGACGGCTTCGATGACGTCGAAGCCGGTCGCGCCGGGCATTTGCACGTCCAGGAACACGAGGTCCGGCTGCAGCCGGCCGATCGTCTCGATCGTCTCGGTGCCGTTCTGGCACTCGGCGACGACCTCGAGCCAGTCCTCAGACGAGAGCAAGGAACGCAACCGCTCCCGCGCGAGCGGCTCATCGTCGGCGACTACAACGCGTGTTCGCGGTTGGTTCATGCCACGCGGGAGGCCGCCCCGTCGTTGCCGGACGGCGCCTGGGTGAAGGGGAATTCCATGCGCACCGCCAGGCCGTCCGATCCGTCGGAGAACTCCAGGGTGTGCTCATCGCCATAGAGACACGCGAGTCGATCCCGGGTATTGCTCAATCCGACGCCGCTGTTCAGCCGAGCCTTGGCGCCTGCCGACAGGCCGACGCCGTTGTCGGCGACCTCGATCGACAGCGCCCCGTTGCGCCGTTCGGCGCTGATTTGGATCAGGCCATGTCCCGCCCGTGGCGACACGCCGTGCTTGATGGCGTTCTCGACGAGCGGCTGCAGAATCATGCGCGGCACCTCCGCGTCGAGCGTCTCGGGATCGATGTTGAAGCGGACGGTCAGGCGATCCTGAAAGCGCGTCTGTTCGATCTCGAGGTACTTCTGAAGGAAAGCGAGCTCTTCCTGCAGCGAGACGCCGGGCTCCCCGGATCGGTCGAAGGTGAGCCGGAGCAGGTCGCTCAAGCGGCTGATCATCCGGTCCGCCGCCTCGGGGTTCGAGTGCACGAGGGTCGAAATCGCATGCAGCGTGTTGAACAGGAAATGCGGGTGCAGCTCCGCTTCGAGCGTTCGCAGGCGGGCCTCCATCAGCCGGGTCTCGAGGTGGGCCGCCCGCAGGGACCGTTCCTGCGACTCCCGGTAGTACGCCAGCGCGTAGCTCAGACCCATGATCGAGGTATAGGTCATCAGGGTCCAATCCAGGTTCGTGAGGTACAAGCGCTGGATAAACCAGGTCCAGGCTACAGTCTGCACTTTGCCGGCGTTCGGCCAAAGTGTCAGGCGCACCGCCATCATGCAGACGACGTGGACCACCGAGAAGGCGAACGCCGTCGCCGCGTGCAAGGCGAGAGGGCGCAGCCAGTGCGTGGACGTGCGACGGAGATAGTCACCGAGACGGAAGAACGTGGGGGTCAGCGCTGCGGGAACGTACCAATAAACCAGGTTCAGAATGAGGATGTCGTAGAACGCGACATCAGCCGGCCTGAGGTTCAGGGTCGACAACCGGTACGATTGAAGAGCCGAAAAACACCCGAGGAGCGTGGCGGCGCCGAAAATCCACTTGAGGGGCGGCGTCCATGCTTTATGCATTCCGCCAACTATCCGACCTCAGGCGCAATCCGTCAAGAGATGTCACGCTTTCGTGACGCAGATCTTGGACACACCAAACCCGTCAGATGCGTGTTCGTCACGCATTAGGCCGCCTTATCACTAGTCGGCGGGAATTGGTACCAAAATCTATCCGCTGCCGATGCAGTTCTCCTTTATTCGATCGCCATCACAATCAGCGTCGCGTCGTCCTGAAACTGACCGCCTGCGAACGCTGCGACGGCATCCGAAAGTCTGGCCTGTAGAGCGGGGGCGCTGCACGACCGGTTGGCGGCGGCGACTGCCTCCAGCCGTTCTTCCCCGAATTCCTCGTCGGAGGCGTTGCGGGCCTCCGTTATGCCATCTGTGAAAAGGACCAACCTGTCACCGGGACGAATCGCAACTTCGCCCTGGGAGTACGTGCCCTCAGGGAAGATGCCCAGCACGGGACCACCTGCCGCCGGACGCTCGACGTCACCGCTGGCGCGCACCAGCATGGGCGGGTAGTGGCCAGCATTTGCGTAGGTGAGCGTGCCCAGCTCAGTGTCCACGACACAGTAGATGAAGCTGATGAACCGGCCTTCCGCGATGTTGCCGCACAGCACGCGATTCACTTGCGCGCAAAGCTCCGCTGGGCGTGCCGCGTCGTTGGCGAACGCCCGCACGGTAGCCTGCAGGTTGGACATCATCAGGGCCGCAGGAATGCCTTTGCCGACCACGTCAGCGATCGAGACAGCCAGCCGCGTCGGGCTGAACTGGACCGCGTCGAAACAATCGCCGCCGACACCGGAGGCCGGCTGCCACGAGGTGGCGATCTCGAGATTTTCGAGCTGCGGCATGGATGCCGGCAGCAGCTTGCGCTGGATGCGCAGCGCTTCCTGCAGCTCGCGTTCCTCGTGCTCGATGCGCTGGCGCCGGGCGCGTCCTTCGTCGATTTCCGATCGCAGCGTGGCCACGAGCTGCGAGTTGTCCCAGGGCTTCTGGACGAAGTCGCGGACGCCCCGACGCATGGCCTCGACTGCGAGGTCGACCGAGCCCCAACCGGTCATGACGACGACCGGCAGGAGCGCGTCGAGCTCCTGCACTCGCGCCAGGAGGTCGATCCCTTCGCGGCCGGATGTCGTGTCGCCCGTGTAGTTCAGATCCATCAAGAGCAGGTCGAACCCGCGTGTCCCCACCGCCTCGATCACGGCCTCGGGCGACGTGACGGTTTCCATCGCGATGCCCTCGTTCTTGAGCAGCAGCCGCAGGGCGTCGAGAAGGTCGGCCTGATCGTCGGCGATCAGAATCCGCGGTTGGACGTCGCACGAGGTCATCATGACGGGCGGCGGATCTCCAAAGGGTATGCCACGGGTGAAATTGCGAGTCTCTCCCCTGCTTTCACGGGCATTTTGGATGTGCGCGCCCCCGCGCGCGTCCTGGCGACGTGTTCGTTTTCGAACAACCACTTCCCGGAACCGTGCCTGATCGACCCGTAACCTTACAGTCGAGGTCGCTCGGACCGATACAGCGGATGCCATGTTGTGGTTCTTCGAGAAGCAGCAGTCGCGGCTGCATTACGAAATTCGAAGGCAGAGCGACGGGCACAACTACGAACTGATCATCACCTATTCAGACGGACGAACCGAGGTCGAGGTTTACGAAGATCCGGGTGAGGTGGTGGCGCGATCGGAAGGGCTGCAGCAGACGCTCGCGCAGGAAGGGTGGGAGAGCCCTGGCCGCAGGGCGCGGCACCTCACTCCCTATCGTGATCCTTCCCGCGATCCTTCTCGCGTGTCGTAGTTCCCGGCCGGCGCACGCTGACATCGCCGCCAAACGACTCCAGCTCCACCTCGGCACTCCCGCTGCCGAGCACGTACGTCACCCTCCGGCCACGGCGTCCTTCGCCTGATCCCTTCAGCCCCAGGTTGTTGACGAAGTCACCGTTGTAGGTGCGGACGACGAACGTCGCGCTCGCGCTTTCGGGGATGGTGAGCACGATGTCGCCGTTGTGTGTCGCGAACCGGTAGCGGCCGCCCGCTGCGAGATTGCCTTCATACGAAACGTCGCCGTTGACGGTCGTCACCTCGACGACCTTTGCCTCGACCTTGGCGAGCGAGATCGATCCGTTGGTGGTTTCTGCTGCGATGTCGCCGCTGGCGCCGGTGATCTTGATCCCTTCGTTGACCGAGCTGACGTTGATACGTCCGCGCGCGCCCTCGACGATCACTTCGCCTTCGATGCTCTTCGCGGTGACGAAACCTGTCCCGCCCTTGATGACGATGTCACCGCGGACGGTTTCGACCGCAACCTCGGCCTGCGCACCCTCGACACTCACGAAGTTGTACGTGCCCTCGACCTTCACTGGCATCCAGGTGGGCGACGTGATCTCCATGTCCACCGACGCGACACCAGTTGAGCTGCTCGAGCCGACCGCGACGACCGTCTCGGAGTTGCTGATGTTGACCTTGGTTCTCGAGGAGTGACGGGCCGTGACGCGGACCGCGTTCTTCTCCCAGACCTTGACCACGACCTCGCCGGCGAAGTTGTTGACGCTGAGCCTCGCGCCCTTCACGACATCGACCGTCTGGTCGGTGTCTGCGTTGCGCTGCGCGCGATTCTGCGCCCCGGCGGCTGCCGGCACCATCAGCGTCAGTGCCAGGGCCCACGTCATCACACGGCGATCGGAAATTGACATATCTATCCTTCAGTCGTGGCGAGCGCGCTGGCGCGCCGCAGGAGCGTCAGCTTTCGCTGACGCGCAGTCGCCAGATGCGCGTTGAGAAACATGTTGGCCGGGTCCGCCTCGAGCGCCTGCTGGCTCTGCTCGATGGCCCGATCGATCGCCTGCAGGTTCGCTTCGAGCACGCGAATCGTTTCCGGATCCAGCCGTCCGCGGCCGACCTCCAGGGTGCGCTCCAGATCCGCGACCGCTTCGTCGTACTGCGGGTCGGCGAAATTCGCCGGCGTCATCGGCGTGCGCGGCCGCTCGACGGCGACAATCCCGCGATCGGTCTGCTCGCCGCCGGCGCGGAGCAGCCACACCATGCCCCCCGACACGATCATCAGCGCCAGCGACGCGGCAATCGCCTGCGGAACGGTGAA
>Ga0075418_10002846_pt1 | contig 19800 bp, 13 predicted proteins | sample SoiMetdeltSBSDD2_FD_81776 | JGI IMG/M metagenome (GOLD analysis project Ga0075418, IMG submission 81776) | Bulk soil microbial communities from a Populus tree surrounding site in Tennessee, USA - Soil MetaG P. deltoides SBSDD2 | ecosystem: Environmental > Terrestrial > Soil > Tree plantation...
CAGCGGCACGTCGTCGGCGACGCCAAGGTAGCGCCACAGCTCGCGAATAGTTGTTTCGGGATCACGGAGAAGATCGTGGCTGAACACCACTTTCAACTGCTCACCGGGAAAGAGCTCCAGATACCGCCGTAAATGGCGGGAATAATGGCCGCCCTCCAGGTAGTTGCGGATCAGAATTGGTTCACCTCTGTCCACAGCCTGGATATGGGCCCTCCATGCCTGTTCACCGTCGGCCGTCGTCAGAGCCCTGTGCGCGAGATCCGCCTCGTTCCGCGAAATGGCTGCCTCGAAGGAAAGCGGCTCCATGCCCCGTGCATGGAACATCCACCACGATGAATATGCCCGCTCAACAGGATGTCGAAGAATGGCGATCAGGCGAGCGTGAGGAACGGCGTCGTGGATCCGCTCCGGAACGTAGGGAACTGCAAGGTAGCTTGGCGTCGCCTCTCCTGCTGCACCGGTCCCACCCCACCCTGAGAAGTGCTTCTGCACGTACGCCGGCACGCCTTCGTCATGGTGGGCGTCAAAGAAATGCGGCTCCTTGGGCCGGGACAAATAGACGTCCGGATGCGTTGCAAGCAACTGCGCGAGTGCGGTCGTGCCGCACTTCGGGGATCCGATGATGAAAAAAGTGGGTAGGCCCGTCACACGCCAACCCTGTCAGGAGCCGACTGCGAGCTCTCTGACCTGCTGTCTTCGCGTCACCAATCGGATGAGGACGATCAGCATGGCGATGAAACCGCCAAATATCGTCCCGGCAACGGCCACCAATGGGCGATTTGGGAACGAACGCAGTTCAGGCACCGTCGCAGGATCGATAACGGTAAAGGCATACTCCTCCCGGTCGTTGGCCAGCATGACAACCTTCATTTCGGATTCGAGGAGGCCGTAGAGCACCTGTTGCAGCCCAACGATGTCGGTTCGCGCAAGCTCCTGGTTCAGGTAATTGATATTGCGTTGCGATTCGTTGAGCGCACGCGTTCGGATTATCTCGTTTGCAAGCTTGACCAGATCGTTGGCCCAGCTCGCCGCAGTTTCTGGATCAGTCCACTCCACGCGTACGGCAATGACGCCCGTTGTCAGATCCTCTTTCACCGAGTAGACGTCCTCGCCGAAGAACTTCACCCCAAGCCAGACGGTCGGAGTGTCCTCGGGACTGGTCGTCCAGCGTCGAGCCGTGTCATCCCAATCGTCGGCAAACAGCACCGGGAGCAGGTTCTTGGTCGTGATGAAGCGCTCCAGCAAGGCCCGGGAATACAGCGTAACCTTCGCGTCGTCAGGGCCGCCGCCTAGTGCGCTGAGATCGATGCCGGCAAACTGAGCCAGCCCCCCCAGCCTGGCGAGCATCGCAGCCGACCCACCGCCTCCTGATCGGTCGGCCTTCTCGATGATCACGGTCTCGGCGGTGTACTTGGGCGTCAGGAGGAACGCCACGGCAACCGATAACACCGCTGCGATGAGTATCGTGGAACCCACAAGGCGCCAGTCCGCGGCCAGCGCGCGTGAGAAATCCACCAGGCTTACGTAGTCATCCGGACGCTGTGCGAGCACCGAAGCTTGGGTTTGCGTCATTTGGTTGTGTGCGATGGGACCCTCTGAATCTTACATGGCGGAAATCATGCGGCACAAACCGCTTCAATAATTTCGCGAGGTCTCACGCCAAATGCCGTCTTCTCGGCGGAACACGATGTACTGGGAGGATGTCGGCCTCGCGTCAACGGAACCGCGCAGCCGCAATTTGGTATCGGGGGCGTCCTTCAGCACGCTGTGGCCGTCGCCGCGTACAACGATACTAACAAGGGAGTCGGACGACGGAGCAGGGAAGTCGGTAATCGTCTGGGTCGTGACATTGTGCAGTGCGTAGAGTCCCACGCCTTCTTTCGACGATCCGAGCGGCGGCGTGCTGGTGCCCTGTTCGAGAATCGCTTCCGCGACGTCCCGACCCACCTGCGGTTGCAGGCGGCGATTCGTGGTCTTGAAGAGGCCGGCGCGGCCAGCCGCAGAGGTCGTGTTGAACTGCTCGATGATCAACGGCGTGGCGGACTTAGCAGCCGAAAGCGATGAGTAGGCATAGGAATGCGTGCCGCCGGTCACGCGAAGCCGTCCGATCCGCGCATGGCCCGATCGTTCGATTTCACGGATGGCGTCGCCGGCTGCTCCGTCGATGAACACGTTGGCGAAGTCGTAATCCCGAACGTCGCGCATGTACAGACCAAACGACCGGGAACCGTGAACGTCGACGTCCCCTCTGACCCGCGAGCAGTTACTGAACCATGCTCCAACATTGGCGTCGTAAACGACGTTACCTTCATGAAGTGGTTCGTCTACGCCGTTGAACGCGATGCCGCGTTCCACGGCGCTGGCGATGGTGTTGCCGCGAACGACGACACGCGACATGGACACCGCTGCATTCCGTTGCGCCAGAATACCGTGGCGGCCGGCGCGTTGAACCACGTTGTTGGTGACCATGACGTCCTTGTGTGGCGCCTCCGGATTCGCTGCCGAAGCGTCGAACAATCCCTGAACCGTGATGGCGTCGTGCCCGGTCCTGCCGATTCTGTTCCCGTCGATAATGATGTTCTGAAAGTCGTACTGGAGCGTCACGGCCTTTCGGTTGCTGTCCGGCAGGTTCATGCCACGTACCCAGCCGCCGTGTACCTTGGTAAAGGAAATGGCATTCTCGTTGCGTCCGGGTGACTGCACGATAACGGTTCCGCCTCCCGAGATACCCACGTTTTCTGCCGCCGCAGGTTCGACAGGCTTCCTCAGCCAGAGCCGGCCGAAAAGGAAGAGTCCGCCCTGGCTGCTCGGCCTGGTTGCGCGCGCCGTTACGTTGGCCGGGATTATCAACTCGAGGTTGTCGTTACTCACGATTACGGTGTTCCCGAACCAGTAGTCGTTGGCGTATCCCGGATCCAGGACCACTCGGCGAACCTGGCTGGTGATTCCCTTCGCCCGGATCCTCAGCCAGATCTGCTGATTATCCGTGCCGGTGGAGCCATTCCAGTCACCGCGCCCCCCCCATTGGGTGAATCTGACCTCGTCGCTGGCCGGACGCTTCCAGCATCCAAGACCAGCGGGGTCGGTTTCGCCGGTACCATCGAGAAAGGCCAGGTGGCTCGGTCCAGGGCGCCCGTCCCACGGGACCGTCGGCGAAATCACCGTGCCGCCATTGTGGCTGGTTTTAGGACACGCGCCGTCCCAGCGGAATTCGCCGCCGCCGGGCGCGCCCGGGGTGTAATAGCCCGAGACGGCGACTCCCTGCGCGGCGGCGGTTGGCGCAGTGCGCAGCAGGTCGACGACCGTAGCGGGCGCTTGTCTGCCGGATGCGGCGGTTGCCGCCGACATGAGCAGCAGGCCTCCGATGAGTATCGATGGCATGCCGGAGTGACGAGGCGCAGCAGGTAAGATTTGCATTGGATACAATCCCGTGCATCCATGGTCCGATTCGGCAGTGTGCCGAACACACGAATTTCTATTGGGCTACGGTCGCCGGCATCGTGCCGCGTACTGATGTGCTCTCGCAAGAGCAGGCGGTTAAGGTGGGTTTGTGACAACCCCCCAGCACAACTGCTCACGCGTCCCCTTGCTGGATCTTCCTTCACTGTGCCTGCAATTCCAATGAACGAGCGCCAAGGGCTGGCAAAGCGTGTGTTCGATGCGTCTGTTGCCGCGGCAATGCTCGTCGTTGCAGCGCCGTTGCTCGCCATCGCCGCATGCCTGGTGGCATTCGACGTCGGCCGTCCGGTCCTGTTCCGTCAGGTCAGGCCGGGGTTGCGCGGGCGACCCTTCGTAATAGTGAAGTTCCGAACGATGCGCGACCTGCAGGACAGCAATGGTCAGTTGCTTTCGAACGAGGCTCGGTTGACAAGCATTGGGGCGTTCCTGCGGTCGACGAGCCTCGATGAACTGCCGGAACTGTGGAACGTCCTGAAGGGCGACATGAGCCTCGTGGGTCCAAGGCCGCTGCTGATGGATTACTTGCCTCTCTACACCGCTACCCAGCGCCGGCGGCACGAGGTCAGACCAGGAATGACCGGTTGGGCTCAAGTCAATGGACGCAATACAGCTTCGTGGGAAGACCGTTTCCGGATGGACGTGTGGTACGTGGACAATCGAACATTCGGTCTCGATCTGCGGATCCTGCTTCTGACGCTCGTCAAGGTCGTAACGCGCAGCGGGATCTCGCAGCCCGGCCGGGCGACCATCGAGCGATTCAAGGTATCGAAGTAGTCAATCGAATGGCGACTATCAAGCGTGTACTAGTCACGTGCGTCGGCAGCGGTATTGGTCAGTCGGTCGTCGACTCCTTGAAGTATTTCAAGGGCGAGTATTTTCTGGTCGGCAGCGATCAGAGTCGTTTCAGCTACTCCGTTCCGGACTGCGACGAATTCATAACTCTTCCCCAGATAGCAGCAGCTGATTATCTCGACACGTTGCTCGCCGCCTGTGCTGCTCTGCGGATCGACGTCGTGATACCAGGCCACGACCTGGAACTGCCCCTGTTTGCGCAGCATCGAGAGCGCTTCGACTCGATCGGCGTGCAGGTCATGGTGGGGAGCGCCCCGCTCGTCGTCCTGCTGCGCAACAAACTCGCCTGGGCGCGGGAGTTCAGGCGGCGGACCAGCCGCGTCGTGCCAACGAGTTCAATTCTGGAGTTTCGCCTTGCAGAGCCGGGCGAGTCGATCAATCTGCCTGCTATCGCAAAGCCGGGCGGGGGCTCGGCGTCCGCCGGCCTGAGGATCATTCAGCAACCGGAAGACGCGGCCGACCTGCCGGACGATTACGTGGTCCAGCCTTTTCTCTTCCCGGCGGACGCGGATCCGGAACTCGCCGCCATTCGCGCCGCAGTAGCAGCACGTTCGGTCGCTCAGCTCTCAGAGATCTCGGTACAGCTGGTCTACTCCAGGGACGGCGAGCTCCTCGGTAGGTTCGCATCACGGAACCGACTGAAGGGTGGCGTACCGGTCGAGATCGCGCCAATCGATACAGTGGAGGTCTGGTCTGCGGTCGAAGAGATTGCGGCGGTGCTGTCCGGGTATCAGCCGCGCGGACCGATAAACCTGCAGGGCCGAATCACTTCGGACGGCCTGGTCTTCTTCGAGATGAACCCCAGGTTCACGGGCATCACGGGCAATCGTGCCCAGTTCGGCTTTAACGAAGTTGCGCTCCTTGTCGACAACTTCGTCGACGGAACGAAACGGCAGCTACACGTCAATGCAAATAAGGTCGGTGTCAGGCAGGTGGCTTGTCGCTCATGGCCGGTGGAGCGCTATCACTTCGCGCGGACGACGGCGGTAACCCGCACGCCGCAGCCGTTAGTCGTACTTGGCGCGACCAGCTGGCTGGGGCGTCACTTCGTAAGTGATCGCGCCGCGGCTGGCCATCCGGTGGCGGCAGTCTGTCGCGGGCAGTCGATGGCCACCGCCGCCCAGCTCTTCTCTGGAATCCCCAATGTCACCTTGATCCAGGACGATTCGGCCTCGCTGAAGGATGCGTTCGCGTGGGGTGAGGTGCTGGTCAACTTCGCTTCCGGACGACCCCCGCACGGGGTGCCGAGCATCTACGATGCATACGTGTACCAGACGCGCATGCTGGACATGGCGGAGATTCACGAGATATCCAAGATCGTGAACATCTCGTCCCAGTCTGTTTACCGGGACGGTGAGGCCGGTGCCAGAGCCGAGGACGCGCCTCTCGACGCGAGCGAGCCCTATGCTTTCTCGAAGTGCGCTATAGAGAATGCCGTCTCCGGGGTTGCGCGGCGAAGGCCGGCGGTGCGAGCCGTATCGCTGCGGCTCGCGCGCCTGTTCGGGGCCGCCTCGGGACTGCGAGAGAGCGAGTTCCCGCATCATGCGGTCGCCACCGCTGTTGGCGGCGGGCGCATCGACGTGCGCGGGCCGGGCAACGCTCTGAATCTGATCGACGTTCGGGACGCTGTTCGGGCAGTCAGCTTCTTCGTTGAGCGGTTCGACGGAGGCTGGCGAGGAGATGTATTCAACGTTGGCTGCGGCAGGGGAGTGACGATTGCAGAGTATGTAAGCATCGTTGACGCGGCATGTCGGCGCCGACTCGGTCATCCGCTTCAGGTGACCCAGCACGACGTGCCCACGCGGATGCGTTCCAGTCTCGACTGCGCCAGGCTCTCGCTTGCGGGGTGGACGCCCAGCTACACGCTGGAGCAATCGGTGGCAGACCTATTTGAGTACTTCATCAATGCCCAGGGCTGACGAGTGGCTGTGGCCACGGTTCACTGCGGAAGAGGCAGATGCCGCCAGCCGCGTGTTGCTGTCGAACCGAGTAAATTACTGGACGGGCGAGGAGTGCAGAGCTTTCGAGCGCGAGTTCGCCGCGTGGGTCGGCACCAGGCACGGTGTCGCCCTGGCAAATGGGACCGTCGCACTCGAACTGGCTCTACGCGCGCTCCGCATCGGCGTAGGCGATGAAGTCATCGTCACCCCCCGAACGTTTTTGGCCTCTGCGTCCTGCATCGTTGCGGTGGGAGCTGCGCCTGTGTTCGCCGATGTCGAGCGTGACAGCCAGAACATCAGTGCCGGTACCATCGAGGCTGCCCTGACTCCCAGAACGCGCGCAGTCATTTGCGTCCATCTCGCCGGATGGCCGTGCGACATGCCGGCCATAATGAGCCTCGCCAGGCAGCACGGCCTTGGGGTAATCGAGGACTGTGCCCAGGCTCACGGCGCGCGTATCGACGGCCGCTCGGTCGGTTCGTTCGGCCATGTCGGCGCCTGGTCTTTCTGTCAGGACAAGATCATGACCACAGGCGGCGAAGGCGGTATGGTCACGACAGACGACGGAGATCTCTGGTCGCAGATGTGGTCGTACAAAGACCACGGCAAGTCCTATTCGGCGGTTTACGAACGCCACCATCCGCCTGGCTTCCGCTGGGTGCACGAAAGCCTCGGTACCAACTGGCGGATGATCGAGATGCAGGCGGCCATCGGGCGCATCCAGCTGGGACGAATGGGAGGCTGGCAGCAACGCCGGCTGGCCCATGCGCAGGCGATCTGGGATCACTGTCGCGACCTGCGGGGGCTGCGCGTGCCAACCGTTCCGGCGAATGTGCTGCACGCGGCATACAAGTGCTACGTGTTCGTCGAGCCTGGCGCGTTGCGCGACGGGTGGAACCGCGACCGCATCATGGTAGAAATCAACGAAAGGGGCGTGCCCTGCTTTTCCGGCGTGTGTTCGGAGATCTATCTGGAAAAGGCCTTTGACCGCACCGGTTTTCGCCCGTCGCAGCGCATGCCAGTCGCGCGCGAGCTCGGAGAAACCAGCCTGATGTTTCTGGTGCACCCCACGCTGTCGAACGAGGCGATCGCCGACACCTGCGATGCCATCAGCTCCGTGATGCGACGAGCGACGGCCTGGACGCGGGCACAGGCGTTTCGCGCAGGAAGCCGAACACCGCCGCAAACGCAATAAAGTCGTACTGCCCGGCAAACAGATGCGTATCCGTGAGGGCCCGCAGCCCGAAGGCGAGGACCGACACCGCGATCGCGGAGTGTGTGCGCAGCCGGCGGACGCAGATTGCCATGGTCGCGAATAGGAACAGCAGGTACCCAAGGCCCAGATGCGCCCAGGCCGAAAGAAAGGAGTTGTGCAGGTTGTAGCCCCACCTTTGCATGAACGGATCATGGTAGTAATTCTTACCAAAGATCAGCTCACTGACTTCGATCTGATAGAAGTACGAAACGATTATCGCGAGTCGCGACGGGTCGCGAAGTCCCCGCGATGAGAGTCGATCGAGATAGCCCTGTTGTTGGAGGATTTCTGAGCCCGCGAACGTGGCAACGGCGAGCGCCAGCACGGCGGCCAGCGCAAGGGTCGACCGTAACACACCCAGCCGCCCTCTGAAGATCAACGCCACCGAAAGCCCCGCGGTCAGGAGCAGGGCACAGATGATGCCTGCCCGACCGGTGGCCCAGATAGAGAGGGTAAGCACGATCAGCGCCGGGACGATGTGACGCTTCTGGACCACCTGCGGCTTGGTGAGCAGCATTGCGGACGCGAACAAGGCAAGCAGCATCGCAGACACGTAGTTGCGCGAGTTTTGCGTCAGGGATTCGGCGGGGTCCTGCCCCATCATTGCGAGTGCCGCGAAATACGTGGCCAGAAGTGCAAAGGGCGTCCAGGCGGCCGACGCTGGAACTCGCACGAGGCTGATGAGATAGCCAAACGCGAAGCCGATTATCAGAAAGCCGATTTGCCGGACGTTATAGAACTCGTGCGTGGCACCTTGTGCGAGAGCAAGCAGCGCGACCGCGAATATCCAGATCGCTGCGAAATGGAAGCGTAGGGGTTCGGTTTGAACGCCCGTCAACAACGAAGGCATAAGAAGCAGTACTGCGAGCCCGAGAAAGAGCCCCGCCGCAAGCCACATGACCGGGTGGAAAAAGGTCAGCGTCAGGCTGGCAACCGTGCCGACAGTAACTGCGGTTCGGAGCAGGCCATCCGGTACGGATCCCGCATTGTAGCGAGTACCTGCGTACGTCTCGGCTCGCGGTTGCATCGGTTCGGTTCGGTTCGGTATCGGTCGGTGCGCCCCGCGAGGAGTGTAAACTTTGCGCGAGCTTTCGGTGCAAGGCCCTTGCCTGCAATGTAGAATTCAGCGCGCTTGTACCCCCGGCGCAGCCAGGTCACGCCTACGGAGCGGAAGGGACAGCTTCGCAGTCCTTGCGGTAGCTAAGGGACCCAACAGTATGCCAAGACGAATGGCCGGCCTACTCGAACGAATCGCGCGCGAGCTCGCCGCATACCCACGAGCGCGCAAGCGCGCGATCATGCTGACGGCCGATGCGGTGTGCATTCCCGCGGCGCTCTGGACCGCAATCGCGCTGAAACATGGCTCGGCGCCGCTCGAAGGGCTGGCCGCGACGCCGTGGCTGTATCTGATTGCCCTGCTGACCAGCGTGCCGATATTCGTGCGGCTGGGCCTGTATCGCGCCGTGCTTCGATACATGAGCTCCAAGGCGGTGGTCGCGGTGCTGTTCGGCGTGACAGGTTCCGTCTTTGTGCTGAGCCTGGTCAATCTTGCACTCGGAGAGCGTGGTATCGCCTTTACCGCGATCGTCGTCTACTGGGCGCTCGCGCTGGTGTACGTCGGCGGCAGCCGTATCGTCGTACGCAATCTGCTGGATAGGCGGCGCGTCGGGGCTGAACGCGCCATCATCTATGGAGCGGGCAGCGCCGGCGCGCAGGTTGCCACCGCGCTGCGCCTGAGCGGGCAGCTGGACCCGGTTGCGTTCCTGGACGATGACGTGTCCCTGCAGCGGAGCGTAGTGGCGGGTGTCGAGGTCTTTCCGCCCTCAGGCCTGCGACGCCTCATCGAGGAGGAGTCAGCCACGGTCCTGCTGCTGGCGTTGCCATCGCAGTCGCGGCGCCGACGCCAGGAGATACTGAAGTCGCTGGAGCCGTTCGCCGTGCGGGTGATGACCGTGCCCGACATCTCGGCGCTGCTCTCCGGTGCGGCCCGCGTCGAGGACGTCCGCGACGTCGAGGCCGGCGACCTGCTGGGCCGCGATCCCGTCCCGCCGAACGAGCGCCTGTTCGAAGCGTGCATCCGCGCCAAGGCGGTCATGGTCACGGGGGCCGGCGGGTCGATAGGCTCGGAGCTCTGCAGGCAGATCGTCCGACTCGGACCTCGCCGGCTGGTGCTGTTCGAGATGTCCGAGGTGGCGCTCTATAACATCGATCGAGAGCTGCGACTCCTGATCGAGCGCGATCACCTCGACCTGGAGCTTGCGAGCATTCTCGGCAACGCGCATCACAAGTACCGCGTCCGCGAGGTGATCCACGCCTACGGGGTGCAGACGGTCTACCACTCGGCCGCCTACAAGCACGTGCCGATCGTCGAGCAGAATGTCATCGAAGGCATCCACAACAACGTCATCAGCACCTGGTACACCGCCGAGGCGTCGCTCGAGTGCGGCGTCGAGACCTTTGTGCTGATCTCGACGGACAAGGCGGTCAATCCGACCAACGTCATGGGGGCGACCAAGCGCCTGTCCGAAATGGTGCTGCAAGGGCTGCATCATCGTGGGGGGCGCACCAAGTTTTGCCTGGTGCGGTTCGGCAACGTCCTGGAGTCGTCCGGCTCGGTGGTGCCGCTTTTCCGCGAGCAGATACGACTGGGTGGACCGGTCACCGTGACGCATCGCGACGTGATCCGCTACTTCATGACCATCCCGGAGGCCGCGCAGCTCGTCCTGCAGGCGGGAGCCATGGCGCAGGGCGGCGATGTTTTCGTGCTGGACATGGGCAAGCCGATCCGGATCGCGGACCTCGCGCGGCGCATGATCAGCCTCTCCGGCCTCACGGTGCGTGACGAGACCAATCCGGATGGTGACATCGAGATTCAGTTCACCGGTCTGCGACCGGCCGAGAAGCTGTTCGAGGAGCTGCTGATTGGCACCAACGTCTCGGGCACCGAGCACCCCATGATCATGCGGGCGATGGAGCACTCACTTTCGTGGGAGGCCATGCAGACGCTGCTGCACGATCTGCTCGTTGCAATGGAGCAGTTCGATGTGCGCGCCGCGCGCCAGCTGCTGCTCCACGGAGTGCAGGAGTACCGACCGAGCTCCGACTTGGCCGACCAGGTATTCTGCCGGCGCGAAAGCGACAGGAAGCAATCCCAGTCCAAAGTGACGAGCCTGCAGGCACGGCGGGAGGCCGGCAAGCACGAAGCGGGCGGGGCCGCTCCGAAGTCCGTCTGAGCCCCCCGGCCGCGGCGCACCCCGCTGACCATTTCCAGGCCGCGCCTGGCCAAAGTTGCGACGCTGCTCATACCCACGCGGGTCTTTTTGTGTAGATAATGCATAAAACACAAGGGGTTGCGCGTGAAAGTAACGATCTTTGGCTCCGGCTACGTCGGCCTCGTCACCGGGGCCTGCCTTGCCGACGCCGGGAACCAGGTGCTGTGCGTCGACATCGACGCGGCCAAGATCGCGCACCTGCAGAAGGGGGAGATACCGATCCACGAGCCCGGGCTCGAGCAACTCGTCCGCCGCAACTTCGACAAGGGTCGTCTCAAGTTCACCACCGACGCCGTCGCAGGCATCCGTCACGGCCTGTTCCAGTTCATCGCAGTCGGCACGCCGCCCGAGGAGGACGGCTCCGCGGACCTGTCGCACGTGTTGGACGTCGCCGAGACTATCGGGCGCCACATGACCGATTTCCGCATCGTCGTCGACAAGTCGACCGTGCCGGTGGGAACCGCGGACAAGGTCCGCGAGCGGATCGAGCGCACCCTCGCGCAGCGGGGCGTGAACCTGGAGTTCGACGTCGTCTCGAATCCGGAATTCCTCAAGGAAGGTGCCGCGGTGTCCGACTTCATGAAGCCGGACCGCATCGTGGTCGGCACCGACGATCCGCGCACGGCGGAGCTGCTGCGGTCGCTCTACGAGCCGTTCACGCGCAATCGCGACCGGATGATCCTGATGGACGTGCGCTCTGCGGAGCTGACCAAGTACGCGGCAAACGCGATGCTCGCCACCAAGATCAGCTTCATGAACGAAATGGCGAATCTCGCCGAGCGGATGGGGGCCGACATCGAAAAAGTCCGCATCGGGATCGGTTCCGACCCGCGGATCGGCTACAGCTTCATCTATCCGGGGGCGGGTTACGGCGGCTCGTGCTTCCCCAAGGACGTCAAGGCCCTGGTGCACAGCGCGCGCGAGCACGACTTCGACGCGTGGCTGCTCGCCGCGGTGGAGGCTGTGAACGAGCGGCAGAAGGGCGTACTGTTCGAGAAGATCGCCGGCTACTTCCAGGGCGAGCTCGCCGGTCGGACGCTCGCGCTGTGGGGGCTCGCGTTCAAGCCGAACACCGACGACATGCGGGAGGCGCCGAGCCGCAACCTCATGGAATCGCTCTGGGCGGCGGGCGCAACCGTCCGCGCGTACGACCCCGTGGCCATGCCAGCCGCGCGTCGCATCTACGGTGAGCGCGCCGATCTCGTGCTGTGCGACGGCGCGGAGCAGGCGCTCGCCGGTGCGGACGCGCTCGCCATCCTCACCGAGTGGCAGGAATTCCGCAGTCCGGACTTCGAGGTCATCCGCGATCGGCTGCGCTCGCCAGTCATATTCGACGGGCGAAATCTGTACGACCCGGCCCTGGTGCGGAGCTTCGGCCTGCGCTATTTCGCTATCGGCCGCGGCGAGACGCTGGCCGGATAGACGCCCCATGTCCGCTTCGCACATGCGCGGCAGGGACCGCGCGAGGGCAAGTGCGGCACGAGGTTTGACATCGTCGTTACTCTGCTCGTGCTGGCCGGAGTCCTGGTGCTCCTCACCGTGACGCGCTTCGACACGGACGTGATACTGGTCGGGGCGATGGTGCTGATCGTCGTGCTCGGGGTGCTGACGCCGCGTGCCCCGCGTTTGGCCCTTCTGAGCCGTCCGGCGCGAGGTGTGACGCCCGCGGCTCGGGGACAGGCTGCTGCAGAGGTAGGATGGTCGGTGTCGGTGCGGAGGCCGATGCCGGTCGGGTCATCCGGCGCGATCCGCGCGCGTGTCGAGGAGGCGCTATGCTGATCCCGGTGATCCTGTCGGGAGGATCGGGCACGCGGCTGTGGCCGCTGTCGCGAGAACTCTACCCCAAGCAACTCCTGCCGCTGGTTGGCCAGCGATCGATGCTGCAGGAGACCGTCGCACGCACCGAGGGGCTGCCTGACGCGGCTCCGCCGATCGTCGTCTGCAACGAGCATCACCGCTTCATGGTGGCCGAGCAGCTGCGCGAGCTCGGCTCGGCTCCGCAGGCGATCGTGCTCGAGCCCCAGGGCCGTAACACCGCGCCCGCCGCGGCGATTGCCGCTCTGCTGGCGTCGGGAAGCAGTGCGGATCACGATCCCGTTCTCCTGGTCCTTCCTGCGGATCACGTGATATCCGACGTGACTGCCTTTCAGAATGCGGTGGCGGCGGGGCGTTCCGCTGCGGAATCGGGCAGCCTGGTCACCTTTGGCGTGGTCCCCGATCGAGTTGAGACCGGCTACGGGTACATCCACCGGGGCCAGAACGCCGGCCACGCTTTCAAGGTCGCAAAGTTCGTCGAGAAGCCCGACGCCGCCACCGCGCGAGCCTACGTGGATTCGGGCGAGTACTACTGGAACAGCGGAATGTTCATGTTCCGGGCGAGCGTCTATCTCGCGGAGCTCGGCCGGCACGCGCCGGTGATGCTTGCCGCGTGCCGCGCGACGCTTGCTGCCGCCGGACGCGACCTCGATTTCCTGCGGCTGCCGGCGCAGGAATTTGCCGCCTGTCCGTCGGATTCGATCGACTACGCGGTCATGGAGAAGACGGGACTGGCGGTCGTGGTGCCCCTGGCCGCGGGCTGGAGCGATATCGGATCGTGGTCTGCGCTCGCCGATGCGCTGCCGCGCGATCCGGAGGGTAACGTCACCGCCGGTGACGTCATGGTCGAGGACGCGAGCGGCTGCTACCTGCACTCGACCAGTCGTCTGATTGCGGCAGTCGGATTGCGCGATCACGTCGTGGTCGAGACGAAGGACGCCGTGCTGGTTGCGCCGCGCGACAGGGTCCAGGACGTCAAGGAGCTGGTCACGGAGCTCAAGGCGCGCGGCCGATACGAGACATCGCTGCACCGCGAGGTGTACCGTCCCTGGGGAAGCTACGACAGCATCGACAGCGGTGATCGCTTCCAGGTCAAGCGGCTGATCGTGAAGCCGGGTGCGTCGCTTTCGCTGCAGCTGCACCACCACCGTGCCGAGCACTGGGTCGTGGTCACGGGTACCGCGCGGGTCACCCGCGGTGACGAGGTGTTCACACTGAGCGAGAACGAGTCGACGTACATCCCGATCGGCGTGCGCCACCGCATCGAAAATCCGGGACGGATTCCCCTGCACATCATCGAGGTGCAGTCGGGCACCTATCTCGGTGAGGACGACATCGTCCGGTTCGAGGACCGGTATGGTCGCGAGAAGGCCTGACAACGTGATCATCCTGACCGGCGGCCTTACCGGCAGCTCCGCGCTCGCCGGGCTGCTCGCGGCGGCGGGGTTCTGGTCGGGCGAGGACACATTTCGCAAGCGGGACTACAACACCTACGAGAACTCCGAGCTGATCCGTCTCAACCGCCAGCTCATGCAGCGGGTCGACGCAGGCGAGGAGTACACGACGCGCTTCCTGCCGGAGACGATCGATCGCATCGCGGCCCTCGCCGAGGTCGAGGACCGGCGCGAGTATCGGGCGCTGATCGAGCAGTGCGACGCCCATGCGCCCTGGTTGTGGAAGGATCCTCGTCTCTGGCTCACGATCCGTTTCTGGAGAGAGCTGCTCGACTGGAGCCGGATTCGCGTGCTGCTCCTGCGTCGCGACCACATGCAGGCCTGGGTTTCCTGCACTCAGCGCCGGCAGATTCAGACTTACGAGTTCGCGCGCCGCTACAACGAGTCCATCCAGCACTCGCTGCGCGAGTTCCTCGATGCCAACTCGATCCGTTATCTTCCGGTCCTGTTCGAGGACCTGATCGTGACGCCGGAACGCGAGGTAGCGCGGCTCGCCTCGTTTCTCGATGCGGACGTCGCGATGGAGCACCTGCAATCGACGTACGATGGTGTGCTGTACCGCAGGCCCAAGTCGCTCAAGGACACGGTCGAGGCGGGTCTGATCTACCTCAAGAACTACCGCGAGCGACTGCGTTGAGCGCGCGCCGCCGGCGCACCATGGCGGTCTCCCGATGAGCACGCCGCCTCCGGCAGACGCGCCGATCCGCGCGGGCCACGAGCTGGCCCGCGGCTCCGCGTGGATGATCGGCATGCGCTGGGCGATCCGCGGCGTCGGCTTGGTCAGCACCATCATCCTTGCGCGGCTGCTCGCGCCCGATGACTTTGGCGTGGTGGCAATGGCGATGATCGCGATCGCCATCCTCGAGTCCTTCACGCACTCGGGCACGGATCTCGCGCTTTTGCGCAACACCGAGTCGACGCGGGAGCACTACGACACCGCCTGGACGCTCGAGATCATCCAGGCCGTCGCGCTTGCGATCATCCTGTTCGCGACGGCTCCGATGGTGGGTGGTCACTTCGAGGACCCACGCGTCACGGAAGTCGTGCGCATACTCTCGCTGCGCGCCCTCATAGGCGGTTTCCAGAACATCGGCGTCGTGCACTTCCGGCGCGATCTGCACTTCGGCCGCGAATTCCGCTTCGGCGTCGCCAAGAAGCTCGCGACCTTCGTCGTCACGGTTGCCGCGGCATTCTGGCTGCGAAGCTATTGGGCGCTCGTCATCGGCCAGGTGTCCGGCAGGATCGTCGAGGTCGCGATCAGCTTCCAGATGTCCGACTACCGACCGAGGATCACGCTGTCGCGCATCCGCGAGATCTGGGGTTTCTCGCAGTGGCTGGTCCTGGCGAGATTCGCGCGGCTCGTCAACCGGCAGTTCGACCGCTGGGTCGTGGGCACGATTGCCGGTGCCTCGACAATGGGCCACTACTACGTCGCGTCAGATTTTGCCGCCTCGCCGTCCGACGAGATCGTGCTGCCGATGTCGCGCGCGGCATTTCCCGTCTACAGCCGGCTGCAGGACGAGCCCGCCGCGCTGCGCCAGGCGTTCCGCAACGTGCTTGCGTCGATGACGGCGATCAGCTTCGTGATGGGACTCGGTATGGCGGCGGTGGCCGACGACTTCGTGCGAGTGGCGCTCGGCGAGAAGTGGCTCGCGGCGATTCCGCTGATGCCGTGGCTCGGCGTGTTTGGCGCGCTCTACGGGGTCGCCCACACGCTCGACATCTTCATGGTGGCAACCGGCCGCGAGCGGCTGACGGCCCTGATGACCACGGGCAATGCGCTGGTCACCGTGCCCGTCCTGCTGGTGGCCGGCCACAGCGGCGGGATCATCGGCATTGCGGCCGCCAAGGCAGCGCTGGCGCTCGTCTTCGTCGTCGCCCTCGCGCTGGCCGTGACGCGCCGGCCGCCGGTGACGCTCGGGCTGCTATGGTCGGCACTCTGGCCGACGTTGACCGCCTCCCTGACGATGGTCGCAGCGGTCAAGTCGCTGCAGGCCCTGTCGCCGGTCGCGTCGCCGGTTGTCGGGCTGCTGCGGGATGTGACGGCAGGCGCGATCGTCTATATTGCCGCCACGACTGTCCTGTGGACACTGCGCGGGCGCCCCGACGGTATCGAGCGCGAAGCGATAGTCCGCGTGCGCCGATTCCTTGCACGCCGCGGTTCGGCGTCCCCGGGCTGAGGAGTGCAGCATGAAGAGTGGTCCCATTGCCGGCTTCAAGGCCTACGATCTGCGCGGCCGCGTCCCCGCGGAGCTCAACGAGGACGTCGCCTACCGGGTCGGGCGTGCGTATGCCGACTTCGTACACCCGCGCAGGGTGATCGTCGGCCGCGACATACGGCTTTCGAGCGAGGAGTTGTCGCGGGCGCTCGAACAGGGACTGCTCGACTCCGGCGTCGACGTGTACGACGTGGGCCTGTGCGGCACGGAGGTCGTCTACTACGCGACCTTCTCGGGGAAGATGGATGGCGGCGTCATGGTGACAGCCAGCCACAACCCGCCGGACTACAACGGCATGAAGTTCGTGCGCGAGGACTCGCGGCCGATCAGCGGCGACAACGGCCTGCAGGACATCCGGCGCCTCGCGGAGGCGACGAGTTTTACCGCTCCGATCCGGGTGGGCGAGCGTTACGCGATGGATGTCATGCCGGCGTACGTCGACCACCTGCTGTCGTACGTCAACACGGCGAAGCTCAGGCCGCTCAAGGTGGTGGTTCATGCCGGCAACGGCGGCGCGGGACTGATCGTCGACAAGCTGCAGCCGTTCCTGCCCTTCGAGTTCATCAAGATCCAGCACGAACCCGACGGCAGCTTCCCGAACGGGGTGCCTAACCCGATGCTGATCTCGAACCACCGCGCGCCGGTCGAGGCCTTGCGGGCGCATCGCGCCGACCTGGCGGTGTCCTGGGACGGCGACTACGACCGGTGCTTCCTGTTCGACGAGCATGGTGGCTTCATCGAGGGCTATTACATCGTCGGCCTGCTGGCCGAGGCGTTTCTGCGGCGTTATCCCGGCGGAACCATCGTTCACGATCCGCGGCTCACCTGGAACACGCTCGACATCGTCAAGAGCCGGGGAGGCCGGGCCGTGCAATCGAAGTCCGGCCATGCCTTCATCAAGCAGCGCATGCGCGAGGTAGACGGTGTCTACGGCGGCGAGATGAGCGCGCACCACTACTTCCGCGACTTCTCGTACTGCGACAGCGGAATGATCCCCTGGCTCCTGGTCACGCAGCTCATCTGCGAGAGCGGCAAGCCCCTCTCCGAGCTGGTCGGGGAACGCATCCGGCGCTTCCCCGCCAGCGGTGAGATCAACCGTCGCGTGCCCGACGGCGAGGCGACCATCGAGCAGGTCCTGGCGCGCTACCGCCCCACCGCACTCCGCGAGGACCTGACCGACGGCGTGAGCCTGGAATTCGAGGCCTGGCGCTTCAACCTCCGCACGTCCAACACGGAGCCGCTGATCCGACTCAACGTGGAAAGCCGCGGCGACGCCGGGCTCATGCGCGAGAAGACGGCCGAGCTTCTCGAGCTGATCGGCGGCGAGCCGGGCTGATTTGACCGGTTCGGGCGACGTTCTTACACTACGCGCCCTTTCGGGCGGTTAGCTCAGCGGTAGAGCACTGCTTTCACACGGCAGGGGTCGATGGTTCGATCCCATCACCGCCCACCACCCCATCGCGCCGGCCCGTGTGCCGGCGCTTGCTGCCTGCACGAACTATCCATGAGCGTGCGCACCCGCTTCGCCCCCAGTCCGACCGGCCTGCTGCACATCGGTGGAGTCCGCACGGCGCTCTTCTGCTGGCTGTACGCCCGGCGCATGGGCGGTGTATTCGTGCTCAGGATCGAGGACACCGATCGCGAGCGCTCGACCGACGAGGCCATCCGCGTGATCCTCGACGGCATGGCCTGGCTCGGGCTCGACCACGACGAGGGTCCCTTCTACCAGACGCGGCGCTTCCCCCGCTATGCCGAGGTGATCGCGCAGTTCCTCCGCGACGGCAAGGCGTACCACTGCTACTGCACGAAGGACGAGCTCGAGCAGATGCGGGCCGCGCAGATCGCGCGTAAGGAAAAGCCGCGTTACGACGGGCGCTGCCGGCAGCGGACCGCGCCACGCGCAGGCGTCGATCCGGTAGTGCGGTTCCGCAACCCCGACCAGGGGTCGGTGGTGGTCGACGACGTCGTACACGGGCCGATCACCTTCGCGAGCGCCGAGCTCGACGACCTGATCATCGCGCGCTCCGACGGCACGCCGACCTACAATTTCTGCGTCGTGGTCGACGATCACGACATGCGGATCAGCCACGTCATCCGCGGCGACGATCACATCAACAACACTCCGCGGCAGATCAACATGCTGCGTGCGATGGGTGTCGCGCCGCCCGTCTATGCGCATCTGCCGATGATCCTCGGCCCGGATGGTGCCAAGCTCTCGAAGCGTCACGGCGCCGTGAGTGTGCTCCAGTACCGGGACGCCGGCTTCCTCCCGGAGGGGCTCCTCAACTACCTCGGGCGTCTCGGCTGGTCGCACGGCGACCAGGAGATCTTCACGCTCGAGGAGATGATTCGCCTGTTCGACATCGTGGATGTCAACAAGTCGGCGTCCGCGTTGAATCCGGAAAAGCTTCTCTGGACCAACCAGCAGCACATCCTGCGGGCCAGGGGCGAGCGGCTGGCGGAGTACCTCGCGCCGCAGCTCGCCTCGCTCGGGGTCGAGGTGTCCGATCGCGACCGGCTGGTCGCGGTGGCACACGCGCAGCAGGAACGTGCCCGCACCATGAAGGAGATGGCGGAGGCGAGCCTGTTCTTCTTCCGTGAGCCGGCCGATTACGAGGACAAGGCCGCCGCAAAACATCTGACGCGCGAAACCGAGCCGCTGCTCGCCGCGGTGCGCGCGCGCCTCGCGGAGCTCGCCGACTGGCGGGCGCCTGCGCTGCACGCCGTCGTCTCGGCGGTCGCCGCGGAGCAGTCCGCGGCGCTCGGTAAGGTCGCGCAGCCGCTCCGGGTCGCGGTATCGGGTGGCGCGGTTTCGCCGCCGATCGACGTCACCCTCGAAATTCTGGGCCGCGAGACGACTCTCGCGCGGCTTGATCGCGCGATAGTTCGGGCGAACGCCTGAGGGAGCCCGTCAGTTGATCGTCTTGCTCGCGACGTTGGAGAACGAGCTCTCGACGCCTTCGGTAGTGTAGGCCTTCACCCCGAAATACCAGGTCGCCGGCGACAGGTTCTCGACCACCGCCGTCGTGACGCCGGCGTTCGGGATCTCGACCATCGAGCTCAGGTTCGCCGAGGACGTGCCGTAGTAGACCCTGAAACCTCGCAGGTTCGTGAGCGGCGAGCCGTCCTCGTTCTGCGTCGGCGGAGTCCAGCTCAGCGTAACCGAGCCCAGCGCGATCTGCTCAACGGCAATCGCGAAACTGGCGAGCGATGCGCTGGCCGTGCCGTCGCTCACCGTAATCCGTATGCCACTCCACGTCCCGGCGTCCCCAGCATGGGGCGTGCCCCACAACCGACCGGTGGCTGCATCGAAACTGGCCCACGACGGCTTGCTGGCGATCGTAAAGTTGAGTGTGTCGCCATCGGGGTCGCTTGCAGTCGGGCGGAAGTCGTACGCGCGATCGACGAGCACCGATGTCGGCGGGTTGCCGCTGATCACCGGTGCGCGGTTGGCAGGCGTCGCTGCGGCTACGGTGATGGTGAACGCGGGCAGGGACGTCGTTGCGCGGCCATCGTCAACGCTGATCACGATCC
>Ga0075418_10002848_pt1 | contig 19789 bp, 20 predicted proteins | sample SoiMetdeltSBSDD2_FD_81776 | JGI IMG/M metagenome (GOLD analysis project Ga0075418, IMG submission 81776) | Bulk soil microbial communities from a Populus tree surrounding site in Tennessee, USA - Soil MetaG P. deltoides SBSDD2 | ecosystem: Environmental > Terrestrial > Soil > Tree plantation...
GTCGGCCGCGAGCTCCAGCTTGATTGCCTCAGTCGTGGCTCCCTCGGCAGCCCGGCAAGCTTCGTCACCATTGCAGGCAGCCATGGCCGCCTTGTGACGAACCTGCTCCGCCTTCTTGGCGGCCTGATAGCTGTCGATGCAGCCCTGCGTACATGCGTCCGCAGTGCCTTGGGCACCCAGACTCGGCCCGGTAACGTTCTCCGAGGTCCGAGCGCACTGGGGGCTGGAGGCTGCCATGGCGAAGAAAGCCATTCCCGCGATGGCCAACCAGAATGCAGCCTGACGTGTAGGTGTCGATTTCATGAACCGTCCCTCATGGGTGGGTGAGAGCATATCGGCGGTCAGATCGACCCTTAGACGGCAGAACCGTCCCCCCCGGCACAAAAAAAGAGCGGCGTGGCCGCTCTTTTTGTCATGCCCGTTTTAGTCGCCTGACTACTGCCCGCCGATCCCGCTCCCCTGTTCGTGCTGGCAGTTGATAATGCAACCGTCTTTGTCTGCGGCCAACTCGGCTACGATCCCATCGTGAGTGGCGGATTCGGCCTCCCGGCACGCCGTATCGTCGTTGCAGGCCGCCATGGCCGCCTTGAACCGGGCCTGCTCGGCCTTCTTGGCGGTCTGATACGCATTGATGCAACCCTGCGTACAGGCGTCTTGAGTGCCCTGGGCACCCAGGGTTGGCCCAGAGACATTCTCCGAGGTCCGAGCACATTGGGGATTGGACGCTGCCATGGCGAAGAAAGCCATTCCTGTGACGATTAACCAAAAAGCACCTTGACGAGCTCGTGATGATTGCATGGGCTGTCCCTCTTGGATGGGTAACTAGAGGCAAACCGGGGATGTCTGTCCGAGCGCTTGACAATAAAACCTTATTCCATGGCGAGCTTTTGTTCAACCCAGCCTTGACTGCCGATAAATAGGAAGGCAAAAAAAGAGCGGCATTGCCGCTCTTTTTTCTGTGTCCTTCGGTTCGCCGGTTATTGGCCGCCGAGCCCGGATCCTTGCTGGTGCGCGCAGTTGTCGCGGCACCCCAGACGATCGGCCTCGATCTCGGCCAGAATGGCCGCGTTCAAGGCATCTTCCTGGTCATGACAGGCTTGATCGCCATTGCATGCCTTGCCGGCCGTACGGTGACGCTTCTTCTCGGCGCGTTCGGCCTCACGGGCGGCCGCGTCGCAATCGTGCTGGCACTGTTGCACGGGATCCGGACCTGCATTGGGACTAAGTCCGGGGCTCAAAACCGAATCGGATGAACGGGCGCACTGCGGGCTTGAAGCAGCCATGGCGAAAAACGCCAATCCGGCCACGACCAGCCAAAGGGCAGCATACTTTGACTTCATGAACCGTCCTCTTGGGTGGGTAACTAAGCTGGCCGACGGGAGATGTCTGGCCAAACGCTGGACGGCGGCAGCTTACCCAATCTGGTCTCGGGCTTCAACGCTTCTTGGCCGAAGCGACGGCCGCATTGCCCCCAAACATGGTTTTCATCCTTCCCCACGTGGCAGCGCGTACTGGAACCAGGGTCATGAATTTTTGAACCCGGTTGTTGTTGGTGTCCGAAACGTAAATGTCACCATTGGCGCTCACCGTCACCGCGAATGGGCTATTGAACTGTCCAGCCCCGGCCCCCGTGCTGCCCCATATCGTTAAAAACGTGCCGGTTGCCGTGAATTTCTGGACCCGGTTATTGAAGCTGTCGGCGACGAACGCGTTATCGTTGGCATCCAGGAAGACCCCCTGGGGTCCGTCGAATTGTCCGTCGGCGGTGCCGTTACTTCCCCACAGAAGCACAAAACTTCCGGTATCGCTGAATTTCTGTATCCGATCGTTGAGCCAGTCCGCAACGTAGACGTTTCCCGTGGCATCGGTATCGATGCCGATGGGCAGCCTGAACTCCCCATTGTTGCTTCCCTGGGTGCCAAAAGTCAGGAGATGACTCCCGCTCGTATCGAACTTCTGGATCCGGTTATTGCCTGTATCCGCCACGTAAACGTGACCTGAGTTATCCACCGCGATGCCTTCCGGGCTGTCAAAATTCCCTACCCCGGTACCTGTAGTGCCCCATTTGCGGACGAATGTATGGGATGCGTTGAAGACCTGGACCCGGTCGTTGAAGGTATCCATCACGTAGATGTTTCCGGACCCGTCGACGTCGATGTCCTCAGGGCAGAAGAATTCGCCGTCGTTGCTTCCGCTCTGCCCGAACTTCCCCAAGAATGTCCCCGACGCATCGAAGATCTCGATCCGGTCATTGTTCCAGTCCGCGACCAGAATGTGCCCGCTGCCATCTATGGCCAGGCCATAAGGATTGTCGAATTCACCGTCTGCATTTCCGGGGCCGTCGCCGATCGTGAGCTGGTACTGAGGGGGGTTCTCGGCGCTGGCCACCCGGGCCACCGTCAAGCACAGCAGGACGACGAATACCAGAAAGGGCACGCATGCGGGGATGGATCGGCGCATCAAATAGCCTCCTGAACGAGCTATGTCAACAGCGGTTACGAACACTTAATTGTAGCATCTTGCTCAGCCCATCCAACCCTTCCTGCGGAAATAGACCAGCATGCCCACCGCAACCAGGGCCATTAGCCCCAGCGAGAGGGGATACCCCAGCTTCCAGGATAGCTCCGGCATGTGCTTGAAGTTCATTCCGTACACGCCGGCGATGAACGTGAGCGGCATGAAGATGGTGGCGATGATGGTCAGCACCTTCATGATCTCGTTCATGCGCATGTTGAGATTGGCGCGATAGAGGTCGATGAGGCTCGTCCCGATCTCACGATTGATTTCGATGAGCTCGATCAGCTCCAAGGCATGGTCGTAGCAGTCCCGAAGAAATAGCTGCGTTTTGTCGCGAACGAGCGTGCCCTCCCCGCGAAGGAGCACGCCCAAAAGCTCTCTCAAGGGCCGGATCCATGCTCGAAGCGCAAGCAGCTCCCGATTCATGTCGTAGAGCTCGACCGGAGACAGGTGGGCATCGGCCACTAACAAGCGTTGCTCCACCTCGGCCAGCCGGTCGCCGTGGCCCTCCAGAACCGGAAAATAGGCATCGATCACCGCATCCAGGAGCGCATAGGCCAGGTAGTCGCTGCCCAGGCCGCGAATGCGAGCCCCGGAACGGCGAATGCGCTCGCGGACCGGATCGAGCACGTCGCCCGGATCTTCCAAAAACGTGATCACGAACCCATGCCCGAGCACGATCGTAAGCTGCTCGGTGAGCGCGGTTGCCTCGCCTCGCGGCATGCGCAGGAAGATCACGATCTGGTTCTCGTACTCGTCCGCGCGAGGCCGCTGCCCCACATTGACGATGTCCTCCAGCGCCAGTGAATGCACCTGAAAGACGTCCGCGATCCAACCCAGAGCTTCGGCATCCCCCAGCCCGTCGACCTGAACCCAGACCACGGGGTCGCGGCCAACGGCCTGCCGAAGCTCGGCCAGGTTCCGCACGTCCGATTCCTGGACCCGATCGGGGCCGTAGCTCAAGATTCGTAAACGGGTGGGCCGCGCTTGGGGGTCCACTTGCACCGTGCCCGGCGACGTTCCGGGCGGGTGGCGACGGCGATGGCGTGGGCGAGCGACGCGCGTAGTGCGTTTCATGTCGGCCATCCTCCCAACTGGCTGGGCAACCTGGGAGGCAGTGTAGAATGAGTGCCCATGTCCAAGCATCCCTCCTTGCTGCTGGCCCTTCTCGCGCTCTGGCTTGGTCCCGCCGTTCGTTCCGCGGCGGGCGGGGAATGGGAAGTCGGGGTAGCCGCGCACACCGGCGCCCACGGCGAGGTTCGCCCCTGCACCTGACACAAGAAGCCAATCGGTGGATTGGCGCTACGGAACCGGGTGTTCCAAGAGGTTCGGGCGCTCCCGTACTCGGTTGTCGTCACCGACGGCGGTGATTTTGCTCCCGCCCAGACGGACTCGCACAAAGTGGACGTCGCCCAGTTCCTGCTCGAGGGCTTGGGAGCGATGCATTACGACGCGATCGCGGTGGGGGAGATGGATCTGGCCATGGGGCCCACCTACCTGCATCAGGCCGCCCAGCGATTGCCGCTCGTGGGCGCCAATGTCCGGTTCGGGCCCTCACTCGCCGAAAGCCTGACTGCGATTCGATGGACCGAGGTCAAAGGCAAGACGGTGGCGATCACCGCCGTTCTGGATCCCATTTTGTATTTCGAATCGCCGGGCGCGTTTTCCTTGACCGACAGCCTCTTGGTTGGCGATGCAACCTCGGCGCTGCGGAGCGCGATGGCCCAGATTGGAACCAAGGCGGACGTGGTGGTGGCGATCCTTCATGCCGAGCGCACGCGAGCGCTCGAGCTCATTCGCACCTTGTCCGATCTTCCCCGAACTCCCGACGTGGTCGTGATTGGCCACGATCCGATGGGACCGCGGGCGGAAGAAAAAGTCGATCGCACGTTCGTACTCCAGCCCGGCCCGCGTTCCAAGGAAATCTCCTTGTTCACGCTGACCTATGCCGATACGGGAAGCGTCGTGCGCGCGAACCTCCAGGTGTATCGCCTGTCCAATCTTCCCGCCGGCGATCCTACCCTGGATGCCATGACGAAAGCGTTCCAGGTCAAACACGGCATGCAATGAATCCGTTTCATACCTGAGGTGCACTGATAATGATGGTGTCCACCAACCCCACCAACGGCCACACGATTCGCGAGTACGAAGAAACCCCAGCGGAACGCGTCGAGGACCTGCTGGAAGCCGCGCACCGAACGTTCCTGGAATGGCGCCGTACGCCCTTTTCCGAGAGGAGCGCGCTCCTTCGCCGTGTCGCGGCGTTGCTCAAGGAGAAAGAGCAGGCGTTGGCCGAGCTCATGGCGCTCGAGATGGGAAAACCGGTCCGCCAAGGCCGGGCCGAAGCCGAAAAGTGTGCCTGGGTTTGCGAGTTCTATGCCGAGCATGCCGAGCGGTTCTTGAAGCCCGAGGCGATTCCTACTGATGCTGCGCAAAGCTACGTCGCCTTTCCGCCCCTGGGCGTCGTGTTGGCCATCATGCCCTGGAATTTTCCGTTCTGGCAGGTCTTTCGGTTCGCTGCCCCGACGCTCATGGCGGGAAATACTGCACTTCTCAAGCACGCGGGCAGTGTGACCGGTTGCGCGATGGCGATCGAGGATCTCTTCGCGCGCGCGGGTGCACCCCGGGGACTCTTTCGGGCCGTCCTCGTTCCGGGCTCTCGCGTTGCATCGCTGATCGAGCATCCCCGTGTGGCCGCGGTGACCTTGACCGGGAGCACCGAAGCGGGGCGTAGCGTGGGCAGCGCGGCGGGACGCGCGCTCAAGCCCAGTGTGCTGGAGCTGGGCGGGAGCGATCCCTATCTGGTGCTCGAGGACGCCGACGTGGAGGTGGCGGCCCGCACGTGCGCCGACGCCCGCCTCGTGAACAGCGGACAAAGCTGCATTGCCGCCAAGCGTTTTATCGTCGCGGCCTCGGTGCTGGACGCATTCGTGGATCAATTCGTGGCCGCGATGCGAGCCAAGGTCATGGGCGATCCCCTGGGCGAGAAAACCGATGTCGGCCCGCAAGCACGCCGTGATTTGCGGGACGACCTTTATCGCCAAGTGCAACAAAGCGTGGCTGGGGGAGCGCGCATCGTCCTGGGGGGGACGGTTCCCGAGGGTCCCGGCGCGTTCTACCCTCCGACTATCCTTACCGATGTGCGGCCGGGGACGCCGGCATATGACGAGGAACTATTCGGTCCGGTCGCGGCCGTCATCTCGGCTCGAGACGAACGAGATGCGATCCGCATTGCCAACGATTCAACTTTTGGATTGGGCGCCGCCGTACTGACCCGGAACGAAGAGCGTGGCCGGCGCATCGCCGAGGAAGAACTCGAGGCGGGTTCATGCTTTGTAAACGCCAGCGTGCGTTCCGACCCGAGGCTGCCGTTCGGCGGGGTCAAGGCATCAGGTTATGGGCGTGAATTATCGATCTTCGGTATTCGTGAGTTCGTGAACGTGAAGACCGTGTACGTAGGCGGACCGCCTGCTCCGGCACACCCGAGCGAATGATCACTTGCTCTTGGCCTTGAGCGTCCGGGCGAAGAAGTCGCCGGTGGCTTCAAGGACGTTGGCCATTCCCAGATCATGCCCCGCTTCGGAGTAGAGCTTGATTTCGAAGGGTTTCTTGAGTTCGGTCAAGCGCGCTTCCAGCAGTTTGGCCTGTTCCACCGGAGCATTTTGATCCTTTTCTCCGTGCAGGATGAGTACCGGACAGGCGAGATGTTCCATGGCGAACAAGGGCGACCGTTCACGTAGCGCCGCTTCGGTGAGGCCGGTTTCGTTCTTCAGGTTGAGCAGGATGCCTTGATCCTTGATTTCGCCGTACGCGCGCGCTAGATCGTAAATCCCCGAGGCCAGGATGCCCGCACGCAATCCGTTGTTTCGCGTGGCCAGGGTTGCCGCGGAAATTGCGCCCCGCGAATAACCGTAGACGCCAACACGGGTCGAGTCGACGTAGCCCTCGGTGCGAAACCGGCGAAGCGCCGCTTCGAGCGCCGCCGTCGTTTTGGGCCCGCAAAAATCCGGGCTGCCGCTCGAGCGCCCGAACCCCGGCATGGTCACGACCAGACAGGAAAACCCCTGAGCGGCGAATCGCACCCCGAAGGGGACATAATCGCGCGCCGTTCGGGAAAAGCCCGGAATGATGAGGATGCCGGGGTAGGCTCCCGCGGCGGACGGATGAAACGCGATCGCTTCCACGGAATCCGCTCCGAGGACGAAATTCGCGCGGGAGAGGATGACCCCGGTGTCGTGGAGTTCGACCGTTCCCGTTTCGTCCAGGGTCTTGAGCACGTCGTCCATGCCCTGGCCCCCCGCGCCGGTGGCAGTGATGAGCGTCAGGCACATCCCCAGGGCGCACACCCAGGTCTTCATTCGACCCCAGGAGGAACACAAAAAGGTGAACGGCATGGTCAACGTATCCGGGGCAAGGTTTAAAAAGTCCGCATGATCCTACCAAATGCCCGGCCGTGCCGGGCTCGGCCGGGTAAGGCACCCTTCCGGAACGCGTGATATGTTTGTTGGCTTGTTCGGCATACCTATGGCTCACCCCAAATCCGATCGGAAGACGGTTTCACCGGACCCCCCTGTCGATAGCATGGCTACTGAGACTCCGGAGCACGGGTCGCTCCGTAAGCTCTCCCTGGCCGCGCTTGGGGTCGTGTACGGGGACATTGGTACCTCGCCCCTCTATTCGATCAAGGAAGTGTTCCGTCCCGAGCATGGTCTGACCCCTGATCACGCCACCGTCCTCGGCATCCTCTCGCTCATCTTCTGGTCGCTCACCCTCGTCGTTTCGATCAAGTACCTGATCTTCGTCATGCGAGCGGACAATCGGGGGGACGGCGGGATCATGGCGCTCTTGTCTTTGGTGATGGTGCCGGGGGCACGCTGGGCGCCCACTCTCGTTTCCTTGGGGCTCGTCGGTACGGGGCTCTTGCTCGCCGACGGATGCATCACCCCCGCCATTTCCGTCATGGGGGCGGTCGAGGGGCTCGAGATGGCGTCGCGAGCGTTCACCTATCTCGTGGTTCCGATCACGCTCGTTGTGCTCGTGTTCTTGTTCGCGGTGCAGCGGTGGGGGACGGCTGGCATCGGCGCCATCTTCGGTCCCGTGATGTTGATTTGGTTTATCGTGCTGATTCTGATCGGTGCGCCCTGGATCGTGCGCGAACCGTCCGTGCTCCGGGCCATGAATCCAGTGCACGCGTTACGGTTCTTCGGTGATCATGGATTTCATGGATTTTTGATCCTGGGCGCGGTCGTGCTGTGCATCACCGGGGCCGAGGCGCTGTACGCCGACATGGGACACTTCGGCAAGAAGCCGATCCGTCTGGCCTGGTTCAGTCTGGTCGGTCCCGCGCTGGTCGTGAACTACTTCGGCCAGGGAGCCGCCATTCTGTCTCGAGGGGGCGAGGTATCGCATCCCTTCTTCGCTCTCGTCGCGCCGCAGTTCGTGGTGCCTCTGGTGATTTTGTCCACGCTCGCGGCAGTGATCGCTTCACAAGCGCTCATCTCGGGATCCTTCTCCCTCGCTCAGCAAGCCGTGCAGCTTGGATATTTGCCGCGGCTCACCATCGTGCACACCTCCGCCACGATGCGGGGGCAAATCTACGTTCCCCAAGTGAACTGGATGCTCATGGTGGCGTGCTTGGGGCTCGTGCTGGCGATGCGCAATACATCGGGCCTGGCCGGGGCGTACGGGCTTTCGGTCATGGGCACCATGGCTATCACCACCATTCTCTTGTATCGCGTGGCGCGTCTGTACTGGGGTTGGACCCGGGCGCGGGCCCTTCCTTTCACCCTGCTTTTTTTGGGTGTGGACCTGTCCTTCTTGATCGCCGGGACGTACAAGATCAAGCAGGGAGGCTGGTTTCCGCTCCTGGTCGGCCTCGGTCTGTACATAGTCATGACCACCTGGAAACGGGGCCGAAGCCTTCTCTACGAGCGCTTGCAAGCTTCAACCTATCCCATCGAGAAATTGCTCGATGAGCTGGTTCGGGAACACGTCGTCCGCGTTCCGGGAACGGCGGTTTTTCTCACCTCGGGTTCGGAAGGGGTGCCGCTCGTGCTCTTGCACCACTTCAAGCACAACAAGGTGTTCCATGAAAAGGTCGTGCTCTTGACCGTGCAAACGGAAATGATGCCGCGCGTACGCGGGGAGGGGCAGGTCACCGTGGAGAACCTGGGCCAGGGGTTCTACCGGGTCGTATCGCGGCACGGGTTCATGGAGCAGCCGAGCGTGCCCGGCATCCTGGTCGCATGTGAACGCTACGGCTTGAAGATTCATCCCCTCGACGCGAGCTATTATCTGGGCCGTGTCACCCTGCTCCCCGCCGGAAACGCGCGGATGGCGCGCTGGCGCAAGCGGATCTTCGTGTTCCTGTCCCGAAACGCCCGCACTGCTACTGCTTATTTCGGGATTCCCGCTAATCGGGTCGTGGAGTTGGGAGCGCAAGTCGAGATTTGACCCGTTCGCGGAGCGAGTCGCGGTAGATTTCGATCGTGCGTTGGGCGATGACGTCCTGGTCCAGTTCGGACCGAAGAGCGCGACCATTGGCCCGCGTTCCCGCCGAGAGAACGTCCAGAACCTTCGTGGTTAGATCTTCGATCCACGCGTCCTGATTGCCTGTGGGCCAGGGAACCACACCCCCCGGATGCACGCCTTCCATGAGCTCCCGGACGTCGCCCACGTCCACCGAAACCACCGGGAGCCCCACTGCCAGCGCTTCCTTGACCACGGTGGGGGATCCTTCCCGGCCTCGTTTGGAAGTGAACAGAAGCACGTCGGCGGCGTTCTGCTTGTCGATCACCGTGGCGTGGTCCTGGCCGGGTTTAGTCAAAATGAGGGCCTTCGCCTCGGGGAGCCGGGCATTCACCCTGGTCACCACCTCGGCAAACACGTCGTAACCCTTCACTGGATCGGTGGGGGAACCGCCGAAGAGAATCCATTTCCGGGATGGATCGAGCCCTAACTTGCGGCAGGACTCGTTGTGATCGGCAGGACGACAAAGGCCGAAGTCGACGCCGTTGGGCAAGACCACGTTGCGTTCCGACGGCCACCGCGCGGCCATGCGGCTCGAAACGAAAATGCGACGAATCGCGCGGACGGCCACGAAACGCGTAATGAGAAAGGGCCTCTTTAGGTTGATGTCGTCTCCGTAGAAAGTGAAAACCATCGGCACCGACGGCGGCAACAACAACGTCGCCAACCCGGTGAGACCATAATGAACGTGAACCAGATCATAGTGGCCGCGTGACCAGAGCCGGTGCACCCGTGGGTTGGCGGACAGATAATCCGATTTTCCCTTGTCCTGGGCGATGAGCTCGAGATCGACTTCGATGTCCTTCTGTCGGCGGAGCGCATCCAGCGCGTGGGCCACGAAGCTGCCTCGAAATCCAAACCGTGGCGAGGGAATCATGTTGGTGAGCCAAAGGACACGCATCATGGCGTTAACAACGTGTCGAGAGCGGGCATGAAACTGTTCAAAGGCGTCAGAGTTTCCTGGAGAATTCCCGCACCGTCTCGAGTAATTCGGGGTAGCTGATTCCGCAGACCTCGCACTTGCAATCGGCTTCGCCAACGACCACGAGCCGGCCCCAGTCCTTGCATTTGCACACGTAGCCGACGATGTGGGCGGGATTGCCTCGCACCATGGCATGGGCCGGCACATCACGGGTGACCACTGCACCCGCGGCAATCGCTGCGTACTGGCCGACCGTAACGGGCAGAATTACGGCGTTGGCGCCGATGGATGCACCGCGCTCCAGGTGGGTCTCTTTCCACCCGGCCGGCCCCTTGCGCTCGAACGCGCGCGGGGTCAAATCGTTGGTGAAAACCGCCGAGGGCCCCACGAACACATCTTCCCCGATGGTCACCTTGTCCCAGACCGTGATGCCGTCTTTGAGCTTGGCCCCTTTTCGTATCACGGCCCCTCTCTGGACAAAACAGAAGTGGCCGATGACCACGGGGCTCTCAACCTGGGCCCCCTCTTCAATTATCGCCGTGGGATGTACGAAGTGATTCACCCGCCAACCTCGCTCTTGAACATACGTTGGGAGCACCAAAGCGAACCATTATACCTCAGCTTCCAAAGGGATCCGAGGACGCGGCGCCCTCTCGACCAGAAGTACACCGGCCAAAACGACCGTGCCCCCGAGGAGCGTCAGCCAGCTCGCGCGTTCCCCGAGAATGAGCGCCGCCGCACCGACGGTCACCAGCGGTTCCAGGTAGAGAAACGCGGCCACGCGCGACGCCTCGAGCCGTTCGAGGGCGCCGTACCAGAAAAGGTATCCGAGCCCGGAGCAGCCCACGCCCAAGAACACGACCGATATCCACCCCACGGTGGACACATGGCCCAGCTCCCTCCATCCCGCCTGGGCAACAAAGAGAGGCGTGAGCATGAGCCAGCCCAGGATCATTGCCCCGGCGGTAGCGCGGACGGCCCCCAGCCGGCGCAATGTGCCGTGTCCCAGCACGCTGTAAACGGCCCAGTTGATGGTGCTGAGCAGCACGAGCACGTTCCCTCTTGTCGCGGGCAGGGAGAGGAGCTTGGTTGATATGTCTCCTCGCGTGATGAGAAGCACCGCGCCAACGAATCCCAGGAGAAGCCCGAGCACCTTTTGAGGATTCATCGGCTCTTTGAGCAATAACCGGGAAAGAAGGGCGGTCCAGAGCGGGATGAGCCCAATCAGCCAGCCGGTCGTGGTCGCAGTGGTGAGCTTGAGCCCATGCACTTGCAGGAGCTGATGCACGAAGATGCCGACAAACCCCATGAGGAAGAGCCATCGCCATGTGTTCCGGGGTGGCCACGCCGTCTCTTTTCGAACGAGCAGAATCACGGTCATCAACATGCTGCCCTGGGCGAATCGAACGAAGATGAGCGTGGCCGGGGAGAGCTCGCGAAGCGCCAGCTTGGTAGCCACGAACGAGGTTCCCCAGAACACAACGGCCAGGAGCGCGCCGGTGCGCGCCCAGGCCGGGGAAAACGTATGGCCGGACATGCCATCTTCCTCCGTTTGAAAGCGTGGCATTTTCGGCAAACGCGGCAGATGGCTCAAGACATAAAACAGGAAATGATTGGGCTTCTTGACATTGGCCTTCCATGTTTCTAGCATGCAAGTGGCCCCACCTCCCGGAAGCTGGTTGGCGGTCTAGTGTCTCGTCGCCAGGCGTGGTGGCCTTTTTGGTATGAGGAGCTGGAGAGGAGTTCCTCGATGCCACGCCGTGTCTTTCGCGGACACGTTTTTCGGGATAGTACTGTCCTGCCTTGGGGCGTCCTCCCCTGCGCTCACTCGGCTGGGGCGTGGTTTGCGTGGCTCCCGTTCTCCTCCATAACCGCTGCATACTTTCCGGAGGACGAGCCACATGCTTTCCGCCCTAGTTTTCCTACCCAGGGGAGCGTCCCGAAATCTGCTCGTGAAAGAGCTGCGCCGATTGCGGGTCCGCGTTCTGGAGTTGCCTGATCCGAGTCGCGGCCCCCTCGAAACAACCAGCCCCGCCTTCGATTTCGTGGTCGTCGGCAGTGACCCCGCCCATGCAACTCCGGTTCGTAAGCTTCTGGGCTCTAAGCGGTCTCGTCCGCCGGTCATCATGGTGGAGACGTCCAGCTCGCCGCATGCATCGCCCGCACACGATGATGGAATGTGGTGTCTACACCGCCCGGTGAAGCCATGTTTGATTCGTGCTTACGTGCAATCCATTGTGGAGCGAAAGAAACTGGAGGATCGGTTGGCCCAGTTGTCCCTCGCCGCGAAAGCGTCCGAGGCCCATTCGGTAGATGACTTGTGGTTTGCCGTGTTCGAACGATTGAAGGAGAACTGTAGAAAATAGATTTGTTCGACTAAATGAGAGTTTCGTGTCCGGTATCGATGCATGGCTTTCTGCCATTGCTGCTTGGAACAAGCAGGAGTACCCTATTCGGGCCCGGCCCCGGGGGAGGTTCCTGCTTCATGAAGCTCAGCCGAGCGTCCGCGATCGCCGTCTTTGCCGTTACCTTGATGGCAGAAACCGAGAGCGATGAACCCAAACAGGGCCGCGATCTGGCCGAAAAGCTGGGCGTCCCGCCCGATTCCTTGCTCAAGGTCATGCAGCAGCTTGTCCGTTCCGGACTCCTTAGCTCCAGCCGCGGCCGCGCAGGCGGCTTCCGGCTCGCGCGCCCGCCCGAAAGCATCACCCTGCTCAACGTCGTGGAAGCGGTGGATGGAGAGATGGGTGGACAGCTCACCAACGCCGACGATATTCGCGGCATGGCGCGAACCAAAGCGGCGGTCGAATCTGCGTTCACCCAGACCATTCTCTCCATGCGAAACCTCCTGGGCCAGACCACGATTCGCGATCTCATGAATCACAGTCATTAGTTTTCGAAGCGCTAAGGGATTTCACCCCGCCACCGATAACAAGTAATTCACGCTCCTTTTTCACCTATTTGGAGGGAACCGTCATGGGTTCACCGAGCGGGGAGGACGTCCGCCCGCCGCACCGCGCGTCGCGTCTGGTGTTAGCGGCGGTAGGCGGGGTGGCGCTCATGGTCCTGGTACTGGCGGTGTTGCGGCTCTCACTGGGGCATACAGGTCCCACGCTCTATGTGCTGGAGCTCGTGCTCACCGTCTCGATGGTGGCCATGGTGGCGCTGGCGATGTACCGGTATCACAGGGCGTTCAAGGCCCTGGAACGACTTCAAAGACGGGCTCCCGAACCGAGTCGCAAGCAGTACGGGTATTTCATGGCCTTGCTTCGCATTACGCGCCTTCTGGGATCTTCGGCAGGCTTGCAGGACACGCTGGACGGCATCACCCAGACCGCCCTCGATCTCTTCGAGGCGGAGCAAACCTCCATCCTTCTCTTCAACGAGACCTCGCGGGACCTCGAAGTACGCTCCGCGGCGGGACTCTTGGGAGCAGCGGGAGTGGTGGGACAGCGCCAGGATCTCGGGAAAGGCATTGCCGGACAGGTAGCCATGACCGGAGAGCCGGTGCTCATGGGCCGCGATGTGGATCGGGAGCGATTTCCCGGTGCGAGAAAGAACGCCTACAACATCTCGGCGTCCATGGTCGTTCCCATTCGTTTACGGGAAGAGCTCGTGGGTGTGTTGTGCGTCAGCCGTAGAACCCCCGGTCGCAACTACGACCCCGAGGATTTGAACCTGGTGCAGGTGTTCGCCGAGGTGGTGGCGGTCTACATCCGGCGCACACAGCAAGCCACCTGGATGCGCGAAACCATTCATCGCCTCGAAAGCCTGGTCCCGGACGAGAAGCGGCGTGCGGCTTGAGTTCTGAACCCAACCCAAAGAAATGGGACCGGCGGTTCTTCGCCGGCCCCGTTTCCGAGGTGCGGTGCGTGGAGGACTAGGACCGCGTGCTTGCTTTCAGAGACACGGACTAGAAGCGGGACTTGAGCGATCCCCAGGTGGCCTTCTTCGTCGCCACCGGGCCGCATCCGGGATCGGAGAAGGCGCCCAAGGGGCCGGCCGGATTGAGAAGGGCCGGTGAGCCCGAGGACGGGCGAAAGTCGCCGCTGTCCATCCCGCAAAGTTCCGGATCCTCGCTCACGTTCCCATCCGTCCCCACCCAGTTCGCACAGTCACCAGCCGATTCGTCGCCCGCGTTTTGCCAGACCAGGTTGTTGCGGATCGAGAGTCCGGCGCCGGTGCAGCGGATGGCGCCTCCCGCCGACGAGAAGCAGATGAGGTTCCGCTCGACCGTGCCGCCCGCGCAATCAACCAGGACCACGCTTCCGCCCCATCCCATGTCCGGTCCCTGCACGCGATTCTTGATCAGCGTGTTGCCGTTCACTTGGACCGCGCTCGACAGCTCGAGGTAGATGGCTCCTCCGCCATTTTGCTCCGCTCCGCGAGCGACATTGGACACGAAGACGTTGCGCGAGATAAGGACGGTCTGAACGCCGTTCTTGCCGTAGAGCCCGCCACCCACGGTCGAGGCCAAGTTACCGTCGAAGGTGTTCTGCAGGACCTTGGGCGCGGCGGTTCCGCCCTCGAACCAGAGCGCTCCGCCTTGGGACGCTTCATTACGCCGGAGCGCGTTCTGGGCGATAACGGGAGCGGCGTTGTTTCCGATCGCGATCGCACCACCGCCGGTATTGACCAGATTCTCCTCGAACACGTTGTCGGTGATGTACGGCATGGCGGGTGCCCCCGCGTTTGACGCGCAATAGATGCCGCCGCCGTACGAGGCTTCCGTTCCCACCATCATGTTGTTCATGAAGCGGTTGTTCCGGACGGTGGGCGACGCGCCAAGAATGTAGGCGCCCGCGCCATAACGCGACCCATTGTCCAGGCGGCCCGCACCGCCGGTCAGGGTGAAGGCTTCGAGAATGGAGGCTTCGGTTTCTCCGTTTGCGAAGGTCACCGCGGGCCCGTCGAGTCCGGCGGCGTTCAACACCGTCGTTTCGGCACCCGATCCGAGGACGTGGATCTTCTTCCCCATGAAATCGAGGCGTTCGTAATAAATCCCGGGCGTGGCGAGCACGACGTCCCCATCCTGGGCGGCGTTGATGCCGGCTTGGATGTTGACGACGTCGCCCGAACCGTCCGGATACACGGTCCAGGTCTTGGCTGAAGCCGAGGAGATGGAAACAGATGCTGCGACGAGCAACATCAAGGCGAGTTGGGGGGTGCGGCGGGCCATGGGTTCCTCCTGCTTCCGGGTTTTAATGACGCCCCTAAATACTGGAAGTTGAACGTGAAAGTTGATGCATAAATCACCGGAACGGGGTTGGGCCGATCAAAGGCATAACTAATTGTGAAATAATAACTTCAGAAGGCAGGTCCGCTGTCTATCCGAGTCCCCAACGCTCCCGGAGCCGACGCTCCATGGTCCCGAACACGAGACGGTCCGTGGCCAGCCCGAGCGCGATGATTACCACGATGACCGCCAGGACCTGGCTCATGTCATTGAGCTCCCGGCCCATGGTCAAGAGGTGTCCCAGCCCGGGGAGGGCGTAAAGGAGTTCCCCGGCCATGAGCGAGCGCCAGGCGAAGGACCAGCCCAGCTTCATGCCGGTGACGATATTGGGCAGGGCGGCGGGAAGGACGACGGCGCTATAGATGCGCGCACCGCGCGCGCCCAGGTTGCGGGCCGCCTTCAGGTAGACCGGGGGCGTGTTGCGGATTCCGTCCTCCGTCGACTGAGCGATGGAGAACACCGCCCCCATCACCACGACGAACAAAATCGCGCGCTCGTTGAGCCCGAACCAGAGGAGGGCCAGGGGGAGCCAGCAGATGCTGGGCAAGGCTTGCAGGCCCATGACCAAGAGACCGAGTGTCTCCTTGATCGGACGGACACGAGCCAGAATAAGTCCGAGCGTGACACCGATGACGAGCGCGGCAGTGTATCCACGAAACAGCCGCCACATGCTGCCGACGATTCCAATCAGCACCGTTCCATCTTGAATTCCCTTCCAGAGGGAGAGCGCGACCTGAACCGGAGACGGAAACAGATAGGGAGGCCAGAGGTGTGCGGTGGATAGGATCAGCCACAAGAGTAGGAAGCCAACGAAGAAGAGGCTCCGCCGCACCACGAGGCCTCGTGTCATTGATGGAGTCTCCGTTCCCGGCGCGGCGGGCTCTCCTCGTGAGTGAGGCGAAGATCCTCGGCCACGTGCTGAGCGATTTCGATCACGCGTTCATGTTCCACCCGACGAGGGTGCGGCAGGTCGATTCGATGCTCGGCTACGATCCGACCCGGATGAGGCGACATGACGATGACGCGATCTCCCAGCGCCACCGCCTCGCGCACATTGTGGGTCACGAAGACGAACGTCTTGCCCGTGCTCTGCCACACCTCCTGAAGCTCGCCGTGGAGCATGTCCCGCGTCATCGCATCCAACGCCCCGAAGGGCTCGTCCAGGAGCAGGACCGCCGGCTCGACGGCCAGCGCGCGCGCGATCGCGACCCGCTGCTTCATTCCCCCCGAGAGCTCGTGCACCCATGCCCGGGCGAACTGCTCGAGGTGCACCATGCGCAACAGTCGCTCGACGGTGCGGGCGCGTTCTTTTCTGGACATGCGCTTCATCTTGAGCCCGAAGGCCACGTTGGACTCGACGTCGAGCCAGGGGAAAAGCGCCGCTTCCTGAAAGATGAGCACGCGGCTCGAAGAGGGGCCCTTGATCAGGGCGCCATCGGCGCGAATGGAGCCCGACGTGGGACGATCGAGCCCCGCGATCATCGCGAGTAGGGTGCTTTTGCCGCAGCCGGAGGGCCCGATCAGGCACACGAATTCGCCGTCATCGATGTTGAGGTTGATGTTTTCGAGCGCGGGCACGGAGCGACCGCGGGCGTCGAACACCTTGCCCACCCCTTCGATTTCGATTTTCAATGAACCTCCGGAAGTCCTTTTTCCCGGAGCACCTGGTTGAGAGGATTCAGGGCATAGATCCCGTCCAGGTTGGGGGGTTCACTCAAAAAACCCGCCTCATACGCCGCCTGTGCGGAGCGCTGCAAATTCCCCGACAGGGGATCCCAGGTGGGGCGCAAGTTCCGCCATGCGCGGTCCAGCACCTCAGCCGACAATTTTTTCCCGGTCAGCTTTTCCAGGGATGCATTGAGCAGGGGAAGGGCCTCTTCGGGATGGCTTTGCTCCCACTGGGTGATGTCGACATGGGCAGCGAGCCACCTCTTTACGAGGTCCGGATGCTGCTCGAGGAATTCGGTTCTCACGATGACTTGTGCGGTCACGAAATCGCCCGAGGGCCACAGGTCTCGCTCATCCACCAGCACGCGTCCCTTCCCGTCCAAGACAAGCCGGCTCGCCCACGGTTCCGGAACCCAGGCCCCGTCGATCCGTCCTTGAATGAACAAATCAAAGATCTCCGGGTTGGGGGTAGGGAAAATCTCGACGTCGCCGCCTTTGTCCGAGGTTGTCAGGTCGTGCACCTTCAAGTAATCACGCAGCGCGACGTCTTGGGTGTTGCCAAGCTGCGGTGTGGCGAGCTTCTTGCCGGCCAGATGGGGGGCCGCTTCGATTCCTGAATCCGCGCGGACCACGAATGCGGCGCCACCGCTCGTGGCCCCGGCGATGACACGCAACGCCTTGCCTTGAGATTGAATATAGCCGTTCACCGCGGGGTTGGGACCAATGTAGGCCAGATCGATCCGGCCGGCGAACATGGCCTCGATCACCGAGGGACCGGCATTGAATATCGTGGAGTCAACCACCACTCCGGTACCTAGCGCCTTCCGGAAATCGCCGCGTGCCATGCCGAGCAAGGCTTGGGAGTGGGTGATGTTAGGGAAATACCCCACACGGATTTTTTCCTGGGAGGAGGGGGTGTTCTTGGTGCATCCCGCCACCAAAACGAGGTAAGTTATGAGAAGTGATAAAACAGTTCTTCCAGGCACGAGGGGCTAACCTCCGAACGGCGTTAGGGACGGGACGATAAACCGTTTCTTGACTCGAGTGCCCCCCCTCCGTGATTGCCGGATTGTAACGTACGGGTCCTGAGCCTGGAAGCGGGACAACCCCTGTCGGGTAAAGATGATAGGGATATTTCTGACTCTGGCCCAGAAGGAGAATTTAGATGAAATCCAAGGATGTGATGACGAAGGACCCCGCCTGCTGCGTGGCGTCCGACACGGTTGAGCAGTGCGCGGAGATGATGAAGACCCACGATGTCGGCTCCATGCCCATCGTGGAGAGCGAGGGCTCCCGCCGCCTGGTCGGCATCCTCACCGATCGGGACATCGTGGTGAAGGTCGTGGCGGAAGGCTTGGCCCCGGATGCCACCCCGATCGGCGACGTGATGTCGCGCGAGCCGGTGGTCGTCCGGCCGGATGAAGAGCTGGACCAGACCATGGAGCGGATGAAAGACCGCCAGGTGCGTCGCGTTCCCGTGGTGGACGAGCAGAATCGGCTGGTCGGCATCATCGCTCAGGCCGACGTGGCCACGCACGGCCAGGACAACAAGAAGACGGGCGAGATGGTCCGCGAAATCTCGGAACCCTAGAACTCGAGGGACGGGCGCCTTCGGGTGCCCGTCTCCTTATTTCTCCATGTTCCAGCGATTCAAGGCCCGGCTTCGGCTTGGGCTCTCCACATATTTTCAGGCGGTCTGGGCCGCGGTGCGATCGGTGCCCTCCGATCGTTTGAACCGTCATTCCTACGCGCTTACTTTCCAGACCCTGATCGGCATTGTGCCGTTCATTGCGGTGGTCTTTTCCATCCTGAAAGCGTTCGGGGGGCTCTCTACAGCCGCCGCGGCGGTGCAGACGAAAATGTTCGAGAACCTCGCCCCGGGTACGGCGAGCGAGGTCAGCAACTACATCTGGACGTTCGTGGATCGCCTATCCTCGGGCGCGGTGGGAAGCGTGGGGATCATTTTCCTCATCTGGGCCGCCATCTCGCTCATGACCTCGATCGAAAAATCGTTCAATGATTTGTGGAACATTGATCGCGGACGACCTTGGTTGCATCGGCTGGTCATCTATTGGTCTCTGGTTACGGTGGGCCCCGTGCTGCTCGGTTTGTCATTGACATTGACCACCGCTGTCCAGGCCGGAGCCGTTCTCGGAACCGGCGGGGTGCTCGACGCGGCGTTCTTTATGGTGCCGTGGATGTTGAGCTGCGTGTCCTTGACGCTGCTTTACATGGTCATGCCGAACACCCGCGTACGGCTCTATGCCGCCATGGGTGGAGGATTCCTAGCCGGAACGATCTGGGAGCTGGCCAAGATCGTGTTTGCCTGGCTCTCGGGAACGATGTTTGCCTACAACGCCGTGTACGGCTCCTTGGGTGTGCTCCCGGTGTTCTTGCTTTGGATGCAGGTGGGATGGATCATCGTGCTCTTAGGTTCCAAGGTGACCTACACCACACAGCATGCCGAGGCGCTTCGCAAAGCCCCGCCGGTCAAGGACATCGGCCAGCGGATGCGCGAATGGCTGGCGGTGGTGGCGATGGTCCAGGTCGTGCGCGCCCATCGGCGCGGCGATCCACCTCCCACGTCCATCGTGTTGGCGGCATCATCCGGATCCCCAGTCGAGGTCCAGCAGCGTGTGCTCAACCAGCTCGTGCATCGCGGGCTCTTGGTCCGGGCGGCCGAATGCGAGGTCTCGGACGGATCCTGTCAGGCTCCGCATCATGCCCATGGCACAAAGAACGTCACTGAAACGGTGGATGAAGAGGGCTACCTACCCGCCCGCGACGGCGGCAGCATTTTGCTTCAGGACGTGCTTGATGCCCTTCGCACGGATCCGCTGACGGACAAAGACGTGGAGGAGGCCTTGTCTCGGGAGCCGATCGCAGTATGGGTGCGTGATTTGCTCGAGCACGCCGAA
>Ga0075418_10002849_pt1 | contig 19789 bp, 15 predicted proteins | sample SoiMetdeltSBSDD2_FD_81776 | JGI IMG/M metagenome (GOLD analysis project Ga0075418, IMG submission 81776) | Bulk soil microbial communities from a Populus tree surrounding site in Tennessee, USA - Soil MetaG P. deltoides SBSDD2 | ecosystem: Environmental > Terrestrial > Soil > Tree plantation...
GATGCTGGCACAATCGCCGGGCGTGGTACATGTGGACGGGACTGCTCGCCCACAGATCCTTGATCCAGAGACTGCGCCCGATTTCTATAAGATTGCGGTGGCATATCACAAATTGACAGGTATTCCCTCCCTGATCAACACCAGTTTTAACATGCATGGCGAACCGATCGTGTGTACGCCTGAGGATGCATTGCGTTCCTTCAGGGAAGGAAAACTCGATTATCTGGCCATCGGTAACTGGTTGGTCGTCAACCCTGAGTTGAAGAAAAACGGAAAATCCTCAACTTGATTTTCCCTTCGTGGTAAAAAATTCATGCGCATCGGAATCATGTTGCGTTCCGTAGACGAAAAAGGCGGCGTTGGGGTGTATACCCGTAACATCGTCAAGGAACTGTTGGAACTCGACTCAAAAAATGAATATGCTTTGTTCTATGCCAACCAAGCCAACATTGGGGGGTTTGTACATCATAAGAATGCAGCCGAACATTGGGTCAAAGCCTCGAACAAGGCATCCTGGGATCAGATCGCCATTCCCCGCGCGTGCCGCAGAGAAATGATCGATGTGCTCTTCCATCCGAAATTCACGGTTCCGCTTTTTGCACCGTGCAAGGCGGTTATGGTGGTGCATGGCGCCGACTGGCTGATTCCCGAACAGGCGCAATACTATACATGGTGGGATGTGAAATATATGCGAGCGATGCTGCCGCTGTACTTCAAAAAATCGACGGCGGTGATCTCAGTCTCGCAGGAAACGACCGATAACTTCAACCGCATCCTGAAATTGCCGCAGGGTAAGGTAGAGACCATTTATTTTGCGCCGGCCAGACATTTTAGGCGTATCACCGATTCTGAGATCCTGCGAACAGTTAAGTCAAAATATAACCTTCCTGAAAAATTTATCCTCACGCTCACCAAACGGAAAGGGGGTAATCGAAAAAATTTGGGGCAGGTATTCAAGGCATACGCCCGCTACCACGTACAAACGAATAATCCTCATAAACTTGTGATCGGTGGCAAGGATTGTCACCTGTTTCGCGATGAATATTCCATCCCAGCCGATGGTTACGGCAAGGATATCTTGTTTCCTGACTGGATTGACCAAACCGATATGCCTGCCGTACTCAGCCTGGCAGGCCTGTATCTTTATCCATCCAATCTGGAGGCTTTTCCAATTCCGCTTACCGAAGCGATGGCTTGCGGCACGCCGATCCTGACATCCAATGTCAATGGGTTGAAAGAAATTGCCGGCGGAGCAGCCTTGCTCATAGATCCAGCCGATACGGAGTCTATTGCGCGTGGCATCGCACGAATTCTTTCTGATTGCGACCTGCGGAATTCGCTCTCACGCAGAGGTCTGGAACGTTCGTCGCTCTTCACGTGGGATCGCTGTGCGCAAAGTACACTGGCATTACTTGAAAGCGTTGCGTCTCGTTGAATGCCATGCATGATCTTGAACTTAAGAAACTCGCTTCTGGCATGATTGTGATTGTTGCGCCCCATATGGACGATGAAGCTCTTGCCTGTGGCGGGTTGATCGCCAAACTTCCATACAAGAATCGCATCCATATCCTCTATGCTACCGATGGAATGAAATCTCCTGCTCCCATTGTGCCTGGGCGTGATGAAATCTCGCCAAATTTGGGTAAGATCCGAATGCAGGAATCTGTCGAAGCAATGAAAAAGTTGGGAGTTTCGGAACAGAACCTACATTTTTTGTGTTTGCCTGAAGCCCAATTGCAGCAAAATATAGTAGCCCTGCGAGAAATGGTGAGAGAGAAGATCAAGCGTATTGCACCGCAGCACATTTTTATCCCTTTTCGGTATGATCGTCATCTTGATCATCTGGCTGTCAACCAGGTCGTTACATCCGACATCGAACAAGGTATTTTACAAGCTCAACTCATCGAGTATTTTGTTTACTATCGCTGGAGGCTGATGCCAAAACGCGATATCCGAAAATACATCAAAAGGCAATTCCTTTATCGGCTGGATATCGCCGATGTCGCCAATCAAAAGAGGCAGGCACTCGATTGCTTCACAAGCCAGAACACGATTTATTATCCCTGGCAGACTCGTCCCATTTTGACATCTGCACTCCTGGACGAAGAATGCCGAAATCCGGAATATTTTCTGATTAGCCCCGCTTCCAGCTCAGGGACAGCCATTTTCTCCAACCTTGTAATTTGGATTCGGCTGGTACATCGTCTCGAGCCCATTTTATTACGCTGGAAGTATTTGATGCTCTCTCTGTTAAAGAGAGTGTTTCGGAATCATGCCCCCTGATCAAGCCTTGGCCCAACCCATACGCGTGGTGATGTTTGGCAGCGGTCCCGAACTCAACCGCGATGCCAAACAGTTTCTCTGCAAATTAGAGGAACATCCCGAGATTGAATTGCTGGGCGCATTTTGCCAGTCCCAAGCGCCATCCGCTGGCGCTGTATTTGTAGATTTATGGAAGCGGCGAGGTTTACTGTCTGTGCCGTTGTTTGCGGCCGGGGTCTTAAATAAGGTGATTCCTTTTGTTCTTGATCCACAAGAAGACTTTATGTTCAAGTTCAAACTTAAAAGCATCGAAAACCGCATTCACTTCATCCCAAATATCCATGCACCGCAAGTTTTGGAACACGTAAAATCACTTGCTCCGGATCTGGGCCTTATTTACGGCAGCCCAATTTTGAAGCCTGAGTTATTTGAAATTCCAAAACTCGGCACTCTGGGCATTCATCACGGCAAAGTCCCTGAATATCGCGGCAACAAAACGACTTTCTGGATGATGTACAACGGCGAGCAATTTGCCGGTGTGACCATCCAGAAAGTCAACCAAGGGCTGGATACGGGCACAATTGTCAAAACAGGTGAGGTCGAGGCCTATCGGCGGGCGTACCGGACCGTCTTTCACGAGTTGGAGGCGTTGGGCGTCGAGTTATACATCCAGGCGATTCTCGAAGTCAAACACGGGGTTGCCGAATTCAAGCCACAGACAGGCACGAGAGGCAAACTGTATCGAAATCCCAAACTGGGTGATTTCATCCGTTTTTGGGGCAGACAGCTCAAACGACAATTGCGAATCGGCGGATGAAGATTTGCATATTCACCGAAACGTATTACCCCGTGATGGGTGGTGGAGAAACCCAGGCAAAATTGTTGGCAGAAGGTTTGATCGCCAATGGGCATTCCGTAATTGTGCTGACCCGGCGGTCGGATGCGTCGTTGAAGAAACATGAACGTTACGGCAAGGTAGATGTCTACAGGCTTGCCCCTGTCGGCAGCGGTCAATTGAAAAAATGGGGCCTGCTTTTTTCGAGTCTTCCAATGCTTTTGCATTTACGCAATCAATACGATCTGATTTTTGTTTCAGGCTATCGAATCATTGGGCCGACAGCTGTGCTGGTTGGAAAATTGTTGGGAAGACGAGTCGTACTCAAAGCGGACAGCCAGGGCGAGATGTCTGGAGATTTTTTCGAGAACGGTTTGAGAAAGTTTGGCATCGCTCACAAACCATTGCTGTTCAGGTGGTTTCTTGGACTTCGCAACACGATCTTGGAAAAAGCGGACGCATTCTCCGCCATCTCCTCAGAAATCGCGTCAGAATGCACCTCCAATGGGATTCTGTTCGAAAAAATTTGTCTTATCCCGAATAGCGTTGACACAAGCCGTTATGTCCCCGTAAAGTCTGGTGAAAAAATAGCGTTACGACAAAAGCTCAATTTGCCACAAAACAGGACGATTGCTATTTACACAGGCCGCCTGGTTTCCTATAAAGGTTTACCGCTGCTGTTAAAAGTGTGGGACGAGATTCGACAAAAACACGAAAATATTCTATTGATACTGTCTGGCACAGGCGGGTTGGATATTCACAACTGCGAAGATGTCTTGAAGGAATATGTAAGAGTGCACGGTCTCGAAAACCACGTTCTGTTTACGGGCGCGGTCCAAAACGTGCCCGAATACTTGCAGGCCTCCGATTTCTTCGCCTTCCCCACCGAGAATGACGCCTTCCCATCCTCCATCGTCGAGGCAATGGCGTGTGGACTGCCGGTGGTTAGCACACCTGTTGGCGCCATCAAAACGATTATCACCAACGGAAAAACGGGATTGTTGATCCAGCCTGGTAATGCCGAGCAACTTTTTCAGGCTTTGGACGTCATGCTATCCGATAAGGAAATGGCATCCCGTTTAGGGAAAGCCGCCTGTCAATCCGTTCAGGATCTGTATTCGGCAGAAATTGTTTCAAGGAAATATCAGACATTGTTTCAAGGTCTTATTGAACGCATCGATGCGAAAATTGGATGAAAAAGCTTTTTAGAAAATTACCCTGGCTAGCATTACTTTGTATGTCCTTTGGTTTCCTTGGTGGCATAGTTGTCGGGATTAAACGAGGCGTGCCGTTCGTCACCCAGCGTGAACAATGGACCATTGGCATTTACCGCAGTAACAGTCCTTTTCACTTCAATGAATTGCAGGGTTGGATGAATCCTCTTTTTCGAGCGGAGGATGTCACCGATGTATCTGCCAAATTTGTTGCTGACCCGTTCCTGATTAAGGAGGGTGAGACTTGGAATCTCTTTTTTGAGGTGTACGATAACGACACGCAACAGGGTGATCTGGCAGTTGCGACAAGCAAAAATACCTGGATCTGGAACTATGAAAAGGTCATTATCGATGAGCCATTCCATCTGTCCTACCCTTATGTGTTCAAATCAGAGGATGAGTATTATTTGATTCCGGAGAGTTTTGAAGATAATTCCATTCGCTTGTACAAAGCCGACAAGTTCCCCACCCGGTGGTCATATTTCAAAACGCTAATTGAGGGACGGGACTATGTGGACAATTCGATCGTCTTCTACAACAACAAGTGGTGGATCTTTTCTTCTATCACCACCAATGACAAACTCTACCTGCATTATGCCGACTCGTTAACCGGTCCCTGGCAGGAACATCCCCTAAGTCCGATTGTGGTGGATGACGTCCATAAAGCCCGACCCAGCGGCCGATTGCTCATCTATGATGGCAAACTTTATCGCTTCACTATGGATATCAACCCACCGGTCGGCACCCATCAGGTCATGGCGTACGAGATCACGGATATTACTCCCACTTCATATTTGGAACAACTTGCGCAGGAAGCACCCGTCGTACTGCCCAGCGGCTCAGGCTGGAACGGTCAAGCCATGCACCAACTCGATCCTGTGCAAGTGGACGAAGATTCCTGGATTGCCTCTGTGGACGGTTTTGGCAAATACTGGATATTTGGCTGGCAATACTAAGAGCTCATCATGTTCAACAACGAAGCAAAAGAACAGCCCAGCCTCCTGTTTGATCACAACGCACGCTGGATGAAAATCTGCTTGATTGTCATGTTTTTGCTGGCCGCATTGATCAGGCGTGACGAGATCAGGGCGCCTGGACATCTTTTGGACAGGGAATACACGTCCGCGATTTTCGCCAGGGCCTATTACTTTACAAATAACCAAGAAGTGGAAGACTGGCGTCGGGATATTGCCGTCACTGCCATGAACCAACAGCCCGTCCTCGAGCCTACCCTTTTAGAATATCTGGTTTCATTGCAATATCGTGTGATGGGGCGTGAGGAGCTTTTCTTCGCCCGTTATCTGACGAGCGCCTTCTGGTTGATTGGAGGCGTTTTCATGTTCCTGATTGCCCGCAAATTACTATCCGTTGCTGAAGCAGTTGTGTCGACGGGTTACTTTCTCTTCGTCCCAATGGGCATTATCATCAGCCGAAGTTTTCAGCCTGACTCACTCATGATGATGTTGTTCCTGGTCAGCCTGTATTTACTGATATTGTATTTTGATGCGCCTTCCACCCAACGTCTGTTATTAGCAGCCGTTCTCACCGGCGTCACGTTGCTTCTTCGCCCACTGGTCATCTTCGCTGCCTTTTGTGCTTTTCTGGCATTTTCGTTCCACCGCCACCAAAACTGGAAAAAACTCGTTGATCTGCCGCTCATCATTTTCAGCGTGGTCAGCCTGTCACCATCGGTTCTTTATTATGGATACGGAATCGTCTTTGCCGGTTTCATGCGCTGGAAAGTATCCACCTCGTTCATGCCCTATCTCCTTTTCAAAAATGATTTCTGGCTGGGCTGGTTGGACAATGTTGTAGGTGTTGCCGAATTAACACCACTCTTGCTTGCGATCCTTGGTTTCTTCCTTCTGAGGGACAAGAAGACGCAAATTTTGGTTATCGGGCTCGGGCTTAGCTTTGTGATATTCAGCGTGTCATTTACCTATCACATCCACACCCACCCCTACTATCATATACAACTCTTTCCCATCGTGGCTCTTTGCTTAGCCCCTATCGTTGTCCACACGACTACGTTCTTGATGCAAACTACCAGGAAAGCATGGTGGCTACCAATCGTTGTGGCATCTCTGCTTGCCTCTTATTTTGGCTATCGTGAAGTGCGTGCGAGTCTGTATCAAGGGCACGCCGAAGATCCTGTTGTTGATTGGGAGATCGGGGAAGCGATTCACCACAGTCCCAACACCGTGTTTGTAGCGCATTATTATGGTCTGCCGCTCGAATATTACGGCGAATTTGGTGGTGCACCATGGCCCGTCCGCATTGAAGATGAATTTTATCGGCGTCCAGGGGAAGGGGAATTAACGGTCCAGGAGCGGATTGATGCATTGGGGTTCGTGCCTGAATATTATGTCATCACAAACTTTGACCTTTACAATCGTAAGCATCAAGACCTGGGAAACTATCTGGCAAACAATTGCTCCGTGCTGGCGGAAACAAATTCTTATCTGATTTATTCAAGTTGCAAAATTGTGTTTGCCGAAAGAACCTCTGCCAGCGGATCGCGCATCGTTTCTCATTGATTATTTGTTCGTTGGCTGTTCTATTAGAGTCCAATAAGCATCCGCGAAGCGCCTCCCGATGATCCTATAGCTATCACTTGTAAAGTGGAGTCCATCCAACAGAGGTAGATCATCCGTTGTGATCATTGTCGTCATCGGTAATTGTATGGATGCCTGCTGTTCCCTGACCATCTCCCAGTTTGGAAACTCTTCCGGCGACCAATTCGTGCCAATCTGGGCAAACACAACCCGCAGGTCAGGTTGGTACAAGTCACTCCGCAGATCGGTAACAAACGCTGTGAACAACTCAGACCATTCAGTTGGATGAGGCGGCGGGTCGGGGTATTGAATTGGATCCAACGCGTCGGTCTCGCCTTGGAAGAATAATACTCCGGCAATTTCCCCCATCGGCGAAGCGGCGCGGACACGTTTCAGGCAGGAACCGTAAAGTGATTGATCGCTCAGATTCCGCTGCCATTGGATGATCCCGCTGGAATTCTTGGCGCAGGGGATCAAGCCGATCACAATGTCTGGATGCCGCTCAAGGCCGGCGAAAGCAAAATCCATGGCGGGACCAAAGCCTGCAAGGCGATTTTCGGAGACCCTGTCAACCTGGTTGGCAGCATCTTCGATGGGATGAGAAGCTATCTGCCAGCGATAATCCTTACCAAATACGTAGATGCGCGGGTTCGTCAGCTCGCCTTCCGGGATGGGCGCCCAACCTACCATATTGGACTGCCCCGCAAGGATGAACAGGTGCATTCGACCCTCATACTTTTTGGGGATTTCTATGGCCAACTCCATGTCTGCGGTGAAAGGCGCTCTCGTGGGGTAAGGAATTCCCACAGATCGGAGAATATTGCCAAACCCCATGTATCTTTGTAGGACCATGCCTACCAGCATTCCTGTCAATATAAGTGTTACATATAAAATCCACCGGGCCGGGATTTTTATTCTCAGGTTTCTTTTCATGATATGCAAATCGAATGCTTCCGTTGTTATGCGGTCAGTGAATATTCGATCACTTTCATTCCCAGGCCAAGGACATACCTGTAGTACATGAAAAAACTACGCTCCGTCGCGGCCGTTGTCGGATGCCGATCATCTGCGCCAGGCTGATGGTTTACGAATCAGATTTCCCGTTGCGCGAGGCGTGGTTATCGTCCCGCAAGCGCTCCATGCGGATGGCAGACAACTGGCTGGCGAGCAATCCCAACACGAAGAAAATCACGCCGGTGACGATTGCCAGCATCGCACCAACGCTGACGCCGCGTCCGAGCAATACAATCGGAAATCCCCAAGTGAGTCCCGCCAGGATGCAGAAGATTGAAATAGGTAGGAAGACGCGCAGGGGGTTAAACATAAGCGCAATGTTCAAGACCTGCATGGCGGTCTCGAAGGCAGTGAAAGTAGTGATGGTGCTGTGACCCAGTTTGCGGGGCGAGACGCGGATTGGATGTTCGAGCACGAGATTCTTTTCGTTGAGGAATACCAATGTGATTACGTCACTGAATGCCATCGTATCGGGGCAAACCGTGATGTAACGTTTGGCGAGTTCGGTGCGATAGAGTTTGAAACCCGAGTTGAGATCGGTTACGGGCAAAGGCATGAGAATTTTCGTGAAGGAACGGATCAGAAATTTTCCCAGCGCTCGATATACGGGGGAGGTTTTGACTCCCTCCCGTTTGCCCACGACCATGTCTGCGTCGTTTTGAATGGCGAATCCGAAGAGACATTCGACATCCTCCAAATGGTGCTGACCGTCACCGTCCAAGGTGATCAGGAATGGAGTGCTCACGAGGCGGATACCCGTCTTCAATGCGCCACCGTAGCCGCGATTGACCTTGTGATGCACGACTCGCACGTGCGGTGCCGGGTCAAGCCCGTCAAGAATTTGTTTCGTGACATCTTGTGAGCCGTCGTTTACGAAAACGATCTTCCAGTTTCTGTCGCAGCAAAATTCGACGGCGGTTTTGGCGAAGGCGGGCAAGTTCTCCGCTTCGTTGTATAACGGGATGACGACCGTGAGCAGTGGTTCGTTCGTATTTTTCATTTGCATACTAATACCATTATATGGCGCAAAACGCACCTAAGCGTCTGCTTGATATAACAAGCTTTTCAAAGAACCTTGCGCGACGCTGTATAAAATCGATCAAGTGATCCAATCCTTTTCAATTATCCTTCAAAAGTTATTCCATGACGATGCAAATCCGTCGAAGATACGCGCTCTCATGCGGGCGCTGGCGGTAGGGCTGGGAATGTTGCATGCCTACGCCGCTATCCAAAGCCAGTCTATGAACGCCGACGGGATCGCTTATCTCGACATTGGCGACGCGTATTTCCGCGCCGATTGGGCAAACGCCATCAACGCAGTGTGGAGTCCCCTGTATTCGTGGATCCTCGGACTGGCCAATTTCATCCTCGAGCCCTCCATGCAATGGGAGTTTCCGATCGTTCACATCGTAAATTTCGTCATCTACTTGTGCGCGCTCGCGTGTTTTGAATTCATGTGGCGCAAAGTTCGCGGCACTGCTCCAGCCGAAGACTATCGCCTTTCCGATCCGCTGTGGTGGATGCTCGGCTATCTCCTTTTCATATGGACCACCCTCAGCCTGATTCAACTTTGGGCAGTGACACCTGACCTGCTGATGGCGGGTCTGGTTTTCCTCGCGGCCGGACTTATCGGCCGAATCCGCGCGGGAGCTGACGATCATCGCATCTTTCTCAGCCTGGGCTTGATTCTCGGACTTGGATATTTATCGAAGACCTTTATGTTTTCCGTCGCGCTCATCTTCCTCACCCTGGCATGGCTCGTCCAAAAACGGAGGCAGGCTTCGCTATTCAAACCCCTTCTCGCCACAGGCGTCTTCCTGCTGGTCAGCCTGCCATTTATCCTGTTAATCTCCAGGGCCAAAGGCAAATTGACCATCGGCGAAGCAGGGACGGTCACATATCTGCGTTACGTCAACGGTATGCCTTTTCCGCATTGGCAGGGTGATCCGGTCAAAGGCATCGTTCCAAACCATCCCTCACGAGTCATTCATGAATCTCCGGCCGTTTATGAGTTTGGCGAACCGATCGGAGGGACATACCCAATTGCTCTTGACCCATCCTTTTGGTATGAGGGCATTGAGCCGCGCTTCGACTTTGGTGGTTTGCTGGCGCGGCTATTGTCGAGCAGCCTGGTGTACGCAGAACTATTCTTTCAACAGCAGGGAATCTTATTTGCGTGCGTGTTGGCGCTGTATGTGATGGGGCAGAGACAAAAACTCACGTTTTGGGAAATCCTTCGACGATGGGCGTTGGTTATTCCTGCAGTTATTTCTTTTGGATTGTATGGGACCGTTCTTGTGCAGAGCCGATACGTGGGCGTATTCGTCCTGCTTTTCTGGACTGATATACTTGCAAACGTTCGTTTGCCTGCTGTTACGAATCACAAATCCTGGCTGAACGTGTTGAGCGGCATTGCCGCGCTAGGCTTGATGGCGAACATCGTCATGTTCAATCTCGACGGCTTCAAGCGTTTGAACCTAACCGTGGGTGGCGATTCTGTTCAGCTGACTGCGCCTGCCGCCAAGCCGCTCGATGTGGCGCAGACACTCCTCGACCTTGGCATTCGTCACGGGGATAGAGTAGGGGTGATCGGGTATGCCTATGATTCTTTCTGGGCGCGGCTGGCAAGAGTGCAAATCGTCGCTGAGATGTTCGATGAGCAGGCGATTGACGATTTTTGGAGTGGGACGGATTCGCTTCAACAAAGTGTTTTGAACTCGTTTGCCGCTACGGGAGTTGGCGCGGTAGTCGCGGAATATGTCCCTGCAGATGCCAATCTCGATGGCTGGTATCGAGTTGGGAATAGCAACTATTATGTTTATCGATTTACGGCGCGGTGATAGCAGTGAGCAATGTCGTTGAACATCAGAACTGGACTTCCTCCAGTTCCATCTATGCGGTGGAGTTCGAGAACAAACCTGTGTTGGAAGATATCAGCGTCGTGATTCCCACGCTGGGCAGGGAAATTCTGGAACAAAGTCTGTTTCGGATCCTTGCAGGGCGCGCATGGCCGGGCTGCTTAATCGTGGTCGAGCAGGGAGGCAATCCCAATGTGGCGAAAATGTTGAAGCGAGTACACGAGGTCGGCGTCGCCGTGAAGCATATCCTTTCGAGGCAACGCGGACGGTCAGCTGGCATCAACCGCGGACTCGAGCAGGCGGATACACGGTTTGTGGCGATCACAGATGACGATTGCTTTGTAGGAGAGGAGTGGCTTGTTGAAATGGCGAACAGGCTTCGGCGGAATCCCGATGCGGTGGTCACAGGGCGCGTGGAAGCCGCGGGCGAGGATATGATCGTGGTGGTCACTTCCACCACTCCATCCGTTCAGAGTCGTCCAAAGCTCAAATTTGATTCGATGTCTGGTGGGAATATGGGAACGTCGCTTGAGGTATTCAAGAAGGTCGGGCTGTTTGAGGAAGATCCCGTGATGGCGACTGCCGAGGATGCTGAGTTCGCGTACCGCGCTTTGCGCACGGGCGTGACGCTTCGTTATGAACCTGACGTGGTGGTAGCGCATTTCGGTTGGCGTGATGAAAGCAGGCGTATCGAGCAGTATCGTCATTATGCGTTGAGTCACGGCGGGTTCTATGGAAAATATCTGCGGCGAGGAGATTTGTTCATCCTGGCGCGCGCGACCGGGCATTTCACACGAGCGCTGCGGAGGTGGGTACGTGGCACATTGACAGGAAATGCAGAGCTGGCTATGCTGGGAAAGGCATATTGTCTTAATTTGATGCCCGGTATCCGGGCAGGGATACGCTCGAAGATGCGACCAGGTAAATTGACGACGGGGAAGGCAAATGAATAGTACTGCCGTAACTCCAATGCGGGACTCACAGACAGACAAACTCATTGTGCTGTTGCTAACAATTTTCACGATTCTTCTGTTAGTCGTTACAGCACCCCAGATCGGTCTCACTTGGGATGAGCCCACGTACATCGTGGCTGCCGAGACGTATCCGGCGTGGTATGGTGAATTGATTATACGACCTGCCGATGCACTTACTACGGAGGAAATTGTACGGTATTGGAGTACCAGCCATGAACACCCACCTCTCGACAAAGTATGGTCCGGATTTGTCTGGCTAGGAGCGCGCTATTTCTTCGATGATCTGACTGCCCACCGTCTGGGTAATATCCTGATCGAAGCCGGTCTTGTTTCGCTTCTCTTTCTCATGGTGAGACGACAGTATGGCCGTACGGCGGGGCTGGTGGCGGCTTTTGCATTGCTGGCGATGCCCCGCTTCTTCTTCCATGCGCATCTTGCCGCAATCGATGTGCCTGTCACTGCTATGATCTTCGCGGTGGTCTACACTTTCTGGGTTGGCCATAATGATTCTGGATTCAAGTGGACACTTTTATTGGGTGTTGCCTGGGGCCTGGCCCTGGCTACGAAAATAAACGCATTGTTTATTCCCTCTATTGTGCTTCCCGCATGGACTCTCCTCTTTCGGAGGCGTCGCTATCTTTTCATACGACTCGCACTCATGTATTTGATTGGGATTGGTGTATTTATTTTGAGCTGGCCCTGGCTGTACCATGATCTATCGAAGCACCTGATAGCCTATGTTGGATTCATGACAACTGGCCGCTTGCCGGTGGAGCAGTATTACTTTGGCCAATCGTATGCCCCGCCGCCCTGGCACTTTCCTTTTGTCATAACGATCCTGGTTGTGCCTTTTTCGATCTTTCTTTTGGCAACGCTCGGGGCAGTATCCATGCTGAGACATCGGGACGACCGGCCTTTCGGCGGATTGCTGCTCCTCGGAATATTCGTCTGCCTTGTGATATTTACCAGTGGAATGGGCCAGGTGTTTGATGACGAGCGGTTCATGATGCCGGTCTTTCCATACCTGGCTGCTCTCGCCGGCGTCGGATTTATCCAGACCGTTCCTATAGTGGAGAAGTTCCTCGCAGACCGGACAATATACTTACGAAGACAGCGACTTGCGGCCATTATGATCATTGCTCTATTTCTTCCTCATCTTCTGCTTGCCCATGATCTTTACCCCCATCTACTCTCTTATTATTCTGAGGCGATCGGTGGCGTCTATGGTGCCAAATTCCTAGGACTGGAAACTACTTATTGGTGTGAAACCTATCCAGAGGTACTTACCTATATAAACTTACACGCAATGCCCGCCGCTGTGGTCTACGCGGAGTGCCCGGATGTACTGATCTATTATCAATTACATGGCCTGCTGCGGTCGGACCTGCAAATCGCCGATGGCCCGGATGCCATGCCGGCATTTCCAGATTTCCAATTGAATCCGGATACATTCAAAGAAGCTGATTATGTGATTATCCAAAACCGCCAGAGTGGATTTTACAGAGATTTACGCAGCTGGATGCAGACCCATAAACCAATATATGAGTACAGGTACAGGCAGCTTCAATTAATCAAGGTATATGCCCATTAAGCGGCATGAGAACTGAATAGATGAGAATTGAATATTTTGAATATGAAGAAATGTTTCACACGTAGGTTCATTTTATGAAAAGTAGACCAGAACATATCGAAGTTACAGAAGCGGTCGGCCGCGATCAAGGCAAAAATAATTTACCAGAAACTTCTCTCATCATTTGCTCGCGCAACCGGCCAGAATTACTTATAGAACTGGTTCTGTCGATTCTTCAGGGGGACGAAGTGCCCACAGAGATCATTATTGTCGATGACAGCGATGCTTGTAATGATCAGCTGGTGAATCTAGTTCCGGATCGTCCCAGTGTGATACGGTATTTGTGGAACCGTTCCGTGGGTCTCAGCCGGGCGAACAATACTGGAGTGGAAACTGCGCAATATGATCTGATTGTATTTACACAGGATGACGTTCTGGTCACACCTACATGGTTTGGCGTCCTTGTTCGATCCATGCTGGAGGGAGGCCCGCGTACTGTAGTGACAGGCAAAGTACTGCCGGGCGGCGAGGAATCCGAGGGCGGATTTGCTCCCTCCACAAAGAGCGAGGAGCGGATCGAGATTTACGAGGGACGCATTGGTTCGGACGTCTTGTATGTTCAGAACATGGCCCTGTTTCGCTCGGCGTTCGACGATATTGGGTATTTTGATCCGGATCTTGGTCCAGGAACGCCCTTTCCTGCCGCCGAAGATAATGACTTTGCCATGCGGCTTTTGGATGCAGGCTATCGGATCGTCTACGATCCACGCGCGGTCACGTACCATCGCGCCTGGCGGTCTGAAGAAGAATACCTCTGGTTACATTGGAATTATGGCCGCGGACAGGGGGCGTTTTATTCCAAATATTTTAGTTTACAGGATCCCCACATGATCCAGCGGATGGTCAAGGATATTTGGGGCTACACGATCCGCTTTCCAATACGGATCTTCCGCGACCGCAACCAGGCGTGGCGGGATATGCTCTATGTGGGTGGCCTCTTGTACGGTGCGGCGCGCTGGCGCCTCCGACGGCCAGGCAAACGGATATGATCGAATTAAGCATCGTGATCCCAACCTATAACCGTGCCGAACGCCTGCGTGTGTGTCTGGAGGCACTCTCAAATCAAACACAACCCACGGACACATTTGAAGTTATTGTCGTAGTGGATGGCTCGACGGATGAGACCGTCGAAATGTTGAAGAATTTCACTGCGCCGTATTTGCTGCGGACCGTCTGGCAGAACAACAGTGGACAGCCGAGTGCCTTGAACCGGGGGATTCAGGAGGCAGCAGGTCGTGCCTGCTTATTCATTGATGATGATATCGCCGCAGCACCTCAACTGGTTGCCGAACATCTCCACGCACAGTCCCAAAATTCTAATATTGTTGCGATAGGACAAATAACTCTGGCAATCCCCTCAGATGTGGGTTGGTATACGAATGCGTTTGCCAAGGGATGGCGTGATCATTATGATATGTTGAACCAGGAAAATTACAAACCTACCTGGGAGGATTGCTATAGTGGAAATATGTCCGTGCCACGTGAAGCTCTTCTGGCCTGCGGTGGATTCGCTACAAATCTTGCTCGCGGCTTCGATTTAGAACTTGCCAGACGCCTGGAAAAACAGGGTTGCTCCTTTACCTACTTGAAAAATGCACTGGGCTGCCAGGATGAACAGAAAGGGTTTCGAGAGTTAAGCCGGGATGCAGAGAAGTCTGGCAATACAGATGTGCTGCTCTATCAGAAAGATCCACGCATGCTTTCGCAGGCTCTCGCCTCGTTTCCTGAAGGAAGCTGGCGCAAGCTGTTTTTGCATCGCGTGTTCCTGTGCCTCCATATGCCACCTAGACTTCTGGAGCTTTTTGGTAGGTTGATCAGAAAACCTAGTCAGCGATATTCATGGTTTAGTGCCATACAAAAGTATTGTTATTGGCGGGGAGTAAGACAGGTTGCAGGAAAAACAGAACTCTGGCAGCAATTAATATCCGGCACTCTTATCCTGATGTATCATGCGATTGGCCCGTCCGATGCACCAGCCGGTCCATTTGTAATACCTGCTGATCGCTTTGCAAAACAGATGTCCTGGCTGAAAAGGATGGGGCGCCAGCCGATCACTCTTGCGCAGTTCCTGGAATGCCAGCGCGAGAAACGTCTGCCTCCTGCTCGTTCGGTTGTAATTACGTTTGATGATGGTTATGCCGACAACTATACCTATGCCTTCCCGATTTTACGCCAGTATGGTATTCCCGCAACCATCTTTCTCGTCACAAAGTTTGTGGGCCTTGTGAATAAATGGGACCATGATGGCCAACTGCAAGGGCGGCCTCTGATGTCCTGGCCTCAGATACAGGAGATGGCGGGCCAGAACATAGATTTTGGTGCCCATTCCAGCGCGCACCCCGCCTTGACGGCTATTTCATTGCTTCAGGCGGAAAGTGAAATAACTGGTTCCCGCAAACTGTTGGAAGGCGAATTAGGTGTACCGGTTACGCTCTTTGCCTATCCGTATGGCGAATATAATCCTTCCATTCAGACAATGGTTCAAGATGCCGGCTTTATGGCAGGTTGTACGATCGATTCAGGACTGAATTCTCTCATCACCTCCCCTCTGGGATTACGTCGGGCCGAGGTTCGGGGAACCGACTCTTTAATTCGCTTTTGGCTGGTGCTGTCGATGGGGGATGGAGATGCCTTTTGGTGGCGTCGAAGCACAAACCATAGTCATCCGAGTACAAAAGTCTTATCCACGGACAGTTGAAAGCATGAATATTCAAAAAGAACAAGCATCGATACAACTTCCTCTTAAATTTGATGAAATTGTGACGGAGATTATCCGTTATACCGGCTTACCCCGGACGGAGGTCGAGCATCGCGTTTGGATGGAGGCACTGGAAACTGGCTGGAATGTAATGCGGGATGTAAAGCGATTTGGTGTAACACCCTTTGTGTTTAATCAGAGCATGATTCGTCTATATACAGAAGGTGATGGCTTTATTTTCGACTCACTTGTTTTCTGGTCAAAGCCGAGCCGGCGTCTCTGGATAGAGCATGCAAGAGAACGGATTCTTTTGTATGCAAACCGCTCAGGTATCGCAGTTGCGGATCTCAAAATACTTATGTATGGGGACGGTCCAGGGAATGATTCTCTGTTCCTGGCAGGGTGCGGTTTGCAGCTCGACTACTATGAGGTTCCGGGCAGTAAAACGTATGAATTTGCGGTAAAACGATTCCAGCATCATGGAGTCTGGGAGAAAAGCATCATCCCCATCTATGATTATCAGTCAACCCTCCATGGTCAGTATGATGTTGTCCTCTCTTTTGAGGTTCTTGAACATCTTCCCAATCCTTTGGAAGCGATCCAGGGGATCCACGCAGCTCTAAAATCCGGTGGCATGGCCATCATCACGGAGGATTTTGGCGATCTGGCCGGCTACCTGCCTACCCACCTAAGGAGTGGGGCCAGATATCTTGGTGCAGCACCGGTCATGTTTCTTAAAAATCACATGACCCTGTCCTGGTATAGCCGGGATGAGCTGTTCAAACCGTATGAATTTTTAAAAGTCGAACAGGCTTCAACGAGAGATTGGATACAGCTAGCATGGGACTACAACGTGAGAAGCCTCTATTTATCAAGATATGTAGGACGGGTTACCCGATTCATAAACAAACTTCCCTACTTCAGGTTCAAGCGAGCATGACGGACGAGTCCAAAAGGCTGCAGGTGGCGCGGCATGTACTTCTCAGCAGCCTGAGCAATTATATTGGCAAGTTTATCAATCTGGGTATCTGGTTTGTCCTGACGCCCTTTGTCCTGAACCAGCTTGGAGAGACGAGGTACGGTTTATGGGCATTGGTTGGTTCGGTCGTTGCGTATGGCTTTCTGCTTGATTTTGGGATTACAGGTGCTGTTACAAAATATGTCGCAGAATATCGAGCTAAAGGAGAAGCGGAAATGGCTCATAGCCTCATCGCGACGGCCCTGTGGATGAATACAGGTTTGGGATTGTTGGTTGTTCTCATTAGTGTCCTGTTGGCCCCTGTATTTACGAGCGTCTTCAATATTTCACCCGAAGAACATAAAACGGCGCTTTGGCTTTTTCTTCTCGCCGGGATCGGGGTAGGTCTTACTATCCCTGGCGGGACGGTGACGGCTGTGCTGCGCGGCCTGCAGAGGTTCGATCTTATCAACTTGATTGGTGTGACCGCTACGCTCGTTTCAGCCGTAGCAACTTTTTCTGTTCTGGTTCTGGGTGGAGGTGTATTGGGGCTGGCGCTGGTGGGAATTGGGGTGACTATCCTGGTTCAATTGCTGAGTAGCTGGCTAATCTACCGGATCGCGCCCGAACTGAGGTTTGGCTGGTTTGGCCCGCGTCGTTCTCATATGAAGGTCCTTGTATCTTATAGCTCGTCGCTATTTTTTATGAATTTGGGCGGATACCTGGAGAGCCGATCCGATGAAATTGTGATCGGCGGCTTCTTACCGATAAGTTCCGTCACTCCGTACAACCTAGGGCGACGATTGAGTACACTACCGCAAACTTTTACTGAACAGTTTCTCACTCTCCTGCTGCCCATGGCTTCCGAGATGCATGCCAAGGAGGATTCGACGCAACTGCGTTCGCTGTACATCATTAGTACCCGTGTCACTCTGGCTATATTCGTCTCCATGAGCATGGTTCTTGTAATACTAGTTAAGCCTTTGCTGACTGCCTGGGTGGGGGTGGAATACGCCAGTTACTCCTATCTAGTAGTGATACTTGTTGTTGCCAGTTTGATCGATACGAGCACCTGGCCTGCCGGCTTTGTTCTTCAGGGTATGGCCAGGCATTCGCCCTTGGCAGGCATGACCATTGCTGCTGGTATTGCCAACCTGATTCTATCTATTCTGTTGGTGCAACGCTTTGGCTTGCTGGGCGTTGCGCTCGGCACCTTGCTGCCAACAACCATTATATGTCTGGGATTTGTTTTTCCCTATGCAATGCGCGTAATTGGGACAAGCGTGAAGGATATGTATGCCAAAGTATTGTGGCCCACCCTGCTGCCTTTAATACCTATGAGCGTTCTTCTGATCATTTTGCGGGAGATCTTCCGGCCTTCCTCACTCATCATGATACTGGCGGTTGGGGCGGTCGGCCCCCTGGTATATCTGGCTGTGTACCTTCGCATAGGAGCAAACGAATTTGAAAGAGGGATTACGCACAAGATATTTACAGAAATCTTGTTCCGTACCGGCTTGCGTTTTAAAGCCTCTGAAAGGAGTTCGTAGAAGATTATGGCAGAAGAAACCTTAACTGCTGCACTATCAGACTCAGAACGAGTGACCCGCCGTACTATGCCTTTGTCTCTTGCTCTCTTCATCCTTGTCGCGATTATCTTTGTCGCTCTGCGCTTCTGGAAGATTAGCGCGTATAGTATCTGGGGCGGCGAAGCGTTTTCCATGATTGGCGCAACGCTGGATTGGCAGGGCATGCTCTCTTATGTGATCGCTGACATTGTTCATCCTCCACTTTTCTATATCGTGCTGAAACTATGGATCGCGTTGGGGGGAGAATCCGTATCATGGCTCAAGCTGCTCCCCGTTCTAAGCAGTATTGCCTTGGTGGTGCCTTTTTACTTCCTGTGTCGTGAACTCGGCTTTCGATGGCACGAAATGAGTCTGGCGTTGTTCCTTGCAGCTGTCAACGGATACATGCTGCACTATGCCCAGGAACTGCGCATGTACAGTTTATTTACATTCCTGTCCCTGTGCTCGTTCTGGCTGTTTATGCGTTTCTTTCATTCGACAACTGGGATTACAGGAAAATTAGTTATCCTTACCTTTGTTAATCTTCTCAATATTTATACCCATTACTATGGCTGGGTAGTGGTAGGTATGGAGTTTTTATTCCTGTTGATTTGGCAGCGTCACAAACTGCTGAACTTTGGACTCTCGATATTGATGCTGCTTTTGGTCTTTGCTCCCTGGGCTAACCAAGTGATTCGGGAGGCGCGATCGATCGGCGGTCTGGATAGAAATCTGGATTGGATTCCCAAACCGAACGTTATTGATGTCCTATATTTTTACTCGACTTTGGATGGAACTATGGGCTCCCGCTATTTGAATGCAGCCGGTTTGCTCTTGTTCCTTTTACCGGTTGCCTGGTGGTCCTGGAAACTGGTGAGGTCAGGTATTAAGTCAGAGGGTAATGATGCAATTGCCTTTTCCTGGCTGGCACTTCTGTCCTTTCTGCCCGTCATCGCTCTTTATTTGATTAGTCAGAGGCTGGAACAAGCTATTTGGATCGATCGCTACTTCATCTTTATCTCGTTGCCCTATCTGCTTATGGTGGCCGCTGCAGTGTACCGGCTGGAACCAAAATGGTTGAGATACTCGTGGATCACCTTGCTCGTCCTTTGGAGTTTGTACGCAGGGTTCCAAGACATGACGACTAACCGGATGGCATGGGAAGGTGCCCAAATGGGAAGCCGGATTACATGGGAGGCTCTGACACAACAACTGATCGCCGC
>Ga0075418_10002852_pt1 | contig 19780 bp, 19 predicted proteins | sample SoiMetdeltSBSDD2_FD_81776 | JGI IMG/M metagenome (GOLD analysis project Ga0075418, IMG submission 81776) | Bulk soil microbial communities from a Populus tree surrounding site in Tennessee, USA - Soil MetaG P. deltoides SBSDD2 | ecosystem: Environmental > Terrestrial > Soil > Tree plantation...
GACTTTGCGATTCACGATTCGTAATCGACTTCGTGATCTTGAGTTGCCTCATGCTCATAGGTATATTGGGTTGTTGGGTTTTTAAGGGTAAATAAGAATATTGGTTTAGTTAGTTTGGTTGGTGTTACCCAAAAAATCCTCACAGTTTTTCTTTTCCTCAGAACGTATTGAACGTCAAAGCAATTTAGTTAAAATAGCGACACGTCCAAAACTTTCTTTGGTTATGGTATAACGACACATTGTAAGGTTTATTTTCCACATATCTTAATAAACGGGAATTCCGGGAAAAATAATAGGTAAAATACTTTGCCGGACTGATTAATTTTTTATTATTGCACGAGTTGATACTAATTAATGACTACGAAGAATGGCAAAACAGTTATATACTTTAGAATTTCCGGTAAGATGTTCGCCTGTTATATTATATGAGTTCCTGGCTTCACCGGCAGGATTGCAGGAATGGTTTGCGGATAGAGTTGATGATAGAGACAATGTTTTCAGTTTTACATGGAACGGAACAATTGAAAGAGCGGAAGTATTGGAAAAGGAACAAGATAAATTTATTAGATTTCATTGGCTGCATGCACCCAAGGAAGAATATTTTGAATTCAAAATTGAAAAATCAGAAGTCACCAATCAAACAATTCTTGTCATAAAAGATTTTGCTGAGAAAAAAGAAATTAAAGACCAAAGCAGGCTTTGGGATTACCAGGTGAAAGAATTATTTCACCGTCTTGGCAGTAATTAACAGCAGCATTTAACCAATAGTTCATAATTCCTCAACAGTTTATCTTCAATAGCTTCAAGGGAATCAATAGGAAATTTTATTGCCAGTTTCAAAAAATTATTTGCTAAACAAATCTTTTCTACATCATTACCAGTAAGGGTTGTTAAATCTTTATATGAATTGGGATCAAGATCATGCTCCCATTCATCATTACCTTCATAAACATGAAAATTATTTTCTTTTAATAATGCAATGTTTTCAAGGATCTTTATCAAAAGATTTTTTTTATTATTTCCTGAAAGATGAAGTGTACTACTAAAAAAATTTCCCCACCAGAACATAGTGCGGATAGCAAAAATGTTGTTGTGTTGAAAATGTCTTGGATTATCCAACACTAACCATGGCAAGCCTTTATAATTTTCTCCCCTTGAAATTTTTGGTGAGGTGGTAAGTACTTCCGGTGGAAGTTGAGAAGCATAGTGGCTTAGAATTTCTACTTGCTTTATTTGTACGTTTTCAAGAAAACTTTTTATTTTTTGCAGAATAGCATTCTTTGTTAAAATAATTTCAGGGCTTGATACCATTTCCATCTCAGCCGGTAAAAGATGTATTTTTGTTTGCTGCATCAGTAATCTCCAAAGGAGTCCTTTGGACAAATGTAACAACTGGCAAATTGCCCTGCACGGAAGATCGTAATTATGTTTAAGAAACTTGATAGACTTGTTATCAAAGCATTTATTGGGCCTTTTATTGCCGTTTTTTTTGTTACGCTTTTGGTGCTGTTATTACAATTCTTCTGGTTATGGATCGATGATTTTGTTGGGAAAGGGTTATCAACCAGGATTATTTTAGAGTTTACATGGTATCAAAGTGCCGCATTAGTTCCTCTTGCCTTACCTCTTGCCGTTTTACTTGCATCATTAATGACGTTTGGAAATCTCGGTGAAAGCCTTGAGTTAGTAGCAGTAAAATCGTCAGGCATCTCATTACTACGATTTATGCGACCGCTCTTTGTTGTGAGTCTTTTGATATGCGGTGTTGCTTTTATGTTCTCAAATTTTATAATTCCCGTCGCTGTTTTAAAATCACAAACACTGCTGGCTGATATTGTTTGGTCTAAACCTGCATTCGATTTACAGGAAGGAGTTTTTTATGATAAGATCGAAGGGTTTTCAATCAAGGTCGGCAAAAAGGAAAATGATAGTATTGTGCAAGATGTAATAATTTATGAAAAGGGACCCAATAATCTCCAGGATAATTTCATTATTGCCAAGAGCGGCATTATGCGTACGGCCGGCAATAAAAGAATTTTAGAATTTAATTTACATGACGGCTGGCGTTACCAGGAAAAGGGAGACAGGTTTGAGAAGAATACGGACTTTATACGAATTGGGTTTAAAGAATATAGCAAACAATTTGATCTCAGTAATCTTGGTTTACAAAAGCGGACATCTGATACGGTAAATAAGAGCAATCACCGTATGCAAAGTATGCGGCAATTAAAAAAAGCAATTGACTCAATTCAAAAAGACATAGATCAAAATCCGAAAAAAGTCAAGGAGAATATATTTTCTGTTTTTACTTTTTCAAAATATCTCGATAGCGGATATGCAAAACCTGAATTGCAAAAAAATACAGCAAAAAAATTTGAGGAGCTGGTGCCTGACAGTAATTTATTTCTCGTTAACCAAAAGGCTGCCGGATTGATCGGCTCTATTACATTAAATACTGAGATCGCCAATTCTGAATACAAGGTTAAACGAAAAGATCTGCGATTGCATAAAATCGAATGGCATAAAAAGATCACTTTATCATTAGCATGCCTTGTATTATTTCTAATTGGCGCTCCCCTTGGTTCAATTATAAGAAAGGGCGGGCTAGGCACTCCACTTATCATTGCCATATTATTATTTATCTTCTTCTTCTTTTTTAATACAAGTGGTGAAAAGTATGCCAAGGAAAATGTAATGACCCCTTTTGGCGGTATGTGGATGGCAACTCTTTTTCTTTTGCCGATCGGCATTTTTCTTACCTATAAAGCAATGCATGATTCAAACCTTATGAATAAGGAATTCTATTTCAGGAGCTGGCGAAAAATCAAAGCGCTTTTCAAAAGAACAGGATAATATTGCAAAGATTTTTACTGCGGAACTTTTGAAAACACAAACACAAAATTTACGAATTCAAAAATGGGTGGCTGTTATTTCTGTATTGCTTCTCATCGTAAAATTCATTGCTTATTACCTTACACACTCGGTTTCTATACTTACAGATGCATTAGAAAGCATCGTCAATGTTGCCGCAGGTTTTATCGGGTTATATAGTTTATATGTGGCAGCCATTCCCCGGGATAAAAACCATCCCTATGGTCATGGAAAGGCGGAGTTTCTTTCAGCGGCGATTGAAGGAACGCTGATCTTATCTGCCGGTACGATAATTATTTATAAAGCTATAAGAAGCTTTATTAGCCCGGTAGAACTGCAAAGGATTGATTATGGGATTTATCTTGTTGCGGCGGCGGCCATAATAAATTATGTTGTTGGCTTTATTACGGAAAGGAAAGGAGTGACTAGTAACTCATTGGCACTTATTGCAAGTGGTAAACATTTAAAAACTGATAGCTATTCTACTTTTGGGATCATTGTTGGCTTAGTGCTGATTTATTATACGGAAGTAAAATGGATCGACCCTGCTGTGGCTATCATTTTTGGCGCAATCATAATTTATACTGGCTATAAAATTCTTCGCAGGTCCATAGCTGGGATCATGGATGAAGCCGATATTGAACTGTTAAAAAAGATCGTCGACTTATTAAATAAGAATAAAAGAGAGAACTGGATAGATCTTCATAATCTCAGGGTAATTAAATATGGGACCATTCTTCATATTGACTGCCACCTTACCGTGCCATGGTATTTGAATGTTCATGAAGCTCATGACGAGGTAGATGCTTTGTCGTCGCTGGTAAGAAGGGAATTTGGAGAATCCGTGGAATTGTTCGTGCATATTGATAGTTGTGAAGAACAACCTTGCAAAATATGTAATAAACAAAATTGTAACGTACGAAAACATAACTTTGAAAGGCGGATCAATTGGACATTGGAAAATGTTTTGCAAAATCAAAAGCACCACGTATGACGATAACACATACAGTATGGCATAAGGATCATGAATTCACAAGCAGCCTTGATCATAATACCGTAAAAATTGACGGGGCCCGGAAAAATGGCTTTGGTCCCAAAGCCCTTTTATTAGCCGGTCTTGCCGGTTGTTCAGGGATAGATATCGTAGATATACTTAAAAAAATGAGAGTTGATTTTTCGGCATTCAGTATCGAGGTAAAAGCTGCGCAAACTGAAGAGCTTCCTAAAGTTTATAAAGACATTTATATTGCCTACAAAGTAAAAACAGATAAGAAGAATGAAGAGAAAGTGAGAAAGGCAATTGATCTTTCATTAGAAAAATATTGTGGTGTATCTGCAATGCTTCAAAAAAATTCACCTATTCACTTCACTCTTGAAATCATTTAACAGTGCTGTCTAAAAGATCTCAATACGCATTAAAAGCATTATCCTATCTGGCGGAAAAATATCAGAAAGGACCCGTATTGATTTCAGAGATAGCCAGAAAGAAAAAGATCCCGCTTAAATTTCTTGAGAATATTTTATTGGAATTAAAGATCATGGGTGTTGTAGATAGTAAAAAAGGAAAAGGGGGCGGATATTTTTTGGTTAAAAACCCGTCTAAGGTCAGGGTCGCAGATATTATACGAAAGGTAAATGGTCCGATCGCAATGCTTCCTTGTGTAAGTCTTTATTTCTACGAACGTTGTAAAAACTGTGATGAAAAGAGATGTGCCTTGCACGATATGATGATCGAAGTAAGGGATGCTACGTTAAATATCCTTGAGAAACGAACACTTGTAGACCTCCTTGCAATGCCCTGATATAATTTTGTAAAAGCCAGTCTACCGGGTTGGTAGGGTAGCCCAATTGACCTATCTTCGTTATTCTATTTTATCTATAAATAGCTCTGCCATAGTAGAACAAAGAGATAATAAATTATGATTGTTTTGGTAAGTGAATTATTGAATGAGTTAAAGGGAAAAGAAATTGCAGAGCAATTAAAAATTCTTGCAAACCGCTTTCCCAATGAAATCGTGTTTTCAACCAGTTTTGGTTTGGAAGACCAGGCTATTACTTACCTGATCGCATCGAATAAACTTCCGGTTAAAATATTCACACTTGATACCGGGAGAATTTTTCCTGAAACATATACAACATGGAGCCGGACAGTTGAGAAATATGGTCTCACTATATCGGCGTATTATCCTGACACTTTTGCCGTGCAGGAATTTGTAACTGAGAAAGGCCCGAACAGTTTTTATGAATCAGTTGACAATCGTAAACAGTGTTGCCATATCCGTAAGGTAGAGCCATTGCAAAGAGCATTAAAAGGAAATAAGATCTGGATCACAGGAATTCGGGCAGAGCAAAGCAACAATCGTCAGGATACGCCAATACTGGAATGGGATGAAGTAAATCAAATTATCAAGTTTCATCCTTTGCTTACCTGGACATGGGGACAAGTGAAACAATATGTAAGCAGAAATGATGTTCCGTATAATCCTTTACACGATAAAGGTTTTGTAAGCATTGGTTGTGCTCCTTGTACAAGAGCCATAAAGCCAGGTGAAGATTTCCGGGCGGGCCGCTGGTGGTGGGAGGACAATAGTAAAAAAGAATGCGGATTGCATATTCATTCTGATACAGAAACCGAAATAGAAAAATAAAATGTAAAAGCTATCAGCTTTTTTTTATAGATATAAACCCACTAATTTGGTAGACTAATACATATGAGTCAGTATCATTTAAATTATCTGGAGCAATTGGAAACAGAAAGCATTCACATTTTTCGTGAAGTAGCTGCGCAGTTTGAAAAACCTGCTTTGCTATTCAGCGGTGGAAAAGACTCAATCACATTAGTTCATTTGGCAAGAAAAGCTTTTGCTCCCGGTAAGATCCCATTCCCGTTGGTTCATATTGACACCGGACACAATTTTCCTGAAGCATTGCAGTTTCGTGACTGGTTAGTAAACGAAGTTGGAGCCACACTGGTTGTAAGAAAAGTAGAAGATACGATTAAACAAAGAAGTTTAACTGAGCCAAAAGGAAAATTCCCCAGCCGTAATTGGTTACAGACGTACACGTTGTTAGATACAATTGAAGAATTCAAATTTGATTGTTGTATCGGAGGAGCAAGACGTGATGAAGAAAAGGCAAGAGCTAAGGAAAGAATTTTTTCTGTTCGGGATGAATTCGGGCAATGGAACCCAAAGCTGCAAAGACCAGAACTTTGGAATATTTATAATGGCAGAATTCATAAAGGAGAAAATGTACGAGTGTTTCCAATAAGTAACTGGACAGAATTAGATATCTGGAATTATATCCGTCATGAAAACATCGATCTACCTTCTATTTATTTTGCCCATGAAAGAAAAGTGATCGAGCATGAAGGACAGTTAGTGGCTATCAGTGAGTTTGTGCAACCTGCCCAGGAAGATGTAGTGCTTACAAAAAAAGTACGTTATCGTACAGTCGGTGATATGACATGTACCGCAGCGGTCGAATCAAACGCAGTTACATTGGATGAAGTGATCAATGAAATTATTTCGACACGAATTAGCGAAAGGGGAGAAACAAGAATAGATGATAAAGTGACCGAAGCAGCGATGGAAGACAGGAAGAAGAATGGATATTTCTAACCCACCCCCTGTCCTCCTAAAGGGGAGATTTAGATCGGGGCGTTTTAATTCATCTGTTAGAGGCAACATGTCGAATAAATGGGTAGGGCTAAATTATGAATAGAATTTATTTCGTACAAGAGTGCGAATCTTCCACTGGAAGATTCGAAGGCAAGAGACGATGAAATGAATTACCATTGATGATGACGATAAAAACATTTTATAATAACCCAGTTTTTTCAAACAAGAAGGACTGATACAAATCTAAGTTCCCCCTTTAGGGGGACAGGGGGTTTATGGACTTATTACGATTTATAACTGCAGGTAGTGTAGATGATGGCAAAAGCACTTTGATCGGTCGTTTGCTATACGATAGCAAGAATATTTTGATCGACCAGCTTGAGGCCTTGGAAAAATCAACAAAGAATAAAGAAAATGGTGCAGTGGACCTTGCCTTATTAACAGATGGCCTGCGTGCAGAAAGAGAGCAGGGAATTACGATCGATGTTGCCTACCGGTATTTTTCAACACCCAAAAGAAAGTTCATTATTGCCGATGCGCCCGGTCATGTGCAATATACCCGTAACATGATCACCGGTGCCTCAAACGCAAGCCTTATTATTATTCTTATTGATGCAAGACAAGGTGTGGTTGAGCAAACCCGCCGTCATTCAATTATTGCGTCATTGCTTAAAATCCCACATGTAGTTGTTGCCGTAAATAAGATGGACCTGGTGGAATATTCGCAGGATGTATTTAATAACATAGTCATAGACTATAGCGAAGTGGCTAAACAATTGGGACTTCAGGATGTTACCTACATACCGATCAGTGCATTGGATGGTGATAATATTGTTGACAAATCAAAACATATCAATTGGTATTATGGAAAACCATTGCTTGAGTTTTTGGAAGATGTAAAACTGGATAGTGATATTAATTTGACAGATGCAAGATTCCAAGTGCAGTTTGTTATTCGTCCGCAGACTGATGATCTTCATGATTACCGCGGATATGCAGGCAAAGTGATCAGTGGAGTTTATAAGAAAGGAGATAAGGTAAAAATTTTTCCACAGGATATTGAAACGACTATTTCTTCGGTTGAGATCGCCGGAAAAACAGTTGAAGAAGTTTTCGCCCCCCAAAGTGCGGTGATACAATTGACAGATGATATTGATATTAGCCGGGGCGATTCGATCGTAAAAGTTGATAACCTTCCAAAACTGAGCAATGAGCTTGAGGTGTTGCTTTGCTGGATGGATGATAAGCCGTTGATCTCCGGCAATAAATATTTATTGCAGCATAATAGCCGCCAGGTTAGGGCCGTTGTAAGAAATGTGGAATACAAATTGGATGTAAATAGTTTGCAGCGGCAACCGGTGGAAGGCAACGTTAAGTTAAATGAAGTGGTGAAAGCAACGATCAAAACCGCTTCACCGTTAGTGTACGATGGGTATGAAACATTAAATGAGAATGGCAGCGCAATTTTAATTGATGAAACGAGCAATAGTACAGTGGCAGCGGTGTTGATTAAAAAATAAAATTACTGATTACTTATTATTAATTATTATTCGTGCTTCTATGTAGACAAGACATATTCCGGATAATAATCAATAATTAATAATAAATAATAATGTCAGAAATAGATAAAATAGGATTTGTTACCCTTGCAGGCGCCGGGCCTGGCGATGCGGAACTAATAACGCTAAAATTGCAAAAGCGATTAACGGAAGCTGATGTCATCATTACAGACCGATTAGTAAATCCTGATATCATATCAGCTCACGCAAGAAAAGATGTTTTAGTTTTGTTTGCTGGTAAGCAGGGTTATAATGATAACTCGTATTCACAAGAAGAAGTGACGGCATTGGTCATCGAACATGCATTACAGGGAAAAAGAGTTTTACGATTAAAAGGTGGTGATGTTGCATTCTTCAGTAACGTGTTGGATGAATTAACTGTATTGACAGAAAAAAATATTCCTTTTGAAATTATTCCGGGCATCACGGCTGCATCAGGTGCATCGGCCTATGCAGCAATTCCATTAACAGCAAGAGCCCATTCGCAAGGGGTACAAATTCTTACCTATAATCCGAATAGCTATTATAATCCCGATTCGTGGAAACAATTAGCCAATACGGCTGATACATTAGTGTTTTATATGGCGGCAAAGAACATTTGTGACCTTGCAGAATTACTCTTACGTTATTCTAAAAAACCTTTATCCAAACTTGCTGTGATCGAACAAGCAACTACTATTCACCAGCAGGTTCATACTACTACCTTGAAAGACTGCGCTAACGATTTTGCCGGCAAAACATTCAGCTCACCTTCACTTGTTATTATTGGCGATGTAGTAAAACTTCATGAACAATTCAATTGGTTCAACAGCACCGAGGCCGGCACAGTTTTTCAGAATTTATAAAGAAGTAATATATCCTTCCAGCCATTTTAACACTGCGAGAGAGATCACTAACCAAAGCAAGCCGATAATAAATCCTCCTAGCACATCGCTAGCATAATGCACGCGAAGATAAATACGGCTAAATCCAATTAATATTATTAAAACAATTATAAGAATTGTAACCGCCCAATTCAGCCATTCAATCTCGATTGTATGTTGCAAAATATAAATGAGTAATCCATAAAATGTAACAGCCATTATTGCATGACCGCTTGGAAAACTTAAGCCCTTTGCCGCTTTTAATAGCGGAGATAAAGGCCGCTTACGCTGGAATAATTGTTTTAATAATAACATCAGCACGAGGCTGCTGATAGCAATTGTTATCACACGAATAGAAAACCAGTTTTGTTTTTTTACTGCAATAAAATAAATAATTAGAAAGAGATTGGCAGGGATTAGAAACTGGTGTTTACCAAGGAAAGTGATAAACAGCATGATCTTATTATTGACACTATTCACGCCCGGCTTGATCTTATCAAAAATCATCATGTCTATGGGCTTATGTTTGCGGATAGGTTTTCGAATCGAAAAAACGATCAAAGCAATAATAGCAGAGAATGTAGCGAGTGTCAACAACACTTCGCCAATTATTAATGTGGTAATTTCCCAGGTCTGCATTAGCAACGCAAATTGCAAAACTCAATCCAAAGCAAGATATTAATGGCGCTTAAAGTACTGTATTTCTTTTTCATGCTTTTGTGCGGCTTTTAAAGAAGAGAAAGTTCCAAGATTTCTTCTTTTATTGGTTTTTGGATTTTTCTTTCTTGAATAAAGCCTGTATTCTCCTGATTTTAATTTCCTGATCATAGTTTTTATTTAATTATCCCTTAGCACAAGCATTATGCCGCTGCATTACTTTATAGGAATAGTTTTTGTGCCATTTTCTAAAATTGTTTTTATGAGTGATCATATTCAACTTGTTGGTATGTCAGGCAGCCTGAGAAAAGGGTCATATAATACAATGTTATTAAAAGCGGCTGCGCAATTATTACCAGCTGATGTTTCAATGGATATCATTTCAATTGCAGATATCCCATTATACAATGCAGACCTCGACCTGCCTGCGGCAAAACAACGACCAGAAGTAGTAGAACATTTTCGCAAAATGCTGACTGATGCCGATGGCATTCTGATTTCATCGCCTGAATACAATTATTCGATCCCCGGTGGCTTGAAGAATGCGATTGACTGGGCATCGAGAGGAGAGGATTCCCCATTGGTACACAAACCCATAGCCGTTATTGGGGCAACGACCGGGATGTGGGGTACAGCAAGAATGCAAATTGCTTTTCACGCTGTCTTTCTTTTTTTGGATATGAAACCAGTATATAAGCCAGAAGTGCTGGTAGCGAAAGCCGAAACAAAATTTGACAAAGATGGAAACCTGATTGACGAGAAAGCTAAGGAACTTGTAAGGCAGAAACTGGCGGCGTTAAAAGAGATGATCCATTTACAATCACAAGTGGGAGACATTGTGGATACTAAGGTCATTTAACTTACCATCAATGATATCTTCCATATCTCCGCTGATCCTGGAAAAAGAATTGTAGAAATATTTTTTGCTCTGTTGTTTTTAAATGTAATTCATTCAGCTTATCAATGAAACGATTATCATAATAAATATGATGTTCGAATCCGATACTTACATTATTAACAAGCCGGATGGTCATTAATGGCTTTAAAATACCAACACGACTTTTCCCTTTTGAACCTTCATAATTCCATATCCAATAATAATAACCATTAAAACCAAGGCTTAGCCATTTTCCAATATTTAATCTTTCTTCTATCCTTCCTTCCCATCCACCACCAAAAGGGTAATCACGAAATTCAGATGAATCGGGACCAAATCGTGTGTTGTTTCCTCCTATCGGTACGCCGGCAACGTGTAAACCTGAATATAGATTTGACCGTTTTCCAAGTTTTATTTTCGAAATAATACCTGGTCCAAAGCCAAGAGTTCCCAATTCAAATACTTTATTGTTCCAATAATCAAAATGCTGAAAGACGCCAGCAAGCATTCCATTATTTCCCTGCAAAAGATTTTTTCCAAACAATAATCCATAGCCAAGCACATTATCAATTATTCTTTTATCATCGCCATATTTACTTTCTAATCGCAGTCGAAATACATCAAAAGGCTTCCTGCTTCTCACTTCAAACGGATCGCCATAATCTAATTGCAGATTAACGATCGCATTGGTGCTGCCTGTTCCAAATTTATTATTCTCATTTACCCTGTGTGCGCCGACACTTAGGGTCACATTCAATGGTTCTTGCTGATAAACATCATAAGGAGTTATTCTGCTCATCTTTCCCTGTGTCAAACGATTCAATGCTCTTGTTGGATTTACTACACCCCCAAAAACTTCGCGCCATACCCGATTACGGCCGCGTTTTCTATCATCTAAAATGTTTGAGCTAATGCGATATAGTATCTCACCCAAAAATGCACCGCTGATCGGCGTATTGATCAGGTCATTTTTAGATGGTCTTGTATTTTCTCCAAGCCATTCCCATTGAGCACTGCCGATAAGTGCAAAGGGAAAAGAGGCCCAGAAATTATACCCATTACTTCGGGCTACATTAAAGTAATCACTGCCCGCGCGGGGATGAATAATAAAGTTTGTTCCAAAATTATCGTTATCCCATTCCCACCCATATTTAAAATTATTTTTTATGGATTTGATGCTTATCTGCGCCCATTCTTCTTTCATAACATATCGACTATATGCCCATCCAAAAACATTGGAACTGGTAACTCTTGCCAGTACGAGACCCATTGAATACCTGCGATTGTATTTCGGATCATCATTTTTAAGATCACCATAAAAATGGCGTGGTCTCGGGTCAGTAGTATCCTTCAACAGGTCTACAGTATCAGCAGCGAGGGCAACATTAGCATTGATCTTTATGGAATCAGGGTTTTGTTGTGAAAAGCACACCAATTGACAAAGCAATGTGCAAGAGAATAAAAGACTTTTCATAAGCTTTTCATTTGCTGTCCCCGGGCGGAGCATGTAAACTATGCAGCAAACATGCCAGAACATGCTGGAATGTCGATATAAAAAGAAGCTGTGACGATTGACACTGTCACAGCTTATAATCATCCAGACTATTTATTACTAGGATTTCATTTTTGATTTAAGTACTACTCCGTTGAGATCAATAAGGGCCACCTGCTTAGTATCTCCATCTTTTAGAACTACTTCGTAGGCAATCCTGTCCTTATGAAATTCCTTGTTAGCACTGGTAATAATATAGCCTGGATATTTGGCTTTGATAGCATCGCTTACCATATTTGGCAATGTTGTAAGATCACTTACAGCAATTGCAGAGCCTATCCAGTCCCCATTTGTGTCATACCATGCATAGTATTTTTCCCCGTCCATATCAAATTGAACAACATAGTCATCGGCATCTATTACAGTCCATCCTGCCAATTCCCAATCATTCAAGATCATAACATTTGGATCATAATTATTCCAAACTACCTGGGTAGCTGTGGGATACTGAGCTTCAAAAGCCCTTGTCGCCTCAGTCGATATCACAATCGCAGTATCAGTTGCCCGGTAACTTGAACTGCAGGCAGCTAAGAATGCAATTACTGCTACTGCTAAAAAAGTTTTTAGTTTCATAGTGTTTCAATTTTAGAATTAAAAAAATGGTAGCCTTACAATTTTGCGCCACAACCATGCCAGCCAAAACCGTGACAACATCTGTAGTTTGCTTCTGTGTAGGAACATTGAACTTAAATAATTTCTCATTGTCATATTATGAATCCCGTTAAATTTGATTCTTAATCTTTTCTAACACATAAAATTCATGAAACAAGCCACGCTTCTTGCAGTTTTTATTGCAACTGTCTCATTTAGCTTCGCACACCACCTCAACAATGTAGTCGAACTAAAAACTCCGATTGATACATCAATGAGGAAAGCTTCTTTGATTAATGCTTTTGATATACAGGACATGTTGCGACAAATACTAAATACGACGGGTTTACAAACTGATTTTGAAATCAGAGAGGCTGATGTGCTTAATATTGAAGCATCCATCTCACATAGAAAAAGATTGATCTTATATAATCCAACATACATTACAACGCTTAATACTATTTCAAAAAACAGATGGACAGTGGTGGCTTTGCTTGCTCACGAAGTAGGTCATCATTTAAATGGTCATACTATTCGCAAGGGAGGCAGCTCTCCGGAATTGGAATTAGAGGCTGATGAATTTGCAGGATTTATTCTACATAAACTTGGTGCTACGCTTGTACAATCTCAACATGTAATGCATTATATAGCTAAGGTGAAAGAGTCAAAGACCCATCCTTCAAGAAAATCACGATTATTGGCAATTGAGAGCGGTTGGAATAAAGCGTCAGGTTTGCAATCGATGGATGCAACCGCAAAGCAGTAGTAGTTTGTCAAAGACTTTCTAAAATCTGGACAAGTGTTTTTTCGACCGGTGACAGCTTTGTTTCACTTAATGATCCGTTTTCTTTTTTTGTTAACCATTTCTCTAACTTACCGTGTTCATACATTTCGAGCAATGATGGGTGCACATAATACTTCTTACAAACAGTTCTTGAGTTGCCTAGTTGCTGCGATACTTTATCTAATACCGTGATAACTTTCTTTTTAGAATCAAGTTCCTCTCCAATGCCATTTTCAATAATTGCAGACAATGCAGCAACTGTTCCACACCAGGTACGAAAATCTTTTGCCGTAAATTCTTCACCGGCCAGCGAACGTATATAATCATTTACCATTCCTGAATCAATGGATTGACGATTGCCGTTCTCATCGATGTATTGAAATAATTCTTTACCGGGTATATCACGACAGTTCTGAACAATCTTCGCCAATTTGTAGCTTTTTAGTGATACCGTATGCTCAACGCCTTTCTTCCCACGAAAACAAAATTTCAATTGGCTTCCCTTTATTTCGGCATGCTTATCTTTTAATGTGGTCAAGCCAAATGAACCGTAAAGTTTCTCATAAAATTCACTTCCGATTCTGATCCCGGTTTTTTCCATTAAGCTTACTACAGCAGCAAGCACTTTATTTTTTGGCAATCCCGGTAACGCAAGATCGGCTTCAAGTTTTTTACGAATAGCTGGTAACAGTTTTCCTAATTCAGGCAAGCGATAAAACTTTGTTTTATTCCGCAATTCATTCCACAGCGGATGATATCGGTATTGTTTGCGATTACGTACATCAAATCCTGTCGCTTGCAAATGACCTTCAGCAATCTGGCATATCCAAACATTTTGCCATGCGGGTGGCAACACCAATGAGCGGATGCGTTGTAATGTTGATTTATCTTTTACTGTTTTGTTGCGAAATACGTATTTGAATCCTTTGCCGGTTTTTACTCTTCCGATCCCTTCATCTTTGCAGCTTACATAAACAAGTTGTACTGCTTTAGCAGTAGCAACAGGATCCTGTGCCAGTTTCTTTAATGTGCTTTTTCTAAGTGCAGGAATTGTTTCGGGCATTGAAGATGAATTTATTAAAGAATGTTGCAAACAATTTTGCACAAACTATACCAAACAGGAGACTATGAATAATTATGAAGCCGGGTGTATGGCCACTATTGAACTTTAGTTGCCTTCGAATCTTCCGGTGGAAAATTCGCACTCTTGTACTGCAACAATCTATTCACCAATTTTCACGCAAGGACGCAAAGAGAAAAACAAAAGACGCAATGTATTGCGCCTTAACTATCCTTTGCGTCCTTGCGGTGAAAGTTTATTTTTCTTTAGAAGACAACCACAGCGGGCACAAAATCTGTCACCTCCTTGCCCGCCGTGATCTCAAATAAGTTTATAATTATGAGAAAAAATATCAACACTTATTCACACATCAACATTGAATATAACCTAATAGCCAAAAAACGATTAAAAACACAACAATACCTCCAAGACAACCACCTCCCCATTTCCACCCGGCATAACCGGCAATAATAGATCTCCAGAAATTGTTCATAGTTGATTTTTCATTCTCTATAGAAAAACTGTGCCAATATCAAATCTTCAACAAATACGTTGATAACATACTTACTCCATAAAAAACAGCTGCGAAAAAAATTACAATAGAAAACCCGGCTTCCACGGCAATCAATGCTGCCAGTGCAGCGCTGATCACCGACACACAGCTATTGATTCCCCAGGCCCACGGAATATTTCTTTCCCCAGTGCTTGCCAATGCCCGCAGGCCAAGCGGAAATGGCATTCCCATAAGGATCGCCGGAAAAGCGACAAGTGGTAATGAAATAAACAGTTTAAGAAAGTCAGGATAACCCGTAACCAGGCTGAGCAGTGGTGAAAGAAAAAATGTATAGAGCAACAGGATCAAAAAAATCAGCAGCAGTATTTTTCTCATTACTATACGGGTAGGCAATAGCCGTGATGAATAATAGCTGCCGGCACCGGATGATAACAGCATAGAACAAATTACAAAAGCAGCGGCATAAACAGGGTTGCCAAAAAATAAAATGAATTTCTGAATCAAAACAATTTCCAGAAGCATATATCCTGCTCCAAGACCGCTGAAGTAAAGAACTGTCCAGCCTTTGTTACTTCCACGCCGCCCCTGTTTCAAGAGTGGTAACAGGATAAGGAAAACAGCCAGCAACGAAATCATTAAAAAATTTACAACTGCTATCAGCCAGCCAAGCTCAATGAATGAGACCGTTTGAGAACCAAAAATGACGGCAAGCTGCGACAAGCTTTTCCATCTTAGAAACTGGGAGAAATAAGGTTTATTATCAGTAGCAGGCCGGATATGAAAACCATATTCGTTGTATAACTTTTCCTTGTTACCGGATAACAATTCATCAGCATAAACAAAAAATGAAGAATCACTCATTTCGTTATAGACGGTACGTTCTTCAGTTCTTAAACCCGGAAGCCATAAAGGATCAAAAAAATAATCGTTGCAAAATTTCCGAATCACTAATGTATCTGATCCCGAGAAAGCTGTTTTTTTTAAAATAAAGGTTATGGTACCCCAGCTACGTACAGCAGCGAGATGCAAGTGATGATCAGTGATACCGGCATTGCGTAATGTTTCAGCTAATGAAGAAGTAATTTTTAGTGAATACCGGAAAGGATAATCCATCCATACAGTAATACTCATCACTCCATCTTCTTCGAGCAAATCCCACATTTTTAAGAATGCTTCTTTCGTAAGCGTGTATTCTTCCCGCATGGCATATAATCCGGTGCCTCCTCCAAATGCACCAACAACAGGAAGCTGAATAAGATCGTATTTATTTTTGGCGGCAGATAAAAAACTACGGGGTTCGGTAATATGCGTCTTTACTCCTTTAAAATAAAAGAGTGAATCGTTATCCTCAGCAAGGTCTTTTAATAAAAGGTGATGAACTCCACGATGCGGCTCCACGGCATCGATCCGCAAAGCGCCATGACTAAGTGCATGTGATACATGCAAACCTGAACCTGCATTCAGAACAAGGACCTTATTTCTTTTTTTTAAAAGATAAGGAACTGCCATGGTTGTATAATCCAGCAGGTGAAAACTATCTTTTACATTCCATGAGTCAACAGGACCAAACCAATCTCCATTGTTGAATATGGCCTTCTTAACGGGGACCTCATTGTTAAAAGCAAGACTCAAACCGGGTGCATATCGCAATGCATCGGCCGATACAACCTGTACCAATCCGTAAGGCCCGGGTTTTTGAATGCTAATGCGTGATGACGGTAAATTCATCGTACGACTCAGGCTCTTATATTCCGATAACTTAACGGTAGCCGGTTCTATTATCCTGTAAAAAATAAACGCTGTTACTATTAATGCAGGCACAATTACATACCATTGTTTTCTCCACCAGAACAATATTAACCCGGCGATCATAGCTATCAAAGACATGATGTTGGGAAGCGTGACAGGTAAAAAATACCATGCAAGCAAAGCAGCCAGTACCGCGCCGATACCTGAACCAACAAGATTTGAAAAATAATAACTCCCGATCTCCTGAACATATTTTATGAATACAATTCCCAGGGCAAGTGCACCGAGCATAAAAGGAATAAAGTAAAATAAAGAAGAGATCAAAAGTTTGAACCACTGCGTGCGATCAGCAAACAATAAATAGGAATCGAAACGGGCAAAGCTGCTGCGGCCAAACTCAACAGCGGCGGCCATCATAAAACTACAAAGCATCATTAGCAACGGCAGCAGGGTATTGCTGTGCTTCAGCAACCAGTTGCGCTTTAATGAAAGCAAGGTGCCGGCGGCACCAAAGCCAAGTAGCGCTATTGAAATTACCATGTTAGCATAATGATACCATTGCACATAAGAAAGCAATTGAATGATGGCAAGCTGGTAAGCGATCAATGCAATAGAAAGAAGGGCCGTAGCAACCATCAGGCGAAAACGGTAACTTGATGCCCCGTTTTTCATTGACTTCTTTTAAATGGAACAAAACGTACCGGCATCATACTGGTGGTTCGATATTTATTACCTGTTTTTTCTATCAGCATTAGTTGTTGTGTCATATAAGGAGACCCGACAGGAATAATCATTCGGCCTCCGTCCTTCAACTGTTCCTTTAACGGCGTAGGAATGTATTCTGCAGCTGCGGTTACTACAATGGCATCAAAAGGCGCATGCTCTTTCCAGCCGTTATAACCATCTGCAATTTTTACTTCAATATTTTTATAACCGAGATCCTTTAAACGGCTGGAAGCTTCCTTGCCAAGCTTATCAATGATCTCCACTGTATATACTTTACGAACTATCTCAGCCAATACGGCTGCCTGGTATCCTGAACCTGTTCCTATTTCAAGCACAGTATAATTTGATTTTGGATTTATAATCTCCGTCATATAGGCAACAATATAAGGCTGCGAAATAGTTTGTCCATAGCCAATCGGAAGAGGGCTATCATTGTAAGAAGAAGACGCCTGGTTTGAAGCGACAAATTTGTGGCGTTGTACTTTGCGCATGGCAGCAAGCGTTGAAGAATCTTTAACGCCCCTTGCCTGGATTTGAGTTTTTACCATTGCTTCACGTTCTTTAGTATAATCCTGCCGAAACAATAGCAATAAAAACAATCCGGACGTGAATATCAGTTTTGCCGTTCTCATGATCATAAATTTTACCTCCGGTTTAAGATACCGGAACAGATTTGTAAAAGAAGAACGGTTTTTTTACTAACCAAAGTTAATCATTCACCACGGGGTAGAAAATTTTGCATGCGCAAGGCTATAAACGAAACGATAAAAACTTCCGGCAACTTTATCTAAAGATATAAGTTAAGGCGCTCCGGGATCAGCAGGCAAGAAATTTTCGAAGGGGTCCCTGTTACTTTGTACTTTTAAAAAATGCAATCCAACTCCTTCCTGTTATATGGCGCCAACGGTTACACCGGAGAATTAATTGCACGGTATGCCCACCATTATAATTTGCAACCTATTCTTGCAGGTCGTCGAAAAGAAGTAATAGAACCGCTTGCAAGCAAACTAAATCTTTCTTACACAATATTTGATTTGGATGATGAATCTGCTTTGCGATCTGCATTAAAAAAAGTGAAAGCAGTGATACATGCCGCAGGTCCTTTTAATTATACTGCAAAGCAAATGGTAGAAGCTTGTTTGCAAACAGGAACACATTATATAGATATCAATGGAGACATCGCAGTATTTGAAATGATAAAGCGCTATGATGATGCTGCGAAGAAAGCCGGCATCATGTTATTGCCAGGTGCAGGGTTTGATGTAGTGCCTACTGATTGCGTAGCGCTGCAATTAAAAAAATTATTGCCGGATGCTATTGGCTTGCAATTGGCGTTTGCAACAATTGGCGGCGCGATATCTCATGGTACTGCTACGACCATGGCTGCTCGATTGGGTGAAAAAGGCGCTGTAAGAAAAGATGGAAAAATTATCCGCAGGCCGCTCGGAGAAAAAGGAATGTGGATCGACTTCGGTCCAAAAAAATTATTTGTGATGAGTATTCCATGGGGTGATATTTCTACCGCTTATTTTACTACCGGCATTCCGGATATTGAAACCTATACCGGTATTTCCAAAAAAATATATAGCGTATTAAAGCTACAGCCTTTGTTTAACTGGTTACTCAGGACAAATTTTATCCGCAGGTACATTAAAAATAAAATTAACAGCAGACCAGCCGGCCCGAATGATCAACAAAGGAATAATGCTAGTAGCTTAATATGGGGACAGGTAAGGAATGCTGAAGGAAAAACAGCTACTGTGCGGCTAAGCGGCCCTGAAGGATATACATTAACTACACACAGCGCATTGATCATTGTAAAAAAAATATTACAGGCAGAATTCACGCCCGGTTATCAAACACCTGCCAGTGCTTACAGTGAAAAACTCGTAATGGAAATACCGGGATTGCAAAAAAATGTTGTCGGATAAAATTCTTAAAAGATATCTGCAGAAACTTCACATCCCGGACGTGGGAATCTCCTTCAATGGACTTTTGGTATTACATCTTTGAGGCGTGAGACTTTTAAAAATTGGGCGAGATATTAAAGAAGTAGGAGTCAAAATCAAAAGTTAAAAGTTTAATGTGATAACACAATTTTTAGTTCTTAATTTCTAATTCTTAATTCATTCAGGTTCATACGCTAAATGTTGTTAACACCGTACGGGCATTGTATTTGTCCTACGCATAGTAACAAAAGCTTACAACTATGCGGAAAGTGATTTTACAATTAGTAAAAGCCACCTTTCCAATCGCAACAGGATTTTCCACCCTTATAAGTTCTGCTTACAGTCAGCAACATATTATCGATAAAAAAGATGATACGCATCCTGAGATATCGGCTCAACAATCTGTAC
>Ga0075418_10002853_pt1 | contig 19770 bp, 16 predicted proteins | sample SoiMetdeltSBSDD2_FD_81776 | JGI IMG/M metagenome (GOLD analysis project Ga0075418, IMG submission 81776) | Bulk soil microbial communities from a Populus tree surrounding site in Tennessee, USA - Soil MetaG P. deltoides SBSDD2 | ecosystem: Environmental > Terrestrial > Soil > Tree plantation...
AGCGTGAAACCGTACCAGCCGGATGGAATCTGGGAAGCGGTCGCCATGGAAGGGAGTAACACACGTTTCTACAAGCGTGATACTGGCGACAAGCTCTATCGTCGCAGCCTATACACTTTCTGGAAACGCAGCGCGCCGCCGGCATCGATGGATATTTTCAACGCTCCCACGCGTGAGAGTTGCACCGTGCGTCGTGAACGGACCGATACGCCCTTGCAGGCTCTGGTGACGATGAATGATCCCCAGTTTGTCGAAGCGGCCCGTCATCTTGCCCAACGAGCTTTTGAGGAAGGGCGCGGCCACATCGACCGAGAGCTCGACTACATGGCTTTACGATTGTTGTCGCGAACCTTCCAACCGGCTGAGCGCGCGATTGTGATGCGGGCTTACCAGGACTACCTGGATTACTATGCGGCCCATCCCGAGGATGCCACGAAGTTGTTGTCGGTTGGAGAATCAAAGCCTGAGGAGGGTTTGGCGACAGTTGATTCAGCGGCGTTGACGATGGTGGCCAACCAGATCATGAATCTGGATGAAGTACTGAATAAGTGAACACCGCTGCAACGGAGAACAGTATGCATCCTTTTGATGAAGCGATCGTAACGGAAACCCGGCGGCAGTTCTTTGGAAACGCGGCGCGGGGACTTGGCATAGCGGCACTGGCGAGCTTGCTCGAGAAGGGGCAACTCCTGGGAGATGTCCTGAAGGCGCCTTCGGGCAACTCTCTTCCCGGGTTGCCGCACTTTGCTCCGAAGGCGAAAAGGGCTATCTATCTGCACATGGTGGGTGCACCGCCCCAAATGGACTTGTTCGACTACAAGCCGGGTTTGAAGGACTGGTTCGATAAAGATCTTCCAGATTCTGTACGTCGTGGCCAGCGGCTTACGACCATGACCTCCGGCCAGACGCGCTTTCCCATTGCGCCATCCGTGTTCAAGTTTCAACAACACGGCCAAAGCGGAGCTTGGATTTCAGAGTTGCTCCCTCACACCGCGAAAATGGTGGACGATCTTGCGATCATCCGTTCCGTTCACACGGAAGCCATCAACCACGAGCCTGCCATCACCTTCATACAGACAGGCAACATGATTGCCGGCAAACCCTGTATGGGTGCTTGGATCGCCTACGGACTTGGTAGCTTGAATCAGGACTTGCCGACGTTCGTGGTTCTCAATGCCAGCCATTCGCATCCCAAAGCCAACGTGCAGGCCATCTCCGCACGCTTGTGGAGTGCTGGGTTCCTATCGGCGCAATACGCAGGCGTGGCGTTGCGCTCGGGCGGGGATCCGGTTCTCTACATCAACAACCCTGATGGAGTGCCACCTCAAATGCGACGGCGCATGCTGGACGCGTTGGGTGAGTTGAATCGAATTGAACATGAAAAGGTTCGTGACCCTGAGACGCTAGTCCGAATCGCCCAGTTTGAAATGGCGTTTCGGATGCAGTCATCAGTTCCTGAACTCACGGACTTATCCAAGGAACCTGAGAGTACCTACAAGCTCTACGGAGAGGATGCCCGTAAAGGAGGCACGTTCGCGCATAGCTGTCTAATGGCACGGAGGCTGGTGGAGCGCGATGTGCGTTTTGTGCAGATTTATCACCGAGGCTGGGACGTTCACGGCAACCTGCCCGAGGTTCTCCCCAGCCAATGCAAGGATGTTGATCAGGCTTGCTGGGCGCTGGTGCAGGATCTCAAGTCACGAGGACTGCTGGACAGTACCTTAGTCATTTGGGGCGGGGAATTCGGTCGGACAGTTTATTCTCAAGGGAAGCTCACGCCGACCGACCACGGCCGCGATCATCATCCCCGTTGTTTCAGTCTATGGATGGCAGGTGGTGGTGTCAAAGGTGGAACCGTAGTGGGTGAGACTGATGACTTTTCCTATAACATCGTCCGTGATCCGGTTCACGTGCGCGATTTTCAAGCGACCATTCTGAGTTTGTTTGGGATCAATCACGAGAAGTTCACTTACAAATATCAGGGTTTGGACCAACGCCTGACTGGAGTTGAGCCAGCTAGTCCAGTCAAGGCGGTTGTGACTTAGTGGTTCACTTCCTGGTTTCGGTTCGGGAATCTATTCTCTCGCATCAATTTTTCGCACCGCAATCTTTCTCAAGCCTGCGCGAGTGCGCCATGACGCCAGCCCAAACGGGCGCGAGAGTTCCACTTCGGGCCGGATGCTGATCTTGCGGCCAGCCAGTTCCTGATCGATGATCTTGGCGCCATCGATCCAAGCTTCAATTTTCTGCTGAGTAACTTTAAGCGCGACTACGTACCACTTGTTTAGCTCGAAGTTCATCAGTCGGGAGGTTTCGTTTTCGGAAGCGTCCAACCCGTCTATGCTCGAGAGGCCCACGACTGTTCCACCCCATCCACCCAGAATGAGTGAGCAATACGAAGCGTTGACGGGAAACGTTAGCCCGCAGAAGAAATCGCCGCCCTCCTCGCGCCTGGCTTCGAGCCTCACTTCGTAGTCAACACGAGGCATTGGCCCCTTCCAGGTGATACCCGTCAAGTCACTGCCGAAGCCCAGCTCAATCCTGCCTGCTTCGATTTCGACCCGGCCTTCTCCTCCAAAATTGGTCGGCGTCCATTCTCCCAGCGTCTTGCCATTGAACAACTCTAACCATGCTCCATCGTCTGCTGCAGTCACGGGCGTAAGAGCGAAGGCCAGCAGGACCACCCAGAAGCAACTTAACGCGAACTGAATAGACTGGCAGCGTTGAGAAAAGCACATGCTTAGGATCCGACTTCGTGACTAAATGATTTTGAAATAGTGGCTTGGCGATCTTTTACAAGTTGGCTGGGGGACGGCTCCATCAACTTCAAAATAATTCTTGGTAGATGAAATTTCCTCTTGACGTTTTCGAGCGGCCTGCGTAGGATTCGATTTCTTGAAATTGAAATTCATTTTCAAGATAGCCATTCGAGCGCTCTCTCCTGTGGGCGTCGCGAACTGGGACCCATCGAGTTGCGAGGAGAGCCTCTATCCAGTGAGCAAGAAATGCTGCAAGAGCTACAAGGAAGGCAAAGCATGCAAGAAGTGTCCGCGCTTTCACGATTGGAACTATTTGATGAGTTGGAAGCCAATACAACCCCAAGACGGCAGACGGAGTGGTGAATGGCTACAGGGCTCCACCCCTTCGTGCGAGACGCGGTTGCGCAAACCATGCCGCTTGAGACAGGAGATTCTGCCGATCCTCGAAGCTGTCTGATGGTGGAACCCTTCGAATGAAAAGGGCCTCGGGCGCTGACACACCCAAGGCCCGTGCAGTCACTAACCCGGTCAGTTAGGTCAACGTCGCGAGCAGTGCGCAGTGGCATCCTAGCATGCTTTGCGACGTCGTTCACTCGCTGAGTACAAACGATCGCTGGCTATTAGGAGGCCACAATGTTTTCCGTCCGCGCACCACATCCGCGCCTCTGGTTGTTCTGCAGTGTCTGGATCGTAGGAGCCTTGCTCTGCCGGGTCTCGGCTCAAACACCACAGGTCACCTTCCAAGGAAAAGTGCTGGACCCTACCCTAGCCCCGATTGCGGGAGCACGAATCACGGCCTCGCTCGAAAGCCGCTCTCCCGTTTCTTCCGCAGTGTCTGACCGCAACGGAGAGTTTTCCCTTTTGCTCGCACCTGGCCGCTATACGCTCAAAGTCGTCGCGGAAGGATTTGTCGAGCAGTCAAGGTTGATGAGTCTCGGAACAACTACACCCGCAGCTCAAGAGATTGTGCTGGAGATTACTCCTCATATCGACACGGTCACGGTGAGCGACTCCGGTTACCAGTTGGCAGCTACCAGCAGCGGTACCAAGACCTTGACTCCGATGCGCGATATTCCGCAATCGGTCACGGTGGTAACGCAAGAACTGATCAGGGATCAGATGATGATGAGCATCGGCGATGTTGTGCGCTATGTGCCCGGCATCACGGCTCATCAGGGCGAGAATAATCGCGATCAGGTCATCATCCGGGGCAACAGTTCGTCTGCAGACTTCTTTGTCAATGGAGTGCGTGACGACGTTCAATACTATCGCGATCTCTATAATCTGGAGCGGGTCGAAGCCCTGAAAGGCCCCAACGCCATGATCTTCGGACGCGGCGGTATGGGAGGGGTGATCAACCGGGTAACCAAGGAAGCTGGATTTACGCCGTTGCGCGAAGTATCCCTCATGGGAGGCTCTTTTGGCAGCAGGCGGTTTGCCACGGACTTCAACCAACCGTTCAACGAAAAGGCAGCCTTTCGCTTCAATGGAGTGTATGAGAACTCTGACAGCTTCCGCGACTATGTTGGATTAGAGCGTTATGGTCTCAATCCAACCTTCACGATCGCGCCGAGCCAGGAAACCAAGGTTACGCTTGGTTATGAATACGTCAATGACCGGCGCGTTGCCGATCGCGGCATTCCATCGTTTCTCGGAAGGCCAGCGGATACCGACATTTCCACCTTTTTCGGGAATCCAGACGACAGTCACGTGCGGGCCCATGTAAATCTCGGGTCCGCAAACATCTCCCACCAGAAGGGAGCCCTGAACATTCGCAATCGCACGATGTTTGGTGACTACGATCGCTTCTACCAAAACTACGTTCCTGGGGCAGTGACGTCAGACAAGAGCCAGGTTGCTCTTTCCGCCTACAACAATGCCACTCAACGCCAGAATCTGTTCAACCAGACAGACCTGACTTATCTCGCGACAACTGGAAAAATACGGCACACGCTGCTGACGGGTGTCGAAGTTGGCCGCCAGCTCACCGACAACTTTCGTAATACCGGCTTTTTCAACAACAACGCCTTGGCCATTTTGGCGCCCTATGCCAACCCAACCATCAGCACTCCTGTCACATACCGTCAAAGTGCGACTGATGCAGACAATCACCTCAGGACCAATCTGGCTGCGACCTACATTCAGGATCAGATCGAACTTTCTCGATATGTTCACGTAACGGCGGGTCTTCGATTCGACTATTTTGACCTCGAGTACCACAACAATCGGAACAATGACACCTTGCGCCGGATTGATCATTTGGTCTCTCCGCGCGCAGGGATTGTGTTCAAACCGATTACCCCACTCTCGGTCTATGGCAGTTACAGCGTGTCGTACTTACCAAGCTCCGGAGATCAATTTTCCTCGCTGACGACCATTACGCAGCAGGTCAAGCCAGAAAAATTCAGCAACTACGAGTTTGGAGCCAAGTGGGATATTGATCGGTACTTGTCGTTGACCACGGCAGTCTTTCGACTGGACCGCACCAACACGAGAGCGACCGACCCTAACGATCCGACGAGGATCATCCAAACCGGCAGCCAACGGACAAACGGGTTCGAACTGGGCGCCAATGGAAGCATTACACGGTCATGGAGAATCGCCGGAGGGTACGCCTACCAGGACGCTTTCATCACAAGCGCCACGACGGCCGCCCGTCAAGGTGCTCAGGTTGGACAAGTGCCGCATCACACTCTTTCGCTGTGGAACAACTATCAGGTTTTTAGAAAGCTGGGGCTGGGCCTGGGCATCCTTAATCGCTCTGACATGTGGGCCGCCATCGACAATACGGTCAGCTTGCCAGGCTACACGCGCGCCGACGGAGCAGTGTTCTACTTTATCAGCGAAAAGGTACGGCTTCAGGCGAACGTGGAGAACCTGTTCAATAAGACTTACTACATCAATGCCGACGGTAACAACAACATCACGCCCGGCTTCTCACGAGCCATCCGTGTTGGATTGACGGCGAGATTCTGATGGCGTTGAGTCCTGCGATTTGCTTCTGTACTCAATTCTTCTCCGATGTGCTGAGGACTAGTTTGTGACAAAGGTTCTACAAGCCTCGCGCAAGTATGCTTTCCAAATCCAACTGCCATGACGCTTCGCAAGATCCTGTTTTGGTTCCATCTCTCGACGGGCGTGGTTGCAGGCATTGTGGTGCTGATCATGTCAGTAACCGGCGTCCTGCTCATGTACGAAAAGCAGATGACGGCGTGGGCGGATCGTGGCTATCGTGTCGCGCCACCTTCTTCAGGGGCAAGGCGCTTGCCTGTGGAAGTGCTGATCGAGAAGGTTCGCGGGGAACGATCTGCGCTTCCTTTAACATTCACGTTGCGCTCCGACCCGGCCGCGCCGGCCGCGCTCGGCTTCGGACGAGAGAGTATCGTTTACATCGATCCGTACACAGCGGGCATATTGGGAGAAGGAACTAAAGGAATCCGAACCTTCTTTCGCGTGGTGACAGATTGGCATCGTTGGCTTGGCGCACAGGGTGAAAACCGCAGCATGGCGCGTGCCTTTACGGGCGCCTGCAACCTCGGCTTTCTTTTTCTGGTCGACAGTGGGTTTTACATCTGGTGGCCGAAACAGTGGACTTGGCCCCAGCTCAGGAATGTGACCTGGTTCCGGCGTGGGTTACCCGGCAAGGCGCGTGATTTCAACTGGCACAACGTCATTGGGTTTTGGTCGGTCATCCCCCTCTTCATCGTCGTGCTCTCGGCGACGGTGATCTCATATCCTTGGGCAAGCAATCTGGTCTACCGTCTGGTCGGAGAAGAGCCTCCAGCGCAAGGGAGCCAGGCTCCTGGTGGGGGTGGTCCGCAGGGCGTACAGAGGCAACGCCCCGAAGAGAACCAGTCGCACAGGTCCGAGGGTATAACCCGCGGCGAGTCCAGGCCTCACCCTGAAACTGCCGCCGGATCGGGCGGTTTGCAGTCTTCGTCACCGGCGGACCTGCACCTGGAAGGCTTGGACGCGCTCTGGACCCGTGCCGAACAACAGCTCAGCGGTTGGCAAAGCATCAGCTTGCGGCTGCCTTCCTCAGGAAATCCACCGTTGGCCTTCATGATCGACCAAGGTAATGGCGGTCAGCCTCAAAAGCGGGCCCAGCTCACATTGAACCGAAAAACTGGCGAGGTCGTCCGCTGGGAGCCGTTTTCCAGTATGACTCTGGGCCGCAGACTTCGGATGGTATTGCGGTTTGCTCATACAGGGGAGGTGGTAGGTATCATTGGCCAGACGGTTGCCGGACTTGTGTCAGCAGGTGCGTCCGTGCTGGTGTACACCGGTCTTGCACTCTCATGGCGCCGCTTCCGTGTATGGCAGGTCCGCAGGCGCTCGCCGGAATTGATCGGGGCAACAATAAAGGGCGAGTCGCCAGACCAAGGGTTGGGCACACTCTCGCCCCAATACCAAGAGGGGCCGCAAGGATTTGAGGCGTCTTCAAGACCTGTGCCGGAATCAATGGAATCCTTCTGAAGGCTAGTATTTCTCCCTTGCCGTAATTGCATCCTCGTAGCACACTCTCCTCTGATTTCAGGCCCCATGAATGGTTCGCGGTTTACCCCAATGCACGCAGATGCGTTCGGTGTTGGCGATGATTCTGGCTTCCGGCTGCGGCCTTGAACCCATTGAAGACAGCATGGCTCTGAACGCGACAATCCACAACCTGACGATTGAGCTGGCTGACATCGACCGTGGAGTGTACGAGTCGCTTGACTTGCGGATAGCCCGCCAGCCCTCCGAAACGCCCGAATTCATGTTGACCCGGATACTGGCCTACTGCCTCGAGTACGGTGAAGGGATCTGTTTCACAGAAGGAGTCGCTGCCGGAGATGAACCCGCGGTTTGTGTGCGCGACTTGACCGGACGTCTCACGGCTTGGATTGAGGTCGGCATGCCGGATGCGGAAAGACTGCATCGGGGCAGCAAACTCGCGGGTCGAGCGGCGGTCTATACTCATAGGGATGCTGGACAGCTTTTAAGACAGTTTGCTGGTAAGAAGATCCACCGATCGGCTGAGATCCCGATTCATGCTTTCGACCCACAGTTTATTGACGAAGTCGCGGGGCTCATTGAAAGGCGCACGGAACTGGCTCTTTCAGTGACTGAACGTACGCTGTACCTTCAGGTTGGTGCGCGCACGCTGTCGAGCGCTGTGGTCGAGCACCGTATAAAGTAATGACGTTTGCCAGGCCATTGTAGGCATTTGTCATTCTGGCCAAGCGAAGTGCGAGCTGGAATTGAGCCAGCCAGGAAAACCTAGACCTTGGATTCCCGCCTGGCTTACTATCCGCCAGGGTGGCGGTCTTTCGCGGGAATGACTGATTTTCCTGGACAGTGGGGCACCCCTGTTCATTTCAATTTACTTGGATTGGATAAGGACGATGAGAAGAACCCTTTGCCTGCTATTGCTCGTATGCGCCGGATCTGTTTGCCACGCTGCCAACAACTCATCGACGATGCTGCCGCGGAGCAGCCCCGAGAAGCAGGGAATTGCGTCGTCCGCAATTCTCGAGTTCGTCGAAGCTGCCGATCAAAAGATCGACACCATGAACAGCTTCATGCTCGTTCGTCAAGGTCACGTCGTGGCCGAGGGCTGGTGGTTCCCTTACGACGCAAAGAGCAACCACATGTTGTTTTCTCTGAGCAAAAGCTTTACGTCCACTGCAGTCGGATTGGTGATCGCAGACGGGAAACTTGCTCTCGACGATGAAGTCCTGAAATTCTTTCCTGAAGATACTCCCGCTGAACCTAGTGCAAATCTAAAGGCAATGCGGGTTCGCGACTTGTTGTGCATGTCGGCTGGGCATCAAGCAGAGGTCTCTTTGTCCGATAGCAAGGAGACGTGGACCAAGGCCTTTCTCAACCATCCTGTTCCGCACAAACCGGGCACTCATTTCCTCTATAACACTCCTGCGACCTATATGCTGTCGGCCATTGTGCAGAATGTAACCGGGATGACGGTGCTCGACTATCTGCGCCCCAGATTGTTCGAGCCCTTGGGAATTGAAAACCCGCAATGGGACACCAGCCCGCAAGGCATTTCACTGGGAGGATATGGATTGAGTGTGCGCACCGAAGACATTGCCCGCTTTGGGCAGCTTTATCTTCAAAAAGGTGTCTGGATGGGCAAGCGTTTGATACCTTCCGCTTGGATTGAAACGGCTACCAGACGACAGACGTCGAGTGGTAGCAATCCAAAAAGTGATTGGGAGCAGGGGTACGGTTATCAGTTCTGGCGCTGCCGGCACGGCTTGTATCGAGGCGACGGCGCTTTCGGTCAGTTTTGCATTGTGATGCCGGAACAGGACGCCGTGGTCGCAATCACGAGCGGAGGCCGAGACATGCAGGCGGTGATGAATTTGGTGTGGGAAAAGCTGCTGCCTGCGTTGAAAGCAGCGCCGTTGCCGGCCGATGCCTTGGGCGCGGAAAAACTCAACAAGAGGCTTGCAAGCCTCGCAGTGCGCCCAGTTACGGGACAGCCTACTTCGCCTCGCGCAGCCGCGATCTCTGGGAAACGTTACGCCTTTGCGAGTAACTACCGCCAGATTGAGGCTTTGGCACTTGAGTCTGGAAAGAATGGGGCGACAGTCGTGGTTTGGACCCCGCGCGGAGAAAGTCGGATCGTGTGCGAGCCGGGCGCATGGAAAAGAGGGCGTGCAGCGTTTGTTAACGGCGTAGGCGGACGAATGGTTGCGTCATCCGAGCAGCCAATGGCTGCCAGTGGCGCTTGGACAGGGGACGATACATTCACTTTGAAACTGTGTCTCTACGAAACACCCTTCTACAGCACTATGATCTTCCATTTCAATGGTGACCAACTTCTTTTAGATTCTGAACACAACGTCTCGTTTGGTTCGACGACGACCGTCCCGCAACTGGTCGGCAAAGCGACCAAGTGACGTCAGCTTCAACCCTGCTTGATTTTCAAGATCATCTCCACTTCAACTGAGGATCCTAGGGGCAACTGGGCCAGCCCGAGGGCCGTGCGGGCGTGACGGCCGGCCTCTCCAAAGACATCCCTCACCAGTTGGGAAGCACCATTGATGACCAGGTGCTCATCGGTGAAGTCTGCATCTGCATTCACATAGCCAGTGATTCGCAAGACGCGCTCGACCCGTTCCAGGGATCCAAGGCGTTTGCGTACAGCCCGCAGTACGTTGGCTGCGCACAGCGCCGCAGCTTGAGTGGCTGCTTCGAGGCTGACCTGAGAGGAAACCTTGCCTTTGCTGACCAGTTGGTCGCCGTCGAAGGCGACCTGTCCAGACGCATACAGGGTTTGGCCTTCGATCACAAGCGAGTCGACGAGCTTGCCTTCAGGCGTCGTCTTTTCCAGCGGGAATCCGAGATCCTTTAGAATTTCATCGGGCGTCTTCATATTTGGGTTCCTCAGTAGGGTGGTTGTCTGTGCGAAGTGCAAGAGTCGTTGTGGAATGCGTGTCCAATCGCTGATGACATTTCTCGTGCAATCGATGGCCGAGGTATTCCAGGAAGGCCTCATCGATCTTGAATGGTTGACGGCAAGTCAGGTGATCGTTGGATAGACTTTCCGGATGGCAGCTACGATGTCATCGGTATCCTGCCTTGTGAACTTCGGGTGAAGCGAAACCCCAGCAAAACGGGCCAGGATATCGATCGTGCGCGGGCAACAGGGAGCCCCGTACTGAATGGATTTCCCTCGCTGTGTATTGAAGGATGGCCAAGCCGGATGGACCGTGGTTTTTTTCTCGATGTGGGGCAAAACGGGCAGAATCACCGAGCCGGCGGGGTGGTAAGCGGGTACATTCTCTTCCGTCATGCGGGCCATGTACCGCTCGCAGTGATCCTTCGTGCTGAAACCCACGAATACAGCACTGCCTAGCTCGCCATCGGGGTCAGGCAAGCGCCGAAGACGGACGCCGGGCAGATCACGGATTCCTTCATAGACACGGCGCGCATTGCTCCGCACCGCCTCTACGATAGTATCGAGCTTGCGGGCCTGAGCCAACAGGACCCCGCCACTGAACTCGTTCAGGCGGTATTGGGGTGAGATGAACCAGTCCAGTTTGGACTGGCCGAGCACTTTCGCATGGCCGGGCCGCAGCGCCCCCAGGTCATGGAAGCGAGCGGCGCGTTCGAAGAGGATGGAGTCGTTGGTGACCACAGCACCACCCTCTCCAGCCGTGATGGTTTTGTTTAGCTGGAGGCTATAGATTCCGATGTGTCCGATTGATCCCAATGGGCGGCCTTTGTAGCTGGCTCCGACGCTCTGTGCGCAGTCCTCCACGACCTTCAGCTGATGCTTGCTTGCGATACCCATAATGCGGTCCATATCACAGGGGTTTCCTTGAAGATGAACTGCCATGATCGCTTTGGTCTGCGGCGTGATTTTACCTTCAATATCTGCTGGATCGATGTTGAACGATTCATCAATTTCGGCGAATACCGGCAGCGCTCCGGCGAGCACAATCGAATTGAAGCAGGAGTGCCAAGTCCAGGCTGGAAGAATGATCTCGTCACCGGGACCAATCTGCAACGCCGCTAATGCCGTCTGCAAGGCCGCGGTGCCAGACGTCACCGCAAGAGCGAAGCGGGTTTGCATGCGATTCGCCCATTCTGTTTCGAACGTCGCCACCTTTGTGGGCGGCTGATTGCCCGGACCGTACCAACGGAAAGGCTGCCGGGTGCTGTGAACTTCGGTCAACTGCTCAAGCTCCTTCTCATCATAGAACCGAGTACCCCAGTAGTCGGCTCTGAGCGGCTTTTCGCGAACTGGCCTGCCGCCATCTTCTGCGAGCTTTGAAGCTGGCTGTGCCAGAGTCACGCCACTGGCGGCCACGGAAAGAAACTGTCTTCGATTTAGCATGGAATGTCTCCTCTAAATCCCATCCGAGGCCTGCTTATGGGCTCCAGTCTCCATCTCGTAAATTCTCATCCGCCCCTGGGTGCCTGGAGTGCATCCAGCACAAAACAAAACCGTCGCGAGCTGAGGATGGAATGCTCCTGCGTAGCAGTTGTCGTTCGAATGTCGATTCGCTCGGCACGGGAAGGGAACTTTGAGAGATCCCTCATTGGTGGTGGAGGCTCGCAGCCAAGGTTGTCAGGCAGGCAACTGTGAATTTGAAAAGCGTTCCCGATTCGACTGACACCGATTGCTGATCGAGAAGTCCAGCAATCGGCAGTCGTCCGTTACAGTCTTTCGGCGGAGAGTCCTTTGTCTTTGGGCGTACTCAGGTAACCCGCAATCTTGTCTTTTTGGACATCGTTCACTACAAGTTCGTAGCGCAACTTGGTTCGCCCCACCAGAAACTGCACAGGCTCGTTCACCGTGCGATTCTTCTTTTCAAGCTGATTGTCGTCAACCACAATCCGAACGCCATAGCTTTTCTTTTTGGGGTTGGCATCGAGCAACAGAATTCGCACATCGCCCACCAAAGCCACTTTCTTCTTCTTGTCCAACTCGAATTCGTAGAAATTCCGTTCGCCTTTTAGACGCAGTTGCTGCAGTTCGTCACGATTGCGAGCAATCTGCTGGGTAAGGGTGTCTTTCACATCGACCAGATCGCGGCGAGTGCCTTCCAGTTCTTTGCGCGTGGTTTCCACATCGGTGCGCACGGCAGTGACATCCTTGTTAACAGCACCAAACTTAGTGGTAGCTTCATCCTTCAAGGCTGTCAACTGGTGCGTGTCAGCTTTTTGAGAAATTTGGGCGTTGAGTCGCTCTACAGACTGTTCTTGCTCAGCTTTCAGGCGCTGCGCATAAGATCGAGCGTTGTCGAGCTCTTTCTTGGTGACGCCCAACTTGTCTCCGACCACTTTGACATCGGAGTTCAGCGCAGCCAGGGATTTCTCGTTCTCGCTTGCCCACGAATCCAGCTTTGCCTCTAGCGCAGCAAACTGGGTCTGCTGCGACTGCCTGAGATCCCTCTTCGCCGACTGGAGGTCGTAAAACGTATACCCAAGGATGCCCAGCAGGATCAGAAAGCCAAACAAACCGTAGCGAGGGCTCGTGTTACCCCGGCTGATAACGATTGGACTGCTTGCCGTCGTTTGGTCCAAGGGCTTGCCATCCGTAAAGCTGTTCATAAATGAGACTATCCTTTCGGCTTGATATATATCCTTCCTGGTGAATTCTATCTGTACTTCCGCCCAAACGGTGAAGATTCTTTCTGTCAGCAAGCTAAGTCGCTGAGCGTCCGTTCTAGCGGATTCAGCCATACCCTTCAGATGCCGTCACCCAAATGAGACGTTTGGCATCGAAAAAAGGATGCCGGCAGACTTGCGGCCAGGATATTTGCTCGCAAACCCTAGCTTATGGCTAGCATAGAAGACCTGGGTTGGCGGCGGCAGGGAGCCGGACTCCTGCGTGCCAGTCTCGTTTGAGCTATTTCTGCGCGAGACAAGCCTTCATTCCCAACCAACGGGACAACCGTGTTCGGTTTCTGGCTACCAATTCGTATGTGATGATTTCCAATAACAAAAGAGGTGTGAGCACATAGAGCAGTACCACCAGCAGGTTCCAGGGAACGTAATGAATAAGAAAATAGTTCACCGCGAAGGCACCGCTGTGCACTTTCCCACGCCGCGTGATCACCCGCAGTCTCCGGGCGCAATCGGCGTGGCGGAGGCCGAACTGCTGGATCTCAGGCTCCGGTACTCGCTGGTAAGGCTCAACATAGAAGTGGCGCGGGACATCCATCCGCATCGCAAGGTCTGCAAACCAAGTGCAGATACCACAATCCCCGTCGAACAACATATATGCCCGTTTCCCGAGGTCAATCATCGTCCGTAGCTCCATCCTCACGCCGGGCTAGCGTGCGTGCGTTAAAGCCGCACGAGCCTGCCGCACCTGTTGTGATGCCCTTTCCGGACTGGCTGCTAGAGCGGTAAGGTGGCCCATTTTGCGCCCTGCCTTTGGAGTAAGCTTCCCGTAGAGATGCAGCTTAACATCCGGAAAGGAGCACGCGGCACGCCAGTTGGGTTCTTTGTTTTGCCATAGGCACCCCAGCAGATTTGCCATGGCAGCCGGGCGGAGCATTTCCGTCGAGCCGAGCGGCAAGCCGCAGACCGCCCGCAACTGTTGTTCGAACTGGCTGGTGACACAGGCGTCGAAGGTCAGGTGCCCAGAGTTGTGCGGCCGCGGCGCCAGTTCGTTGATTAGCAGGTCGCCGGTTTGTGTGAGGAAGAACTCGACGCATAGCAGACCAATCACATCCAGTTTTTCGAGGACGGTGCGCGTGATTTCAATCGCTTGACTTGCAACCCGTTCATCAACGCTTGCCGGTGCGACCGACACATCGAGGATGTGATTTCGATGGCTGTTCTCGATCACGCCCCAGTTGGCAAAACTGTCATCCAACCCTCGGGCACCGATAACGGAGACTTCACATTGAAAGTCGACAAAAGCCTCCAGGACCAATTCCTGTTGCGGTACGGAAGCCAAAGCGGACGCCACTTGCTCTGGCGAAGTGAGTTTGATCTGTCCCTTGCCGTCGTAACCGTAGCCTGCGGTCTTGAGTACAGCTGGAAATCCCAACTCGTCGAGGGCAGCCCGCAAATCCCGCGGACTCTCAACTCTTCGAAACGGAGTGACCGGTAGGCCATGAGTTGCGAGGAACGATTTCTCCCGCAATCGGTTCTGCGTGGTGTGCAAAACCATACCGCCCGGTCTCACTGGAGCGAACTCGGCAGCCGTCTGGGCTGTGATGGCAGGAACGTTTTCGAATTCAAAGGTCACGACACTGACACCTTGTGCAAACCTGCGCACGGCATCCAAGTCCTGATATGGAGCGGTGATTTCAACGTCGGCGACCTGGCCGGTGGGAGTGTCGCTTTCGGGAGACAGGGTATGGACGCGATAGCCCATGCGGCGGGCTGCAATGGCGAACATCCGCCCTAGCTGGCCACTACCCAAGACTCCGATCGCCGAACCAGGAAGAATTTGTTGGAATGGTTGGCTCAAGGCAACTGCTCGGTCATCACGCGGTCGGTTTGGCTCTGGCGATACTGCTTCAGTTTCTCGCGCAGCTGCGGACGCGAGTTTGCGAGAATAGCCACTGCGAGAAGGGCGGCATTGATCGCTCCCGCTTTGCCGATCGCGAGCGTACCTACGGGCACTCCCGCAGGCATCTGCACAATCGAGAGGAGAGAGTCCACTCCTTTGAGAACCTGGCTTTCTACCGGGACTCCGAGAACGGGCAGAACGGTCTGGGCTGCGGCCATGCCCGGAAGATGCGCGGCGCCGCCCGCACCGGCAATGATCACTTCCAGTCCCCGGCCTTCAGCTTGGGACGCATACTCAGCCAGCCACAGCGGTGTACGATGAGCGGAGACGATTCGGCATTCGTGCGATACCTTAAGTTGTGTCAGCAGCTCATCCGCGTGACGCAAAGTTTCCCAATCAGATTTGCTGCCCATAATCACGCCGACTAGCGGGCTGGAGTGGCTTTTCATGGCAGCCGTATCTTAATGGTGGCGTTCAGGAGGGTCAAGGTGTATCACCCCGACGTCAACCTGCCACCAGCGCGCTAGGGCTGAGGAAGGCAGCGTCGTCGATCTTCTGGTTAGAAACCGAGCTTACAAAGCCGCCCTGCTTCACGTGCCCTGACTGTCTCTGAGTTCTCAGAGTAAACCACAAAATTGACATCGGAAAACACTCAGAGTTGCGGGCCGTCAAAAGGCTCGCATCTCTGGACGCAAACGAACAATCCCATATTTCCGAACCCATTGTGGTTTATACTCCAGCCGCACGAGTGAGTGTTTACAATCTCGAAAGGACAAGTCCGCTATGAAAAAAACTGCCCTCATTGCTCTGCTCTTCCTTCTACTTCCGGTAGCAAGTTCGTTTGCTGCTGAGGTCATACCGCTTCAACAGCAGGCTGCCGGCGCCTCGCCGCTGATTACGATACCGGTGATGACGAATGCTCCGGGTGCGCTTGGAGGCGTCTTCAAGACCAAGGTAGTGGTTTTCAATCCAACGGTATCCTCGTTTCCTGTCGAGGTGTCGCTATATGGAGGGAATGGCTTCGTCGCCAAAACCACGATCAACCTGTTTGCCGGGCAGGTGCGGAATTATGAGAATTTCTTGGCTGAAGTCTTCGCTTATACAGGCGCTGGGACTGTGAACTTCGACAGTCTCTCCCTGCCAGGTGGAAACGCCAATTTGAAGTTTTTGGTCAGTGCCGAGGTGTATATCGACAGCCCGAACGGACGCTTCAAGACAGTGGTTTCCACCGGCGCGCCACTCGACCCGGTTTCACCAACGGCCAATGCCTACAGCATTGGAATCACCGTTGACGGTGATAATCGAACCAATCTTGGTTGCTTCAATACCTCGTTCAGTACGAACGTGATCAGCGCCGACCTTTATGATTCGGCAAACCGCCTAGTAACGACAATCGCATTGACCGTGGGGGGTGGCAGTTGGACTCAAGTCGGCCTACCCAACTCGGTTTCAGGCGGCTACATCCGCTGGAGACCCGTAAGTGCCGCCTATTGCTATGCCGTCGTCGTCAACAACACGTCGAACGACGGAACCTTTATCCCGGCGGTTAACTATGTGCCCTGACGCGCCTCACCACAGAACAATGACGAATACAAACCGTCTTCGCGTTCAATGCGGTCGCGTCCTTGCGCGCAACCAGGGGCTTCACTATAATGCTTGCTGCGTTTGATGCGTCCTCTCGGATTTACATCGAAGGCCAGCACCTGCCAACCGTCGTTCTTGAACTTCAGCAACACATCGTTGATCTGACATATTCACGGGGATATAATGGGACAGACACTCGCCGAAAAAATCTTCTCCAAGCATTGCGGGAAAACAGTTCATGCCGGTGACTTCATTCTGGCCGACCTTGATCTGGTGATGGCGCATGACACAACTTGTGCGTGGGCGCTGGAGCCGTTCTACCAAATCGCCAAGAAAGTGTTCGATCCCAAGAAGATCTTTATTCCTTTTGACCACGCTTTCCCGAGCCCAAGTGTGGCGATGTCCAAACTCCAATCGGAGATTCGAAAGTTTGCCGAAGAGCAGGGCATTCCCATCAGCTTCGAAGGCGTTTGCCATCAAGTCATGTCGGAGAGGTTGATTAATCCCGGTAACCTCATTCTGGGAGCCGACTCCCACAGCCCCACGGGTGGCGGCGTTGGCGCGCTGACGATTGGAGTGGGTTCTACGGATGCCGCGATTGCCATGGCCACAGGCAAGGCGTGGTTTCGCGTCCCGCAGACGATTCGCATCAACATCACAGGCAGGCTCCCGCGAGGGAGCTATTCCAAAGATGTCGTTCTAACCGTCGCTCGTGAGATGGGGGCTGATGGCGCGAATTATCGAGTGATTGAATACGGTGGCGAAACAGTGGAAGGCTTCAATGTTCCGGCGCGCTTGACCCTCACAAACATGAGCGCCGAGATGGGTGCAAAGGCTGCGATTGTGGCACCCGACGAGCAGACGCGCGCCTACTTGCAGGAGAATGATCGCCTCATTGAATTCGAAGCGCTACGAAGCGACAACGACGCACACTTCGAACGGGTGTTGAGCTTCGATGTTTCAAGCCTGAAACCCATGATCGCCTGCCCGCCCGATATCGACAACGATGTCCCTGTGGAAGATGTCCAAGCGTACAAGGTGGTAGTCGACCAGGTGTTCATCGGTTCCTGCACCAACTGTCGGATCGACGATTTGGAAGTTGTCTACCAAATGTGGAAGGGGCGCCGATTGAAGGAAGGGCTGCGCATTATTGTCACGCCCGCTTCGCGAAAGGTTTATATGCAGGCTTTGCAGCGCGGCTACATTGAGGAGTTCGTGAAGATGGGCGCAGTGGTGTCCAGCCCGGGTTGCGGCCCGTGCCTTGGCCGGGCCGGGGGTGTGCTGTACGACAATGAAGTTTGTGTTTCTACAAGCAATCGTAATTTTGAAGGCCGGATGGGAAGCCCAAAGGCAAGAATCTACTTGGCAAGCCCGGCAACGGCTGCGGCTTCAGCTCTGACTGGGTACATCACGGATCCCAGGGAGTTTGTGAACTGAAGGAACCAGCAACTCTATGAACTGGAAATTTGGCGATAACATCAACACAGACCTCATCACACCTGGGCGTTACAACATCACGACGGATCCGCGGGAACTGGCGAAAGCGTGCTTCATTGAGTTTCGTCCCGAGTTTTCGAAGCAGGTGAAGGCCGGCGATTTCGTGATTGCCGGCGAGAACTTCGGTTGTGGCAGTTCTCGCGAAACGGCGCCTGTATCGTTGAAGTACTCAGACATCCGCGCAGTGATCGCAAAATCGTACGCGCGCATCTTTTTTCGCAATGCCATCAATCTTGGGTTGCTCTGCGTGATTGCTGACACCGACGGAATCGATGAATCCGATGAATTGGAGTTAGAAGTGGCATCACAGACTCTCAGGAACAAGACTAAAGGGCAGGACATCAAGATCCAGATTCCCAGCATGATGCTGAGGCTGTACCAGGAAGGCGGCATCATTCCCTATCTTAAGAAACACGGGTTGTCCGCTTTGGGAGACTTGGAGAAGTTTTAACTTCTATGCGGGGTTTCCCCGGATGCGCAAACCTCAAGTCATCGTTCTAACCATCAGCGATTCGGCATCCCGGGGAGAGCGTACTGACCTCTCGGGGCCGGCAGCTCGTGCGGAACTAGAACGGCTCGGGTGCGAGGTTCTTTCCGTCACTGTCGTTCCCGATGATGTGAACGTGATTCGGGAAAAGCTACTGGAACACTCGGATTCGGCTGCCATCGATCTCATCGTTACAACCGGCGGCACTGGGCTTGCTCCCCGAGATGTCACCCCCGAAGCGACCCAGCAAGTCATTGAAAAATTCATACCCGGCCTGCCCGAACTGATGCGGATGGAAGGGCTGAAATCGAATCCGCGAGCGGCCTTAACCAGGGCCGTTGCTGGCCTTCGCAAGAAAACCATCATCATCAACCTGCCCGGGAGTGTCAGAGGAGTTCAGGAATCGCTTGCGGCAATGGCTCCAATCCTGGGCCACGCGCTGGAAGTCGCCTCCGGGAATACCGTTCGCTGCGGGGGATGAAGTTCTTTCCGTAGGATGAACAACAGCTACTTGCACATCTGCTGTTCCCATCCACTCTTGAACATGTTGAGCTTGGCGTCTGGATTTTCAGGGTGTGCCGCAATGAGCTGCTCATCGATTTCGACGCCCCAGCCCGGGCCGGCTGGAAGTTCGTAAAATCCATCCTTGACGCGCGGAGTACCCGGCGTAAGATCGCACCGCCAGGGAACGTCGTAGTCCTCGAAGGTCTCCAGGATCTGAAAGTTAGGAATGTTGGCACAAAGGTGCATCGCAATGACGGTGCCGAGCGGGCCGCGACAGTTGTGCGGAGCGACGCTCACGTAGTGGGTCTCTCCGATGGCCGCGATCTTCTTTGTCTCCATGAAACCGCCGCTATAAACAATATCCGGCTGAATCACGTGGGCTGCCTTGTGAGCTAGCAAGTCGAGGAAGCCAAACCGGCTGTAGGTGTGTTCGCCAGTCGCGATGCGCAGCGGCGAAGCCGCAACAACTTGGGCCATGGATTGATGGTTATGCGCCGGAATGGGTTCTTCGCACCACCCTGGGCGATACGGCACCATCGCACGGATCGACTCCAAAGCCGTAATCGGACTAAATCTTCCATGAAATTCCAGTAACAGTTCGATATCGTCGCCGACAGCCTTTCGGACGGTTTCAACTACCAGGCACGACTGCTTAAAGTCGTCGCGCGACATCTCGCGTCCACCCGGGCCAAACGGATCGAATTTGAGAGCCCGATAGCCGCGTCCTACCGCTTGCTGGGCACGTTCAGATAACTTTCCCAAGTCTCCGTCATAGGCGTACCACCCATTTGCGTAGGCTTTCAGTTTGCTTCGTACGCGACCCCCAACGAGGTTGTAAACGGGCTGGCCAGTTGCCTTTCCGACAATATCCCATAGTGCCGTTTCGATGCCTGCCATTGCGGCATACATGATGGGCCCGGTGTTGTGTTCAACTTGGTATAGCTGGAACCAGATCG
>Ga0075418_10002856_pt1 | contig 19766 bp, 22 predicted proteins | sample SoiMetdeltSBSDD2_FD_81776 | JGI IMG/M metagenome (GOLD analysis project Ga0075418, IMG submission 81776) | Bulk soil microbial communities from a Populus tree surrounding site in Tennessee, USA - Soil MetaG P. deltoides SBSDD2 | ecosystem: Environmental > Terrestrial > Soil > Tree plantation...
GATCATCGTCACCGGCACCACGTCGGATTCGATGCTGATCTTCGACCCGAAGAAAGAAACGTGGACGGTGTTCCGGCTCCCGTATCCGATGCCGTTTTACACGCGCGGGCTCGACGGCCGCATCGACAATCCGAACGCAGGCTGGAAGGGACGCGGCATCTGGACGAGCTTCAACTCATACCTGCCGAAGTTCAGCGAGACCAAGCTTGGGTATCTGAATCACATTCAGTACCGTCCGAATCCGCTTGCGAACTAGATGCCTCGCGCTGCGCTCACCATCGTCGTCCTCGTTCTGTCGCTGCGGCCCGCCGCAGCCCAGAACGAAGTGCGCTACAGAGTGCGGCTCGCACCCGTGCCGATGGACATCGCCATGCGCAGTTCGGTCGCGGGAAGCGGCTCGGCAACCGCTGTCCTGAAGGGAACGTCGCTGACGATTACCGGCACATTCGAGGGGCTGCGTTCGCCGGCGACAGCCGCGCGTCTGCATCAGGGTCCGACGATGGGACTGCGCGGCATGCCGTTCGCCGATCTCATGGTTTCGAAAGCAACGAACGGAACGATCACCGGCTCGGTGGCGTTGTCGCCGGAACAGGCGCGCGCGCTCGAGCGAGGTCGCGTGTATCTACAGATTTCCAGCGAACGCGCTCCCGTCGGAAATCTCTGGGGCTGGTTCGTCCGCTGATCGGGCCGGCTAAAGCCGGCCCCTACGTACTTACTACGAGGAGGGCCGATGTCCGTCTTCCTGAAACGCTTTCTGATCGTGTCGATCGCCGTCGCGGGGATTGCGGTCATTCGTGTCGCGGGCCAGCAGCAAGGCGCGCCGTTCACGGCGGCGCAGGCCACGGCGGGCAGCGCGGCGTATCAGGCGAACTGCGCGACTTGTCACCAGCCCGATTTGAAGGGCCAGGGAACAGCGCCGGCGCTTACAGGTCCCGAATTCGTCGGCGGCTGGGGCACGCGGACGACGCGCGACCTCCTCACGTTCATCCAGCTGACGATGCCGCCGGCAAGCCCGAGCTCGCTGGGCGCCGAGAACTACGCGAACATCGCGGCGTTCATCCTGCAGCAGAACGGCGCGCGACCGGGAACGCAGACGCTCACGGAAAACGCGCGCGTGCCGATCAACTCGATCGCGACCGGTCAGGCCGCCGCCGGCGCGGCGCAAGGTGGCGGCGGCGGACGGGGCGGCAGCGCAGCGGCGCCCGCGCGCCCGCAGGGGATAACCGTCGCAGGCGAAGTAAAGAACTACATGCCGGTGACCGATGCGATGCTGCGCAATCCGGATCCCGGCGACTGGCTGATGCTCCGGCGCGACTACCGCGCATCCAACTACAGCCCGCTCACGCAGATTACGAGCGGCAACGTCAGGAATCTTCGACTCGTGTGGACGTGGGCGATGAGCGAAGGCGGCACCAGCCAGCCAGCGCCGATCGTCCACAACGGGATCGTCTATCTCAATAACGCGGGGAACACGCTTCAGGCGCTCGACGCGAAGACCGGCGAGCTGATCTGGGAGAACCGCTACGGGACCAAGGCCTCGGCGGCCGCGATGCGCGGTATCTCGATCTACGACGACAAGGTGTTCGTCACGACGGACGAGGCGCACTTGCTCGCCTTCGATGCGCGGAATGGCAAGCAGGTGTGGGAAACGGTGATCGGTAACCGGTCGAAGGGCGAGTTCGGCGCGAGCAGCGGATCGATCGTCGCGAAAGGCAAAGTCATTCAGGGACTCAACTCGTGCGCGACGTATCGCGAAGACGAGAAATGTTTCATCAGCGCGTACGACGCGGCGACCGGCAAGATGGTGTGGAAGTTCAACACGGTCGCGCGATCGAACGAGACCGGTGGCGATTCGTGGGGCCGGCTTCCGGACATGTTCCGCGCGGGAACCGAGTCGTGGATCACCGGCAGCTACGATCCGGATCTGAATCTCACGTATTGGGGCACGGCGCAGGCGAAGCCGTGGATGGCGGTCAGCCGCGGTATGTCGATGGACGACGATGCGCTGTATTCGAGCTCGACGCTCGCGCTGGACGTGGACACCGGGAAGCTGAAGTGGCACTTCCAACATGCGCCCGCCGAAGCGCTCGACCTCGACGTCGTGTTCGAGCGGGTGCTCGTCGACGATCGCAATCAGAAGGTGGTGTTCACCGTCGGCAAGGACGGCGTGCTGTGGAAGCTCGATCGTCAGACGGGCAAGTATCTGGGACACAAAGAGACGCTCTTCCAGAACGTCTGGAGCGCGTGGAACGAGTCGACCGGCCGGCCGCAGTACCGACTGGACATCATGGAGCAGCAGCTTGGCAACTGGATTCAGGGATGCCCGAGCACTGAAGGCGGTCACAACTGGCCAGCCTCCACCTATCACGCGGGAAGCCGGCAATTGATCATCCCGCTCAGTCAGAGCTGCCTCGAGATCAACGGTCAGAAGATCGAACTCAAAGAAGGCGGTGGCAGCGGCAGCGGAGCCGCGCGTCGTTTCTTCGAGATGCCGGGCAGTGACGGGAAGATCGGCAAACTCGCGGCCTTCGATGTCACGACGATGCAGGAGAAGTGGGCGTATACACAGCGGGCGCCGTTCCTCACCTCAGCGGTCTCGACCGCGGGCGGCATCGTGTTTGTCGGCGACGTCGATCGTCACTTCCGCGCGATCGATGTGAAGACCGGGGCCGTGCTGTGGGAGACGCGACTTGGAACGTCCGTGCAAGGGTTTCCTGTGACCTTCAGCGTCGACGGCAAACAATATGTCGCCGTGACAACGGGCAACGGCGGCGGGAGCCCGCGTAACGTGCCGGCAACGATAGCGCCGGAGATCCATCCGCCGGCGACGGGCAACGCGCTGTACGTGTTCGCGCTGCCGGAGTAGACCCAATGGGTATCGGGTATCAGGTTTCAGGGGTGGTCCAGGTATCAGGTCACTGATACCTTCTCACTGATTCCTGAACCACGGCTGACACCTGATACCTGAAAAACCCGATACCTACGAAAATTCATCGCTTCCCGTCCCGCTAACCCAGGCAACGTAACGGTGGGCTGATTCCTGCACCCGCCGATGCGCGTCGGCCGTGACGTCGCGATCCCAGAACGCGCCATAGATGCGTTCGAATCGCAGCGGCGCCACGATCCGCGCGATGCGGGTCACCTCCGCGGGCGGCAACGGAATCATGTTCGGAAAGCTGCGCATGAAGGTGACGCAGCGGTTGTCGGGCACGACCTGGATCGTGTCGCCGGTCAACAAAACGCCACGGTCGTCGGCGCCCGATTCCCAATGCAGGATCGTGCTCCCAGCGAAATGCCCTCCGCAGTGAATGACGCGGACGCCGGGAAGAAGATCACGCACCTCGCCGTCCCAGAACGTCACGGCATCCTCGAGCCGCGCCACCCAACGGCGGTCGCCCTCATGGATGAAGACGGGGGCACGGAACGCGCGGCTCCACTCCACCAGCGTCGTGTAGTAGTGCGGATGTGAGATCGCGATGGCGCGGACACCGCCAAGCGCGCTGATGATCTCCACCGTCGCGTCGTCGATGAGACTGATGCAGTCCCACAGCACGTTGCCTGCCGGCGTGCGCACCAGCAGCGCCCGCTGGCCGATCGCGAATTCGGGTGTGGTCGCAATGCCGATCAATCCTTGTTCGAGCTGCTGGAACGCGTTCCGGTGACCGCGACGCAACTTCCCCAGCGTCGTCCATTGCTGGCCGGCGCGAGGGATGAACTGCCGGTAATCGGTGCAGATCGGACAGCGGTCAGGTGGCCGCTCGGAAGCGGGGAACTGCAGTCCACAGGCCGTGCAGATGTACTCGGCCTTCATCTTCCCGACGTCCACGCGATGGCGTTCACAAGCATCCGCTGGAAACGCGCGTCGCGCCATGTTTCGGGAAAATGTCCGAGCGCGTTGTAGTACGCGCGCCCCGCGCCGAACGAGTGTACCCAGGCCAGCGGGTAGTCTCCCGCGGCTCCGACCGAAGCGGGATCGAGGTGCAGCAGCACGTCGACGCTGCCCCGCGGGTTTTCCTGAAATGTATAGAACTCCTCGTTGATCGAGAAGCGATCGGTGACGCCGCCGTTGGCTGGATGCGACCCGTTCTCGACGACCACGCTGCCCTGCTGCGTCCAGGGATGCTCTTTGAAATAGGCACCCACGAGGCGTCCGTAGTCCGGCCACTCGGACAACGTGTCCGTCGCACTGTGCACACCGATGAAGCCGTGTCCGCCGGATACGAAATCGACGAGCGCGGTCTTCTGCGCGGCCGAGAACGGCAGCTCGCCGCTCGTCAGCGCGAACATGACGACATCGTAGTTGCGAAGCGTGTCGGCATTGATAAGCGAGAGATCTTCGGTTGCGTTGACCGAGAACGCGCCCGCCGCCGCGAGCGACGCTATGACCTGACGCGCGGTGGGAATCGAATCGTGCCGGAACCCAGCCGTCGCGGTCAGCATCAGCACGCGCGCAGCGCTGCGGCCGGGAGCAGTCGGCTGCGCGATCGGCGTCGGTTCGGTCGTTGATCCGCCGGATGAACAGGCGAAGGTGAGAAGGACTGCAGCGGTCAACACGCGCCACAGAGACCCAGAGGCACAGAGACTCAAATTTCCTCTGAGTCTCTGTGTCTCTGTGTCTCGTACGTTCAATTCGTCGCGCGCGCCTGCCCCGGCATCCCGTAGCTCAACTCGGGAATGAACCGCAGGACCTCGGCCTCGATACCGGTTGCCAGCGTCGCGTTCCTGCGCGCCGCAATCTTGTCCTGCTGGTCCTCCGTCAGTCCCGCCTGCATCAGCAGCGCGGGCTTGTCGAGCTCGGCGTATTTCTCGATCGGGCGCACCAGCACGCGCTCGCCGCCGGGCGCTCCCCCGTTCAACGTCCACACCCAATAGTCTTTCACGCCCGCCTTCTTGAAGGCCGGCAGATAGTCCTCCCTAAGGCTGGCGAGAAACTCACCGCCTTTGCCGGGAAGCACCTTCGCCGATTGCACGAACTGGAACTGCGGCATCGTCGTCGCGTTGCTGATGATGCTTGCATCCTGTTCGAGCGTGTAGATGTAGGCGTGCTGGCTCTGGATCGTGGTTCGGATCTTCGCGTTGTAGTTCGCATTCGCCTCCGGGCTGACCGCACGCACGAGGAATCCGGGCATATCGAAGTCGGCGTACTTCGTAAACGGCAGGATCGTCACGCGTGTGAAACCTTGACCGGCGGCGCCGTTGGCCAGCGTGTGGCGCCACGGCAGGCCGGCCTTCTTCTGCGCCGGGATCATTTCGTTCTTCTGCAAGTCTTCCCAGGTCGTCATCATGTCCGGCTTGAGCTGGATGACGGTGACCTGTATGCGTACGGCGGGGGCTGTAGGCGCCTGCGCGCGACTGACCGCGACAAATGCGGCAATGGCGACAGCCGCGGCGACGACGATGAGCGCGATGGCTCGGGGTCCCGTGAGTTTCTTCAGCATGACCGACTCCTTTCGTGCCGCTCGCGGACGACAGCGCGTCCCCAGTCGGCAGGCGGCAGTACGCAGTCGGCAGTGACCATCCGAATCAACTGCCCGATGCCCACCGCCCACTGACACAGCGTTGGCGCACGCGGGGAGCCGAAATCAGAAATTGGCTAAGGGACCGAGGCCGCTAGCGATACGCCCGGGAGCGTCGGTGTCAAGCGATCATTTGCGATCATTTGCGCCATGATGATGGCTTCAGGCTTCGGGCTCCCTTAAGCCTGCGGTATTCAGAGCACGCCGGCACGCCGCATGACGCCTTCGGCCTTCTGCCGGATGTCGCGTGCCACCTCGTACGGGTCTCCCTGCTGATATTTGGGAAGAAACAACTCGACCGACAGCGCCCCGCTATAGCCGCCCTTCTCCGAAAGTTTCTTGAGGATGGCCGTGAGCGGACTGATCCCCTCGCCGGGAATCAGGCGCGTGGTGTTGTCCAGCAGTTCACGCGGGATGTCGGGGACATCCTGGAAATGGACGTGACCGACTTCGCCCGGCTTCAGCAGATCGAGATCCTCGAGCTTGTTGTTCCCGGACCAAAAGTGATAGCAGTCGACCAGTGGTTTGACGTTCGGATGCGCCGCCGCACGGGTGACGCGCAGCATCGTCGTGAGCGTCGAGATGAACGAGGATCCGCGGGTGAATTCGGCGCTCATCCTCATGTTGAACTGCTTGACGACCTCGCCGACCTTGCGCATCTGATCGGCGCCGATCTTGTAATCGTCTTCGACGAATTTCGACATCCCACCGACGGGCGCGTAGATATGCGTCAGGCCCAGCTCGGTGAACTGCTCGCAGCGCCGCTTCAGGTTGTCGAGTGAAGTCGCGTGATTCGAATTCGGCTCCCAGAGACCTCCAACGCCGCACGCCGCGGAAACCGGCGTCAGACCGTTGTCGGTCAGCACGCGCTTGGCCGACGCAAGCGTGTCGGTCTTGAGAAAGCCGTCGAGCAGTGCCGCCGTAATCTCGACGTTCTTGATGCCGGCGCGCGCCCACCCCTCGAGCGACGCCCGGTACCCCGCCGCCGCGGAGGTGTTCTGATGGATGGCGAGCGACATTTTTCCTGCGGCAGACACCTCTGCGGCGATCATCATCGCGACGGGTGTCACCAGCATCTCGCGTCTCGACAGCAACGACGACCGATCCGGGCCCATACGGCCTCCGTTTCTATTCCAGCCGTGTCAGCTTGAGAACAGCCCCCGATGGTTTCTGCGTCAGCGTGAGCGAATTTCCGCTGATGGCGAACTCGTACTGATTCCCCGCGCCGCCGATCGCGAACTTGCTCTTGGCCACCATCGCTTTGGTCGCGAGCATGTTGCCGGTCACCGTGTATGTTCCGGTGTTGAGATACATCGCGTTGAACACGGCAACCTTGTCGGCATCGGTCGCCTTGTCGTTGGACGGATAATCGGGCAACGGCTTGTCGCCCTGAATCCGCGCGAAGCTGTAGTGCTGCTTCGTGAACACGTACAGGCCTGGCTGTGAGCTTTCAACCTTCCACGCGCCAATGAGTGGATTGGTCGCCGCCGATTGCCCGGACACAGTGGCCGCGGCAACGACGAAGGCAAGAAGCGTCATCACGTATTTCATCGTTTCTCTCCCATGGCTTTGGCCTTCCAGATGGGCCAGCTCCGAGGATAGTAGCCCTGTGAACCGGGGAGCGCGGACGGCTGCTGATTCGGCGTCGGCGGCGCCAGGTCCGCCTGCGTGAGGTAATGGATGTTGCCGCCGAGCGCCACAGCCTGCGACTGCACGCGCGCGTTCACGTCCAGGAAGATAGCGTTGCTCACAGCATCGGGGATCGACGACCCGACGATGGCGGCGCCATGGCCGCGCAGCAAGACAACGGTCTTATCGCCCAGCGTCTTTGCCAGCGCGTCGCCGGACGCGTTGTCGTCGACGAGCATGCCGACGTGTCCCTGAACATTTCGTATCTCGAACAGCGGGACACCCGGAACGAGGAACGCCGCCATGTGATACATGGGCCGCAACGGCGTCGTCACATCGGTGAACGGCAAGACCGATGGCATGTGCGAATGGACAACGGACTTGACGTCGGGCCGCGCCTTGTAGATCGCACCATGAATGAATCGCTCACGGACGCTTGCCGGACCTTTCGGGTTCACCGGCATGCCGTCGAGGTCGTATTCGAGGATGTCCGCGACTGTCACCAGACCCGGCGCGAGATCGCGGGACTGGAAGAAGTGATTCGGGTTCGTGAGGCTGCGCACGCTGACGTGGCCGAGGCCGTCGAGGATGTTCTCGTTGGCAAGGATGCGGTTGGCGACAACCAGATCATCGAGCAGCGTGCCGTTGCCTGCCGGCGCCTGGGCTGGCTTCGCCGTTTGCCCGGCGAGTACGACGGTGATCGTGATAATCGCGGCAATCGTCAACGCCACACGCACATGGTTCTTCATTCGCATCGTCCCCTACTTGAGAAGATCCTTTACTTTCGCGATTCCTGCTCGCGCGCACGCGTCATCCATTTCCAGATTTGAGCCCGCGCTGCCGACCGCGCCGATGGTGTCGTTGCCGATCTGGATCGGCACGCCGCCGCTCAATGCGAGGATGTCTGCGAGATCGCGCTGTGCCGCGGAACCCGGATTCTCTGCCGTCCGCTTCTGGAACTCCATCGTCGGAATGCGAAACATGCGGGCCGTGTAGGCTTTGCGGCGCGCCATGTCGGCGGTCTGCGCGGTTGCCTGCTCGTCGCGGAGGATGACGAGTACCTGCGCGGCGCGATCGACGACCGCAACCGAGGTGTGGAAGCCCTTGGCCTGGCATTCCGCCTGGGCGGCTTCCGCAATCGTCTTCGCTAGACCGAGCGAGAGATTGCGCTGCGTCACGACCCCCTGCTCTGCCTCGCCGAAGCGCGCAGGCGCGAAGGCGGGGTCGGCGGCGGCGTTTGTCGAGACGACCGCCATCGAGATGATCATCGGAACCAAAAACCGACAGGACATCTGGCCTCCTCTGGATGCAGGACGGGACGGAGTGCCGCGCCGGGATACTAGAAGCGGAAAACCCGTTGGATGATACAACGCGGTCTGCAAAGGTGAAATGCGCAGTCCGATCGGCTTCGCCGGTGCCTCGATGATGCTCCTCGAGTGGTCGCATCGACCCTGGGTTCAAGCTGGAGCGACCGTTCGTTGGGTGCGCGCCATGGCTATCGTGACCTCACGGCCGTCAGCGATGGCGCGCCCCCGGACATGCCTCCATCGCCTAGCACCCCGAGAACCAGCTTTCCTCGAGGGTGCTCCCTGATCCCACGCTCATAGGCCTCGCGTGCCCGGTCGAGCGGCAGGACCGCTTCGACAATCGGTCGGATCATGCCGGCGTCGATCAGCCGAGACAGCTCATTTAATTGTGTGCGACGCGGCTCTACGATGAAGAACAATCCTCTCGCCGCGCGACCAGCCGTCCACTCCGCCGATGGTTGCCTGACGATGGTGACGAGCAGCCCGTTCCGCCGCAGGACAAACCAGGACTTCTCCGTAGTCGTGCCGCCGATCGTGTCAAAAACCACGTCGACATCTCGCACGACGGTCTCGAACGGCGTTGCGCGATAGTCGATGACTTCGTCGGCGCCGAGTTTGCGCACGAAGTCAACGTTGCGAGCGGAGGCAGTCCCGATAACGTGAGCCCCGCGCCAGCGGGCGAGTTGCGCGGCGAAGCTGCCAACCCCGCCCGCAGCACCATGAATCAGCACCCGTTGACCGGGCATGAGCCGCGCGTGGTCGAAGAGAGCTTGCCAGGCGGTCAGGGCGGATAGCGGGGTTGCCGCGGCGCTCGCATGGTCAAGGCTGCGGGGTTTCGGCGCGAGCTCGGTGGCGCGCACGGCTACATACTCGGCCGCTCCCCCGTCCCGAAAAAAATCGGTCAGCCCGTAGACGGCATCGCCGACCTCCATATCTCGCACGTCCGGGGAGACATCCGCTACGACACCGGAGACTTCGTGGGAGGGTATTAATGGAAGCCGGCTGCCGCCGTCGGGGGTCTCCCAGATGTGCCAGGTGAACTCGGCCGGGGAAATGCCCGCGGCGTGGACGCGGACCAGCACATCGCCCGACTGCAGCGCTGGAATGGGGGCATCCTCGTAGACGAGCGCTTCCGGGCCTCCCGGGCGGTGGATGCGGATCGCCTTCATGGTGTTTCTCTTGCCCGGGCCTGCCGAGCCGGCTGGTGCGACGCTCACAGATTTTGCGGTCATTTGAGATCCCTCTCCTTGCCTTTTGGCAGCCGGCCGATGCGAGGCGATGCGGTCTTGCCCGAAAATTTTGGCGCCTGTGCTAGTGCAAGGCGGGGAGTTCGAGCGCGCGCAGCCCGCTGAGGTCTACGCACGTCATCTCGCGCACTTCGACGAACACCATCACGATGTTGTGACAGACGCGGCAGCGGACGACGACGCCCGGGCCGCCGAGATAGACCTCGCACTCGGCCAGCGGGCCGCGCGCGCCGCAAACGCACTCCGCCTGCGCCATCGTCATCTCGCGGCCGAAGACGTGGTACAAAATTCCGCCGATTGCGTTGCCGTCGAGCGCCTCCATCAGCGTCCTGTCGTTCCGAACCGCTCGGTCTTGATGCGTCTCGGCGCGTAGCCGAGCTCGACCAGGCCGGCCGCGACCGACTCCACGAAACTTGTCGGACCGCAGACGAACGCCAGCGGCCCCTCCCCGACTGACCAGGCGACCTCTCGCAGGAGGTCGGTGTCGACCCGACGCGCGTATCCCGTCCACCCGGGAGGCTGCGCGCGCGTGAGCGTGTGGACGACCTCTTCCCCGTCGAGCTCCTCGCGGTAGATGACGTCCTCGATGGTGCGCGAGGAGTAGAGCAGCCGCACTTTCACCATGCTCATGCTGTTGCGCCGGTGGCGCAGGATCGCTCGCATCGGGACGACGCCGGAGCCTCCGGCCGCGAGGAACAGCGGGCCGCCGTCGTCCGCGCGCCAGACGAAATAGCCGCCGATCGGCCCGCGGACCTCGAACGCGTCGCCCGGCCGCACCTCTCTCGTCAGATACGGCGAAACCTCCCCGTCCTCGAGCCGCTCGACGGTGATCACCGGCGGCTCGCCAGGGGCGGAGCCGAGTGAGTAGGCGCGCTCGGCGCGGTAACCGTCCTCCGCCGTCAGCCGGACGTCGACGTGTTGGCCCGCCACGTGGCCTGGCCAGCCCGGGACCTCGAGCTCGAGGGTGCGCACGCGCGGCGTCTCGTCGACTACCGCCTTCACGGTCGCGACGCGCCACGTCAGTCGCCCGTGTAGCGTTGCTCCCGCCATGGATCGCCGTACATGTGGTAGCCGTACGTCTCCCAGAAGCCCGGCTCGTCCTCGTCGAGCAGGCGGAGCCCGCGCACCCATTTGGCGCTCTTCCAGAAGTAGAGGTGCGGGACGAGCAGCCGCGCGGGGCCGCCGTGCTCGGGGTCGAGCGGCTCGCCCTCGTAGGTGTAGACGACCCACGCCTTCCCGCCGGTTACGTCCTCGAGCGGCAGGTTGGTCGTATAGCCGCCGTCGCAGAACGCGAGCACGTAGCCCGCGTCCTGTTCGACCTCGTCGAGGAGCGTATCGACCGACACGCCCTCCCAAGTCGTGTCGAGCTTCGACCAGCGGGTGACGCAGTGGATGTCGACCGTGACCGACTCGGTCGGAAGGGCGCTGAACTCCTTCCACGTCCACGTCCGGCGTACGCCGCCGTTCTCGATCGAGAACGTCCACTTGTCGAGAGGCGTATGCGGCGTCGTGCCGGCCGAGAGCACCGGGAAGTCGTGGGTCACGAACTGGCCGGGAGGCACGCGGGCCGGATCCGCGTCCGCGTCCCGTCGTCGGCCGCGAAAGCCGCGCGAGACGACGCTCATATCGGTCTCCTCACTTCGGGGCGCCATCTCCGTTCAGCGCTGCGCGCACTTCGTAAAGGCGAAGTCGCTGTCTTTCATGATCGTTCATCGACGTCTCCTTTAGAGGAGCAGACCGCGGACGCCACTACCGCATCGACTTGAACGTTGCGCGGACTTCCTGTGTGAAGAGCTCCGGCTCCTCCCACGCGGCGAAGTGGCCGCCCCGATCGACCTCGTTGAAGTAGGTGAGGCCGGGTAGACCGTCTCAACCCAGCTGCGCGGGGTCGCCCAGATCTCCCCGGGGAACGTCGTGAAGCCGACCGGGATGGAGACCGCCGGAGGAGCCTTGCCGGCCGCTGCGGCGAGAACCGGTCCGAACTCCCAGTTTCGGCATGACGGTTTGAAAAGTATGAATGCCTGCACTCCTACCCGCGCCTCGTCGCCGCGGTCACCAAATACCGTGACGGCGAACAAGCGAATGAGAAGTTCACCCTCAGGATTCCGCACGCTCGGAATCGTTTGAAGCCACGCACATGCCATGCCCGGCTTGTGCGCTCAGTTCCGCGATGGCACAAGTAGGGGCTCGGGCGGTGTCGCTCGTAACGAATGCCGACCGCGCGGGACTCAGCCTGGGAGATCCTCAGGGCGCTTTGCGGCGCGCTGGCCGTGCAGCAGGCCAGTGGACTGGCCGACTTCGATGAGATAGCCGTCTGGGTCTCGCATGTAGCAGCGGATTTCCGCTCCCCGGTCGATCGGCGGCGTCACGAACTCCGCCCCTTTCCTCTTCCACTCCTCGTAGCAGGCTTGGATGTCGGCGACTCGCAAATTCATGAACATTGAGGTCGTGTTGCTGGGCTGGTACTCAACGACCGAGATATCCGGCTTGTCCGGAGTGGGTGGTCCGCCGGGGTTCATGATGATCCACGAATTGGACAGCTTCACAATGCAAGGGTTCTCGTCCATGACGACGGTGCCGCCCAGGACGCGCGAGTAGAAGTCACGGGATCTCGCAACCTTGTGGACGGTGATGAACAACGCCACAAGAATGCCTTCGTTGGGTGCAGGGAGATTGGCGAAGTCGATACCTGGAACAGGCTCTGTCATGAAATGCTCCTTGGCTCGCCAGTGGCGACTACTAGTTACTCATCAGCGCGAATGGCTGTGGTGGCAAAGGGCGCACTGTTTCTCACGCGGAGAGATTCGAATGGTTCAAGGAGCGCGCTGACGCAGTGTTCGTAGTGTTGCGTGCTCCCCAAATCAAGACTGGTCGTGGCGGCGCGCGGGACCAAACAACTTGTTCATCTCGGGCACGGGAACATTGCGCGCCAGCGCCGAGAATGTGCCAGTCGTCGCGATTTCCCTCGCGGCGCTCAGAAAGCCGGTCCACGCGGCGCGCGCGAGCGCGCCGCCGACGCTGATTCGGCGCACGCCGGCCTCTGCAAGCTGCGCCACCGTGGTGAAATCGGTGCTGACCAGCACATTCACCGGCTTTGGCGCGACGGCGCTCACGATCGCGGAAATGTCGTTCATCGCGCGCACGCCAGGTGCGTATAAGCAGTCGGCGCCTGCTTCGGCGTAGGCCACCAGTCGTCTCATGGTCTCGGCGAGATCAGGTCGACCGGCAATGAACCCTTCCGAGCGTCCTGTGAGCAGCACGCCGGTCCCGCTGTCGTCAATCGCCTTCCGAGCCGCTTTGATGCGTTCGACGGCCAGGTCGAAGTCGTACAGTGGTGTCGCCGGATCGCCGGTCGAATCCTCAATCGACACGCCAGCGATGCCGGTTTCGACCGCTGCCCATACGTTGGCCGCGACACCGAGTGGATCTCTCGCGAAGCCATCCTCGAAATCCGCGTTCACCGGCACCTCGACGGCTGCCGCGATCGTGCGGAGGTGCGACAGCGACAGCTCCACGGAAATCTCGTTGTCCCGACGGCCGAGCGACCACGCGAGCCCGGCGCTTGTGGTCGCGATGGCCTTGAACCCGAGACCGACAAGGATGCGGGCACTCCCGATGTCCCACGGGTTGGGCAGGACGAAGCAACCGGCTTCGTGCAGCCGGCGGAATTCGGTCACGCGCGGATTCATGGCGTCGATTCGACGACCACGGCCGTGCCGTACGCGAGCACTTCGGTGACGCCTTGGGCGACTTCGTTTGCGTCGTAGCGGACGCCGATGAGCGCATTGGCGCCGTGCTCGGCTGCGTGCTCGAGCATCAGCCGATACGCATCCTCCCGAGCCTTTTCACACAACTGGGTGTACAGGGTGATGTTGCCGCCGACCAGCGTTTGTAGCGACGCGCCGATTGTCCCGACGATGCTCCGCGAGCGGACGACGATGCCTCGAACCAGACCGACATTGCGGACAATACGGCAGCCTGGAAGTTCAAAGGCGGTAGTGACGAGTTTGGGATTGATAGCGCTCATGGCGCGGATGGTAACAGAGGAATCGCTACGCGACGAGAAGGCGAACGAGATCGCGAACGCTCGCGAGCGTGTCGAGGGCGTTGACCCGCTCGGTAATCTGCTGGCTGCGTTGCGCCCCGAGCACAGGCGTGATGAGGCTGCTCGCCTTTGCGGCGACCGCCGCCGTGTCGAGCGGATTCTCTTTTGTCCCGGGCGCAAACCGGGTGAAATGGGTCACCATGCGGCCATCCCGCACGTGGACATCTACGTTGGCGCTGCGCGGAGCCGCCGGATCCATCAACGCGCGATCGCCGACGAGTTGGACGCGCTGCTTCACCGCAAGCACCTGCTGATCCTTCATGCGATCGAAGGAATGGCTGGCGTCGAACGACACGGTTCCATCGATCAGGGCGACGGCGACCAGGTACTGCAGGTTGACATCGGGCATCGCGCTGTCGTTGACGATGCCCGCACCATCCTCGGGGAGCCGAACGACCACGCGATCAACGTTCGCAGGCGTGAGACTGTGCTCGCGGCGAAGCGTCAGCAGCGCGTCGAGCGCCGACTGGATTGGATACCCGACGGAAAACGTCTTGATGGCCGTTTCAGTCACGTAAAACCGGCGTCCGAGCCCGGCGGCCATCTCCTCGGGGCGCGGCTGCGTTGAGTGCGCCTCGAGGCCGTTGTGCTCCCCTTCGAGCACGTCAGGAACCCCGCTGAAGCCGGCCTGCGCCATCAGGGCGGCGGTCACGCCGTTGCGTGCACCCATGCCGGCAAAGTCGAAGGCCTTTTCGACGTGCTCCAGATCGCGCTCCCAGCTCCAGACACCGGACACCTGCTGGACCGCGTACGAGAGCGCATACCGCATCCCTTTCTCGTCGAGCCGCGCCATCGAGGCTGCCGCCGCGACGGCGCCCATCGTCGCGCTCACACCTTCGGCGCTGCGATGTGTGGCCCGCACATGATTGGGGCCGAGCGCCTGGAGCCAGCGGCAGCCAAGGTCGTAGCCGAGCACCACGGCGCGTATCAATTCCGCGCCCGTCGCGTTTTCTCGCTCGCCGACAGCGAGCGCAGCGGGTACGGCTGAACAACCGGGATGCGCCTTCGTCACCGGTTCGAAGTCATCGGTCTCGTCCGCGTGCGCAAACATCGCGTTGACGAGCGCCGCGTTGATGACCGACGTACGGATATCCGTCGTGACAATCGACGCGTCGGGTGTTCCGCCCTGCGCGCGGGCGAAACGAGTCGCCATCTCCCCCGGCTTCAAGCGCGCGCCGGAAATCATCGCCGCAAGCGTGTCGAGGATGCGATGCTTCGCCTCGCGGACTACGTCGGGCGGCAGCGCCTGCTGACGTGCCGCCGCCATGTACCGAGCCACACGTCCTGTGAGATCCGCCCCCGACTCGGCCTGCTCGCGTGACGCGGGAGTCGATTGGGCTCGAAGCGGTACCGCTGCCGCGGCCAGCACACCGGCGCTGCGGCCGATCATGCGCCGGCGTGTCCAGCGTGCCTCGGTTCGTCTCACGTCGACCTTCGCGCTACGGTTCGAGATTGACTGCGTAGTACGCGATCGTCTGTGTCGGCACTTCCTTGAACCAGTGCGGTGTCTTCGCCGGAATCGTGATCACGTCGCCTTTGGTGAGGTGATACGTCTGCCCGCCGTTGGTGCTCTTCGCGCGAATCTGCCCTGGCGCCGTGTTCTTCGGCTCAACCATCGTGCCGCCGGTCACGAACGTGGCTTCGCCCTCGACGATGATGAACACATGGTTGGTGTTCTCGTGGACTTCGACCTCGCCGGCGCCGCGACGCTGCGCCAGCACGATCAACCCGTTCTCGCCAATGATCTGTCCACCCTTCGCCATTGTCGTGTTCACCTTGTCGTGCGGTATGTAGGTAACGGTGCTCGGAACGCCGCGGGCCGCGGCAAGGGTGACCACCATCGTGGCAATGGCGATGACGACGACTGCTGCGAGTTTCATCGGACGCCTCCTGTCTGACGAGTGCAGATCATAAGCGAGGCGCGGCCGTCCGGTGTATCGATTCCTGCACCGCGCTTCTGAATTGTGATTTGTGATTGTGACTGCAACGGCGTCATTCGCTCATGCGCAATCACAAATCGCAACTCACAAATCACTAATCACGAGTTCGCCGATGCATGTCTTCGACGAAATGCGCGCGCGACTCGACTTCGGTCAACCGGCACGACGCGTAGACCGATGCCTGTTGCAGCAGCGCGTGCATTTCCGCTGGTGGCAAGGTGCGAACAGTGTCCAGGGTATGGCCGCGGTCCTGAAGGAACTCAGCCATGAACGCCCGCTCGAGTTCTGCAAGGGGATCGCCGATGGACGTGCGCTCACCGCTCATGAATACCTCCCGCCGTCCAACCGGATCGTACTGCATTCGGGCCGCCGTACCGGTTACCTCAGGGCCTCGAGTGCCGTCTGCACATGCAACGCGGCGCCGATGGGCAGCGCGTCCTCATCCACTCTGACCTTTGGATGGTGGACCGGGTAGTTCTCCCAGCCGTCCGCCTTCACCCCAAGGAACGTAAAGCAACCAGGGATGCTCTTCTGTTTGCGGTAAAACGCGAAATCCTCGCTCGCCATCAGCGGGTCGACGGAGCGGACGTTCTCGGTGCCGACGATCCCTTCCGCGGCGTGACGCGCGAGGTCCCAGCACCTGGCGTCGTTCACCGTTGCGGGATAGTACATAGGAAACTGCACGTCTGCCGTGCAGCGACTCACCGTGGCGACACCTTCGGCGATCTCTTTCACGCGTCGCGCCACATTGGCAAGGCCCTCATCCGTCTGACTCCTGAGCGTGCCTACGATTTCAACCGTTTCGGGAATGACACTCGGTCCATTTGGATCACCGCCGCGGATCGAGCCCATGGTCACGACGGTGGGAGTAAACGGATTCGTCTCACGCGAAACGATCGTCTGAATTTCCACGACCACCTTTGCGGCGCAGACGATGGGGTCCGTGGTCAGGTGTGGGAGCGCGCCGTGGCCTCCCTTTCCCGTGATCTGAATCCGAACCGTATGACCCGCTGCGAGCAGCACGCCTGCTATGCCGAGCACCGTGCCGGTCGCCTCCGTCGGCCACACGTGAATGCCGAAGATTCGATCGACGGGCGATTGGTCGAACGCGCCTTCGTCGCACATTCTCTTTGCACCCGCGCCACCCTCTTCAGCGGGCTGGAAAATCAGCGTCACGGTTCCCGGCAGTTCGGCCTCGTGCGCTTTCAGCAGCTTTGCAGCACCGAGCAGCATTGAGGTGTGGCAATCGTGGCCGCAGGCGTGCATCTTTCCATCGATTTCGCTCCGAAACGGCACATCTGCCATTTCCTGAATTGGCAGAGCGTCCATGTCGGCTCGCAGCGCGACGGACCGACCACTTGGCCGTCCAAGCGTCGCGACGACTCCAGTGACCGCGAATCCCGTCCGATAAGGGATGTTCAGTTCGTCGAGTGTCTTGCAGACTAACGCGCTGGTCTGGAATTCCTCGTAGGCCAATTCGGGATGGCGGTGAAGTTGTCGCCGCAAGCCAATCATCCACTCGGCGCTTGCCTTTGCCTCGGCAAGAATGGTCTCCGGCGTCAGCGGCGATGTGGTCGTGCTCGTCATGGCCGCTTCCTACTTCGAGAGTGCCTGCGTCAGCTCGCTGCGGATGACCTTTCCGCCTTTCATGACGAAGCCCACCCGCTGTAACTCGGTGATGTCCGCAAGTGGATCACCGGACACCGCGATCAAATCCGCGTACTTGCCCTTCTCAATTGATCCCACCCGGTCCTTCCATCCCAGGACTTCGGCATTGATGATGGTGCCACTCTGGATGGCCCGCGCCGGCGTCAGGCCGCCGTGGCGGACAAGCATCTCGAAGTCGAGCGCCTGCGAACCGTGCGGATAGGTCGACCCGTCGGCGCCGCTGCCCATCATGATCTTCAGGCCCTTGGTCGCGGCCGCCATCGACACTGCCTTTTCGAAGATCGGGATCATCCTGTACTTGCCGCCCGTGTTCTTCGTATCGTTGTCGTCCATGTACGGCTCGATGTACCGCTGCAGCGTCGGATCGTAGTAAAGCCCCTTGGTTACCATCATGTTGGCCTGTTGCTGATCGAGGTCGAAGGCATGTTCAATCGTGTCGCAGCCGGCGACGATGGCATTGCGTTGGCCTTCGCCGCCGAGAACATGGCATGCCGACTTCTTCCCGAGGCGGTGCGTCTCGTCGACGAGCGCCTGCAATACGGGCATCGGATACGTCAACACATAGTGCGCCTTGCCGGCGGCGTCGAATGAGTACGCGCCGGTTGGAAACAGCTTGATCCAGTCGGCGCCGTGCGCGATCTGTTCCCGGACCGCCGCGCGCGCCTCGTCAACGGAACGCACGACCGTGCTGGCGAGCGGATTGTCGGGTTTCTTCGGATCCGGCGGGGTCGCACCCCACACGATGCCGAGCGTGGACACCTGATACCGTGGACCGTCGAAGCGCCCCTCGTTGATCGCGTTCCGGATCTGCACGTCGCCGTAGCCGTTGCCGTGAGAGCTCATGTCGCGTGCGGACGTGAAGCCGGCGCGGAGATCCGCCTGCGCGTTCTGCACGGCCATGAGCATCGACGCCTCGGTCGTTCCCTTCGGGCCGCGCGTGTTGAACATGTGAGTGTGTGCGTCGATGAGGCCCGGCAGCACGGTGGCCTGGCTGAGATCGATCACCTGCACACCCGAGGGAATCTTCACCGTCCCTTCGGCGCCCACGTCGGTAATGCGATCCCCGTTAATCAGGACGACGCGCCGTGTCAGCATCTGACCGGTCGTGCTGTCGAACAAACGTCCGGCGCGAATCGCGATGGTACGCGGAGCCGGAGCGCACTTGTACACGCCGCCATCGGATCCGACGCACGGCATAGGGCCGGCGCCGCGCCAGGGCGCCGGCGGCGGCTGCACCTGCGCCGACGACACGGCGGCGCCGAGGATGACGATCGCGGCTGCGAACGAAACAATTCGTGTCATCGCTGAATCTCCGATCTAAATCACGAGGGGCGCGATGATAGCACCGCTTACCGAGTCGGAGTACGGTGATGACCCGACCACCGAGTCAGAGTCAGGTGACGCCCCGACTCACATCACAACTGCCGACGCGTGAGTCGGGTCGTCACCTGACTCTGACTCGGTGGTCGGGTCATCACCGTACTCCGACTCGGGCCGGCAAGATAGATCGCCAGCCCGAGCATCAGGGCGATGGCGCCAGGACGCAGTTCGGCCCACGCGGTGTTTGACAGGAGCCAGACACCGAGCGCGACAGCACCCGTCGAGACCAGCCACCCCGCCGGCGTGCGGAAGGCTGCCGCCGGCACGTCGCTCCTGCGTCGCAGCGCTGGAAGTGCCACACACGTCGCAATGTAGGCGACCAGCCTCACGATTGTGCTGATCGTCAGAGCCGAAATAAACGTGCTGAATTCAGCGATGACCCCCCCGGCGACGGCGGTCACGATGATGGCGGCCGCCGGTGTTCGAAACCGTGCGTGCGTCTGCGACAGGAGGCGGGGAAGCTCGCCGTTCTCCGCCATCGCGAACGGAATGCGCGATGTTGCGAAGACGATCGCGTTCAGAATTCCCCCAATCGACACAAGGGCGGCGACGGCCATGAGCACGGCGCCTACCGGGCCGACGATCTGCGATGCCGCGTCCGACAGCGGCCGTTCGCTGCGCGCCAGCTCCGGAACCGTCCCGATGCACACCGCCTGCACGCCGATGTAGAGCGCGGCAACAAACGCCATCCCGGCGACGAGAGAAAACGGCAGGTGCCGCTGCGGATCGCGCATTTCACCCGATGGAATCACGGCGCCTTCAAAACCCATGTAGGCGAACACGAGAAGAAGCGTCGCCTTCGAGAACGAGCCGTACAGCGGCGCGGCGGCGAGCGAATATCGCTGCGGATCGACGAACAACAATCCGACCGCCACGAGCAGGAATAGTGGAATCAGTTTTCCCACCGTCAGCACGTTGGTCATCGTCGCGCTCGCCCGAACGCCGACGATGTTGATGATCGACAGAATGGCGAC
>Ga0075418_10002857_pt1 | contig 19760 bp, 20 predicted proteins | sample SoiMetdeltSBSDD2_FD_81776 | JGI IMG/M metagenome (GOLD analysis project Ga0075418, IMG submission 81776) | Bulk soil microbial communities from a Populus tree surrounding site in Tennessee, USA - Soil MetaG P. deltoides SBSDD2 | ecosystem: Environmental > Terrestrial > Soil > Tree plantation...
CGAAAACCGGCCGCTCGACGCCCTTTACCGCAGCAACGTCGTTCGCGACTTCACCGAAGCCGTCGATGCATACGTGCAGAGCCGCAACCCGGCGGTGATCTCCGGCATGTTGTCCGAGCGCATCGCAGCGTCTCGTCGCAAGTGCGACTTTGGAGTGCGGTAGCGCGCAGCTACCGCTTTCTATTGCGACGGAGTCGTGGCCGCTCCGCGGCGTTTGAAAGCGGTAGCTCTGCGCTACCGCACTCCAAAGATAACTTCGAGACGATCGAAGCGGTGATAGATCGCATCGAAGTGGTTCATCATCTCGTCGAATCGAGCGTCGTGCGTGTCGAGACGCGCGTTGATCCGCTCGAACTCCGGTGCGATGACCTCGCGATGAAACCTCGTCAGCGTGGTGAACAGCTCGTCAGCCATCGCGCTTATCGTACCTCGGTACGTCCTAAGTCGTCTCTGCCGCCGCGACGCTCTCCGGCTTTTTCCTCATGTCCAGAAACAGTAGCCCGATGCCGATGCAGATCGCGGAGTCGGCGACGTTGAAGGCCGGCCAGTGGTGGTTGCCGACGAACACGTCGAGGAAGTCGACGACGTAGCCGAAGCGGAAGCGGTCGACGAGGTTGCCGATCGCGCCGCCGAGGATGAGGTGCAGGCCGGTTTGCAGAAGGCGGTCGGTGACCGCGGAGCGAAGCGCGTACACGACGACGACGCAGAAGACGATGATCGCGCCGGAGTTGAGCAGCAGCGGGACGATCTTCGACGTCGCGTTCGCGCCGATGCCGAACGCCGCGCCGGTGTTGCGCACGTGCACGATCTGGAAGAAGCCGGGGATGATCAAGATCGCCTCATGGAGGTCGATGCGTTTCACGACCAGCCACTTGGTCCAGACGTCGAGAAGAATGACCGCGGCGGAGAGGATCAAATAGTGGGCGCGTTTCAACGAGTCGCTCCTGCAAGTTGGCGTTCCTCGATCAGACGATCGAGCTCGGTGCGAAGACGGCCGAGAATCTCATCGTACGTGAACTGTCCGAGAGTCTCTTCGCCGCGCTTGAGATTCACATAGCTCGGCGCGCACCACATGCCGAGGTCGGCGTCATCGGTCTCGCCCGGTCCGTTCACGCGGCAGCCCATCACCGCAATCGTGATGTCGTGCTCCTTCGCGTACGCAGTCATCTCTCGCACGTTCTGAGCCAGATCGATGAACGCTTCGTTCTCGACGCGCGAGCAGGACGGGCAGCTGATGATGTTCAGACCTTTGTGCTCGAAGCGCGGCACGGAGCGGAAGCGTCCCGACGCGATGTCGTCGAGGATCTGCCGTCCGACGAGGATCTCGTCGCCTTTCTTTTCGAACGGCAGCGTGAGCGAGACGCGAATGGTGTCGCCGATGCCGCGCGTGATGAGCTGCTCGAACGCGATGCGCGTCTTGATGACGCCATCCGGCGGCATGCCGGCCTCGGTGACGCCGAGGTGCAGCGGCACGTCCGGACGTGCCTCGGCGAAGCGGATGTTCGAGTCGATGACTTTGTTCGGATCGGAGTCTTTGAGCGAGACGCAGTACTGATCGAAGCCGAGGTCGTCGAGCATCGCGCAATGTTCGAGCGCGGACTCCAGCATCGGCGTGATCGAATCTTCCTTGTCGTATTTCGCGAGCTTGTCCGGGTCGACCGAGCCCGCGTTCACGCCGATGCGCATCGCGCAGCCGTGCTCGCGCGCGATGTCGACGAGGTACTTCACCTTTTCGCGAATCGGCTTCTCGCGCTCGAGGTGATAGAGATGGCCTGGGTTGTAGCGAAGCTTCTGCACGAACGGCGCGACCTTCTCCGCGAGGCGATAGTTCTCCTGCAGATCGATGGAGAGATTCGCGTTCGGACGCGCGGCGCGGATCTCGGCGAGCGCGGCCACGTCTTTCGGATTGTCGACGGCGATGCGGATCACGTCCGCGCCGGCGGCCTCGAGCAATTCGACCTGGCGGATCGTCGCGGCGATGTCCACCGTGCGTGTGGCGGTCATCGACTGCACGGCGATCGGGTTGTTGCCCCCGATCTTCACGTTGCCGATGCGGATTTCTCTCGTCTGTCGAGTAGTCGTCACGCGCGGTGCTAACGCATTGGATCTACAAAGATTCCGGGAAAAACGTTTACGCTTTCCCGTCTCTCTTTCTGTAACCGACGGAGGAAAACGCGATGAAAAACGAGATCAGCTGGCCAACGGGGCGGTTCAACATCGTGTCCAAGCTGGCGGCGGGCCCGGCGGGAAACTACGTGCTGACGTTTGATTCGTCGCAGAACCGCGTCAGGATCGTCGGCAATCCAGGGCCCGATGATCACTGGACCGCGGCGCCGGATCCCCTGGGCGGCGCACTTCTGACGCACGTCAAATCGGGACTGACGCTCGCGATGACGCAGCCCGGCGAAAAGCTGATCATGGTTCCTCCCGGAACAGACATGAGGCAGCTCTGGCGTGTCGAAGCCCTTGGCGACTGGGTGGGGATCAACGCGCTCATGAACTGGGAGTGGAAGATCAACGTCTTTGGCAGCGATCCTGGGGGAATCGTCGGTGTGTACCACTGGGACGGCGGCGCCGACAACGAAAAGTGGTTGCTCGGCTAGCCGGCACGGCCGGCAGCGCTGGTTGGCAAAGCCTCGGGCACGAGCGTCGCTCGAGGCTGCGTTCCGCCGCGCAATCTCCTAGGCGTACGCGTTCTTCCGCAGCACCATCATGTGCCGCTCGGGCGCGTCGAGCGGCGCGAATCCGAACTGCGCGTAGAGGCCGTGGGCGTCGCGCGTCACGAGGTGCCACCGCCGCAGTCCCTGCAACGCGGGATGCGACATCACCGCGGACATGATCTCTTTCGAGATGCCGCGTCCGCGATGGGACGGCGTGACGAAGACATCGGCGAGATACGCGAACGTCGCGTAATCGGTGATCACGCGCGCGAATCCGACCTGCGCATCGCCGTCGAACGCGCCGAAGCAGAGCGAGTGCTCGAGCGCGCGCGCGACGACGTCGCGCGGAACGTTCGTCGCCCAGTACGACTCCACCGCGAGGTAGTGATGAATGAACGCGACGTCCATGCGCGCGCGATCGCTGGAGATGGTGATGCTCATGGCTTCGCAGTTGCGAGTGGCGAGCGGCGTTCGGGTAAGCCAGCCAGGCCAGGGCAACTGGCCACGGGCCACTCGTTACCGGCGAGCAACTCGCCACTCTCAACTCGCAACTTCACACGACCGTCTCCTGCACGCGATCCGCGCCGATGCCGGCGAGGATGTGCAGCGCGTTTTCCATCTCCGCGAGCGTCGCCGGCGCGCCGATGCTGACGCGATACGCGCGCGGCACGTCATCGCCGACGGCGAACGACGATGCACTCGCGACGCGCACGCGTCGCCGCCGCGCTTCTTCGACGAATGCGTCGGGCGTCCATCGCCGCGGCAGCTCGACCCACAGATGCGACGATCGCGGATCGCCGCTCGCGTGCTCGAGAATGCGCCGCGCCGCGCGATTGCGGAACGAGATCTCCGTGCGCTTCTGCTCCGCGATGCGCGCGACCGTGCCGTCCTCGATCCACGTCGCTGCCATCTCCGCGAGCACGGGCGAGGTGAGGAGCGTGCTCGCCGCGAGCGCCGCCTGCGCACGCGTGAACAGCGCCTCGGGCGCGGTGAGATAGCCGACGCGCATCGCCGGCGCGACCGCTTTGCCGAGGCCCTTGATGAAGATCGTGCGATCGGGAGCGAACGACGCGATCGTGAGCGGTGTTTTCTCCAGCAGGAACCCGCAGACGTCGTCCTCGATGATCGTCAGGCCGTGCTTTTCGGCGATGGCGGCGATCTCGCGGCGGCGCTTTTCCGGCAGGACCGTACCGGTGGGATTGTGCAGCGACGGAATCGTGTAGAGAACTTTCGCCCCGCGGCCGCGGCACGCGCGCTCGAGCGCATCGGGAAGAAGTCCCGAGCGATCCATGGCCACGCCTTCGAGGCGCTTGCCGAACAGCGACGCGATCGCTTTCGCGCCGTGATACGTGACCGATTCCGTGAGGATCGTGTCCGACAGATGCGTGGTCGCGGCGAAGGCGAGAAAGAGCGCGTGTTGCGTTCCGGACGTGACGATCACGCGCGACGGATCGACGCGCCGGCCGATCCACGCCGCGCCTGCGGCGCGATGGCGCTCGCTGCCGCAGCCGTATGCGTACGTCGACGACGTGAGCATCAGCGCGGCGCGATCGAGCATCGCCCGCGAGGGAACGGGCACCGGCGTGCTGACGATGTTCGTCGCGAGGTCGATGTCTTCATTGATGGCGATGCCGGTGTCGCGTCGTGCGGAGCGCACGAACGTCCCCCGTCCGGTCGACGATTCAACGAGTCCGCGCCGCGCCGCTTCGGCGTACGCGCGCGTCACGGTGACCGGCGTGATGCCGAGCACCTTCGCCAGATCGCGATGCGTGGGAAGCTGGCTGCCGGACATGAGCACGCCCGCGTAGACATCGCGCTCGAGCGCGTCGGCGATGCGGCTGTAGATCGGCTCGGGGGTCTCCGGCAGTCGTGGTGACCAAATTGTCATAAGCGCGGTGTCATACTTGACGCGGTAGGAGTGTAACACTATGGTTCAGCAGATGAGCAGTCACGATTTTGTCGACGAATCGCTTCTCCGCCGCGCCCACGAGCACGCCTCGGCATTTCTTCGCTCTCTTCCCGAGCGCCACGTCGGCGCGCGCGCCTCGCGCGACGAGCTGATGGCCGCGCTGCGCGTGCCGCTCACGCAGGGCGGCGAGCCGCCCGCGGCGGTGATCGACGCGCTGGCCGCGCAGGGCGACCGCGGCGCCATCGCCTGCGCGGGTCCGCGCTACTTCGGGTTCGTCATCGGTGGAAGCATCCCCGTGGCGCTCGCGGCCGACTGGCTGACCAGCGCGTGGGATCAGAATCCCGGCATCTACGCGACGTCGCCGATCGTCTCGGTCATCGAAGACATCGCGCGCGAGTATCTGCTCGACGTGCTCGATCTTCCGCGCGAGTCGAGCGTCGGATTCGTGACCGGTTGTCAGATGGCGAACTTCACCTGCCTCGCCGCGGCACGTCACGGCGTGCTGCGCCGCGCGGGATGGGACGTCGAGGAGGACGGGCTGCACGGCGCGCCGCGCGTGAATCTCGTCACGAGCGCGGAGTCGCACGTGACAGTCGATGTCGCGATGCGCTACCTCGGCTTCGGCACGCGCTCGCTGCTGCGCGTCGAGACCGACGGGCAGGGGAGGATGCGCGCCGATCGTCTGCGCCGCCTGCTCGACAATCTCACCGGCCCGACCATCATCTGCGCGCAGGCGGGCAACGTGAACACCGGCGCATTCGATCCGGTGGCGGAGATCGCGACGATTGCGCGCGAGCATTCGGCGTGGCTGCACGTCGACGCCGCGTTCGGATTGTGGGCGCGGGCGAGCCGCGCGCTGCGGCCGCTCGGCGAAGGCCTCGAGCTCGCGGACTCGCTGGCGACCGACGCGCACAAATGGCTGAACGTTCCGTACGACTGCGGCGTGGCGATCGTGCGCCATCCGGAAGATCACCGCGCGTCGATGACGACCACCGCTGCGTATCTCGTGCAGACCAGCGGCGTCGAGCGCGATGCGGTGGACTGGGTTCCGGAGTTCTCGCGCCGCGCGCGCGGCATCACCGTGTACGCCGCGCTGCGCGCGTTAGGCCGCGACGGCGTCGCCGATCTCGTCGACCGCTGTTGCGCGCGTGCGCGGCAGATCGCGGATCTTCTCCGCGCCGCGCCGGGCGTGCAGGTGCTCAATGACGTCGTGCTGAATCAGGTGCTCGTCCGCTTCGGCGACTCGGATGAAGTCACGCGCCGCGTCGTCACCGGCGTGCAGCAGGAAGGCACGTGCTGGCTCGGCGGCACCACATGGCAGGGCCTCGCCGCAATGCGCATCTCGTTCTCGAACTGGGCGACGAGTGAAGAGGATGTCCGGCGGAGTGCGGAGGCGATCTTGAAAGTGTTCGCGGAATGCGCTTCCCCTCTCCCCACCGCAGTGGGGAGAGGGTAGGGTGAGGGGACAAATCACCCCAGCATCTTCGCGATCTCCGCGATCGCATCCTTCTTGTCGACCACGTGCAGCGACGGGCCGACGCGGCGGCGCACGTCGTCGCGGTCGGAGCTGGTCATGAAGATCACGTGACCCAGCTCCTCGCCGACTTCTTCGCGCAGGTAGGTCAGCACGCCGTAGCCGCTGTGACGCGAGACGTCGGCGTCGATGACGATCGCCGCGTAGTTCTCCTGCTCGAGCTTCGAGATCGCGTCCCAACCGTCGGTCGCGCAGTCGCAGTTGAAGCATTCTTCGATCGTTCGTGAAATGGCAGGGTTGTCCTCGACGACCAGGATCTTGTCTTCTCTCCGCATAGTCAGCAATTTATGGATTGCGCAGGAAGGGTGGCAAGCGCGACCATGATGAAATGCGCACGCAATTTACGGTTGCTCTCCTGCTGCTTTGCACTTCGCTCTACGCCGCCGATCCCGCGTGGATCGAATACGGACCGGATGGGCCGCTCGCGCGAACGATCGTGACCGATGGCGGTCACTGTCCGCACATCACGATCGACGGCGTCGAAACGAAGATGACGACGCACGCGGAGCCGGCGAAAAACTATGAAGTGCACGTGTGCGAGGCGCTGCTGCCGCAGGGCGTGCGGTCGGCATCGATCGGCGAGGTCGCGCTTCCGGTCGCGAAGCTCGGCAAGTCCGCGAAGGTTGCGATCCTCGGCGACACGGGCTGCCGTCTCAAAGCCGCATCCGGCAAATGGCCGGCCGCGATTCAGGATTGCAGTGATCCGAAGGCGTGGCCCTTCGCGGCGATTGCGAAGTCGATCGCCGCGTGGGATCCGGATGTCGTGTTGCACGTGGGCGATTACTACTACCGCGAGGCGGTGTGCGAAGGCACGAAGTGCAAGCCTTCGACCTACAACTGGAAGCGCTGGAACGAAGACTTCTTCACGCCCGCTGCACCGCTGCTCGCGAACACGCCGTGGATTCTCGTGCGCGGCAATCACGAAGACTGCTCGCGCGCGGCTGAAGGGTGGTTCCGCTTTCTCGACCCGCGCAACTATGTCTGGGAGAACGCGAAGACGTGCAACTCGAATTGGACGTACACGCCACCGTACCCCGTCAGCGCCGGCGATCTGCACGTGACGGTGGTCGATTCATCCGCGGTGAAATCGTGGGACGCGCAGCAGGCGACGATCTTCGCGAATCAACTCGGTCTTCTCGCCAAGGCGCAGCCGGACACGTGGCTCATGCTCCACCACCCGTTCTGGGCCATCGACGGCACCGACGCCGACACGCAGACGCTCTGGACCGCGTGGCAACAAGCCGGCAGCGCCGTGTCGCCGGTCTCGCTCGTCCTCACCGGACACATTCATCTTCTCGAAATGTTTTCCTTCACCGACAACGGCGTCCCCAACATCGTCGCCGGCAACGGAGGCACCGCACTCGACAAAGCGCCGAGCGACGGCGTCGGGTTCGTGGTCGGACCGCGCACCGTCGCTCGCGCCACGTACAACGATCAATTCGGATTCATCACCGCCACACCGAGCGCGAACGGATGGACGCTCGTGTTGCGCGACGCGAGCGGAGAGGCGAAGACGAATTGTGCGATGACGGCGAGTGGGATTGTCTGTGACTGATTCTGGAGTGCGGCGGCCATGCCGCCGCTGTTTCGGTGCATCGCACATGCGTCCCACCGACAAAGCGGCGGCATGGCCGCCGCACTCCAAACCTACTTCAACACTTTCGCCACCCTCGCCAACAGCACCGTATTTTTCACCGGCTTGCGGATGAAATCGGCGGCGCCGATCTCGAATGCTTTCACTTCCGGCTCTTCGCCGGGCAGGCCGGAGATGAAGATCGTCGGCACCTGGATGCCTTTCTCGTGCAGTGCCTCGAGCACTTTGTGGCCGTCGATGAACGGCAGGTCGATGTCGAGGAGCATGAGATCGACGTGCTCGCGGCCGATGAGCATCAGCGCGTCGGCGCCGTCCTTCGCGAGGAGCACGTTGTAACCCGCGGTTTTGAGGAGCGCGTTCGTGAGCTCGCGATTGAGCACGTTGTCCTCGACCACGAGCACGGTCTTGCGCGCGTCGCGCTCGGCCGGCGCGGTCATCGCGCGCTTCTTGCGCAGGTGGGCGATCTCCTGCTGCAGCGCTTTCGTCTCCGCGTCGGGCTCGACGTCGAGCTCGCGCCGGAGAATGCGCGCGCAGGTGTCGTACTGCTGGAGCGCGTTCAGCAGATCGCCGCTCTTCATGTAGAGGCGCATGAGCGTGCGATGCATCGACTCCTGCAGCGGATCGATGCGCAGGGAACGCTGCGCGACCGCGACCGCTTCGTCGAGCGCGTCGCTGCGCGTGAGCTGCTCGATCAGGTTCCCGTGCGCGCGCAAGGCCAGGCGATGCAAACGATCGCGCTCGGCGATGACCCACTGGTCGAAGCGCTCTTCGTCGATCTCGAAACCGTCGAGGAAGTCCCCGCCGTACAGGCGCGTCGCCGGATCGAGCGCCTCGGCCGTCCCGGTCGCGACGAGCGATTCGAATTCGACGACGTCGACATAGACCAGGGACTCGTCGAGCGAGAGAAAATCGCCTTCCTCGACGAGGATCTTCTGCGACGACACCTGCGCGAGCTCTTTTCGCAGGGTCGAGAGCGTTTGGCGGAGGCTCTGCCGCGCTTGTTCCGGAGCAGTACTGCTCCAGAGCAGGTTGGCCATCTTGTCGCGCGAAACGAGCTGCGCCGGCTTGACGCCGAGGTACGCCAGCATGGCCTGCGACTTCTTGGCCGAGATCGTGATCAGCGTGCCCGACTCGGAGCGGAGCCTGAAGTCTCCGAGGAGCTCGAGATGGAGAACCGACATAGTCGGCGGCGATTATTGCATGGTCAAACGGCCGCTAGCTGTCCCACATCTTCGCCGAGGAACGCGCGAATGTCCGGAACGCGATCTTCGACATCCGCCTCGCCGATCTCGATGATGCGCCTCGTGTAGCTCGGCTCGAACATGAGCAGCGAGATGAAGTCGGGCGACTCGGTCTCCTTCACGCCGAGAGCGCGCACGAGGAGCTTCAGCTTGCGGGGCAGATAGCGTTCGTATTCGCCGGCGATCTTGCCGAGGTCGACGGACGGGCGCAGCACCAGCAGCTCGATCGGCTTGAGGCCGTCGCGCTCGTGCGGCGCCATCTTGCGGAGCAGATCGTTCATCCGCTCCATGCGCGCGACGTCTTCGTCGATCACGTCGAGGAAGACCGCGTTCACGAGCTGCCCAAGGATCTGTGCAGCGGGCGGATAGCCGGAGAGGACCGGCGTCGACGCTTCGTCGGGCGTCTGCTGATAACCGGTCGACATGGCGATGATGCGTCGCGCGCCGAGGTGCACTGCGGGGGAGAGCGGTGCGGCGAGACGCATGCCGCCGTCCCCGTGCCACTCGGATCCGATGCGCACCGCGGGAAAGATGAATGGCAACGCGGCGGAGGCGAGGACATGCTCGATCGTGAACTTCGCCACCGCCACGCGGCGATGCGGTCCTTCGTAAACGTCCGGATTGCGGCCTTGCACCCAGCGCACGGTCTGTCCGGTCGAGTAGTCGAGCGTCATCAGCGCGAGCGCGGTGAGGTCGCCGGAGCGGATGTTTTCCTCGATTCCCGGCACCGGCCTTCCCGGCTCGCTGTCGAGGATGCGGCACAGCAGGTCGCGCAGCGGCCGCGTGTCGACAACGCCATGAGGACGCGACTGCGTGAAGCGGCTCCTGCGCGGGAGCACCGACGCGAGCGCGGAGCGGAAGGGGAGGAATGTCTTCCAGTCGAAGCGATAGATGGAGTCGCAACTGAGCTCGCACCACATCGCCTCGAGCTCGCGCGCTTTCTGGGCGAGTGTTCCGTCGTGCGCCGCGAGATAGATCGCGTTGATCGCGCCGGCCGAGACGCCGGTCACGATTTGAAACTTCAGATGAGGGAAGTGTCGGGCGATCCCTTTGAGGAGTCCGACCTGATAAGCGGCTCGGGCTCCGCCGCCGGTCAGCATCACCGCCAGGTCGCCGGTTGCGTCATCCGCAACATGCTCGAGGAACGCCGGCATGCTCACGGCAGAGGCCCATTGCAGATGGGTTGCCAAAATCGGTTGTGGCAATATCTCTGCTGTTGAATCAGGCACGAGCATGAGCCACACCATCGCGGTCATCGGAGGCGGCATCAACGGGGCGGGCGTCGCGTGGGAGCTCGCGCGGCGCGGCTACGCGGTCACGCTGTTCGAGAAGGGCATCTGTGGCGCGCAGACCTCCTCCGCGACGACGAAGATGATCCACGGCGGGCTGCGCTACCTCGAGCGTTTTCACTTCGCGCTCGTGCGCGAGTCATTGCGCGAGCGGTCGTGGTTGCTGCGCAATCTTCCCGAGCTCGTCAAGCCTTTGGAGATCCTCCTGCCGATTTACGCCGACAGTCCGCGCAGTCGCGCGACGATCAAAGCGGGACTCATGCTTTATGACCGGTTTGCGTCCGATGCAAATCTTTCCAGGCACCGCTCGCTCGATCTGCAGGAGCTCGCGGCGCGGGCACCGCTGATTCGCGACGGACTTCGCGGCGGATTCTCGTACTGGGACGCGCAGGTCGACGACTTCGCGCTCGTGCGCACCGTGATCGCATCGGCGATTCGCGACGGTGCGACGATCCGCGAGAACACGCGCGTCGATTCCATGCGCCGCGACGGACAGCAGTGGATTCTGCGCGCGAATCACGGCGATGAGTCGCGCTTCGATCTCGTCGTCAACGCCGCCGGTCCGTGGATGAACGAGCTCCTCGGCGAGAATCACCTCTCCGCGCCGTACGTGCTTTCGCTCGTGCGCGGATCGCATCTCGTGCTCGAGCACCGCGTGAGCGAGGCCGGGCTTCTGTTGCAGTCGACGAGCGATCGCCGCGTGTTCTTCGTTTTGCCGTGGAAAGGCGGAACGCTCGTCGGCACGACGGAAATCGTGCAGAAGGAATCGCCCGATCACGTGCACGCGAGCGACGAAGAGATCGACTACCTCATCGCGCGCTACGACCGCTATTTTCGCGTGCCCGTCACGCGCGACGACGTCGCGTCGACGTTCGCCGGCGTGCGCCCGCTCGTCGGCCGCGCCACCAACCCGAGCGCCATCGGCCGCGAGTTCCGCGTCGTCCGCCGCGGCAACATGATCCACGTCTTCGGCGGCAAGTTGACTACGTTCATGGCCCTCGCGCGCAAAGTCGCGCTGCGCACCGACAACTATTTCGGCGAAACGCGCGAGGCGAAAGAGCCCGTGTTCGCGCCGGTGGTGGACGTGGCGGCGTGAGCGCTAAACTTCCCGCCTCATGACTTTCATCCCCACCCTCGACACCGACTCGAAGCATCGCCCGCGTGTTCCGCGAACGCTCGATCCGATCGAGATCCGCATTCTCGGATCGCTGATGGAGAAGCAGCTTTCGACGCCGGAGTATTACCCGCTCACGCTGAATGCGCTGACCGCCGCGTGCAATCAGAAGTCGAATCGCGAGCCGGTGATGGACGTCGGCGAGAACGAGATCGAGCGCGCTCTGAATCGGTTGCAGGACGAGAAGCTCGTCTGGCGTGTGATGGGCGGGCGTGCCGTGCGCTTCGATCACAACCTCGACAGCGTGTGGCATCTCAATCGCCGCGAAAAGGCGCTGCTCACGCTGCTGTTTCTTCGCGGGCCGCAGACTGCGGGCGAGATGCGCGGGCGCAGCGACCGGTTGCATCAGTTCGACGCCGTGGCCGATGTCGAAGACACGCTGCGCGACATGGCCGCGCACAGCGAGCCGCTCGTGCGCCAGCTGGCGCGGCGTCCGGGACAAAAAGAAGAGCGATGGGCACACACCGTCGGCGGCGCGATCGTCGAGGCGCCGGAGCCGGAATCGACGGACGCGACACCGCGCGGCGAGCCGCTGGCGCTGCGCGTCCAGCGGCTCGAAGAACAGGTCGCGGCGCTCGCGACGGAGCTGCGCGAGCTGAAAGGGAAGTTAGGGGAGTGAGCGTGCGCTCACGCCCAATTCAATTTGAACTTCTTCAGCGTCTTGTCGTCCTTCAGCTTCCAAAGCGGGACGGACACGTTGCCTTTGAGGTACTGGCCGCCGAAGTGGAGGCCGACGATCCGGCCGCTCTCCAGATCGAGGACGCACGAGCCGGAGTTTCCGCCTAACGTCGATGCATCGTGGCCGAGGATCTGCGGAGCTTCTTTGAGACCGGTGGTCTTGCCCGGCTGCAGGCGTTTGACGTTGTAGATGTTTTTGAAGATGTCGAGCTGCGCCTGCGCGCCGTTGCGCGAGTCGTAGGCGGGATAGCCGATCACCGCGACGTCGGCGTCCTTCGTCGCCTTCGGCGCTTTGCCGGAGAGCTCGAGCGGTGCCGGCGACTTCGCGCCTTTCCCGCCCTTCTTCGCGACGCTGAGCAATGCGAGATCGTAGGTCGGGTGAATGGTCAACACCTTGTCGACCTTGAACTCGTTCGCCTTGTCGCGCTGATACTCCTCCTTGTAATCGACGCGCGCCTTCACGCCGCGGAGGAACTTCCAGGCCTTCCCCGACTGCTGCGAGAAGATCTCCGCCACGTGGCGATTCGTCATCAGAATGCCGTCGCCGACGAGGAACGCCGTACCGCACCACGGATAGGTGTGATGTCCGTCGAGCTCCACGCGGCCGACGCTCGGGAGTGCGCCCTTGAGCATCGTCCGGCGGTCTTCGAGCATCTGCCATTCCGGCGGCGGCGCCGCGAAGTCGCCGTCCTGCACGAGCAGCGCGGGACGTCCGAAGAGGTGCACGATGGCCTCGAGTCCGAGCTGCTCGCCCGGAGTGAAATCGCTCTGTCCCTTGCGGGCCTTTTCCAGTCCCGACAAACCGTCGCGCAATCGCTGGTCGAGCACTTCGGTGCGCGGCAGTCCATAGAGCTCCGCATCGCCCGCGGGCCCGCGGAGCGAGTCGAACGCGGGCATCTCGAGATTGCCGGTGCTCTCGATATGCGTCGTCGCCGCACCGACGTCGTCAATGGTGCGATTCGGCTTCGGGAAAACGCGCTTCACCATTCTGAACAGCTGCGTGACGTCCGGCATGAGGTCCCTCCTGATTTTCTTCCGGTGCAAAACAACATAGGTCCGTCGATTCCCTAAATCACGCCGATCTTACGGAGATCCTCGATCACGGTCGTGATCGCAATTCCTTCATTGCGATAGAACGATTTTTTCGTTCCCGGCTCGCGCAGCATGCCGCCGCTGTGATGCAGCGCGACGATGCGCCATTGATCGTCGAACACCGGAGCGCCGGACGAGCCGGGCAATGTGTCCGTCAGATACTGAACGCGCCCTTCGCCCACATACGCAACCGTGTTGTGATACAGCCCGATCTGCTTCGGGCCGCCGCCGGGATGTTGAATGATGTTGACGTACTGATCGACCTTCACGTCCGCCGGCTGCAACTCGATCGCGCCCCATTTCTGCTGCGCCGCGGCGTCGACTCCGATCGCGGTCCAGTCATTCGCTTTGTTCGTGTGAAAGCGCGAGGGATCGAGCGCAAACGGTTCCACCGCGGCGTCGAGACCATCCGCGGTTTGCTGATAGTTCATCTCCGCGACCGCGCCCTGTGCGGACTCCGCTGACGGCAACACGTGATTGTTCGTCAATAGCCAGTTGTTGCCGATGAGGAATCCGGTGCCGCTGCTGCGATCGCTGCGCACGACGCGCCCAACGGAGCGCGCGCGCAGCATGCCGATCTCCAGAAAGCGGATCGGCAGGAGTGTGCTCTGCGCGCCGATGATTTTCTCGAGATGCGATTCATCGCTCGGCGCGACCCAATTCAGATCGGGGCCTTTGACGACCGGCGGCTCATTGCGCTTCAGCGCGAGCAGCATCTCGTGATCGCCGAAGTCCTTCAATGCGCAGTCGAGAACCGCCAGCGCCTTCGCGGGATGTCCCGGCTTGCTGCCGTGCGATTTGTCTGCGAACTGGAGGATGTTGAACCAGTTCACCAGTGCCATGTCGTCGAATTCGATCAGGGCCTGCTTCATCTCCGCGCACGCGACGATGCGGCGCGATTCTTTCTGCGTCGGATAGAGATCCGCGAGAACGTCGTTGAGCTGCGTGAGCCATGGGGACCAGGTCATGCGGCCTCCAGCACGTAGGGATTGATCACGCGAATCGCGTCGATGAGCTGCGCCACTTTCGCGCGGGGAACGCGCTCGACGAGATTTCGGCTCTCCTCCGCGAGCGATCCGTCCCGGAACCATGTGCTGTCCGGAATGCCGATGTCATTGGAGGCGCGTCTCAACAACCCGACGTTGAGGCGCGTGAGCACGTCGAGCAGATAGTCGGTCGTGTTCGCTCCGACCATGGCGTCTTCGATGCGCCGCTGCACGAGGCCGATCGCCTGCGCGAGCTCGGCGGGCGAGCTGTAGATCGCCTCCCAGATCGGCTGCGTCTGATCTGCGCTGAGCAGATATCGCCCGGCGCGGTCGTCCACGTCTTTGTACGAATCGAAGAATTGCTCGATCTCCAGGCGGCAACGCGGATCGGTGCTCACGACGCAGGCGACCACGAAGTCGTAGAGCTCCGCGTTGCCTTTGTAATAGCGCATGATCGAGAAAGGATCGATCTCGATGGCGCCGTTGCGCTCCTCTACTTTGAGTTGCTCGGGTCGATCGAGGCGGAAGTAGGCGCGCGGAATGTTTCGCGTCGACGGAAACTGGTCCGCCCATGTCTTCGCCATCTCCTGCCACGTCGCCCGGTCGATGCGCAACACGTTGCCTTCGCGGAGCCGGTGATACTCCCAGACGTCCGGGGCGATGAGCAGCGGGACACCGGCCGAAGCGCTGCCGCTCGTACCGAGGCTGCAGAGGCGATAGCCGCTCTCGGATGGCGCGAGCTTCAGCGTGCCGACGCCGCCGCTCACGAGCGACGATTTCCCGAACGGCTTCAGTGCGGTCGGGCTTTCGACGTATTGCCGCGCTTCTTTGCGAAGCAGTGAAGAGCAGCGCGACCAGAACAGTCCCGGAACGCGCGGGACCCACTCCGACAGAACGCCGCTGACCTTGAATTGCACCGTCGCGCCCGGGCGAACCTGGCCGTCGAACGCGTGATACCAGAACAGCTCGTCGCCGACGAAATCGTGGTCTCGCGGCGCGCCGGCGTTCGCGTCGCCGGCAGTGACTTCCGCGCGCGCGTAGTTGTCCAGCGCTTCCAGAATGCGTGCGCCGTTCGCGGCGCGCAGCAGCGTTGCATCGGCCGGCATGAGCTCCTCCTCCTTTTGGATTCAGGAGATCCTATCAACCGGATAGTGCGCGTGGCGACGCGAACGTTTCAACGAACGCGCCAGTGGCCCGTTGCCAGTGGCCAGTTGCCCGGGCTTTTCGCCTGGACGACACAGCACGGGCAACGGACCACTGGCTACGCTGAACGTCACGGTTGGAATTTCGGATCGACGGTCATCCAGTCATTGAACTTCTTCAACTTGTCGGGCGTCCAGAATGGTCCGCCTGCCGGCATGCGAGGTTTCTTCGTGCCGGTGAGGTGGTCGTACACGTTCTGCGCGTTCTCCTCCTTCGACATCCACTCGTAACTGTCGAGGAAGACCTTGAGCCGTGTCATGCAGTCGATGTCCTTCTTGCGAAACAGGGGAAGAATGTCGGTTTTGAATGAGCCGGACATGGGGATCTCCTTTCAATCATTGCGCGGCACAGCCTTCGTCGGCTGGCCGCCTTTCGATGTGTCGAGACTGAACACGCGGCTCAGCTCCCGGCGACGTTGCTGCGATTCGTTCGTATTGGCCGCTGCGGGGAATGCTTCCCGGAGCAAGTAGCTGAAATCCGCGGACTTCGTTCCTCCGATTGCCGCGATGCTGTGGCAGACCATGCAGCTCGAGGTGCGCGGATGGTTTTCACCCTCTTCCTCATCCGGCTCCATCAGGTACGTCTCCATCGTCGTGTTGGCGAGGAAGGTGGGCCTCTGCCCCGCGCCCTGATTGAGCAGCGTTAGGCGGCGGTTGACCGGGGCGGGCTTGCCGTTGATGTACGGAACGGATGGCCACTGCGTGCTGACGAGCTCGTAGTATTGCCAGACCGATCCGATGGCGGCCAGCTTCCGACGCACCTGCTCATTGAGCTGCACGGATTGGTGAGGAATCGTCGCGGCGCTGTCCTTGGTGATCGCGACCTGCGTCGGCGGCGATTGTTTCAGCCGCGGATCGCCGTTCCATCCCTCGTCCGGATCGTCCGGCTGCACGTTAGGCGGACATTTCGATTCGTCGCAATTCGGATCGCGAAACGAAGGATGCTCGCCTTTGGTGTTGTCGACATGCTCGAACGTCGACCAGAGCCACTGTGGCGCGTTCTGCGTCTTGTGGGCGATGTGCAGGCCGACCAGTCCCATCGTGTACTGCTTGCAGAGATAGGTCCCCTGCTTTTCCGAATTCGGCCACGCCACCTCGACCTCGCGCGCGTGGAAGCGCTCGCGTTGGTCTTTGCCGGTGAGAACCTTCCAGGCCGCTTTGATCTCCATCGGTCCCATGGTCTTGTTTTTGATCGAGCCGACCGGCTGGAAGTTCACATCGGCCGTGTGATGATTGCTGTCCCAGAGCTTGTTCTTGTTGATGAACTCGAGCTCGTCGCGGTTGATGCGCATCTCGTAGCGGACGAACGATCCGTCCTGATCGATCAGCGGCGCGAACGTGCCGGCCTGAAGAAATTCGTGCGCGGAGTTCGCGTCTTTGATGATCATGCGCAAGACGGGCTCGCGCGCCGCCGCCGCGTCGTTTGCAACGGACTCGCATCCGGGCAGCGGCTCGAGCGGGCAGTTCCATCCCGGGGGCGCGATGGCGCCTTTCTCGTCGCCGCGGAACACCGCCGAGTCGGGCATGAACGTCTCCCACACCGTCGGGCCATAATCGCCTCCGGGCAGGGGCTTGTCGCAGTCGCGCGCCACGCCGTTCTGCAGGTTGCAGGGAGCTTCTCCTTTGGTCGCCGTTTCGGCCGGCCAATTGAGAGCGATGAACGTGTTCCACGAGTAAATGTCGACGGCGGTTTGGCGATCGAACTGCTTCGGATCGGCGAAGGTCGCGTCGTACGGGATCTCACAGCTGTAGGTCACCTCCGGCGGCGCCGCGCGGGCAGGACCAACTTTCTGCTCCGCGACCGGAGCTCTGCACGCCAAAAGCAGACTCGCGAACAGGGCAACACTCGTGATTCTCATGACCTCTCTCCTTTGTTCGTGTGTTGCCGGTGTTGGACTGACAAGCCTTTCGAGTTTTCCAATTCGCGCTGAGGTTTTGCATTGAGAGTGGCCCGTGGCCGGTTGCCCGTGCCTGATCGCCTGGGCGAAACAGCACGGGCAACTGGCCACTGGCCACGGGCAACCGTTTTTCGGCACTCCTTGTGCGTGGCACCAGCGCGGAGGCCAACGATGGGAGCCGAACAGATTGCCCGCACGATCGGCGAGCAGGAGGCGCTCGACACAGTCGCGACGCCGCTGCAGAACGCCGTCCAAACGCTCTTCCAATCGGCAGGGGAGGCCGGACGCGTGGCGAAGAACTTCCTGCACGGCAGTGCCCTCGGCCATCCGCTGCATCCGGCGCTGGTCGAGTTGCCGGTCGGTGCGTGGACGCTCGCCGCGATCTTCGACGCCATCGAGCTTCTCGGCGGACGCCGCAACGACGTCGCCGAAACGGCGATCGAGGTGGGCCTGATCGGCGCGCTCGGTGCGGCCGTCGCCGGCATCACCGACTGGTCCGCGACCGACGGTCCCGCGAAGCGAATCGGCCTAACACACGGTCTTCTGAACGTGACCGCCGTTGCGCTCTACACGACGTCGGCGCTTCTGCGCAGGCGATCCCGCACGAAAGCGATCGCCCTCTCGTTAGGCGCATTCGGCGTCGCCATGTCCGCCGCATACCTCGGCGGTCATCTCACGTATGGCGAGCAGATCGGCGTCGATCACACCGCCACCGCGGATCAGGGACAACCCGAGAAGTTCGTGAAGGTTCTCGGCGAGAGTGAGCTCCCCGAGAACACTCCCACCAAGGTCGACGCCGGCGGCGTCAACGTCGTCCTCGTGAAGCAGGGCGACACGATTTTCGCGCTGCGTGAGACCTGCACCCACCTCGGCGGTCCGTTGTCCGAGGGAAAACTCGAAGGTGACAGCATCCGCTGCCCGTGGCATGGCTCGCTGTTTTGTTTGAAGGATGGTCGCGTGCTCGATGGCCCGGCCGTGTTTCCGGAGCGTACCTTCGACGTGCGCGTTCGCGATGGATCGATTGAAGTGCGCGCGAAATGAAATTCGAACGCGTACGCCAAGACGCATTTCTCCTCGTGCTCGATCGCGGCGATGCAATGCCCGCCGTCCTGCTCGAGTTTGCCGCCGCACAAGAGATCCGCGGCGCACACGTCACCGCCCTCGGCGCGTGCGAGCGCGCGACGATCGCTTACTGGAACGCGAGCACGAAAAAGTACGAGAAGATCGAAGTCGGCGAGCAGGTGGAGATCGTCTCGCTCATCGGGAACATCGCGCGCGGAGAAGACGGCAAGCCCCGCATCCACGCGCATGTCGCCCTCGGCAAGCGCGATGGAACACTCATCGGCGGCCATCTCGTCGAGGCACACATCTATCCGACGCTCGAGATTGTTCTGGAGACCTTCGACGTCGCGATCGAGCGGAAAACGCACGCGGAAACCGGTCTCGCGCTGATCGCGCTCTCTACACCGCAAAACGCCGGGCATCGGCGTGCTTGAATTCGATGCCGAGGCCGGGGCGTGTTAGGTCCGGAGACATCGCGCCGTCGATGGGAGCGCGGAATCCGTCGAACAACATCTCCTCGATCCGCGCGTGATCGAAAAAATATTCGACGTAGCGCGCGGGCGCCACGGCGCAGCAGATCGTCGCGTGCAGTGTGGGCGCGGTATGCGCGGCGAGCGTGAGGTTGTGCGCTTCGCAGAGCGCAGCGACGCGAAGAAACTCGGAGAATCCAGCGCAGCGCGTGGCATCGGGCTGGAGGACGTCGACCGCCCCCGCATCGAGCATGCGCCGAAAATAGAAGACGTCATAGCCATATTCGCCTGCGGCGATCGCCATTCCGGTCGGCGCGCGGTCGCGAATGAGCCGCAGACCTTCGAGATCGTCCGATGACACCGGCTCTTCGAACAGCGCTACGCGATGCTCGGCGAAGTGATGCGCCTGCGCGAGCGCGAGCTTGCGCTCGTACGCGCCGTTCGCGTCGACGAAGAGCGCGCACGATTCGCCGATTGCGGCGCGAGCCGCACGCACGCGCTCGATGTCCGCGCGCGCATCGCGACCCACTTTCATCTTCATGCTGCGAATTCCGCTCGCGGCCCAGTCGCGAAACTGCGTCTCGAGCTCCGCGATCGAGTACGACGTGAACCCTCCGCTGCCGTACACGGGAATCGAGTCGCGCACCGCGCCGAAGAGCGAGACCAGCGGAGCTTCGAGGAGCTTCGCCTTCAGATCCCAGAGCGCGATGTCGACGGCGGCGATCGCCATCGAACAAATCCCGGGACGCCCGAGATTTCGAATGGAACGACGCATGGCCGACCACGCGGCGGGGATGTTCATCGCGTCGCTGCCGATGACGACGTCGCGCAATCGATCGGAGATCAGCCGCGCCGTCGCGACATCCGCGTAGGTGTAGCCGATTGCCTTCGCATCACCCGCGCGCGCTTCGACGAGCACCAGCGTCGTCGCGCTCCACTCCAGCGTGCCGTCCGACTCCGGCGTCGCCGTC
>Ga0075418_10002858_pt1 | contig 19758 bp, 17 predicted proteins | sample SoiMetdeltSBSDD2_FD_81776 | JGI IMG/M metagenome (GOLD analysis project Ga0075418, IMG submission 81776) | Bulk soil microbial communities from a Populus tree surrounding site in Tennessee, USA - Soil MetaG P. deltoides SBSDD2 | ecosystem: Environmental > Terrestrial > Soil > Tree plantation...
CCTTCGACAGCGGCGGCCTTTCGCTTAAGACGAACGAGCAGATGGTGGACATGAAGTCGGACATGGCCGGGGCCGCGGCCGTTTTGGCCGCGATCCGCGCGGCCGCGGAGATCGGATTGCCCGTCAACCTGATCGGGGTCACTCCCATCGTCGAGAACATGCCCAGCGGGCAGGCCCTGAAGCTCGGCGACGTGCTCAAGGCCCGGAACGGCAAGACCATCGAGGTGCTCAATACGGACGCGGAAGGCCGGCTGATCCTGGCCGACGCCCTGGCCTATGCCGCGGAGCAGCGGCCGTCGCACATCGTCGATCTGGCCACGCTGACCGGCTCGTGCATGATCGCTCTGGGGACCGAGATTGCGGGCCTGATGACCAACGACCAGGCCTGGGGCGAGCGGGTCCGCGCCGCGGCGCTCCGGGCCGGGGAACGGGCGTGGCAGCTGCCCATGGACCCGGACTTTGAGGACCTGCTGAAGAGCAAGGTGGCCGATCTCAAGAACGTCGGGCCGAACCGCTACGGTGGGGCGATCGCGGCGGGCAAGTTCCTGGAACAATTCGTGGGCGGCGTCCCCTGGGTCCACCTGGACATCGCCGGCCCCGCCTGGGCCGAGCACGACAGCCCCGCCCGCGACACCGGCGGCACCGGGGCCTTTGTTCGTACCTTAATCGAGCTGATGGCCGCCTGGTAGGTCCCGCCTGCCGGGCGGGACCTCTGACGTGCGGGTCCCGCTCGGCTCGCGGGACCTACGAGGGGGGATCAATCAAAAGTTGGCAATCTTGGCGACCTTAGTAGGTCCCGCGAGCCGGGTGGGACCAGCGTGCCCTTGTAATGGGCAGCATCCCTGATCAGGGACGCGGGTCCCGCTCGGCTCGCGGGGACTACAAGGGGGGATCACGCAAAACTTGGCGATCTTGGCGACCTTGACCGGGACAGGTCTGACGCTGGATAGCGAAGCCGCAGAAAACGTCCCGATTTGTCGCTCCGGGACTTCGCCAAATGTCTCTTTTGTTCGCTCGGCGCCTTTTCAAGGTGAGCCCCACAAGGGGAGATCACTCAAAAACTGGCGATCTTGGCGACATTGACTTCGCTGAGCCTAACGCGCCTCCGCGGCCGAGATCGCGAAATCAATGACCTGACTGCCACCGGCCTTCACCGCCACCCGTTGTCGCGACTCAATCGGCGGCCGAAAGTGGAGGCGAACGGGGCTGAGCAGTTCGGGATCACGCTCCAGCCGGTCGATCCGCCAATTCGCCTTCCAGCAGACGATGTCGTATTCGCCGTCCGGAACCTGATCGAACCGGAATGATCCGTCCGGCCCAGTGACGGCCACGTACGGGTGATCGGAAACGGCCAGGTAGCCGCGGAGCCAGAAATAACCGGACCCGCTGCTCAGCTCGACGATGCCATTGTCGCTCATGACGCGGCGGACCGGTCGATCGGGAGTCGCGAGCATCTGGGTGAAGAAACTCGCCCCCCGGGCACGGACCGAGTGCAGGGCGGCCTCATGCGTGACGAATTCGACCTCCGTGCCCCGCCGCACGATGGCGTAGCGGCCCACGGAAGAGCCCTGTCGGATCGCCATGCCGTCGCGGGCCACTTCAACTGTGACCGGCGGGTAGGGCCACGGCGTGGATCGAGCCGTGTCGATCCCGGAAAGGAATACCACCGCGTCGGCCAAGTAGTTATCCTTCGAAATGATCGGGGCGTTCGGATTGGCAGATTCCGTCTTTCCCCCCGGCGGGCTGGAGACTTGCGTCAACCGGATGGGTTCAACGATGGGTCGCGGCCCGACCCAGCGCACGTGCCCGGTCACCGAGCCACAGCGGACGGAGTCGAAGGCAGAGCCGAGGTCCGCTGCGATGGGATCAGCCGGGCGGATCGGGTGGAGGGGTCGCGGCGGGTCGCTGGTTCGCATCACCCACACGATGGCGGCCGTGGCGAGAACGAAGAATACCAGCCGCCAGCCACGCATCCCGGCCTCCTGCGCCGTTTGCCCGAACGTCTTCTATGCTGAATACGAACTGCCCGGAGGGATGTCCCCATGACCACGGCCACCCGCCCCGGCTATTCCGTCCGCCGGGCCGAAGACATCCCGACGGTCCCCTGCCCTTGTGGCCAAAGCACGCGAATCGTGACCGAGGCCGACGGTCTCGGTTGCAGCCTGCACGTGACTGAGATCCGCGACTCGGTCCGGCACTACCACCGCGGTGTCACCGAGGTCTACTACGTCCTCGAAGGGACCGGGCGGATGGAGTTGAATGACGAGACGATCGAAGTCCGTCCGGGCACTGTGATCACGATCGAACCGGGTACCCGGCACCGTCTGACGAGTGACGCGGGGGTGCGCACGATTGTCTTTGGAATCCCGGCGTTTGATCCCGAAGACGAGTATTTCGACTGACTCGCATGTTTCGCCGCACTCGCCAGATCGTCCGCAACGTGGCCGCCGGTGAAGACCGCCGGTCGCATCCCAGGCACGCGACCGACGTGCAGACCGTTTGCCAGCCGCTGGTCGGCGACGTCTCACTGCCCGCCCGGATTCGCAACGTGTCGCAATCGGGCGTGAACCTCATCATCTCGCAGCCGCTGACCGAAGGGACCATGGTCCGCGTCAACCTTCCGGGCTCGCCCGGCGGGCCGCACACGATGCTCCTCGCCTGCGTCATGCACAGCCGCGAGACGACGCCGGGGGAATGGACGGTCGGATGCGTGTTTTCGCTTGAGTTGTCGGCCGACGAGACGCGGCTGCTCGGCGGTGAAAAAACGCCATCCGGCCCGGGCGACCAACGGGCCTGGGTGCGGTCTCCAGTTCGCGGGGCCGTGTCGTACCGCAAGCTGCCGGTGGACGACGGCGTCACCCGGACCGCCGATCTGGTCGATTTGTCTCCGGCCGGCGTCGGGCTGATCCTCAAAGAGAAGCTGGAGCCGGGATCGGCATTGACACTCAACCTCCGACGCACCGACGGCAAGCCGGACCGCGCGATGCTCTCGTGTGTCGTCTACCTGACCGACCGTGCGGGTGGGACCTGGGCGGCCGGGTGTCATTTCCTACGCGAGCTGACCGAGAAGGAACTACAGGAAGTGGCTTGGCGGTCAGGCGCCTGACGGGAGCTGCGGTAACCCGATTCGTCCCGGGGCTGGCGGCGGGGCTGGCGTGTTGCACTTCACGCAGGCCGACCCACAGCTTGACCGACCGCGGCCGAAGAGCGGGCGCAAGATGGCCCGTACGACGTACACCGCCGCCAAGGCGATGATCAGCTCGGTCGTCAGAAGTTGCCAGCTCACGATGAATCTCAACCCACAATCCAGCGGCCGACCTGGAACGTCACGAGTGCGCCGAGGTAGGCCAAGGTCGTCATGTACGCGAAGGTGAACGCGGGCCATGCCCAGGACCGCGTCTCCCGGCGGATCACCGCCAGCGTCGAGGCGCACTGGCAGCAAAGAGCGAAAAACACGAGCAGGCTAAGGGCGACCGGGACGCGGTACTTACCCATCCTTGGGTCGTTCGACCATTCGTCCTGAATGGTCTTGCCGAGCCGCGAGCCGGCGGACGGCTCGCCTTCCGCCTCCCCACGTTCCAGCACTTCCTTCGCGTCCACCTCTCCCTGATTGTAAACGATGCCGAGGGTTCCCACGATGACCTCGCGGGCCGGGAAGCTGGCCAAGGCGGACATGCCGATCTTCCAGTCCCAGCCCAGTGGACGGAACACCGGTTCCAGGCTCTGACCAACCTGACCGAGGGCGCTTTGTCGCTTCCACTCACCATAGAGTTCGTTGGCTTCGCGGTCCTTGGCTTCCTTCTCCTCTCCGCTGGCCTTATCCGCTTGCTCACGCAGTTCTTCGGTGACGACGTCGTACGACCGGCCGTCGGACATCGTCGAGGGAAAGTACAACAGCGCCCAGATGACCACCATCGATGCGAGGATGAGCGTTCCCGCGCGGTAGACGAACGCCCATCCCGCGTCCACGGTGCGGCGGAGGACGGCCCGGAGCTGCGGCACCTTGAACGCCGGCATCTCCATAACGAAGACGGGCGTCTCCCCGCGGAGCAGCGTCCGTTTGAGGACGAGCGCTACGAGCGGGGCGGTGACAAAGCCGATCATGTACATGCCGAACAGAGCGAGCCCGGGCAGCCACCACGGGTCGCTGAGGAATGTGCCGATCAGCAGCATGTAGAGCGGCAGCCGCGCGGAGCAGCTCATCAGCGGAGCGACCAGGATCGTTGCCAGCCGGTCGCGGCGGTTTTCGATCACGCGCGTCGCCATGATTCCCGGCACCGCACATGCCACCGACGACAGGAGTGGGATAAACGACTTGCCATTGAGCCCACACTTGGACATGAGCTTGTCCATGAGGAACGCGGCGCGGGCCATGTATCCGCAGTCCTCAAGCACCGCGATCACGGCGAAGAGGATCATGATCTGCGGCAAGAACACCAGCACGGCACCAACGCCTTTGATGACCCCATCGCTCAGCAGGCTTCGCAAGGGCCCCGATTCCATGTTTGCGCGGAGCCCGTCGGCGAGCCATCCGCGGCCGGAATCGATCAGGTCCATGAGGGGCTTCGCGAAGACAAAGATCGCCTCGAAGACCGCGAACATGAGCACGAGGAAGATCAGCGTGCCCCAGACCTTGTGCGTAAACACGCGGTCGAGCCGGTCGCCCCAGGTGACGACGCGCTGGCCCGGCCGGGTCACGCAACCGGCGACGGCCTGGCGAATCCAGGCGTAGCGCGTCTTGGCCTCGACGGCGGGAACCGGACAGCCCGTGGCCGCGAGCCGCGACCGGGCCTCCGCTACGCGGGTCGGGAGGGCGTCGCCAAATCGACCGGCCAGCTGCTTTTCCGTGTATCCGCCGATATCGAGCAGGACCCGTTCGAGTAAGAACGGCTCGACCTCACCGCCGAGCGATTTGCCGAGGGCCTCAACTTCGTGGCGGAACGGCTCCGGGAACGGCACCCCTTCCGGGCCGGGACTCGTTTCGGCGGACCGGGCAACCGCGGCCTTGAGTGCTTCGAGCCCGATGCCACGATTCGCCTGAATCGGAACAACCGGGATGCCGAGCTTCCGCTCCAACTGAGGGAAGTCGATCACCAGCTTGTGTTTACTGGCGAGGTCCACCAGGTTGACGGCCAGGACGACCGGCATCCCGAGGTCCATGAGCTGGGTGGTCAGATACAGGTGCCGTTCCAGATTGGTCGCGTCGACGAGCGAGATGACCACATCGGGGCGGCCCTCGCCTTTCACGTGTCCCAGCAACAGGTCCACGGACACCATCTCGTCCGGGCTTCGCGGCGCCAGGCTATAAGTGCCGGGCAGGTCGATGACCCGGAGATCCATTTCGCCCACGCGGGCGGTCCCCGACTTCTTCTCGACGGTGACTCCGGGATAGTTGCCGACATGCTGCCGCAGGCCGGTCAGGGCGTTGAAGAGCGTAGACTTCCCAGTGTTGGGATTCCCGACAAGAGCCACGGTCAACGTGCGAGTGATCATGACGATCTGGCGTCGGGGATGAGAACCAGTCTCAATCCGAGAGGGTGACTTGAACGTGTGCCGCCTCGCTCTTGCGCAGGCTCAGGCGGGTGAGGGCGCATTCGATTTCGATCGGATCGCCCAGGGGTGCCTTGTTCACGACCGTTACGTCTTCGCCGGCCATCACCCCGAGTTCGAGAAGTCGTTGCACAAGCGTCGCGGGGCCGGAGACGGACTCGATCCGACAAGGACGACCGGCGATAACCTGGTCGAGGGTGGGCATCAGGCGTGCCCGGTTGACGCCGGGAGCGGGCGGACAAGGATCTGCGACGAATCGCAGCCCCGCAGGCAGAGTTTGCAGCCGGCTACTTGCAGGAGGCATGGCGTGCCGCTCTGGAGCATCTGAACACGACACCCGGCTCGCAGGCCCAGTTCCGCCATGCGACAGACCCACGTTTCCTCGCCCGCGATATCCGTGACGTCGGCCCACTCGCCGGGGCGGAGCAGATCCAACGGAAGTGTCGAATCGGGCGGCATAGTCAGGTGCCGGGTTATTGAGACTGAATCTCAATTAGTTCTACATGGTTTGGACGACATGGTCAAGCGGCGAGTTCCGAATCTGCGAGCGATTTACTTCCCGGCTCGCGCGACGAGGTAAGCACCGAGGGCTTCCGTCCAAGGTCTCGGCGCGGTGACTCCGACTCGGTTCAGCTTGTCGTTTGAAAGGACGCTGTATCCCGGGCGGCGAGCGGGTGCCGCAAACTCGGCGGAAGTGATTGGTGTAATGTCCGCGGACATGCCGGCGGCCCGAAAGATCTCGCGGGCAAACTCATACCACGTGCAATCGCCGGCATTGGTGATGTGGTACAGTCCGAAATCCGCGGTCTGCAGGAGTGCCACGGCCGCGTCGGCGATGTCTGCCGTGAAGCTCGGAGTGCAGCGCTGGTCGTTCACGACACGCAGCGGCTTGCCCTGGCCTGCGATCTTCAACATCGTTTCGACGAAGTTCTTGCCCTTACCCCCGCTACCCCAGACGCCGTACAAGCCGCAGGTGCGAATCACAAAATGCTTCGGACAGGTGCTGCGAACGAGATATTCGCCAGCGAGCTTACTGAGCCCGTAAACACTGACGGGCCCGGGCAAATCGTCTTCCGCGTAGGGCACGCGGCGGGACTCATCAAGTCCGAACACGTAATCGGTGCTGAAGTGCACCAGCGTGCAATCGAGGTCGCGACAGACTGACGCCAGGTCGCGAACGGCCCAGGCGTTGACCGCGAACGCGGCAGATGGCTCCGACTCGGCCTGATCGACGAAGTTGTAAGCCGCGCAGTTGATCACGACGTCCGGGCGCAGCTCGGTTAACTTTGATCGCAACCGAGCCGCGTCACTGAGGTCAATATCCACCCGTCCGAGCGGAATCACTTCGCCCCGAAGGCGCGGGCAGATGTCGCGGCCGAGCTGGCCCGGCGCGCCGAGTACGGCAGTCCGCATGGCTGCCTCCGGAAACGCGAACGCCGCCAGGGAAATCGCCTTTCCCGGGCGGCGTCCGCTTTCGACGACGGGACGACTACTTCTTCTCCTGGACCGGGTTCGTGGCGAAGGATTTGACCTCGGTCGTCTGGTCCTGGGTCAAGCTCACCTCGGTCGTCGTGCCGCCGATGTCGAGGGTCAATGACCCGGTCATCTTGACGGACACGTTCGCGGTCTCGACGCGACCGGCCTTGGTGTTGAAGGTCACCTTGCCGCGGTTGGCCTTCTCGTCCTTCACCTGCTCGATCTTGCCGGCCTTGATCTTGAAGGGCAGCGTCTCGGCGCCCTGGTCCGCGGGCGGCGGCGTGTACTTGAGTTCCACGGTCACGTCAATTTCCGCCATGTCACCGTTCTGTTTCGTGTAGGTGTAGTTGTAAGTGTTCTCGTAGCTGCCCAGCGGCCCGAGGCTCAGCTTCACGACCTTGTTCCACTTGTCGCCGACCTTCTTCGGATCCTTGGGGACCACGCCGAAGCACGGGTCGGCCATTTGCTTCATGGCCTCTTCGCCGAGGATCTTGTTCAGGATCTGTTCGAGCTGCTTGTTCGCGGACACCAGCTTCTTGACGAATTCCTCGCGGCCGTCCACCTTCTCCACCGTGCAGTCCTTGCCGATCGTCAACGTGAACTGCGAGCCCTTCAGGGCCTTGAAGAACTCGCTGAGGGCGGTGTTCGTCCCGGACGCTGCGTTCTCGTTCGTCGAGTCATACGACACCGGGCTGCCCGCGATGTCGATCTTCATCTTTACGGCCTCGATCGTCTGCTGGACGATCCACTTGTCCCCTTCCTGCTTTTTCGGGTCGAACTTGAACGTAAACGTTTGCTCCTGGTTCTGGCCGACGTCGAGCCCCTGCACCTTGATGTTCTGGATGGTCTTGGTCACCATTTCCTGCCAGAACGGGGTGTCCTTGACGAACTTGAGGGAGAGCGGGTTGTCCGCGGCCGGAGTGGCGTCCTTCTTGCCGTCGTCCTTCTTGGCATCGTCCTTCTTGGCGTCGTCCTTCTTGGCGTCGTCCTTCTTGACTTCGTCTTTCTTCGCGTCGGTCTTGGCGGGCGGCGCGGGGTCTTTCTTGTCCTGCGCGACGACGGCGGCAATGAGCACAAAGGCGAGGCCGGAAGCGGCGAGTAAGCGCATGCGCGTCACGAGATATCTCCTCCCGAGGGCTTGGATCCAGCTCAGCGAGCAATGGTCGATCGAATGGATCAGTTTTACGGAACCAATCGGGGAAAAGTAGGGGCGACTCTCCCGTCCGGTGACCCCGCGTAATCCCCGTACGATCCATGCTGCGAGGCGGTTCAGTAACGCCCGGCCCCCGGCCATTCACTTTGTAACGCCGTCCTATCATGATCGAGACGCCACCTCGCGACCCGGAGACCGCATGGCCGCACACCACTGGCTCGGCGTGGACCTTGGCGGCACGAAAATCCTCGTCGGTCTGTTCGACGACCAATTTCAGGTCGTCGCCCGCGCCAAGCAGCCCACGAATTACGAGGACGGCGGGCCCGCGGTCTTTGCCCGGATCGTCACCGCGGTGGATGAGGTCCTCCAGTCCGGAAAGGTTGAGCCGGCACAGGTCAAGGGCATGACCCTGGCCGTGCCCGGCCAGGTGGTTCCCCGGTCAACCGTCGTCCGCTACGCACCGAACCTGAACTGGCGTGACTTTGACCTTGCTCCACTCATCCCGTCTCAATGGACCTGGCCGGTGGTCGTCGAGAACGACGTCCGCATGGGGACTTACGGCGAATGGAGGTTAGGAGCAGCGAAAGGCTCGCAACACGTGTTCGGCATTTTCCCCGGCACGGGCGTCGGCGGGGGCCTCATTCTCGACGGCCAGCTCTATCACGGGTTCAACGGGCACGCCGGTGAGATCGGGCACATCATCGTCGGCTGGAACAAGGGAATTGAGCTGGAGGCGCTCGCGGGTCGTCGTAACCTGATGAACCGGGCCCGCGAAGTGATCGCGGATTCGCCAAAAGCTGTGCGCAAGGCTTGGAAGGGTTTGGACCCGACCACGTTCAAGAGTTCCCAGATCGCGGAATACGCAGAAAAGAGTGAACCGGTGATGTCCTACCTGGTGGACGAAGCGGCGCGGGCGCTGGCAGCGGGAGTGGGAACGGTGATCAACCTGTTGAGCCCGGAAGTGATTGTGGTCGGCGGGGGAATGACCCAGGCGATCGGTGGGCCGCTTGTCGAGCGAATCTGGGAGATCGCCCAGCGCTACGCGCTGCCGCGAGCGACCGAGAACGTTCGTTGTGTCATGGCGGCGCTGGGCGACGACGCGGGGATCACCGGGGCCGCGGCGTATGCTAAGGAACGATTTGGCGCGTAGGAGGGCATTCGGATGAACCCCGACTGGCGTTCTCGCTATGGAGCCATGGTTGACTACACTCGCGTCGCCGGTGACGTCGCGCTCGGGCTTTTTGAACGGAATCTCACCGTCGAGTGGAAGGGCGATCTCAGTCCGGTGACCGAGGCCGATCGCCGAACCGAACAGACACTACGGTCCCTACTCACCAGGGCTTTTCCCGGCGATGGTTTCTTTGGTGAAGAGTTCGGGGACACACCCAGCTCGACCGGATATCGTTGGATCATCGACCCGATCGACGGGACACGCTGCTTCGTCCGCAACATCCGCCACTGGGCGACGCTCGTTGGGCTGGAATATAAGGGGGAAATGATCGCGGGCGTCTCGTACGCCCCGGCGGACGGGAACCTGTTCCGCGCCCTTCGCGGTGATGGCACGTACAAGGACGACCAGCGCGTTCGCGTGTCGGACGTCTCGTCGTTGGATCAGTCGCTGGCCTGCTACACGGGTTTGCAGTTCTTCGAGAAGGCCGGGAAGGAGCGTCAGTTCTGGAATGTGCTGCGCGGGGTCAATTCGGCGCGCGGCTTCGGCGACTACTACGGCTTCGTCCTGGTGGCCCAGGGTTCATGCGAGTTGCTCGTCGATCATGGTGTCCACCTGTGGGACATTGCCGGGTTGAAAGTGATTGTCGAAGAGGCTGGCGGGCGGCTCACCGATTGGGACGGCGGCTCGGACCTCAACCGGCCGGACTGCCTGGCCTCGAACGACCGGGTCCATGACGCGGCACTGGCGCTCCTCCGAGCCTAGGCGCGCACCTTGAAACGGGCCGGCCGCGTGCCGACAATACGCTTATTGCTCCAGCCCGCCTGCACACAATTCAAGCCAGACACCTTGTGAGGACTGTTCGATGCGTAAGCTCGTTGCATTGGCCCTGTTCGCGCTGGTTCCGTGCGTTGCCGCTCGGGCTGCCGACGAAGACAAGTGGGTGACGGTCAAAGGCAAGATCGTTTGGGACACGGCGAAAGGCGCGCCCCCGAAGCGCACGCCGCAGGTCGCGACCAAAGATGAGGAAGTCTGCGCCAAGGACAAGGACTTCGTCAAGGAGGAGTGGGTCGTCAACGAGAAGACGGGCGCGATCGCAAACGTCGTCGTGTGGCTGGCCCCGGAACCCACCGCCCAACAGATCAAGGATCTGGAGTCTCGTAAGTTGCGAGATTTCCCGTCCTTCGACGCCAAGAACATCCACCCAAATCTGGTCAAACCAGAGAAGGATCAAGTTGAAATTGATCAGCCGTGCTGCCGTTTCATCCCGCATGTTCTGACGGCTCGCGTGGGTCAGACGGTACTGATCAAGAATAGCGCACCGGTACCGCACAACGCGAAGTGGACGTCGCGCAATAACGATGAGTTCAATCCTCTTATTCCCGCGGGTGGGCAACACTTGGTCAAGCCGCTGAAGCCCGAGAAGTACCCGATCGAGGTCGGCTGCACGATTCACCCGTGGATGAAAGCATGGGTCCGGGTCTTCGATCACCCGTACTTCGCGGTGACGGATGCCGACGGCAACTTCGAGATCAAGAACGCCCCAGTGCTCGACGGCAAGTTGCGTCTATTTGCCTGGCAGGAGACCGCGGGCCTCCACGGTGGCGCGGCCGGGCGGATGGGCCACCCGATCGTGGTGAAGCCTGGCACGCAGGACCTTGGGTCTATCAAGTTCGACTTCAAGGCGTCGGACGAGAAGAAGTAGACGCAATTGTAGACCGAACTGGCTCGACCTCGGCTCGTGGAGCCGGGGTCGTGTCGTTACCGGATCAAAGATTGAACGCCTGATAGGGCTGGGAGATAATCGGCTCAGAGAACTCGCTCGGAGACATCCATGCGCTCTCTATTTGCGTCCGGATTCGCCGTGGTGATTGGCGTGTTGCCTGCCCTGGCCGCGGACGACGACAAATGGTCTACGGTGAAGGGCAAGGTCGTCTTCGACAACTCGAAGCACAAGATCCCGACCCGCGAGTTCCCGCCCGCGGCCAAGGGGAAGGACCTGCCGAAGTGCGCCGCTAGCGACAAGGAGTTCCTGACCGAAGACTGGGTTGTCAATCCAAAGACGAAGGCCGTGCGTGACGTGTTCGTGTGGCTCGCCCCGGAGCCGACTGCGAACGAATGGCAACAGCTCAAGGGCCGAAAGCTGAAAAAGTTCCCGTCGTTCAAGGAGGAGCAACTCCATCCGGATCTCAAGGCCGTGGCGCCCAATACCGTGGAGATGGATCAACCTTGTTGCCGGTTCATCCCCCACGCCCTTGGGGTTCGCGTCGGGCAGACGGTTGTCGTCAAGAACTCTGCCAGCATCGCGCATAATGCGCACTGGTTCTCCCAGAACAACGGGGAATCAAACCCGCTCCTGGGCGAAGGCAAGCAGGCACAGTTTCCCGTGAAGGAATGGGAACGCGCCGAGGTGAAAGTCCTTTGTGACATCCACCCATGGATGTCGGCCACGATTCGAGTTTTCGACCACCCGTACTACGCGGTGACGAATGCCGACGGCGAATATGAGATCAAGAAAGCGCCCGTGGGCAAGTTTCGGATCTTCATTTGGCACCGTGAGGGAGCTTACTCCGGAAAAGACGAAGGCCGGCATGGCTTCGAGTTGACGATCACTCCGAAAGTGACCGAAGTGAAAGAGTACTCGGTGACGCTTGACGAAAAGCCCAAGTGACCGGTTTCGATCCGGACTTTGAGGGCCAGCCGATGCGCCTCGCCAGTTTCGCTGCCATCAGTCTGCTGGCAATTCCCAGTTGGGTTGATGCATGCCCCTGGTTATCCCGACCATGCCGCCCCCATCCGGTCGTCGAGTACCAGCCGTGTCCTCCGCCGGCGTTCGCTTATCCCTGCGCGCGAAGCGCTCCAGTCGTCCCGGTCGTGGATGCGAAAGTGCCGGGATCTGTCGTGGTTGATGAGAACATTGCGCCGGACGGCTGGTGCCACATCAAGGGGCGGGTCGTGTTTGATGGGGATCCGCTTCCGAAACAGAAGTTGATTCCCAATTCGAAAGGCGCCTACACGGAGGAATGGGTGGTCAACGCGGCCAACCGCGGCGTCAAAAACGTCGTCGTATGGTTTGCTCCAGAACCCACAACCGACGAACTCAAGGATCTCCAATCTCGCAAACTTCGCGAATTCCCGTCGTTCAAGGAGAAGGACATTTACCCTCTCCTTCCGAAGCGCCGGGATGTCACGATTAATATCATCGAAGCTCCGATCGCATTCATCCCGCACCTGGTCGCCGTCCGCGCCGGATCGGACTTGGTTTTTCTGAACGTCAGCACCCGACCGGAGAATTTAAAGTGGGTATCAAGAGACAATGAAGAACTCAACAAGCTCGTGCCGCCGGGTGCCCCGCCACCGAACCAAAGTGAATTCCGCGTCCAGGAGATCAAGCCGGAGCGATACGCAATCGAAGTCAGCTCGTCAATTAATCCCTGGATGAGAGCCTGGGTTCGTGTCTTTGACCATCCATATTTCACGGTCACGGATTCGAATGGTGCGTTTGAGATCCGCTTCGCGCCAAGGGGAAATCTCCGTCTGTTCGTGTGGCAGGAATCGGCTGGCTTCCGAAACGGCAGAGAAGGTCGGTTCGGGGAGGCGATCCGTGTTCCGTCCGGCCGCCTGGACCTCGGAGAGTTGAAGATCAAAGCACTCCCGGAACGCTGATTCGTCGCCTAGCCTACCCCCGCCAACGCATGCCCCCGGCTACGGCCGGGGTCGGCTTTTTTTTCGGCCTTGTAGGCCAGCCCGGCCGCGACGAAGTCGCGGAACAGCGGGTGCGCCCTCGTCGGCTTCGACTTGAACTCGGGATGGCACTGCACGCCCACGAACCACGGGTGCGCCGGCAACTCGAGCACTTCGACGAGCGACCCGTCCAGCGTCGTGCCGGAGAAGATCATCCCGGACTGGTGGAACAAGGCCCGGTATTCGTTATTGATCTCGAACCGGTGCCGGTGCCGCTCTGCCACGACGTCCGCTCGGTACGCCGCATGCGCCTTCGTTCCTGGCTGCACGCGGCACTCGTACACACCCAGCCGCATCGTCCCGCCGACCTGCGTGACCTTTTTCTGCTCGTCCAGGAGGCACACCACCGGGTCGGGGGTCGTTGGGTTGAACTCGGTCGAGTTGGCGTCCGGCAGGTTCAGAACGTTGCGGGCAAATTCGATCGCGGCGCATTGCAGCCCGAGGCAGATACCGAAGAAGGGAATCCCCTTTTCACGCACGTAGCGGATCGCCTCCAGCTTGCCGCTGATGCCGCGGCGGTCGAAGCCGCCGGGGACCAGCACCGCGTCCGCCCCGGCCAGGGCTTTCTCAGCACCGTCCTGTTCGACCTTTTCGGCCTCGACTTTGCGGATATTCACCCGGCACCGGTTGGCGATGCCGGCATGGACGAGCGCCTCGTAGACGGACTTGTACGCGTCGTGGTGCTTCACGTATTTACCGACCACCGCGACGTTCACGTCCCGGTCCCAGTTCCGCATCGACTCGACCATCTCCCGCCAATCATCGATCTGCAGCGGCTGCGCCTTGCTCAGGTTGAGCTTCTCGATGATCAGGTCGTCGAGCTGGTTATTCACCAGGCTGAGTGGCACCTCGTAGATCGTGTATTCCTTGTCGCGCTCCTCAATGACCGCCCGGCGTTCGACGTTGCAGAACTGGGCGATCTTCTCGGCCTCGTCCTTCGGCAGCTCGCGCTCGGTTCGGCAGATCAGTACATCGGGCTGAACACCGATCTTCCGCAGTTCGCCGACCGAGTGCTGTGTCGGCTTGGTCTTCGACTCGCCGGCCGCTTTCAAATACGGGACGAGCGTCAGGTGGATGTACAGGCAGTTGTGCTTGCCCACATCCAGGGCGAACTGACGGATCGCTTCGAAGTAGGGCATGCCCTCGATGTCACCGACCGTGCCGCCGATCTCCGTGATTACGACGTCCACATCGGGAGTGGCCAGCTTCTTGATGCAGGACTTGATCTCGTCGGTGATGTGCGGGATCACCTGGACGGTACGGCCCTTGTATGCTCCCTGCCGCTCCTTGTTGATCACCGACAGGTAGATCTTCCCGGTGGTGTAGTTGCAGTCGCGATTGAGCGGGGCGTTCGTGAAGCGCTCGTAGTGTCCCAGGTCCAGGTCGGTCTCAGCCCCGTCGTCGAGGACGTACACCTCGCCGTGCTGGTACGGGCTCATGGTGCCCGGGTCGACGTTGATGTAGGGGTCGAATTTCTGGAGCCGGACACTCAGGCCGCGGCGTTCAAGCAACATGCCAATCGACGCGCACGTCAGCCCTTTACCAAGCGAGCTGACGACGCCACCGGTCACGAAGATGAACTTGGTCATGCGCGGCAGGTCCCCCCGGACGAGTGGTCGGACAGGAGAAGGTGTAGCGAAAGTGGCGACTGGCCTTCACATTGTCTTTACTATGCCGCGCCCCTTCCGGAGGCCAACGGCGGTTTCTTTTCGCGCAGCTGTCCCGTCTGCCCGGCCCGGTACTCCTTGACGAAACGCTCGTAATCCGCGGCCGTGTCCACGCCCCGACCGGCGTGATGCACGATGCCGACTCGAATGGTCCACCCGTGCCCCAGAGCCCGGAGTTGCTCCAGTTTCTCCAGCTGTTCCAGGGGATGAGGTGGGAGGCCCGAAAGCGCCAAGAGTGCTTCGCGGCGATACGCATAAAGACCGAGGTGATGGAGAAAGACCGGCGGCTTCTGACCGAAGTCCGGGCGGCCGTCGCGAACGTGCGGAATCGGGCTGCGACTGAAGTACAGCGCTCGTCCGCCCTGCCCGCAAACAACCTTCACGCAATTCGGGTTCTCGTAGGTTTCCGTCGAGGTGATCGGCATCGCAAGCGTAGCCATCTCTGCGCTCGGTGCGTCCCGCAAGAGCTTCGCCAGAAGTTCCAGTGAGCCGGGGTCGATCAGCGGCTCATCCCCCTGAAGGTTGATGATCACGTCCACGTCCAGCTCGCTCGCGACTTCGGCAACCCGATCCGTACCTGAGGGATGGTCGTCGCGCGTCATGACGGCGCGGCCGCCGAAGCTCTCGACCGCGGACAGGATCCGGGTATCGTCCGTGGCCACGATGACCGTTTCGACCCCACCGACCTGGCACGCCTGCTCATAGACGTGTTGGACCAGGTATTTCCCCGTTTCGCGGAGCAGAGCCTTGGCCGGCAGGCGAGTCGAAGCGTATCGGGCGGGGATCACAATGGCGGTGCGCATACAGACGGCATTCCAGGGTGTCGGCGAAACGCGAAGTGTACTCCCCCCTGCCCTGGCGGGGAACCCCGACCGGTCCTCTATCGATCCGTTATAACACCCGCATGCGGACACACCCGGACGTATTGATCGCTGGCGGCGGGGTGATCGGCCTGACCACGGCCTATTACCTGGCTCAAGACGGAGCGCGAGTCCGCGTACTTGACCGATCAGCCCCGGGAACGGAAGCCTCGTGGGCCGGGGCCGGCATCGTTCCTCCGGGAAACGTTGCCGGGGCAGCGACCGCCTATGACCGGCTGCGGGCCGCTAGTTCCGCGGCTTTTCCGGCACTTTCCGCCGAGTTGCGTGAACGAACCGGGATCGATAACGGCTACCGCCGCTGCGGCGGCATTGAGGTCTTTGATTCGGCGGCGGACGCCACGACCCGGCTCTGGGGCTCGGAGGGAATCGAGTTTCAGCCTTTTACGGCCGACAAGACGCGCGCCCTCGAGCCGGAGTTGCGCCTTCCACCAATGGCGTCCGCGTACTTGCTTCCCGGCATGGGTCAGGTGCGTAACCCCTGGCACTTGCGGGCGCTGATCGCAGCTTGTAAACGGGCCGGCGTACAGATTGACGCTGATCGAGCCGTTGTGCGCTGGCAAACGGTGGGGTCCAACATATTGGCCGCGATCGGTGAGGACGGCAGCGAATACCCGGCAGGGCGGTTCCTAGTTGCCTCGGGAGCCTGGTCCGAGCGATTGCTGGCGCCGCTTGGCGTTCGGCCGGGTGTTTACCCGGTCCGCGGGCAGATGGTTCTCTTTCGGCCGGACAAACCGCTCCTCCGCAGAGTCATCGGATTCGGCAAACGTTACCTGGTCCCCCGGGAGGACGGCCGAATCCTGGTCGGATCCACGGAAGAGCCGGAAGCCGGGTTCGAAAAGCGATCGACCGACTCCGGCGTCGCGATGCTTCAACTCTTCGCGACCGACGTCGTGCCAGCGCTATCCGGAGCAGTTATCGAAAAAACCTGGGCCGGCTTGAGGCCCGGAACTCCCGACGGTTGGCCGATCCTCGGACGGTTGCCGGGCTGGACGAACATCTTTGTCGCCACCGGGCACTACCGGGCTGGGATCCAGCTCTCACCCGCGACCGGCCGGATCATGGCCGACCTGGTCATGGTCCGGTCGCCGGCGATGCCGATCGACGCTTTTCGCCCCGACCGCTTGCCGTGGCCGCCCGCAACGATGCCGTTCCGGTCCTGAATCGTGGGGTAGAATGGGGCAAGCCCCGGAACTCGCCGATGGAATCCGCCGATCACCGCCAGATCGTCAGTCTTTTGGCCAGCGATCTTGCCTGGCTGGAGGACCACTGCCGGCGTCAGCCCGCGCTGGCCCGCGAGGCCGGGCAGCTCCGCCTCGCGGGGGCGCTGGTGCGAAATGCGGTCGGACCATTCCTGGACGGTCAGTCGGAAACGCCGCTACACGTGGCCGTCGTCGGTGGGGCCGGTGCCGGCAAAAGCACGATTGTCAATTTCCTCGTGGGGTCAGTTGTCGCTGATGCGAACCCCCAGGCCGGATACACGAGACATCCGACCGCGTACGTCGCGAACACTGCCTCGACCGCCTGGTCCGGCCATCTCGGCTTCCTCGGTCCGCTGCGGAAACTCGATCAGCCAGGACCGTCCGACCTTGACGAAGACGTGTACCAGGTCCGGCGATTGCCCACGGCGACCTCGCTCGGCGACGCGGTCGTCTGGGATTGCCCGGACATGACGACGTGGGCCGCGACCGGGTATGTCCCGCGACTGATCGAAGTCGCGGCGCTGGCCGATGTGATTGTCTACGTCGCGTCCGACGAGCGCTACAACGACGAGATTCCGACTCAGTTCCTGAATCTGTTGGTGCGGGCGGGCAAAGCGGTCGTGGTCGTCCTGACCAAGATGTCGGAAGCCCAGGCCGGGGCGATTCGCGAGCATTTCGAGCGCGAGGTCCTCACCCGTTTGCCGAAGGACATGTCCGGCCGGCCCGCGGTGCCCCTTTTGACCATGCCCTACCTGCAGCCCGCCGTCCTCGCCGACCCGGCCGGGAAGGGCGCAGCCCACCGGATTCCGCTCTTGAACCAGGTCGCGGTCCTCGCGGACCCGAGTATGGCTCGTAAGCGGACGGTCGATCACGCGCTGCAATACTTGGCCCAGTCCGGCGGCGAACTCCTGGACGTCGCCCGTCAGGACCTGGCCGCGATGGATGCATGGCGGGCGCTCACTCAGAGTTCGCGGCAAGATTTCGACGAGCGGTACCGGAACGAATTCCTCAACGGCGAAGGCTTCCGGCGGTTTGACGAGGCTCGTACGCGAGTGCTCGACTTGCTCGAATTGCCGGGGGCCGGGCGTGGCTTCGCCATGGCTCTCTGGGCACTGCGGATGCCCTACAGGGCACTGCAAACCGCTGTGCAAAAGGCGCTGGTTCGCCCGCCCGCGGTCAACGTCGGCGAACAGCAAGTCCTCGAAGGCGCATTCCGGGCGTGGCTCGACCAGATTCGGGCCGACGCCATACGTCGGGCCGACTCGCACTCACTCTGGAAGCATGTGAGCACCGGGTTCAGCGCCGGCCTGACCGAGGCGGCGACCGATCAGTTCCAGACGCTGCTCCGCAACTTCCAGGTCTCGTCCGCGGACGAGATCGAAGGGGCCGCCCGGTCGGTCACTGCGAGCCTGGAGAACCACCGGTCACTCCTGGCGATGCTTCGCGGCGGGAAGCTGCTCCTCGACGTCGCTGCGATCGCGCTGGCGATCTGGGCCGGCGGCTGGGCGTGGCCGACGTTGATCTATATTCCGCTGTTCGTGTCACTCGCCCATCAACTGGTCGAACTCGGCGTGCGACAATATGTCGAGGGAAGACGCTCCGCCATTCGCTCACGGAAGATGACCATCGTCAACCAGGCGGTGTCCGGGCCGATGGCCGACTGGCTGGCCAAGTGGCCCGCGACCGGCGGATCGGCCTACGAAAAGCTGCAAGGCGCCCTCCGGCGGGTGCCGGAATCGATCGCCCAATTGAAGCGGCTCGCCGAACCGCGCCTGCGCGCATGAACGACGCCCCGCCGACGCCGGAACCCCTTCTCCGCACTCTCTCCCCGCTTTTGCATACCCTGGAGCGTGACCTGCGCGCCTGGCTGGACGGGCCCCACCGGCAGCCGATTCCGCTCATTGGTCGCGGCATTCTCGAAGGTCTGGTCAACGACCTGCGGCGTCAGGCGGACGAACTCGACGTCGATCGGCCGCTCCTGGTCGTCATGCTGATGGGCGGGACGGGGGTCGGCAAATCCACGCTGCTCAACGCCCTGGCAGGCGGGCCGGTGGCACAGGCGTCATACACGCGGCCGACGACGCGCGATCCGGTCGTCTATTACCACGAATCCGTGAAGCCGGAACGCTTCGACCCGGCATTGCGACTCTGCCGGCTCGTCCCACACGACCGAACCGGGCTGCAACAGAAGGTGATCGTCGATACTCCGGACCTGGACAGCAACGACGTCGTGAACCGCGAAAAGCTGAAGGCCCTTTTGCCGGTCGCGGACGTCATTCTCTACGTCGGGTCGCAAGAGAAATACCACGACCAACTCGGCTGGGACCTGTTCAAGGAGCAGCGCAAGCGCCGGGCGTTCGCCTTCGTGCTCAACAAGTGGGACCGGTGCGTCGTGGCGGACGCGACCGGGCGGAGGCCGGACGAGGACCTGCTCGGCGACCTCCGCGAGGAAGGTTTCGAGAACCCCCTGCTCTTCCGCACCATGGCCCAGGCCTGGCTCGATTCCCGCAACGGGGACGAACCGGCCGGTTTACCGGCCGGGGAACAGTTCCGTAACTTGCGCGACTGGCTGGAACAGGGGTTGAGCCGGCTCGAGATCGAGGCCGTCAAAGCACGCGGGGTCGGGCAACTGCTCTCACAATTGGAACAGGCCGTCGAGCAGGTCCGACCCGCCAACCTGACAGCGGAGGCCGAGCGCACGAAAGAAGCATGGGAAGTACTCCTTCGCGACGAGGCGAACGCGTGCGGGGAAGTACTGGTCAGCACGCTCGAGCCGTACGCGGCCGAGATCGAGCATCATTTCCGCGTCGAAGGGCAACAGAAGTTCCGCGGGCTCATGGCCGCGTACCTGAAGTTAACCACCAAGCTGCGGTACGCCGGCACGTCGCTGCGCGACCGCATCCCATTTGTCCCCCACATC
>Ga0075418_10002859_pt1 | contig 19757 bp, 21 predicted proteins | sample SoiMetdeltSBSDD2_FD_81776 | JGI IMG/M metagenome (GOLD analysis project Ga0075418, IMG submission 81776) | Bulk soil microbial communities from a Populus tree surrounding site in Tennessee, USA - Soil MetaG P. deltoides SBSDD2 | ecosystem: Environmental > Terrestrial > Soil > Tree plantation...
ATGTTGATGCCGATTATCCAGCGGGGCCTCAGTCAGCTCTCCCAGATCGTCACCAAGTCCAACGGAGACCTCAACAAGATCGGCGGCGAAATCGTCGGCCTCCGTGCTGAATACGACGCGCTCAGCAATCAGAGGTTCGCTGTTCAAAACCGCGAGTCAGGAACCGGAGATCAGCGGAAACCCGTGATTCAAGCGATCGACTTCCGTGAGAGTCCCGCTCCGGACGAGCCCCCGCCACCCGATCGAGGAGGGGGCTATGGCAGTTATCACTATGGATATCAGTTCTCGACCAGTGAGGCTTGGTCGCAGCAGCAGATCATGCAAGAGGTTCTGAACAACTACAACAAATACTTCACGTTCAGTGGCGATCAGCCGAAAATCGTCGAGGGTGCTGTTGTCAACCTCAACGGGCCTGCTGGGCCGGAGCCTGTGAAAGTAACAAAGGTTACCGACACGAGCTTTTCATTCGTATCGTTGCCCGGCCACCACGAAGGGGCCGGTCGTGTCATCGAGTTCAGCATTGTGCCAGCGGCCGCCAGCCCGGTTCCCGGACGATTGAACTGGGAGCTGCGCGTTGAAGCTTCCGGCCCAGTGGGAGGCCTCAGCGCCATTCCTGGCGCTAACTGGTTTAACAAAGGAGTTTGGCAGGTGTTCGCGGATAATCTGAACAGCCGATTGCCGGTATCCCCACCCAGTTCCGGCGGAGTGACGGTCTAGAAAATGAAGGTGGAAGTGATCGAACGATCGGCAGCGGTGCTCATAGGCATGGCAGCAGGCTACGTATTGTGGCTCGCTGGTATAACTGCGCTGACTGCCGTCGTTCCAATGCGATACATAATCATCGCTGCTGCAATCCTTTTGAGCGTGATCGTAATTGTCTCCATTGCCCTAGCTCTACATTTCAAGAAAACACAAAGACGGTCTGTTGCGCTTGGCTTCTGGTGGGCACCTGCGCTACCGACGGTGGCCAGCTTCTACTCCCTTATCGTTTTTCTGAGTTGACGTGAAGGATGTCGAATGATGAAGTCCGACAACAGCTTTGCGCTGGTAGAGGCGCGAGATGAGTGACCCGTTGTACGTACAGCCTGACGGGGTGCGCTCTTACGCACAGATCCACGACCAGGTGCTGTCTGCCTTGTCTCAGGTGATGGGAGCGGCTGCACCCGCGGCAGTCGGCGTCGAATCCACGCACGGCCCGATCGCGTCAGCGGTCAGCACCGCGCTTGACCAGGTCCTGGGCGGCCGCCGAGGCACGTTGCGGGCGACCTCGACGTCGGCGCAGACAATCTCCGAATTGCTCCAGAAGGCCGCCCAGATGTATGAGCAGGGCGACCAGCAGGGCGCCGAGAAGCTGAAGGCGGCGGCCGAGGCCCTCGAAGGACAGCAGGGCGGCCAGCCAGGCAATGCGGGCGCACCCGGAGGCCCCACATCCACGGGCGGCGGGGACGCCATGGGCCAGATGCTCGGCCAGCTGGGACAGGTGGGTCAGCAAGTCGGGCAGTTGGCCCAGGCGGCCGGCGCTCCTCTGCAGGCCCTGGCTCAGCCGTTGCAACAGGTACCTCAGCAGGTGATGCAGGCCGTTCAGCAGGCTAGCCAGTCGGCCAGTAAAGCCGCCGATGCGACCGGCGCTGCCAAGGGCGATCCCGCTGTGCCCCAACAGAATTCACGCAGCGAGGAAACTGAACGCCGCAACGAACGCCTGCATCGCGCGGAGGCCGCCCCGGGAGATTCGGCGAATACCGGCAGGGCGCCCGAGACGCCAGAGCACGCCAAGCCAGCGCAGACGCGTCCGCAGACGGACTGAATCGGCTACAGCCGCCGGCCGAGATCCTCGTCGCCGTGGCGCGGTTGGTGAGACGGGCCAACCGGCGCCTGCCCGTGTCGTCCGTCCTCTGCCCCGGAGGGCCCTGCCATGGCGCGGTCATCGGCGCGCTGCAACGGCTCCCGTTCCTCGTGTCGGGGTTCGTGAGCTCGGGTCGGTTGTTCGTCTTTGGTGTCGACGCCATCGTCGCGCGGTTGCGGCTGACCGACTGCGCCCGCCGCCCCGACTGCACCCGTGGGCGGAGCACCTGCGGCTGACGATCCCTGCCCGCCGGCCGACTGACCGCCTGCCCCACCGCCTTGGGCCCCCTGCATGGCCTGCTGCATGAGCGAGCCGAACATGCCCGTCTGCCCGCCGAGCGCCTGCGCGGGTGCACCCGCCATCTGCCCCATCTGTCCGGCTTGCTGGCCGACCTGTCCGAGCATGCCGACGATCTGGCCGACCGACTGCGCGCCGGCGTCATCGGAGTTCTGGTACGCCGCCTGGGCGGCACCGATCTTGCCGGAAAACATCGTTTCCTTCGCCTGCAGCGTCGCGACATTGGCGGCCAGCGGGACGGCCAGTGTCGGAAGCACGGCCGAGATGGTCGCGCTCAAGGCGTCCTGGCCGGCGGGAAGCATCGGTATCTCGGGAAGCTCGACGGAAGCTGGGTCCCATGTGATGCCTTCGGGCTTCCTCAGCGGATCAATCATGACTCACCAATCATCGTCATCGTCACCTTCATCGAGATCGTGTTCGAGCGGCGTGGGCACCGCGAGACTTGCACTGGTGCCGCCACTTTCACCGCGATGGCCCATCATCGGCGCCATACCGCCCATGCCGGAACCCGCAGCGACCGGGGCCACCCCGCTGGTTGCAGTAGATCCGGCGGTGGCGCCCTCGGCTGGCGCGGTGCTCACGGATTTGGTGCCCACCAGATTCGCCATCTGCGCCGTCTGCAGTGGCGTACCGCCGGAGCCGGGCAGCGACGCCGCCTTCACCATGCCCGAGCCACCGCCCGCACCCGAGCCGCCTGCCAGCGGATGGTTGGAGAACGACGAGAACGGCAGGCCGGCGGCACCCAATGAATCCGCCTTGCCGCCTGAACCGAACATCGAGGTCAGCTGTTGCAGCGGCTGCGACAACTGCTGCAGCTGCTGGCCCATCTGCTGAGGCACGGCCATCACCGCCTGGCCAAGCTGCATGGGGATCTGCGCGGCCATGGATCCCATCTGGCTCATCATCTGCATCGCCTGCTGGGAGCCGCCACCAGCTTGTTTCGCGGCCTCCTCCGCGGTGTCTTTCGTCTCCTTCCCGCCGGGCACCGACGGGGCGGCACCAGGAAAGGGGATGCTCGGGGGCACGCCGAGAGTGTTGGCAAGTTCGGTCGTGTGCGTCGTCACGTTGGCGATGTTCTGGGACAACCCCATCTTGATCCGGCTCTGCACCAGCTCCTGGGTGTTGCTGAACGGCATCGCCGACAGAGCCTCGCACTCATGCTGGACCTCCTGCGCGATCGTGTTCGCCAGCATCTTGGCTTTGACCACGGTGGCCTCCATCGTGCGCAGCTTGCCTGCGATCGCGGCTGCGTGTGCGGCGTTGGCCTCGTGGCCGCCGATGATCGTGGTGGCCTCGCCGGTGGCCGCCAGCGACCCGGCACCCTCCCAGACGTCCGCGAGCTTCATCAGCTGGCCCTGCTGAAGGGGCACGATCGATCCGGTGATGTTCGCGGCCAGCGCCTCATACGTCGCCGCCGCGGCGGCCAACATCTCCTCGTCGACGTTCGGCCAGGCGGGACCCGTCACCGTCTGCGAGCCGTACGGGCTCGAATCGGCCTCTATCGGCATGAGAAACAAATTTACCGTGCTGGCGATAGCTGTCGGTCCGCTAATCGCGTCGCCGATCAGGGCCGACTATTGCGACTCTAACCGGCCCTCCGATAGCCGGAGCCGGCGCTGGATCCCGATCCCGGCGAGAAACCGTTCGTCGTGGCTGACGACGACGAACGAACCCTTGTACGCATTGAGCGCTGCTTCCAGCTGACCGACGCTGACCAGGTCCAGGTTGTTGGTCGGCTCGTCGAGCAGCAGCAACTGGGGCGCGGGTTCGGCGTAGAGCACACATGCCAACGTCGCACGCAACCGCTCACCTCCCGACAACGCGGCCACCGGCAGGTGAATTCGATTGCCGCTGAACAAGAACTGCGCGAGCAGGTGCATACGGCGGGTGTGGGTCAGACTCGGCGCGAACGCGGCAAGACTCTGCGCGACGGTGCGGTCGGGGTCGAGCGGGTCCAGGCGCTGCGACAGGTAGGCGGTGCGGCCGTCAGCGCGGGCAAGCGTGCCGCCGTCAGGCTGCAAGCTGCCGTCGATGACGCGCAGCAGTGTCGATTTTCCAGCCCCGTTGTGACCCGTCAACGCGATGCGTTCGGGACCGCGGATGTTCAGGTCAATACCATTGTTTACGAATAGCTTTCGGCCGCCGTGACAGATCTGCAGGTTCTCGCCCCGAAATACCGTGCGCCCCGCGGGCACAATGGTGTCGGGCAGATCGAGCACGATCATGTCGTCGTCGCGAAGCGCGCGTTCGGCGTCGTCCAGTTGGGCCTTCACCTGGTTGACGCGTTTGGCGTGTACATCGTCGGACCGGCCCGCCGACTCCTGTGCGCCTCGCTTCATCGCGCCGGCGATGATCTTCGGCAGCCCCGCGTCTTTGACGTTGCGTGCCGCGGTGCTCGACCGGCGCGCAGCCCGCTCGCGCGCCTGTTGCCGTTGGCGCTTCTCGCGTTTGAGCTGCTGCTCGGCGTTGCGCAGGTTAGCCTCCGCGACGCGCTGTGCCTCCTGCACCGACTGTTGGTACATAGTGAAGTTGCCGCCGTAAGAGAGCATTTCGCCGCGGCGCAGCTCGGCGATGCGGTCCATTCGGTCGAGCAGCACGCGGTCGTGACTGACCAGCAGCAGACATCCGGGAAAGTCATCCAGCGCGTCGTAAAGCCGGTGGCGCGCGTCGGCGTCGAGGTTGTTGGTGGGCTCATCGAGCAGCAATACATCCGGTCGCTTCAACAACTCAGCGGCCAAGCCGAGCGACACCACTTCACCACCGGACAACGAGCCCAGTCGTCGATCAAAGGTGATGTGGCCCAAGCCGAGACGGTCGAGCTGCGCTTGGGTGCGCTCCTCGACGTCCCAGTCGTCTCCGATCGCGACGAAGACATCCTCGCCTGCATCGCCAGCTGCCAACGCTGTGAGCGCATCGAGGACCGGGGCCACGCCCAGCGCGTCGGCCACACTGCGGTCCGCGACGAACGGCAGCGTCTGCGGCAGATAGCCGACCGTGCCGTCGACAGTGATTGTGCCTGCGCTGGGCCGGTATTCGCCGGCGATCAGTTTGAGCAGCGTGCTCTTGCCTGCGCCGTTGGGCGCCACGAGCCCGGTGCGGCCGTCACCGACGGTGAACGACAACACCGTGAACAGTGGCGTGTCGTCGGGCCAGGAGAAGGACAGATTGGAACAAACGATGGAAGACATGCGAGAGATCTCTCGTGCATAGACGACTGGGAACACAAAGTCCGGGTCTCACCGCATGCGTCCAGGGTATGCGCGCCGTCAAGCGGTTAAATATCTCCGCAGCATGTCGGTCACCGTGCTGATCTGAGCCACCTCGACGCGCTCGTCGGCGCGGTGCGCGAAATTGGGGTCGCCGGGCCCGTAGTTGACCGCCGGAATGCCAAGCGCGGCAAAGCGTGCGACGTCGGTCCAGCCGTACTTGGCACGCACCTGCCCACCGGCGGCGTCGACGAGTGCGGCGGCGGCGGGTTTGGTCAGCCCGGGCAGCGCGCCGGCCGCGGAGTCGGTCAGTTCGATGTGCACGTCGAGCCCGTCGAAGACCTCGCGGACGTGGTCGGTTGCCTGCTCGACGCTGCGGTCAGGAGCGAAGCGGAAATTCACCGTCACCGACGCGGCATCGGGGATGACGTTGCCGGCGATCCCGCCGTCGATGCGCACCGCGGACAGCCCTTCGCGGTAGACGCAGCCGTCGATGTCGACGTCGCGGGGCTGATACGCCTTCAGTCGGGCCAGCACCTCGCCGAGTTTGTGAATCGCGTTGTCGCCCAACCAGGATCGCGCACTGTGCGCACGGGTACCTGCAGCGCTGACGATGACGCGCAGTGTGCCCTGACAACCGGCCTCGATGAAGCCACCGGACGGCTCGCCGAGAATCGCGACGTCAGCATGCAGCCAATCGGGTAGCTCACGTTCGATGCTGCCGAGCCCGTTGGCGGCCGCTTCGATCTCCTCGCAGTCGTACATCACCAGCGTGAGGTCGTGTTTCGGGTCGGCGACGGTCGCGGCCAGGTGCAGGAAGACCGCGTCGCCGGACTTCATGTCCGAGGTGCCGCAGCCGTGAAGCGTGTCGCCGTCGAGCCTGCTGGGCAGGTTGTCGGCAGCGGGGACGGTGTCGGTGTGGCCGGCCAGCAGCACCCGCGACGGCCGGCCGAGGTTCGTGCGGGCCAGCACGGTGTCGCCGTGGCGCACGACCTCGAAGCCGGTGGTTTGCTCGCGCAGCGCGGCCTCGATCTCGTCGGCGATGCGCTGCTCGTGCCGCGACTCGCTGGGGATGTCCACCAGCGCAGCGGTCAGCGCGATCGGGTCGCCGCGTAAGTCCAGGCCCACAGGGTTCGAGGCTAGTCGAGTAGCCTTTGGCGACGTGACATCTGCTGCAGGCGTCGGCCTGGCGACCATCGCTGCCGACGGATCCATACTCGACACGTGGTTCCCCGAGCCCGAACTGGGCGCCGGCGGTCCGACCGGCACCGCGCGGCTGTCGATCGCCGAGATTCCGCCTGAGCTGGCGGAGCTGACCGGCCATGACCACGACCGCGACGTTGAGACGGTGGCCGTGCGCACGACGATCGCGTCGCTGGAGGACAAGGCCACCGACGCATACGACGCCTACCTGCGGCTGCACCTGCTTTCGCACCGGCTGGTCGCGCCACACGGGCTCAACGCGGACGGCTTCTTCGGCGTGCTCACCAACGTGGTGTGGACCAACTACGGCCCGTGTGCGGTGGAGGGCTTCGAGGTGGTGCGGGCGAGGCTGCGCCGACGCGGACCGGTGACCGTCTACGGCATCGACAAGTTCCCGCGGATGGTCGACTACGTGGTGCCCTCCGGCGTGCGTGTCGCAGACGCCGACCGGGTGCGGCTGGGTGCGCACCTGGCATCGGGGACGACGGTCATGCACGAGGGCTTCGTCAACTTCAACGCCGGGACGCTGGGCAGCTCGATGGTCGAGGGCCGGATCTCCGCGGGCGTGGTCGTCGGCGACGGGTCGGACGTCGGCGGCGGCGCGTCGATCATGGGCACACTGTCGGGTGGCGGCACTCAGGTCATCTCGGTGGGCAAACGCTGCCTGCTGGGCGCGAACGCCGGGCTGGGCATTTCCCTCGGCGACGACTGCGTCGTTGAGGCCGGCCTTTACGTGACCGCCGGGACGAAGGTGCAGACGGCCGACGGCAAGACGGTCAAGGCCCGCGAGCTGTCGGGCGCCAGCAACCTGCTGTTCCGGCGGAACTCGCTCTCCGGGGCGGTGGAGGTCGTCAAGCGCGACGGCACCGGCATCACGCTCAACGAGGCGCTGCACCACAACTAGTCCCCCTCGCAAGCTGGGGGTGCCCCCACGCCAACTGCCGCGTGGGCCCACACGTGAGTAGGGGACGTGCGTGTTTGCACGTAGACACGCCGATAATCGCGTGCATTTTGCGCACACTCGTCGCCGCTGAGCGGCGTACATTCTGCCGGTATGACCCAACCGACCGTCGCACTGTTTCCTGAACCCGGCGCGTGGGGGCCGACCAACAACCTCGTCGCCGTCGGAAATCATCTGCGGGAGCGGGGTATCCGCACGGTCTTCGTCGTCGAGGAGTCGTTCGACGGCGAGCTCGCCAAGCGTGGCTTCGAAGAGCGGCTGATGCGGATGGCGCCGCCGCCCGAGGGCGAGGAGACCGTCGGCGGTGGTTGGGCCGAGTTCGTCCGGGAGACGTCGCCGCAGTTCCGTCGGCCGACCATCGAGCAGCTGGAGACGGTGACGGCGCCCATCTGGGCGGAATTCGTTGATGGCGCGGAGTATTCGCACGAGCGGCTGACCGAGATCTGGTCCGAACTGCGGCCCGACGCCATCGTGCACGACTGCGTCGCCAGCTTCCCATCCGTGTCGCTGGCCGGATGTCCGTGGATTCGCGTGGTGTCCGCCAATCCCCTCGAGATCACTGACCCCGACATCCCGCCGGTGTTCTCCGGCTACCCGTCACGCGACCGCAGCGGATGGGACGAGTTCTGGGTGGAGTACCGCCGACTGACCGATCCGCTTGTCGAGCGCGCGTCGGCATTCCACCAGCAATGCGGTGCGCCGCCATTGCCGGACGGCGAATTCCAATACGAGTCACCGTATCTGAACCTCTACATGTATCCGGCCGAGCTCGACTACCAGCGGTCGCGGCCACTCGGTGCGACGTGGCATCGCATCGACACCTCCACCCGCACCTCGGACGGCGCCTTCGATGTCACCGAAAAGGTCGGCAGTGACGGCAAACTGGTGTACCTGTCCCTGGGCAGCCTCGGCTGCATGGATGTGCCGTTGATGCAGCGCGTGATCGACTCGCTGAGCCAGACCTCGCACCGGGTGATCGTCTCGATGGGTCCGCTGCATGACCAGCTCACCCTCGGCGACCGGATGTGGGGTGAACAATTCGTCCCGCAGACCGCGATCGTGCCGCACTGCGACGTGATGATCACGCACGGCGGCAACAACACCGTCGGCGAGGCGTTCACGTTCGGGGTGCCGACGATCGTGTTGCCGCTGTTCTGGGATCAGTACGACAACGCGCAGCGGATCGACGAATGTGGCTACGGGGTACGGCTTTCCACCTACGAGTTCGCCGACGACCAGCTGCATGGCGCGATCGAGCGGCTCAGCGGCGACCGGCAGCTGGCGGCGCGACTCGACGCCGCGTCGAAGCGTTTACAGGCCTCGCCGGGGCGGGTGGTTGCCGCGGACCTGATCGAAAAGATCGCCCGCGGCTGAAAGTCAATGCCGTCCAACCCAATCCGCGAGCCCAGCCGGCGAGGTGACATGGTCCAGTGCCAGCGCGACGGCACCGTGAAGCGGGCCGTCCTCACCATGCTCGGCGTCGCGCACCGGCGGCGGCGAACCCTTGCGGAATGCCATCAGCGCGTTGCGGTATGCGTCGTCGAACGCCTCGGGCGCTTCGGCTCTCAGTAGGGCCGCGACCCCGCCCAGGGTGACGACGTCGGGGTCATGCACGTTGACGTACGCACCGGTACCTCGGCCCAGCGAAGCGGCCACAGCTTCAAATGCCCTGCGTGTCAACTTGTCTCGGGTTGGCCGATGGATGAGTTCGTGAACGTATGCGACCGCGTCGTCGGGGGGCGCATCAGCTCGATGCCGGGCGAGTGCGCGTCCGTCGACAGTGAGATCCCAGCAGCCGCGCGCACCGCATGGGCATTCCAGCGCCGGGTCGCCGAACGGGACGTGGCCGTATTCGCCTGCGGCGCCGTGCGCGCCGGTAAGAGGTTCGCCGTTGACCACTAATGCGCCGCCGATACCTTCCGCGACCATCAAGTACAGCGCGGTCGCGGCCGAGCGCGCGGCCCCTGTCCGAGCCTCGGCCAAGCCGGCCAGCGTGGCATCGTTACCCAGTAACAGTTGGACGCCGGCTCGGTCGGGGATCTTCGCGGTCATCGCCGAAAGGTCGACGTCGTTCCATCCTCGAGGTGTGAACTGGCCAAGCCTGGCGCCGCTGATCGGCCCCGCGGCGGACACCGCTATTGCCCTGAGCCGCTTGGGCCTTCGCCGGTAGATCCCGCCGATCGCATCGGCCAGCTGCGTGAGGACGGAGTACAGATCTGCCTCCGCGTATTCGGCCTCGGCGACGACCCGCGGCAAGCCGTCGATGTCCGCCAGAGCCAAGCGCCAGTCCGTCGCCCGTAAGTCCGCCGCAAGCACGAGGGGCCCGTCGGCGTGCGGACCCAGCACCGTCGTCGGCCTGCCGCGCCCTTGAGCGGGCGCCGGCGTCTCGTCAAGCAGTCGCGTCTGGCGCATCCGCGCGACCAGTTCGGTGGCTCCGCCGCTGCCGATACCGAGGCGCTGCGCGGCGACCGCCCGAGTGATGCCTGGCTCGGATCGCACCACACCGATGAGTTGAGAGGCGCCCAACCAGCGCATCTGTGCGGCTTGCCCTGGATCCTGTGCCATCGTCGGTAGTATCTCACTTGATTAAACTCGTAGCTCGAGTATATTCGGCCAGTGTGACGTTAGCCGCTGATCGAGTTACCGGACAAGGACTTCGGGAGAGTCTGCCGGGGCTGCTGTCGCTCGCGCTGGCCTCGTGCCTTGCGGTGACGACCGAGGTATTGCCCGTGGGGCTGCTGCCGGATATCGGCGCGACGTTCGGGGCATCCGAGTCGATCACCGGCCTGTTGGTCAGTTTGTATGCGGTGATGGTTGCGACGCTCGCGGTTCCGCTGACCCTCGCGACCTCCCGCTTCGCCCGCAAGCCGCTGCTGCAGACCACCTTGCTCTGTTATGCCGTGAGCAACGCGTTGGTGGCCGCGGCGCCGGTGTTCGCCGTCGTCGGCGTTGGTCGGACGGTCGGCGGAATCACGCACGCGTTGTTCTTCTCGTTGGTGATCGGATACGCCCCGCGACTGGTGTCGCGAGCACATGTTGGCCGGGCGCTCGCGGTCGCGGCGAGCGGTGCCTCGACCGGGATGGTGCTCGGTGTGCCGTTGTCGACGTCACTGGGTAACGCGTTCGGCTGGCGAGTGTCGTTCGCCGTCCTGGCCGCGCTGTCGGTTCTGGCGTTCGTCTTGATGAGCAGGTTGCTGCCGAGCGTGAGCCACGAGCCGCTGTCAGGTGGTTCCGTCGGAGCGGGCCGCGGCGCCCTCGTCGCGATATCCGCATCGAATTTGTTGGCGTTTCTCGGGCAATTCACGGTGTACACGTTTGTCATCGTGTTGCTGCTGTCCAGTGGGGTCAGCCCGGCGTTCGTCGGCCCGATTCTGCTCGCGTGCGGTGCCGGTGGCCTGCTCGCCGTGTGGTGGGCCGGGCGCAATCTCGACCGAAGCCCCAGACGAGCCGCCCTTGTCCTGCTGGCCATCGTGATCGGCGCGGTCGTCGCGCTCGGCGGCACCTGGCCGACTCTCGTGGCAGTGGTGGTGGCAACGGTCGTCTGGAACGGGGCGTTCGGGGGCTTGCCGTCGATCTACCAGACGTGCGCGGTGCGCACCCACGCCGCATCGCCGGAACTGGCCGGTGCGTGGGTGAACGCGACAGCCAACGCAGGCATCGCCGGTGGAGCGGCCATTGGCGCCGGTCTGCTTCATGCGGCGGGGTTGTCATCGCTGCCCTGGGTGGGTGCGTCGCTGATCGGGCTGGGCCTCGCCGTAGTGGTGCTGTCCCGCAAGGCATTCCCGGCGCGGGCTTAATTGCTCAGCCTGCTGCGTTGGGACGCAGCGGCGGGCAGTTGCCCTGCGGGTCGGCGGCGAGTTCGAAGTGCCAGAGCTCGTTCGCATAGATCTGACACAGGCCGAACTGGGTTCCGTTGCGGATCAGCCACTTGTCAGCCTCAACGGGTGCGACGTCCACCGCTTGGCCCACAACGTGTTTCGATACATCGGGTGACGCGACGAATTGCTTCGCGATGTCCACACTGCCGTAGGTGCGGGCGGCGTCGTCGAACAACTGCTGCTGGAACCCCCGTGACCGCCACCCCGAATTTATCCTCAGGTCGATGCCCTGCTCCCGCGCGCGGCGTTGGCCGCCGCCTGGACGGCGTTGAGTAGCGCTGGATCCAGTTGGGCCAAAGCGGGATTCGACACGTCGAACGGGCTGAGCGTCTGGCCGTCGGGAATCCATCCGCCGTAGGTATCGTTGGCCGCCGGGCCGATCGTGAGCGGGGCCGGAGGGGCCGTCGGCTCGGTGGTGGATACAGGTTCGATCGGCACCGCCGTGGCGCATCCGCCGACAAGCAGTGCCGCCCCGGCCACGGCCAACTGCTGACGAGCGTGCGCAAAATGCGCATGAAATGCGGCGTGTCGGTGTGCAAACACGCACAGTCGCGGCAGTGGGGACATCAATCGTTCGCCGCGAGGATGCAGAATTCGTTGCCCTCCGGGTCGGCCAGCACCACCCAGGTCTGCTCACCCTGACCGATGTCGACATGCCGGGCGCCAAACCCGATCACGCGGTCGACCTCCGCCTGCTGATCGTCGGGCCGGAAGTCGAGATGGATGCGGTTCTTGACCACCTTGTCATCGGGCACGGCGATGAACAGCCAGTTGGGTCCGGCACCTGTCGGAGCGTCGAGTACGACGTCGCCGTCCTTGTCGACATAATGCCGCCAACCCAGCACCTTCGACCACCACGCACCCAACGCTCCCGGGTCGTGAGCGTCGACGCAGATCTCGTCGAAGGTTAGAGCCATCCTGTCAACTCCTTCTTCAGCACCTTGCCCATCGCGTTGCGTGGCAGGCTCTCCACCAGTCGCACCTCGCGTGGCCGCTTGTGCGCCGAAAGCTCTTGCGCAACATAGTCGATCAACGCCTGTGGCTCTGCGTCACCGACGACGAACGCGACGATTCGCTGACCGAGATCATCGTCCGGCGCGCCGATCACCGCGACCTCGACGACGCCGGGGTGGCCGAGCAACGCGGTCTCGATCTCACCTGCCCCGACCCGGAATCCGCCGGTCTTGATCAGGTCGACCGACTCGCGGCCGACGATGCGGTGCATGCCGCCGTCGTCAATCACCGCGACATCGCCGGTGCGATACCAATCTCCGTCGAACGCCTCGGCGGTCGCATCCGGCCTGTTGAAGTAGCCGTCGAACATCGTCGGGCTCTGAATCTGCAGGCGCCCAATGGATTCCCCGTCGTGCGGCACGGTGGCGCCGTCGTCGTCGACGAGGCGCGTCTGCACACCGGTCAGCGGCAGGCCCACCCAGCCAGGTCTGCGCTCGCCGTCGACGCGGGTGGATAGCGTGATCAGCGATTCGGTGGCCCCGTAGCGCTCGACCGGCTGGTGTCCGGTCAGTCGGGCGAGCCCGTCGAACACCGGCACGGGAAGCGGTGCGCTGCCCGACACAAGCAGCCGGGCGGACTTGAGTGCCCGCGCGGCATCGCCGTCGTCGACAATTCGTGACCACACCGTCGGCACCCCGAAATACATCGAGCCACCGGCCGCCGCGTACGCCGCCGGCGACGGTTTTCCGGTGTGCACAAAACGATTTCCGATCCGCAGCGAGCCGAGCAGCCCGAGCACCAGCCCGTGCACGTGGTAGAGCGGAAGCCCGTGCACCAGGGTGTCGTCAGACGTCCACCGCCAGGCCTCGGCAAGCATGTCAATGTCAGCGGCGACGGCACGCCTGCTCACCACCACACCCTTGGGTGGACCGGTGGTGCCTGAGGTGTAGATGATCAGCGCGGTGGTGTCGGGGTGCGGCTCGGGGTAGCGATGCCACGACCGGGCGTGCAGGCGCACCGGGATGTGGGGCAGATCGTCGGTCTCGGCCGGCTTCTCCCCGAGCCACGCCTGTGCGCCGGAGTCGGTGACGATGTGACGGCGTTCGGCCGCGCCGACGTCAGCGGGCACGGGGACGACCGGCACGCCGGCGATCAGAGATCCGGCGATTGCCAAGACCGTCGTCGCGGTCGGAGTTGCCAGCACCGCGACCCGGTCAGCGTCGGCGACCCGCTCGGCCACCGAAGTTGCTGCGCCGACGAGATCGCTGCGGCTCAGCACGGCGCCGTCGATGCGCACCGCGTCGCCGATATCGGCTCCGCCTGTGACGGCGGCGGGATCCAGTGAGTCGAGCAGCACGACGTGAGGTTACCCATATGGCGCTCAGCGATACTGGGGCGCGTGAATCAGATCCGTCGGGTGGCGTCGCGAGAGGTGTACCGGAACAACTGGCTGACCCTGCGCGAGGACGACATCCGGCGTCCCGACGGCAGCCCCGGCATCTATTCGGTGATCGACAAGCCCACGTATGCACTGGTGATCCCGCGCGATGGCGACCGCTTCCATCTGGTCGAGCAGTTCCGCTATCCGTTGGGTGTGCGGCGCTGGGAGTTTCCGCAGGGCACGGCGCCGGGCCAGCAAGATCTCGACCCGATCGAGCTGGCCAACCGAGAGTTACGCGAGGAGACCGGGTTGCGGGCGGAGTCGATGGAACTATTGGGGACTCTCGATGTCGCGCCGGGGATGAGCAGTCAGCGCGGTCGGGTGTTCCTCGCGACCGGCATCACCGAGGGTGAGCACGACCGCGAGCACGAGGAACAGGACATGCACAGCGACTGGTTCACCCGCGCGCAGCTGGAGCGGATGATCCGCGACGGCGACATCACTGATGCGCAGACCATCGCCGCGTGGGCGCTGTTCATGCTGACCGGGCGCTAGAGGGGTACCGGCAAAACACGTCTCGATAAGCCCTCCCGCACTGCCGACGACGCTGGTTGGCTGGACTGCGTTGATCGACGAAGGGCGGACGGACATGAAACCAATAACAACGCTAGTGACGATCGTGGCTGCTACTGCGTCCTTCAGCCTGTACAAGGCCACACCCGCCGGTGCCGAAGAAACCATGGAGATCTCACCGGACGAATCCCGACCCGCCGATGAGGGATCGGCCGACCACTTCAGCGGCAACGTCAGTGTCAAGCCGTTGTTCAATCCGAACGCTGTGCGCACCTTCAGCTCGGCCGAAGTCACGTTCACTCCGTGCGCACGCACCGCCTGGCACACGCATCCCGCGGGACAAACCCTGATCGTGACGACGGGGACCGGCTGGATTCAGCAGTGGGGTGGCCAGAAGCAGTCGATCAAACCGGGGGACGTGATCTGGACTCCGCCCGGCGTCAAACACTGGCACGGCGCCACCGACAGCAGCGCCATGACCCACATCGCAATCCAGGACAGCGTCGACGGCAAGCCCGTCGACTGGCTCGAACACGTCACTGACGAGCAATACCTACAGAACAGTTAGTCCTCAATGTGCCGGGAGTAATCCCACCGCTCGAGCCGCGCCTGAAGGTCGTGCAGAGAAAGTGCGAATACTGGCACACCGACGGACAGGCACACCAGCAGCAGCGCGTTCATCCTGCATTCCTCCCTGCCGCAAGTGTCGCTTAGAGAGCGGCGTCGACCGGGGAAGGCACGCCGAAGCGGCGGCGGGGATGATCGTCAAGCAGCCGGATGGCGCCTGGGCCGTAATGCTTTTCGCGTAGCCGTGAACATACTCAAGTTTGTTCGCACAAGTCAGCTGTTCGCCTCGAACGCGAGGACTCCTGATTCGCTCCAGAACCGGTCGTCGGCCTGCTGCAATCGCTCGGCCGCGTGTTCCATGTGCTGGCGAGCGGCAGCGCGAGCGGCTTCCGGGTCGCCTCCTTCGATGGCTTCGAGCATGAGTTGGTGCTCCCGCCGTACTTGCGCGGTGAAATCCGCCCGGCGGGCCTCGTTCGCCCGCGTGACGCGCATACCGCTGCGCATCAGCGAACCGATATAGCGGAGGGTCTCGGCGAGCACCGGGTTGCCGGTTGAGTCGACGACACTTTGGTGGAACGCAAGATCGGCGTCCACCCCGTCGCCACCGGCGTGTACGTCGTCGTCGATCGCCTCCAACGCGGCGCGGATTCGACGTATAGCCTCCGGCGTGGCGCGGATTGCGGCCAACGCCGCCGCCTCACCCTCCATCGCGCGGCGCACCTCGACAACCTGCAGAACGGATGCCTTCGTTTGTTGCGCCTCGGACGACAGATCCAGCGGCTTCATGCGGGGCGCGAGGACGAAAACTCCAGCACCCTGTCGCGGCTCGACAAGGCCGGCATTGCGAAGCCGCGACACCGCTTCGCGGACCACGGTCCGGCTGACACCCAACTGCTCGACGAGCTGCACTTCGGAGGGCAGCCGGTCGCCGGGCGACAACCGACCGCTGGTGATCTCATCGGAGATCACCTCGGCCACACGGTCGACGAGGCTTACGCCTCCAGACATCTTGGGCAGCACAAATTACAGGTTATCGTCCCGGTACTGCGCGACGACGTCGGCAAACGACGCGTCGCCTGTTAACCCGAGTGCGGCGGCCCGGCTGTTGTCGAAGCGCGACGGCCAGGAACCCACGATCGCCTCGACCGCCGGGTCGGGCTCGACCGAGACCAGGTCGGCGACGGCGTTCCCGGCGACCCGTCGCAGCGTGTCGAGCATCTCTGCAACCGTCACCGTGAGTGCCGGCAGGTTGACGGCGATGCGTCCGCTGAGCTTGCCGCGATCGTCTCCGCCCTCAACCTGCGCGACACGCAGAAGGCCCTCTACGGTCCGTCGCGGCGACGCGAGTGCGACCGAGAGTTCGGGCCGGACCGGGCAGACCGTCGCGATTCCGGCCAGCGGCTCGCGGATGATCCCGGACAGGAACCCTGATGCAGCGGCGTTGGGCTTACCAGGCCGCACTGCGACCGTCATCAGTCGAGCGACCCTGCCGTCGATGAAACCCTTGCGCGTGTAGTCCGCGACGAGCTGCTCGCAGATGAACTTCTGCGCGCCGTAGCTGGATTGCGGTGTCGGCAGCGTGGATTCGCTGACGACGTCCGGCAGCGGCAGCGCCGGGTCGGACCCGTACACCGCGACGCTGCTCGAGAAGACCACGGTCGCCGGTTCGCCCGACTGATGCCGGGCGGCTTCCAGCAGCGCGAGTGTGCTCTGCACGTTGGCGGTCATGCCGAGATCGAAGTCGGCCTCGGCCTCCGCCGACACCGCCGACGCCAAGTGCAGCACCGCGTCCACGCGCCTTGCGAAGATCGTCGACATGGTTTCCAATAGGTCACCCTCGACCACGGTGGTCCGCGGGTCGGCGGTAATCGCGTCGTCGTCGCGTGGGACGAACCGATCCGCCACCACGAGTTCTGTCAGCTCTCGACCCTGGAACGTGCCGGTGGTCAGCAGTTCGCGAGCGACCATCGTGCCGATGAAGCCGAAGCCCCCGGTGATAACGACTCTCATTTCATCCATCCCAATCCGTCGCTTGTGCCTGCGGCCGGGCGGTATTCGCATCCGACCCACCCGTCGAATCCGACTTCATCGATGACGGCCAGCAGGTAGTCGATCGCCAGCTCGCCGCGATCTGGCTCATGCCGGTCGGGTACCCCGGCGATCTGCAGGTGCCCCACCCGACCCGTGGGGACATCCGCCCGCAGCCGCATGGTCAGGTCGCCCTCGGTGATCTGGCAGTGGTAAAGGTCGAGCTGCACCTTGAGGTTCGGCGCCCCGATCTCGACGACGATCTGGTGCGCCTCGTCCTGCAGGCTCAACAGATACCCCGGCATGTCGCGCTGATTGATCGGCTCGATCAGCACGTCTACGCCGCGGGTCTGGGCACGCCCGGCGGCCCAGCCGAGGTTGTCCCGATACACCTTCACCTGCTCGTCCCGTTCGGCGCCGGCCGGGACGAGTCCGGCCATCACGTGCACACGCGGGCAGTCCATCGCCTCGGCATAGTCCAGCGCCCGGTGAAATCCGTTGCGGAACTCGGCCTCTCGGCCGGGGATCGAAGCGATACCTCGCTCCCCCGCGTCGAAATCGCCTGGCGGCGCGTTGAACAGCACCTGCTGCAAGCCGTTACAGTCGAGCAGTCCGCGCAACTGCGGTGCCGGGAACTCGTAGGGGAAGAGGTACTCCACCGCCGTGAACCCGTCGGCCGCTGCTGCAGCGAACCGATCGAGGAACGGGTGCTCGGTGTACATCATTGACAAGTTGGCCGAAAAGCGCGGCACGGCAAGCTCCTTCGTGACAAGTCGTCAGCGGTTGACGACGTCCTTGCGGGTGCTGAACACACACAGCGCGCCGAGCAGCAGAATCCCCGAGAGGATGAACATCGGCACTTCGACCGAGCCGGTGGCGTCCTTGACCGCGCCGATCATGTAGGGGCTGACGAAACCGGCGAGGTTGCCGACCGAGTTGACCACCGCGATACCGGCCGCGGCGGCCGAGCCACCCAGGAATGCCGTCGGCAACGACCAGAACAGCGGAGCGCAGGTGAGCACGCCGGCCGCCGCGATCGACAGCGAGATCAGCGCCAACACAGTCGATCCGGTGAACACCGCCGACATCGAGAAGCCCACGGCGCCCAACAGGGCCGGGATGATCAGGTGCCAGCGACGCTCGCGCCGACGATCGGCAGAGTGGCCGAACAGGTTCATCGCGATCAGCGCGGCGATGTACGGGATCGCCGCAAGCACCCCGATTGTCAGCTCCGACTTGATGCCCGTGGACTTCACGAACGTCGGCATCCAGAACGTTAGGGCGTACTGACCCATGACGAAGCAGAAGTAGATCAGGCACATCAGCCACACCTTCGGCTCGCGGAACGCGTCGCGCAGCCGATGGTGCGTCTGGTGCGACACGTCATCGGCGACCGCGGCTTCGACGATGTCCTTCTCCTCCTGGGTCAGCCATTTCGCCTTTTGCACACTGCTGTCCAGATAGAACAGGGTCCAGACGCCCACCAGGATCGCGGGGATCGCCTCGATGATGAACATCCACTGCCAGCCACCCAGGCCACCGACCTCGTCGAAGGTGCCCATGATCCAGCCTGAGAGCGGGTTGCCGAAGATGCCCGCGAGCGGGATGGCCGACATGAACATCGCGATCACACGTGCGCGGCGGTGCGAGGGGAACCAAAAGGTGCAGTAGAGAATGACACCCGGGTAGAAGCCCGCCTCGGCGACACCGAGCAAGAACCGCAGTACGTAGAACATCGCCTCGTTGTTCACGAACATGAACGAACCCGAGACGATCCCCCAGGTGATCATGATGCGGGCGATCCACACCTTGGCGCCGACCTTCTGCAGGATCATGTTCGACGGCACCTCGAAGATGAAGTAGCCGATGAAGAACAAGCCGGCGCCGAGGCCGAATGCGGCCTCGCTGAAGCCAAGATCCGATGACATCTGCAATTTCGCGAAGCCGACGTTCACGCGGTCCAGGTACGAGATGACGTAGCAGAGCATCAGGAACGGCACGATGCGCAGCACAACCTTGCGGAAGACCGCCTGCTCGCGAGCGGCGTCGCGAACGGGAGTGATGATTGACATGAGACCTCCTCGTCGGTCGTAAATCGGTTGGAGTGATTACCAGGCGGCGCCGAAGACGCTCTTCAGCTCCTGGATTGCCGACGGTGGAAGCGGGGCGGGCTTACGCCCGGTGAGCGTCCAGAGTCGTGCCGTCTCTTCGAGTTCTTCGAGGACGGCCATGGCCGCCGCCGGATCTGGTCCCCATACGACGGGGCCGAGGCGGTCGAGCATGACGGCGCGGATCGGCGCGTCGTCAGCCCGGTCGGCGATCCGTGCTGCGACCAGATCGGCCACGGCCGGGTCGCCCGGTCGGTGGTACGGAATGAGCGGTACGTGACCGACTTTCATCACGAAGTAGGGGGTGATCGGCGGAAGAATGTCGTCGTCGGACCACACCCCGGCGAGGGTGAGTGCCACCAGATGCGTCGAATGGGTGTGGATGACGAAGGCGGCCGCCGGATCGCAGGCGTAGATCCTGCGGTGCAAAACGAGTGCCTTGCTCGCACGGTCACCGGAGAGCTGCTCACCGTCAGCGTCGACGTGCGAAATCCGGTCCGCTTCAAGGAAACCCATCGGCGCATCGGTTGGGGTGACGAGGTATTCTTCGCCGACCCGGGCGCTGATATTGCCAGCGCTGGCGTGCACGTAGCCGCGTGCGAACAGGCTTGCCCCGACGCGGCATATCTCATCGCGCGCGAACTCCATGAGGTCGCTCATGCTGCGAGCTCCAATGCCGCGAGTGCCTTCGTGAAGAAGTCGGGGGCGCCGAAGTTGCCGGACTTGAGCGTGATGTGGAGCTGGCGCCCACCGGGAAG
>Ga0075418_10002863_pt1 | contig 19743 bp, 10 predicted proteins | sample SoiMetdeltSBSDD2_FD_81776 | JGI IMG/M metagenome (GOLD analysis project Ga0075418, IMG submission 81776) | Bulk soil microbial communities from a Populus tree surrounding site in Tennessee, USA - Soil MetaG P. deltoides SBSDD2 | ecosystem: Environmental > Terrestrial > Soil > Tree plantation...
GGGGTGCCTGTCGGCGTGGCTACTGCTGATCGGTGTCGATGGGAAGCAGGATTCGCGGTGCGGTCGTCTTGCCTGTCCCGGCCGTAGGATCGGTGTCTTGATGTCGATGCAGCCGCAGTCTTGGCCCGAGCCGTCGGATGAGATCATGGTGGCGGTGCGCAAGATGCATGGCGGGCGGCGGGCCCCGCTGCCGGTGGTGATTCGTGACGAGTTGGGTGAGCTGTTTACCGACGAGGTGTTCGCTGCCGCGTTCGGGGTACGGGGTAGGCCGGGTTGGTCGCCGGGGCGGCTGGCGTTGGTGACCGCGTTGCAGTTCGCGGAGAATCTGACCGATCGGCAGGCTGCCGACGCGGTCCGGGACAAGATCTCGTGGAAGTATGCGTTGGGGTTGGGTCTAGACGATGAGGGGTTTGACCACTCGGTGCTTAGCGAGTTCCGCGGGCGGGTGGTGCGGCACGGCCTGGAGGAGCAGGCCCTGGACCTGTTGCTGACCGCCTTGGTGGACAAGGGCCTACTCAAGCCGGGCGGCAAGCAGCGTACCGATTCCACGCATGTGCTGGCCGCGGTGCGTGACCTCAACCGGCTGGAACTGGCCGGGGAAACGGTACGGGCCTGTCTGGAGGCCCTGACCGTGGCCGCACCGCACTGGCTGGCCGAGGCCATCGACGTGTCCGACTGGATCGCCCGTTACGGGGTGCGGGTCGACTCGTGGCGGCTGCCGGCCTGGCAGACCAAACGCGCCGCTCTGGCAACGGCCTACGGTGTCGACGGGTTCACGCTGCTGCAGGCGGTGTACTCCTGCGCGGCGGTGCGGTCGGCCCGGTGGCCTTGCGCAGCTCCTTGAGCACCTGGGCGGCCAACGGCCACACCGGTGAGGGCTGTGCGCTGGCAAGCGCGATGAAGAAGGCGTCGAAGGTGAAGTCCAGGTCGGTTGAACCTCTCGGGTTGGCGTTGAACTCTCGTTGCAGCGCAAGCAAAGCGGAGGATACCTGTTGGCCGGTGGTGCCGAAACCGTAGACGCTGTCGTATCGAGCCATCCACTCGGTCATCCGCCGGGAGTCGTGTTTGCCCGCCGCCGCCCGTTCGTCGAGGAAGCGGTCGAACCGAAGCAGAAAAAGTGGCATTCCTCGGTCGGTAATCCGACTGCGTATAACAAAGCGTTGTCTGATCAGACTGTTGCCCGGAGTGTGATCATGTGATTACATTGAGTGGCCTTCGGGCAGTCGCAATCTCCCAGTTCGGTGCCGCAACCGGCAACCGCACTGAACGAATTACCAATTGGCAAAGCCACGACCGAACAATCTGTCCCATCGCGACCGGGCCAGGAGCGGCCGAATGCGAATTCTTGAACGCATGCCGGGCGACGCGCGGATCATTAACTCGCGAGGCGTGCCGGGCACTGTTGGGTTCCTGGCCATCATCCCGCACGAAGCCGTCGCGGTGCTGGTCACCAGCCACCATGTGCTGTTCGGTGCTGGAGCTGGCGCGGGGCAGCCGGTCTGGCTCGACGACGATGGCAGCGGCGACACCGGCGGCCATCGCCTGCTGGGGCACACCGGCTACGGCACGCTTGGCACGGTGAGCTGTGACGGGGCCGAGTACCACGTGGACTGTGCGGTCGCCCGGCTCGACAGCTCATGGCTGGGCACCGCAAGGATGACCACCGCGCCGGCCGCGCTCGGGGCGGTGGTGACGAAGACCGGTGCCGCGACCGGCACGACCGTTGGCGTGGTGGTGGACACCGCGCACTCCGACATGGCGTCGATCGACGACCATCCCTGGCCGACGCCGCGGCAACTGCTCGTTGCCCCGCGTGCCGGTGCGTTCTCGGCCGAGGGCGACTCAGGCGCGCTGCTGCGTGACCAATCCGGATCCGCGATCGGCCTGCTTTGGGGTACCACCGCGCGCGGCGAGGGCGTCGCGTGCCACATCCGTCCGGTCTTGAAGACGCTCGGCGTCGTGCCGTACGCCTGACGGGCCGGTTATGTCCGGACGGGGTGTTCTGGACGCGAACGGCGGGCCTCGGCTCGCCGGTCCAGCGGGACCAGCCGGTTCGAGAAGGGAGCGATCGATGCCTTCGGACGCCGAGCCCACCTACGCCGAGCTTGCCGCGACCGAACAGCGCATTCGCGGCGTCCTCACCGCCGGCGCCGAAGAACGGCTGCGCGCCATCGACGGTGTGCTGCATGTGTCGGTGGGGCTGAAAGAGCGCGGCAACCAGGTGACCACCCAGCAGGTGATCCGCGTCTATGTGCGGCAGAAACGCCCGGCCGACCAGATCCCGCCGGCGGAGCTTATCCCGCCCGAAATCGACGGCATCCCGACCGACGTCAATGTGGTCAAGGAGTACGGCTTCACCGCCGACAACGCCCGGTACCGTCCGATCCTCGGCGGCATCGGCATCAGCAACCGCATCATCGACGCCAACGAGGACATGACCGGCACGCAGGTGTCACGCGGCACGTTGGGCTGCATCGCGACCCTCACCGCCGACCGCTCCCCCGTCCTGCTCACCAACTGGCATGTCCTCATGGCCAATGGTGCGCGCGTCGACGACAAGGTGTTCCAGCCGCCGCCGACCTCGATCCCACCGACCGACCTTGCCGACCTGCCGGTGCGGCCCAAGGACGACGACGACGTGATCGGCAAGATAGCCAAATCCGCCATCACCGAGAAGGTCGACGGTGCCATAGCCCGAATCAACGTCTCGTCGTGCTGCCGTTGCTGCGGAATCGATTTCCAGAACAAGATCAAGGGACTCAGCGTGAGTGGCCATCCGCCCACCGACGCGATAGTCGGCCAGCGTCCCGCGGTGAGCGGCATGCAGGTGTTCAAGGTCGGCCGGGTGACGGGCCGCACGGCCGGGCACGTCGTCGACCCGAACTTTCCGGAGTTCAGCATCACCAGGCAGGGCACCACGTACACCTTCACCGGGCAGATCCAAATCGCCGGGGAGGACACCGTCGTGCCCTTCTCCGACCATGGTGACTCGGGCGCGGTCGTCATCGACGCGGACGGGTTCATCGTCGGCCTGCATTTCGCCTCGAACGGGCAACCTGGGCAGAACAGTCGCGCCATCGCCAACCACATCGCCGACGTCTGCCACGAGCTTGGCATCACCATCAACACCACACCGACATCGCCGAGTGCCGGTGCGCGCGTTGAGGTTCCGGCCATGCCGGAGGCGACCGGGGCGTACCGAGCGTGGCGGGAACGGCTGCTGACCGACCCGGCCGGTGCGCGGCTGCTGGAGCTGGCCGAGGAGCACCGGGCGGAGATCGTCCAGCTGGTCAACCACAACCGCCGCGTCACCGTCGCCTGGCACCGAAACCACGGCCCCGCGTTCCTTGCGACGGCGTTGCGCACGGTGCGCGACGGGGGCGACGAGCTGCCGAAGGCGGTGCAGGGTCTGCGATTGGACGCGGCCCTGGAACGGCTGGGCGCCGCGCTGGCCGCGCACGGCAGCACCGCGCTGCGCCGGGACGTGGTGACACTCGGACCGATGCTGCTGCCGGCGGTACGGGCCAGCGTCACCATCGACGATCTGCTGGCCAACCTGCGCGGATCTGGCTTCGGACTGGAGTTCGCCGGAGCCGAGCCAACCGCCGGTCCCGCCCACTCAACCCAAGGACGGCGCCCGTGACCTCCCCGCAGAAGGACAACGACGCCATCCTGGCGGACGAGCCGGCGTTCATGCAGGCATACGCCCGTGCCCGCGAGGTTTTCGGGCGGATCCCCGGCGTGGTCGACACCGCCTTTGGCCAGAAGCAGACCGGCGGCGAGTACCGGCAGGACATAGCGATCGTCGTGTTCGTCGAGCAGAAGCGCGCGGTCGACGAGCTGCCGGCCGACCAGCTCATCCCATCGACGTTCGAGGGGTACCCCACCGATGTTCGGGTGCTGCGCCGGGCCGCCTTCGACGGCTGCGACAACACCACCACCTACGACACCATCCAGGGTGGCATCCAGATCAGTGCCCGGATCGAACCCGCCACCGGGAAGTTCGCCGCGGGGACGCTGGGCTGCATCGTGCGGCTCCGGGGCGATACCGGCCGGGAGAACATCTATCTGCTGTCGAACAAGCACGTCCTGTTCGCCTTTGGCGCGGACGAGGACGACTATATCTACCATCCGTTCGCTCCCTCGCCGGACACCAACCGGTTCCAGACGCCAGGCGACGTGAACGTGCTCGGCCCGACCCAAAAGGCGGCGTTCCTGCAAAACGTGTCGTTCACGCCGCCCGGGCAGAGCACCGCGTCGGACTTCTACGTCGACTGCGCCATCGCGCGGATCGACATTGACAGCAAATGCTGCAACAGCACCTGCACCAAGGACGTCATCAAGACCGCGCCCGGCTCGATCATCGACCTGCAAGTCAACGGCGTCAACACGCTCAGCGAGGTGCGCAGCATCGCCGCCATCCCGTCCGCGGTGGGCGAGCAGGTGTTCAAGGTCGGCCGTACCACCGGGCGCACCGTGGGGGTGATCCGGCTCATCAACGCGCCGGTCACCGTGCCTGCCGTATCGGGTTCGCCGTCGTTCACCGGACGCAACACGATCCAGATCGACTTGGACACCTCCGCCGGGGCGGCGGTGAACTGCAAGGGCAACGAGCGCTTCACCGAGGAGGGCGACTCGGGCGCGGTGGTAGTGGACCAGCAGGGGCGCGTCATCGGGCTGCACAGCCTCGGCGCGCCGCCCGGTTCACCCAGCAAGTTTCCGTCCAACGCCTGCCACATCATGCCGGTATTGGACATCCTCGGCATCTGTATCCCGACCACGGCTGGCACTTCGCACGGCAGTTGCCAGGCCACCGACGGCAGCGGCACCGCCCCCGCTCCCGCATCCGCCGCAACGCTTGTGCCGGCCGGCTCCGGACCGGCGTTCACCGAGCAGCAGGGGGTCGGGCTGCTGTCGGCGCCGGTCGAACCGGCCGCCACCCCCGGACTCGTGGCCCTCAGCGACGCCGAGCGCGATCGGATGCTGCGGCTGCGCGACGAGCTACGCCGCACTCAGCGGGGTCGCGACCTGCACGAGATTTTCGGTCAGGTGCGCCGAGAAGTGGGGTACCTGGTGCGCAACCGCCGGCAAGTGATGATCGCGTGGCATCGCTGTGAAGGGCCGGCCTTCCTCGCGTACACCATCAAGCACCTGCAGGGACGGATCGACGCGGTACCCACCGAGGTCAATGGGGTGACCCGGGCCCAGCTGCTGTCGCGGATGGCCCGCGTACTGGTCGAGCACGGCAGCAACCCGCTTCGGGCGGCCATCGAGCGCTACCGCGACGAGCTGATGCCGATCCTGTCCGGCGCCACGACGGTCCACGAGTGCCTGGCGCTGCTGGAGGAACCGGCGCCGGCCGCGCTGACGCCGGCGCCTAGGGCCGAGGGGAGGCACCGATGACCGGCACCGACTCGCTCGGCCAGATCGCGGTCGAGCTGGCCAAGCTCCTCGAACCGCTGCGCCAGGAGCTGGCGCCCGAGCGCGCCAAGGGTTTCTTCGGCGAGCTGGGCATCACCGTGACCGACTCGCAGGCGGCCGCCCTCGGCGGCGAGCTCAACGGCGCCATCGCTGCGATCGAGCGCCTGCTTGAGCAGATCCAAGCCGTCCTCGCCGCGCTCGCCGCGGAGGATTGGGGCACGGCGATCCAGCAGGGGCTGGCCGCGACCGGCAGCGTGGGGCAGATCATCACGTCGATGGACCGGATCGCCACGGCGGCGCAGGGCGCTGGCATCCCGGACGCCGGCAGCATCGCCGAGCGCATGTTCCACGCCATGCTCGTGCGGTACCTCGACGGCGCCCGGGGGCTCAACGACTCGCTGGAGTTCTTCGGACTCCTCGACCGGCAACCCAGCGGTCCGGAACCGGACGCTTTCGAGGTCGCCAGGTATGACTTTGGCGCGATCGGCGACTGGCTGTCCGGCCCGGGTGCCAAGGCCGAGTCGCTGTATGGGTGGGGCGCGGGCTTCGACGGCCAGCTGCTCTTCCCCCGGCTGGCGAAGCTGCTCGGGATGCTCGGGCTGCCAGTGATCTACGACGCCGGCCCGGCTCCGAAGCGGCTGGACGCGGTGTTCCTGGAGGCTGTGCCCACGACCTCCGGCCCGCCCGGACTCGTCATCAAACTGGTGCAGGACCTGGAGACCGGCCCGCAGACGGTGCCCCTGGCGAGCGAGGCCACGCTTGAGGTGGAGGCGGATTTCCAGCCGCCCGTCGGCACGCGGCTGACCATCCTGACCGATGGCACGGTGACATTCACCCCGCCGAACCCGGCGCCGCTCACCGGCCGGATCGGTGCCCGGCTGCTCGTCCGGCGCCCGGGACCGCCTCAGCCATACGTGGTGTTCGGTGTGGCGGGCGGCAACCGCCTGGAGGTCGGCGAGTTCATCCTCGGCGCCGCGGCGTCGGTGCGCGCCGGCGAACCCGGTGACCTCGACATCAGCGCTCAGATCAACGACGGCAAGGTGGTCATCGATACCTCCGGCGCCGACGGTTTCGTCAGCAAAATCCTGCCCGGTACCCGCATCGAGGCCGGCTTCTCGCTCGTGGTCGGCGTCGCGCGGGACAGCGGGTTCTACATTCGCGGCAGCAGCGCACTGGAGATCCGGCTGCCGCTACACCTTCAACTCGGACCGGTGGCGGTCGAAGCGCTCACGCTGGCGGCCGCGCTCGCCGGCGGGCGGGTGCCGCTGAGTGTCGGCGCCGACATCCGCGCGACGCTCGGCCCGGTGCAGGCGGTGGTGCAGAACATCGGCGTCACCGCCACCCTCGAGTTCCCGCCGGACAACCACGGCAACCTCGGCCCGGTGCAGCTTTCCATCGGCTTCAAGCCACCCACCGGCGCCGGGTTGACCATCGACGCCGGGATCGTGGCCGGCGGCGGCTTCCTGTCCTACGACCCGAGCCGCGGCGAGTACGCCGGTGCGCTGGAGCTGGAGTTCGCGGAGTTCCTGACGCTGAAGGGAATCGGGCTGATCACCACCCGGATGCCCGACGGGTCGCCCGGGTTCTCGCTTCTGATCATCCTGACCGCCGAGTTCGCCGGTGGGGGCATCCAGCTCGGATACGGGTTCCGCCTGCTGGCCGTCGGCGGGCTCATCGGCCTCAACCGCGCGATGCGCCTGCAGGCGCTCGTCGACGGCGTGCGCACCGGCGCGATCGAGTCGGTGATGTTCCCGCGCGACGTCGTGGCCAACGCACCGCGCATCCTCAGCGACCTGCGCGCGTTCTTCCCGCCGGAGGAGGGAAAGTTCCTAGTCGGGCCGATGGCCAAGCTCGGCTGGGGGACACCGACGCTGGTCAGTGTCGCGATCGGGATCATCATCGAGATCCCCGGGAACATCGCGATCGTCGGTGTGGCGAAGGTGGCGCTGCCGTCGGAGGACGAAGTGCTGCTGCTCCTGCAGGTCAACTTCGTCGGTGCCATCGAGTTCGACAACCAGCGGATCTGGTTCTTCGCCTCGCTTTTCGACTCCCGCGTGCTGTTCATCACCATCGGCGGCGAGATGGGTCTGCTCGTGGCCTGGGGCGACAACCCTAACTTCGTGGTATCCGTCGGCGGGTTCCACCCGAGCTTCAGCCCACCGCCGCTGCCGTTCCCGAACCCGCGCCGGATCACCGTAGACATTCTCAACCAGCCGGGCGCCCGGATCACCGTCTCCGGCTACTTCGCGGTGACCAGCAACACCGCCCAGTTCGGTGCGCGGGCCGAGCTGCACCTGGGGTTCAGCGACTTCGGCATCTCCGGCCACGTCGCCTTCGACGCGCTGTTCCAGTTCTCGCCATTCGCTTTCATCATCCAGATCTCCGCGTCCGTGTCGCTTCGGGCGTTCGGCGTAGGGCTGCTCTCCGTCGACCTGCGGTTCGCCCTGTCCGGTCCGACTCCCTGGCGGGCCAAGGGCCGCGGCTCGATCTCGTTGCTGTTCTTCGAGATCTCCGCGGACTTCGACATCACCTGGGGCGACGACCGGGACACGACACTGCCTCCGGTCGAGGTCATGCCGCTCATCGCCGCCGAGCTGGAAAAAATTGAAGGCTGGCAGACGGTTTCGCCCACCGGCGGCCGTCCGCTGGTCAGCCTCCGGCTGCTTGGCGAGACCGACGATCTGGTGCTGCACCCGCTCGGCACGCTCTTTGTCCGCCAGCGCGCCATCCCGCTGGATCTGCGGCTCGACCGCATTGGCGCGCAACGGCCCAGCGACGCCAACCGGCTGCACGTCGAGGTGGCCGGCGGTGGTCTGGTCAAGCGCTCGGACCCGGACGAGATGTTCGCCCTGGCCCAGTTCCAGGACATGGACGACGCGGCCAAGCTGTCGAGGCCCGCGTTCGAGCGCCAGCACGGCGGTGTGGAGCTCGCCGTCGACGGCGCTGCGATGGCCTCCCGGCGCGCGGTGCGCCGCAGCGCCCGGTACGAACAGATCATCATCGATACGGCGAACCGGCGGCGGCCGCGCCGTTTCACCACGTACAACACCGTCCTGTTCACGCATTTCCTTGACGGCAACGCGGTCAGCCGCTCGCCGCTGTCGCAGGCGCAGCTCGGGTTGCGCCAGCCCTTCGCGGACACGATCCGGGTCACCGGCGGCGGGTACGCCGTCGCCACGACCCGCGACAACACGGCCACCGCAACATTCGCCAGCCACGCCGCCGCCGCGGACCACCTGCGGGCGCAGGTGGACGCGGACCCGGCGCTCGCCGGCACGCTGCACGTCATCCCGACCGCGGAGGTACGAGCGTGACCGCCTATTCGTTCCTGTCCTGGCTGCGCCGGGGCATCGCGTCGCAGATCACCGGCGACCCGGCCACGGCGGCGCGTGCGAGCGTGCCGGTCCGGCTGCGCATCACCGGCACACCCGTGGCCGGCGACGCTCCCCTCACCGCCGAGATCAGCCAGAACGTGCAGATGTACGGCCCGGGCGACGTCATCGGCATCGACAAGCGGGCGATCGTCCGCACCGAGCCGCGCGACTGGATCACCAACTTCGAACCCAACTTCCTGGCCTTCATCGAGTTCTACGAAGAGGACTTCGCCTGGCGGTACAGCCCGGCGGGCCCGGACGACACGCGGGCCCGGCTGCTTCCCTGGCTGGCGCTTGCGGTGCTGACCGAGGACGAGTTCACCGACCTCGGCGCGCAGCCCGGAAAACCGTTGGCCTGCATCGAAATCGGCGATCTCGAAGTCTTGCCGCCCGCCGAGGAGCTGGGCGCCTGGGCGCATGTGCACATCAACCGCACGGTCACCGCGTCGGACACGGAGGTCGTCACCCAGGAGATGGGTGCGGTCCTGCCGCGCTTCGCGGCCGTACTCGCGGAGAACGCGGACTTGGCCTGCAGCCGGCTCATCTGCCCGCGCCGGCTCGATCCCAACCAGGCCTACCACGCGTTTCTCCTGCCGGCGTTCGAGACCGGGCGGCTGGCCGGACTCGGGCTCGATCCGGCCGGCTCGCCCGGCGCGCTGCACAGCAGCTGGACCGGGTACAACGGGCGGGTGGATCCGGGCCGGATCCCGTACTACCACCGCTGGTTCTTCCGGACCGGCAGCGTCGGCGATTTCGAGTTCCTGGTGCGCCTGCTACAGCCGCGGACGTTGCCGGCCCGGGTCGGCAACCGCGACATGGACGTGCAGCGCCCCGGGGCAGAGTTGCCCGGCATCGACGACCCGCAGCTGGGCGGCGTGCTGCGGCTCGGTGGCGCGCTTAAGGTGCCCGACACCGCGCTCGATCCCCAAGAGGCCGCCGAGGCCGCCAAGTACGAGAACTGGGATCAGCCTTACCCGCACCGGTTCCAGGAGGCACTGGCGGCGCTGGTGAACCTGGCCGACGACTACACGACGGCGACCGCCGTCGACGCCAACACGGCCGCCGGCAGCGACGACCCCGATCCGATGGTGACCCCGCCGCTTTACGGCCGCTGGCCGGCGCTGACCTCGCGGCTGCTGACCGATGGCAACGGCGACGCGCTCGACCCGGACGACAACTGGGTGCACAAGCTCAACCTCGATCCGAGGTTCCGGGTGGCAGCCGGGCTGGGCACCCGCGTCGTGCAGGAGCGGCAGGAAGAGCTCATGTCGGCCGCCTGGGCGCAGCTCGGGGAGGTCCTGGAGGCCAACCGCCGCATCCGCGCCGCGCAGCTCGCCCGCGAGGTCGGGCAGGTCTACCGCACCAGGCACCTGCAGCCGCTGAGCCAGGTCGCACCCAGCCGCGCCGTCGCGGTCACCGCGCCGATCCTCGGCCGCGTGATGGGCGACGAGGCGACCGTCGCGTACGAGCTCACGCAAAGCCGCGTCGCCGCCGCGCCGCTGTCGGCGCCGATGCGCCGGGCGACGCGGCCCAACTCGCGGCTGATGCGCGGGTTGCCGTTCACGCCGCAGCAGCCGCCGGAGGCGTTGCTGCAACGCATCGACGACGGTGAGGTCGCCGCCGCGCCGCCCAAGCACGCCCCACCCGGCATCGTCACGGTCGACCAGCTGGAAGATGAGCTGCGGTTGCCGGCCCTGCAGCGACAGCTACGCGCGATGCGTGAGCGGCTGACCGGCCAAACCCTTGCCACGGAAGCTGTTCCGGATCCGACCGGGGAGCTGCCGCTGAGCCCCAACTTCGTCATCTCGCTGCCGGGCGAGAACGTGCGCCCGCGGCCCGGGCAGACCGACAGCCCCGATGCCACGAGGTTCAAGGAGGCATTGCACGACACCTACACCGCATTCAATGTCGCGGACGAGGCCGGGCAGGTCCCGCCTCGCCCCGCCGCGGGCGTGGACGGCATCGCGGCGACGACGATCGGCCAGATCGACCCGGACGTCACCGTCCCGCGCCGCACGCTCGCCGAACTTTCGCTGCCCGCGCGCTTCCATCGGCAGGTTGCCGAGCGATTCATCGAGGCGATGGCCTACCCGGTGTTCGACCAGCCCATGTACAAGGCGCTGGTGGATCTGTCCACCGACTACTTCCTTCCCAACATTGATCTTGTGCCGCCCAACAGCATCACCCTGTGCGAGACCAACCAGCGGTTCATCGAGGCGTACCTCGTCGGCCTCAACCACGAGATGGCCCGCGAGCTTCTCTGGCGGGAGTACCCGACCGACCAGCGCGGCACGCCGTTTCGGCAGTTCTGGGATCCGACCACGGTGCGCCCGCGGCCGGGCGAGTCACCGGCCGCGCGCAAGGAGCGGCTGCGCGACATCCCGCCGCTGCACCTGTGGCCGGGCGGTTCCAACCTCGGCGACCACGACCACCGCGAGGCCGGCGGCGACCCCGAGGACGAGCTCGTCCTGGTCATCCGCGGCGAGCTGCTGAAGAAGTATCCAACGGCGGTCATCTATGCCCATCTCGCCGACTGGCGGCGCGGGCCCGACGGCGGCATCGACCCGACCCAGGAGCGCAACCTCGCCCCACTGACACCCGCGGAGGAGGCCAACCCGCCGGCGTCAAAGGTGCTGTTGCCGCTGTACGAGGCGAAGGTCGACCCGGACATCACGTTCCTCGGTTTCGACCTCACCGAGGAGCAGGCCCGCGGCGGCACCGGCGATCACCCCGACGACGAGCCGGGCTGGTTCTTCGTCATCAAGGAGCGCCCCGGCGAGCCCCGCTTCGGGCTCGACCTGGAGCGCAGCGGACCGCTTCAGGTGTGGAACGACCTTGCCTGGCCCGATGTGGCACCCGACCCGGCGACCCGGTACATCCCGGTCGACGCGGGCGCCACGACCCACGCGGTCACCCCACCCGACGACCCAGACAAGGCCGACCAGCACGCCGAGGACATCGCCCTGACCTGGCACCCCGGCATCAGCTCGGCCGATCTGGCCTACATCCTTTACCAGGCGCCAGTGCTGGTCGCCGTGCACGCCCGGGAGATGCTCGGAAATGGCTGACTTCACCACCGAACGCGACCGTTCCCGCGCGGGCGTCGAGCTGGCCGAGCAGGCGCGGGAGGATGCCGCGCGGGCGCGGGAGCTGATCGTCCGGCTGCGCTCACGGCTCACCGAACTCACCCGCACCGCGGACCTGGACGACCCGGCGACCCGGGCGGCCATCGAGGAGCTGGGGCGGGCGATCGCCGACGCCGAAACCGCCGCCGAGCAAGCGCAGGAGCGGTCGCGGGACGCTACGAAACAGGAGCGGGCGGCCCTGGCCGACTTCGCCAAGGTGGCCGATCCGCGGGCGGCAACCGGCGACCACCTGTCCGGCGAGTTTCCGCTCCTGCTCGGCCCGGTCAGGGTGGAGGCCCGGTTCACCGGCGACGACGAGTTGCTGGTGCGGATCTTTCCCGACGAGTGGCAGCTCGACGCGTTCGAGGAGAGGCTGACCGGTCACGAGATCCGCGCCGCGAAGCTGTTCTGGGTCCAGACCTGGCTCGCCGCGGGCGACCGGGGCGGGCGGCTGGCCGCATGGCGCGGGCTGGTCGCCACCGCCGGGGCGGGGCGGGCGGCCTGGATCGTCGAGCGGTACCGGCCGGTCAACCAGGACGAAGAACCCCAACGCAGCCATGAGAACCAGGTGTTTCTCGTGGTGGCCGGCGACGACGACCCGCTCACCGGCGCCGAGCGCGGCGCCGTGTGGACCTACTGGCGCAAGCTGCGCCAGGCACGGCGCGATGCCGATGCGGTCGCCGAGGCGGAAGCCGAGCTCGTGGCCGCGATCGGTGCGGACCGGGCAGAGGTGCTGCGCCAACGGCGCGCGTCCGGGCTGAGCCGTCCGGTCCGCGACGACGAGAGCGTCGAGGTCGCGTTCCTCGACCTGCGCAAGGTGCCCGACACCGACGTCAAACCGGCGTCATGGACCCGGGCAGCCCGGGCCAAGCTGCTGCCGGACCGGTTCGCCGTGCTCGGCTACGCCGGCGGGGAACAGGTCATCGGCGCTGTCGGCGAGGCGTGCGTGGAGCACCTGGTGGTCGGGCCGGATCCCTCGATCGCGGCGGACGATCAGATCCGGGCACTGCCCGACGGTACCCTCAAAGTCCCCTCAGATCTGGTATGGCTGACCGACTTCGAGGAAGCGGTCCGGATCGGCATGGGCGTGCGCATCCCGCTGGACGAGCGCTCCCGCGGCGGGCTCGACCGGTTGCTCGTGCTGGGCTTGCGGCTGCGCAACAGCCCCGAGCACGGCGCCGACGACCTTGAGGCGCTGTTCGCCCATCACCAGCGCAGCAGCACCGGGCTGAGCCTGCTGCCGCAGGGCACACCCACCAACAACACGGAACGCAAACCGGCCGGGTTCGAGCACACGGACGAGGCCGAGACGAGCTTCGCCGACACCTTCGAGCGGCCGGGCGGCGGCGCGGGTCCCGACGAGTGGGATCGCAAGACCGACGGGCAGTGGGTCGCCGAGCTGCTCGGCATCGACCCGAAGATCCTGCGCAACGTCGGCCACGCCGACGCGCACGACCAGCGCGAGGCACGCGCGATGAACGCCGCGCTGTGGCCGGCGACGTGGGGATACTTCCTGCAGACGATGCTGCATCCGATCCTGACGCCCGACGATGTGCAGCAGACGCGGGACTTCTTCGTCAGGTATGTCAGCGGGCGTGGGCCGGTCCCCGCGCTGCGCATCGGCCGCCAGCCGTACGGGATCCTGCCCACGACCGCGTACTCCCGCTTCACCGTGCCGCCCGCCGAGAAGCATCGCACCCGACTGCATCACGTGCTCTCGACGGCCGCGACCGACTGGGCGCAGCTGGCCGACCAGATCCCGCACCTGGGCGCCGACGGAGACCCGCACCACCTGCTGCTCGGCATTCTCGGCCTGCACCCCCACTCGGTCGAGTTCCACCAGCGGTACGCCCAAAGCATCGAGGACTATTACAACCGGCTCAACCTTTCCGGCGACGGGCCCGACGCCGTCGCGGCGCTCACCCGCCTCGGCATGGTCGCGGCGCTCAACGATTTGCTTGCCCGGCTGGGTTACCCGGCCAACCGCCCCGACCCGGACCTAGCCGGTCGCCTCTTCGTGGGCCGCCAGCACGGGCTGCTCGGGCCGCTCGTCGACGACCGGCCGGTGTCGGAGACAGCGTCGGTCCGCGTGTACACCGAGGACGGTCTCAACTATCTGCGGTGGATGGAGCGCAGCGCGCGCCGGTCGTTGGAGACGATCCGGCTGGAGGACGGCTTCGTCGGCGACCAGCCACCGACCGCGCTGCTTTACCTGCTCCTGCGCCACGGCCTGCTGCTCGGCTGGCAGGACGCCGGGCTGAAGCTGGCCACCGCGCATCACGGCAATCCCAACAAACCCGATCCGACATTCGCGCAACGCAGGGAGCCGCCCTTCGTCCATGTGCGCGGGGCCGCCCAACGCACGGAGAGCCGGTTCGACCAGCTGTACTCCCCCGATCCGGACCTGACTGGCGAGCCGGACACCCTGGTCGGCGACTTCATCACCCGCGTGGTGGGGCAGCGTCCGGCCACACGCGAACTCGGCGAGCAGGTGGACGCCATCGACACGCTGGCGGACCTGCCGACGGCACGCTTGGAGCGGCTGCTCGTCGAGCATCTGGACTGTGCGGGCTACCGGCTGGACGCCTGGCGGATCGGGATGGTGACCGAGCGGCTGTTCCGGATGCGGTACGGCCCGGACGGCAAGCACGCGCAGCGCGGTGTCCACATTGGAGCTTACGGGTGGTTGGAGGACTTGCGCCCCAACACTGTGCAGCCGTCGCCGGTACACCTCGACGGCGTGCTGGCCCAGGTGTTCACCCCGCCCGGCGCGGCACCGCTCGGACGCGATCCCCAAAACGGCGGCTACGTCCACGCGCCGTCGCTCAACCAGGCGACCACCGCGGCGCTGCTGCGCGCCGGGTACGTCACCGACGCGACCCCACAGAACGCCCAAACCCTCGCGGTCAACCTGAGTTCGGAACGGGTCCGGCAAGCCATGGCACTGCTTGAGGGCATCCGCGGCGGCCAGTCACTGGGCGCGTTGCTCGGCTACCGGCTCGAACGCGGCATGCACGACCGGCACGCCGTCGCCGAGGTCGACCGGTTCATCGGGGCCCTGCGCACGGCCTTCCCGCTGCGCGCCCGGCGGCTTGAGGACACCGAGCCGCCACCGGGCACCGCGATCGAGGCGATGGAGGCGCGCAATGTCGTCGACGGCCTCGAACTGGTCCGCCACGTCACCCGCACCGGTTCAGAGCACTACCCGTTCGGGCTCACCGGGCTTCCCCAGGCCTCGGACAAGCAGGCGTTCGTGATCGACACGGAGGTGGCCCGGCTGCTCGACGTCAACGACGCGATCGCGGACCTCGCCGTCGCCGAAGGCGTCCATCAAGCCGTCCTCGGCAACATGGACCGTGCTTCGTCCACTTTGGACGCGTTCGCCAAGGGCGGCTTCCCGCAGGATCCCGAGGTGGTCCAGACGCCGCGCAGCGGGATCACCCTCACCCACCGGGTCGGCCTGCACCTGCGCGGCGGGCTGTCGCCAGACGGCACCCCGGTGCCGGGGCTCGACCCCACCGCGCGCTCGGCGGGCGAGCCGGCCCTCAACGACTGGCTCGCCGGGCTCCTGCCCGCGCCGGACCGGATCGTGTGCGTGGTCACCTGGGCGGTCGAGGGCACGACGCCACCGGCGCCGCCCGACCCCGAGGACCGCCTTCTCGTCACGGCCGAGCAGCTCGGTCTACAACCCCTCGACCTGCTCGCGTCCGTCCGCATCGATGTCGAGCCGGCCATGACCGACCTCGACGACCGGATCCTGGGATACGTCCAGGCGACCCAGGCGCCACCGCCCGACGCCGCGTTCACGATCCGCTACACCGAACCGGTGCCCGGGATGGTGACGTTCTTCGAGCTGTCCGCGCTCATCACCGCCCTTCGCGGGCTGCTGATCGGCGCCCGATCGCTGCGCCCCAGCGACCTGGTCCGGCCCGCCGGCGACGACCCCACCGAACCCGGCATGGACGACGCTGTGCAGGTGCCCCGGGCGCGGATCACCGCGGTCCGCGGCAAGCTCGCCGACCTGGGCGACGACGTCGCCACCTACATCGGCGACGCCACGGCGGCGGTCGCCGATCCAAGCAACGCGTTGTCCATGGCGGACACCCTGGGCGCCGGGCTCGGCGACCTGCTCGCCCGCGCGGGCGGCTTCGGGCTGGCCCGCAGCGGCTGGAGCGAGTTCCTCGCGTGGCGGCGCGCGGTCTACAACGACACCCTCGCCGCCGTCGCCGCGGTGGTCGACCGGTTCACCGCCACGCTCGCCCAGGCCGACGCAGCGATCACCGCATACGACGCGCTCCCGCCAACGGCCGACAACGCCGAACGGTTCCTTCTCCTACAACGGATCGAACAGCTGCTCACCACGACACCCACCAGCCCCCGCCCGGCCGACCCCGCCGAGTTGCGCGAAACCGTTGACGTGCGGCGCACGGCGTTCGCCGGCCGCCGTGACGCGCTGGCCGCATTGGCGACTCCCGGCCGCACCACACTGGCCGAGTTGCTCGCCGACCTGAAGGCGCTGCTGCCGATCACCGCGTTCGACCCGCTGGACCTCGACATCATCCCGCTGGAGGATCGGGTCCTGGGCTTCGTGCGGGATCTGCCGGCCCGTGCCCGCGGGCTCGCCGAGGAGATCGACGCCAGGCTGGCCGCCGCCGACGCGGCGCTGGAAAAGCACGACGGCACAGCACCCGGACCGGCGCGGGTGGAGGCCGCGACCACCGCCTTGCGCGCATTGCTTGGCCAGGACGCGATCGTGGTCGCCGAGTGCGAGCTCGGTACCGCGCAGGCGACGGAGTGGCACAACGCGTACAACGGCTCGGACAGCCTTCTGGAACACCTCGACCGGGACTTCCCCGTCGACGACTGGCTGCACGGCGTCGCTCGGGTCCGGGAACGGTTGCGGCACTGGGAAAGGATCGTGATTCTCGGCGGCCTCCTGGGGCAGGGGGAGCCGGACCTGGTACCGGTCCAGTTCCCGCACCGGCCCGGCGACCCCTGGCTAGGCCTGGAATACCCGCCCGCCCACGTCATCGATGGCGACCGGCTGCTCTACACAGCCCACTACACGACACCTTTCACGCCCGGACGCCCGGTCTGCGCGCTGCTGCTGGATGAGTGGACCGAGGTCATCCCCGAGCCGACCCAGGCGACCGGGATCGCCTGCCACTTCGACCGGCCCGGCACCGAGCCGCCACAGGCGATGCTGCTGGTGACCCCGCCGCGCCAGACCGGTTCCTGGGACTTCGACGACCTCGTCGCCACCCTGCACGACACGCTCGATCTGGCCAAGTCCCGCGCCGTGGAGCCCACCCAGCTCGACGGCACCGGCTATGCCCAGCTGTTGCCGGCCACCGTGCTCACCTCCACCCGGCACCCCATCACGATCTCGACCGACCTGGCGCGCAACAACCTGCTGCGGGAGTAACCGGATGCCTGACCGACCAAAGATTCCCAACCTGCGCGAGGCTCTCGACAGCCGCGCATTCCCCACGGTGACCACGTGGAACCGGGTCGAGGGGCGCCCGCGCAGCGTCGCCTTCGACCGCGCGCTCGCCGCCGAGGTGCGCGACGCGCTGTGGATGCTCGCCCGGCAATGGCAGGTCGGCGAGTTCCAGGCCGAGGACGGCGGATCGCCGGTGCTGGCCCAGTACCACCTGCGCACGACACGGGCCACCCGGTACCGGCCACGCGAGCAGGCACCGGAAGACCTGACCGAAGCCCTGCCGCTGGAGGCCGTCGTCGAGCGGCGCGGCGTGCCGTTCCGGGCCGGCGCCGACCCGCTCGCCCTCGACCTGCGCCTGGCGATGGGAAGGCGTTGGCTACGGATGATGCCGGCCGCGTTGCGCGAACGCTTTATCCAGCGGTACCCGATCAGCTTGCCGGACCCGGACGCCGAAGCGGACACCGTGCTGGTCGCGCACCCTCAGGTGTGGTCGACGATCCGGGCGGTCGCCGGCCGGACCATGGACGGATACGCCCTCTACCAACACATCAGCGGCGGCGGCTCGGCCGGCGACGGGATCCCCGACCTGACCGACCACGAGCGCGAAACCATCGAGGCCGCCGCCCCGCGGTTCGTCGCCTGGTTCGACGACCTGATCAGCCAGCCGGGTGCCGGCGGCGCTTGGGATCCGCAACGCCTCGAACATCGCTTCGCGCTCGGCCTGCCCACCGAGGACGGCGAGCGCGTGGTCACCGCCGAAGAGTATCCGGGTGGACATCTGGACTGGTACTTGTTCTCCCACGCCCCGGCCGGCTCCGGCCTTGGCGCGGCCGACCCCGAGGTGCCCAAAACCTTGACGCGCACGGTCTTTCCCGGGGTGACCCGGTTCTCCGGGATGCCGCACCCGCGCTGGTGGGCGCTCGAGGACGGGCGGACCAACTTCGCGGCCGTCACCCCGGACACCACCGACCTCATCCGCCTGCTGTTCCTGGAGTTCGCCCTCGTCTACAGCAACGACTGGATGCTGCTGCCCTGCGATCTCCCCACCAGCACACTGGCCACGATCGACGGCCTGGTCGTCACCGACGTCTTCGGCGGACGGTTCTGGATCACCCCGGCCGGAGCGGGCCCGGACGACGCCTGGCAACGCTGGTCGATGTACAACCTCGACGTGGCCGGCGACGAACCGGTAGCCGCCGATCTGGGCCTGTTCCTGCCGCCCGGGTTGGCAAACGCCGCGGAAGGACCGGCTTTGGAGGACGTGGCACTGGTCCGCGACGAGAACGCCAACATGGTCTGGGGCGTCGAGCGCACGGTGCCACTGGCCATCGGCGAAGGACAGCGCGGCTCGGAGGCGGCCGCGGAAACGCTGGCACATCGGCGCCGCCTCGCCCCGTCCGGGCCGGCCATCACGCCGGCTGCGGCGATCGCGTACGAGGCGATGAACACGGTGCCCGAGAACTGGATCCCGTTCATCCCGGTGCACGTGCCCAACAACACCCGCGACATCCAGCTCCAGCGCGCCGCCATGCCTCGCCTCGTGCCGGGGCACACGCCGCCCGAGAAGGTGCGTCCACGCACGACCCTGCTCCGTGAGGGTCTGGACGTCACCCCGGCCCAGCCGTATTTCCTGCACGAGGAGGAGGTGCCGCGCGCCGGCACCCGAATCGCCCTGTCGTACAACCGCATCCGGTGGTATGGCGGACGGGTCGTCGTCTGGTTGGGCGTGCGCCGAGCCACCGGCCGAGGCGAGGGATCAAGTGGTCTCGCCTTCGATCGTACTGTCAATACCCAGTGAGCGTCACGCTCGCGCGGTTGCGGGCCAGCGCCGCCGCGGCGGTCGCGTCCGACCCTACTGGCCTGCCGTCCCCGCGAATCATGAGCACGGATCCTCAAGAGAAGCCGAGTGGATCGGTGTTGGGGTTCATGTCGCTACCGAGGTGAACCCCCACGAGCCTACGTGAGGCTCGTTGACCTCGGTGTTGGGTTTTGGTGTGTGTCCGGGGGGATTTGAACCCCCACGCCTCGCATCGGTGCGACACCCGAGTGTTCGAGCGTGTCGCATGCGGACGACGATGCCCCGTGACCCCTGATGTCAAGTCGTCTCAATCAGCGTGTCGGAGTGCGGATTCGAGGCATCGAGAGAATCCTTGGCGGCGTGGGGGAGCGGCTCACCCTTGTTTGGGTGAACGATCGTGCGCCCTGGTCGGGTTGCATGGGCTGATGATCGCGGCAGATTCGCACAGTCTTGGACGAGTGTCCTGTCTCATCGGCCATGAAGCACGTCTCATTGACCTGAAGCACGCAGCTCATGCGGCTGGAAGGACGACGAACCTGGTCAGATAAGCCGTCTCACCAACTTGAAGCATCGCAGGTCACA
>Ga0075418_10002864_pt1 | contig 19734 bp, 17 predicted proteins | sample SoiMetdeltSBSDD2_FD_81776 | JGI IMG/M metagenome (GOLD analysis project Ga0075418, IMG submission 81776) | Bulk soil microbial communities from a Populus tree surrounding site in Tennessee, USA - Soil MetaG P. deltoides SBSDD2 | ecosystem: Environmental > Terrestrial > Soil > Tree plantation...
AGGAAATTTTTCAATGGAAGAAATAAGAATGATCCAGGGAGAAAAAAGTTTATCAGCTGTCAAATCCCGGATCAGCAGAACAAGAACTAAACTTAAAGAACTGATACTCGGAATTCAAAAAACATTGACCAAATAGATAAAAAAACATGGAAGATAAAAGGCCCATAGAAAATGATTTGAATGCTTATTGGGATTCTTTGTGCCAAAGAAATTTTGATGAGTCATTTCCGGCGGTAGAAGCCTGGATCAGGGAATCGAACAAAACTGTTAGAAGATCCCGTTTAGAAAGAAGACAACGAAGAAAGAGAGCAAGATGGTTTGCATTGGGTATCATTCCTTTATTTTTTATTCTCTCTTGTACTATTCGTGTTAATAGAGTTGAAAAATCAGGAAGCCTTGTAAACTTCAGCATTGATAAAAAAGAAGATAGATCCTTTCAAAAACTTTCTTCTTTACAACAACTATTTACTTTTACATGTTATGAATTCTTACAACCTGATCAGCCCACATTAGCGTATTTTATCTTTTTTATTCCCAACAAAGAACAAGAAAAATTCTCGTTAATTACAAGGGAGCTTAAGCTTTTAAATGGCTTGCAAAAACTGGACATCAGCTCCATTAATTATACCATAAGAGAATCTCTTTTTTTAACTTTTTGGCATAAGACATTACAATTAGGTGAGCAACCAATGCCAAAGAGCGAAGAGCTTACCCGGAATATCCAGGCAACGTTAAAAGATAAGGGGCTTGACTTTCTTTCCATACGAATTTCAAATGATAAGGATGGAAATATCGAATTTGATGCTACCAAACAGATCCCGGATAGTTTAACAATAACAAATAAAAGCACACTCCCTGGTCAAGAAAAAAGCAATCAAAGTGATAAGATCCGGAATGAACGTGCCAGCATGGCTAAGCTTCAAATTTTTGATTGGCTGATAGGTTCGTGGAGAGTTAAGTATGTGCCGCAAACAACTTATCATCATTGGTCAAGAATAAACGATAGTTTACTGATCTGTTTTATTATTAAATACAAGGATGAAGAACTTATAAAAATTGGAAATGACGGACCGGATATTTCTGTTGGTTTTTCTCTCAGGTATTCCCAATCAGATTCTATACTGCTTTCGCTCAGGGGAATTGTATGGAAATTCCTGTCGGCAGATGACAAAGAGATTCATTTTAAAAATAATATAACGCCCAAATCAGCCAATGTAAAATGGGTGATGGATAATGAAAAGAAGTCCTGGCAATCTGCAATATCCGGTGAAGGTAACCTGGAAGTGGTCAATCTTATAAGAGATAATAATACCGCCATAGAAAATATCGTAAAAGAGTTTGTTGCGAAAAACCCAGATGTCATTAAGAGATCGTGATCAAGCAATTCCTGAAACAACGCTGACATTTCAAGCTTTCTTTAAAAGGATAAATAAAAACAATGAAAAAAATAGTACAGGTCTGTGTCTTAAATTTTATAATCGTTTTATCCGTATATAAATCATTTGCACAGAGTCCGACACAAATTTTCCTGTCTACTCTCGACAGCGCAAACAAAGAATATGAACAAAAGAATTGGAGTAAAGCTGCTATGCTTTGGGAGCGGCTCGCCGAAGCAAACCCGGTGAATGGTCATTTCTGGGACTATTTGGCAAGTGCATATTTTGAAAATAAAATGTATGCCAAAGCGATTCCTGCTTATAAGAAATTGATTGAACTCGGGTACAGCGTTCCTGCAAATCGTGCATATGATATTGCTTGCTGCTATTCATTGCTAAAAGATAAAAAGCAATCTCTATTGTGGTTGCAAAAGGCACTGGATATGGGTTACTATTATATTTCACATGCCCGAACAGATAGTGATCTAAAATTTATTGCCGATGACCCGGCGTTTAAAAAATTGCTGTTCCTCGAAGATGTAAACAAAATGGCACGCCTTGAAGGATGGCTGTATGACCTGGATATGTTGCAATGGGAAGTCAAGAGGAAAGCTATCAGACGTTCTTCTGACCAGGATCTTCCCGCATTTTATGCTTATTTGGCGAAACTCCGGAAAGAGATACCGAAGTTGACCGATACACAAATCACTATTGCATTAATGAAAATGATAAGATATATCGGCGATGGGCATTCAAATATTTTTTTACCGGTTTCAAAACCTGAATTCAAACAAACGCTACCGATACAATTTTATTTATTTGAAGAGGGGCTGTATATCATTTCAGCTGATCCTAAATACAAGGATTTACTGGGGTCCAGGGTTTTACAATTTGAGAAGAAAAGTATCAATGAGGTCATCAACGCTTTGGAGCCTTTAAATGGAAGAGATAACAAAATGACTGTGCTGGTACGGCTACCTTACCTGATGCGTTATCCCATTTTATTGAAAACGCTTGGTGTAATATCAACCAGTAAACAGGTTGAACTAAAAATTAAAGATCTGAAAGGAGCAATGAAAACAGTTTCTATAGCACCTGATACATCACAGCCTGACATCTGGAATATTCAGCCCTATCCCAAAGGATGGGTTTCATTCCCGGAATCATTGAAAGATTCAATCCCTCCATATTTAAAAAATAATGACATGGTATTCTGGTTTGAATATTTGCCTGCTACTAAAATTGTTTATGCACAGGTTAATCGAATATGGAATACAGCTGAAGGAACGCTGGCAGGCTTTGCAAGTAAATTGTCGGCTTTTATAAATGAAAACGATGTAGAAAAATTAGTCATTGATTTAAGAGGCAATAATGGAGGAAACACTTTTTCGGGCTGGGACTTTGTAAGCAAACTTTTGCACAATGATAAGATCAATAATAAAGGCCGCTTGTTCATCATTGTTGGGCGACGAACATTTTCAGCAGCACAAAACACGGCCACTTATTTTGAACATTTAACAAATGCCATATTTGTTGGCGAGCCTACCGGATCGCAACCCAACTTCGTGGGAGATGAGGCTCCAATTAAATTACCCTACAGCCAGATTGAATTAAATGTGTCGGGAGTATTATGGCAAAGTTCATGGGGTGTTGATAAACGGATATGGATCGCACCATTACTTTATGTTCCGCCAACTTTTGAAGCATTCAAAGCCAACAAGGATGAAGCCATGGAAGCGATAATGGCGTATAAATAAAATTCTCCTGCAAATTCCATTCGGTCTGGTGCTGGTTAAAAAATTGTTTCGACTTATTAAACCACGGAGGCACAGAGTCACGGAGATTCACGAAGGCTCTGTGAGTGAAGCAAAGTATTTTTTTTAGTTGATGAGACTAATTACATTTGGTTTGCGTAAACGATTACACAGTTGCATAAATAATTGCTTATGAGCTTAAGGATAACAATCGCCGATATTGCTAATGAATTGAATACAACACCCGCTACCGTTTCCCGTGCTTTAAATGATCACCCTTCTATCAGTGTAAAAAGAAAGGAAATAGTTAAAGAGGCTGCAGAGCGGCTACAATATAAAAGGAACAAGATCGCTTCATCACTTCGCTTAGGTCAAAGTGGTATAATCGGTGTTATCATTCCCAGTGCAGAAATTAATTTCTTCGGTTCTGTTGTGCATGGAATAGAAAGTATTGCCAATAAAAGCGGTTACAACGTTCTCATCTATCAATCAAATGAATCTAGTGAACATGAAGCAAAGGGTATTGAAACATTTTTATCAGCAAGAGTAGATGGTATTATGGTATCGATTGCCAAAGACACTAAAGAGTATTCACATTTTATTGCAGCTAAAAAATCCAATATTCCGATTGTATTCTTTGACAGGGCCAATATCAACCTGGGAATTAATTCTGTGTTAATAGATGATCATAAAGGAGCTTTTATAGCCACACAGCACCTGATTGAACAAGGTTATAAAAGAATTGCTCATATTTCAGGTCCGTCTCATTTAAAAATCTTCAATGATCGCTTGCAGGGTTATATCGGCGCTCTTAAAGAAAATAATATCGAGATTGATAATGAATTGGTCTTCCCCGGTGATGTAACTGTTGAATCAGGAAGAATTGGAATTCAGCATTTCCTGAAATTATCAAATCCTCCCGATGCCTTATTTGCGGTTGAAGATTTTACCGCATTGGGTGCTATCAAAGAATTAAAAGATAATGGTGTAAGTATTCCAAATGATTTTGGAGTGATAGGATTTGCTAATGAGAAATTCGGGGAACATATTACTCCTACTTTGTCGACTATCGATCAGCAAACCGTACAGATGGGAAAAGAAAGTTTTTTACTGCTAATGCAATTAATGAATGACGGTCAGGCAAACGTGGCAATCGATAAAAATGTAATCCTTGATCCTATCCCCATATTTCGCAATTCATCGATGAGAAATCCCGCATAATATAAATAATTGGTAATGTCCCGGTTTGAAATCTCAAGCAACGATAACCAAAATAAATATTCTGTGCCTCAGTGGTTCAGTGATTCAATACACAACTACCTAAACCGGGCTTTAGCCCATGTTAGCAAGACAAGATTAATTCGATATCTTATGCTTTTAAAAATAGTAAAACAATATTCTTAAAAATGAAAGGAGTTATTCAAAGTTTTTCCTTTTTGCTATTAACGATTTTGTTTTTTCCTTCATGTAATAACAATAATGAAAAAGAAATCAATCAGGAAGATTGGCAGACATTGTTCAATGGTAAAGATCTTACAGGCTGGGACATTAAGATAAAAGGCCATCCTCTCAACGAAAATTATAAAAATACTTTTCAGGTAGAAGACAGTATGATACGTGTTGTTTACAGTGAGTATGATAAATTCAATAACCAATTCGGTCATTTGTATACGAAAAAACCGTATTCCTATTATAAATTAAAACTTCAGTATCGTTTTGTTGGCGATCAGCTTGCTGATGCCCCCGAGTGGGCAGATCGGAACAGCGGTGTAATGCTTCATTCACAATCTGCACAAAGCATAAATCTTCACCAGGATTTCCCCGTATCATTGGAGATGCAATTTCTTTGTGGAAATGGAAAGGACACAGTTCCAACAGGCAATGTTTGCACTCCCGGCACTTTTATTATTTATGATGGAAAACCTTATTTAGCCCATATCAAAAATTCCACAAGTAAAACCTATTTAAAGAATGAATGGATAAATGCCCAAGCTGAAGTGTATGGCGATTCATTGGTACGTCATATCATTAATGGCGATACAGTTTTGACATACACAAAGCCAATGATCGGTGAAGGTTTTGTTAGCAATACAAATAATTGGACCTGGGCGAATATCACAGATTCATTGTTTTGGATAAACAAAGCCAATACTCCTTTAGGAGCAGGACATATTGCCTTGCAGGCTGAAAGCCAACCGGTGGATTTTCGCAGAATAGAGATACTCGAGCTTATTGGCTGTACTGATTCCAAGGCGAGAAATTATAAGGCCTACTATGTAAAATCAGATAACAATAAATGTAAGTATTGACGTAAGAAGCAAACAATTAAAAATTTTCGAATGTACAAAGCTGCAGCCTCGAGATACGATTCCATGAAATATAACCGTTGTGGCCACAACGGTTTGTTGCTTCCTGCAATTTCATTGGGTCTTTGGCACAACTTCGGCAATGTGGATGATTACGGGAATATGCAGAAAACAATTTTTTATGCATTTGACAATGGCATTACTCATTTTGATCTTGCCAATAACTATGGTCCACCGGCCGGTGAAGCAGAACGCAATTTTGGAAAAATAGTAAAGAATGATCTTTCTAGTTATCGTGATGAGATCATCATTTCTTCAAAAGCCGGTTATTATATGTGGCCTGGTCCCTATGGTGAATGGGGTTCAAGAAAATATTTGATCGCAAGTCTTGATCAAAGTTTGCAGCGACTCGGCGTTGATTATGTGGATATTTTTTATTCCCATCGTCCCGATCCTGATACACCACTGGAAGAAACAATGATGGCATTAGATCATATCGTAAGAAGCGGTAAAGCTTTATATGCGGGCATCAGCAGCTATGATGCCACGCAAACTAAGAATGCAATTGATATTCTTAAAAAACTTGGTACGCCTTGTTTAATACATCAACCTAAATACTCAATGTTTGTTCGATGGGTGGAAGAAATAAATAAAGAAATGAAAAAAAGCCTTATGGATGTATTGGGTGAAGAAGGAGTTGGTTGCATTGCATTCTCACCTTTGGCCCAGGGTTTATTAACGGATAAATATTTACTTGGAATTCCTGCCGCATCAAGAGTAGGAAGAGGATTAAGCAACGGCGCAATTCAGAAAGATGATATTTCTCCGGAGACAATAAATAAAATAAGGCAACTAAATGAAGTTGCAAAAAAAAGAGATCAATCACTGGCACAAATGGCCATTGCCTGGTTACTAAAAGATAAAAGAGTAACATCAGTATTGGTTGGTGCAAGTTCCGCTGCACAATTGGAAAACAGTCTTGGCTCATTAAGGAATCTCTCCTTCGATAACAAAGAATTGAGTTCAATTGAAAAAATATTAAAATCACCATCTTAGGCCCGAACTTACATTATTGTTGGAACCTTGCTTTTAAACGGCATCACTTTTGCATCAACTGCTCTAAAGTGGTATTATGAAAAGGATATTTTTTTTGATTGGCTTTGGACTCACAGTTTTGTTGACACAGTCTTGTAATGATACTAAAACAGAGCAAGACGATAAAACAGTGTCAAGCAGTGATATTCCCGCGTCTGTTCAGTCAGCATTTAGTGCAAAATATTCCACAGCAACAGAGGTAAAGTGGGAGGATGCACACGAGGATACCCTTCAGACATTTAAAGCTAAGTTCGTGCTCAATGGCAAAAAAATGAAAGCAGAGTTTGACCGCAATGGTGGTTTTGTAAAAGAGGAAGAGGATAATTAACCCGTCAATTTTTGATCTATATAAATACGCCGAATCCTGTGAGCAGTGAAAGCTGTATAGAAATATGCAGCTTTTTCTTTTTCTGCGGACAACCTTTGAGAAGGATTTAGATTCTATGTTTGTATTTTTGGTATCCAACATTGTCTAAAAACTTAACGATGAGAAAAACATTTTTATTAGCAACATTTTTTATTCCGGCTACTTTTATTTTTCTTTCGAACCAGGATAAAAATCTGCAGGAAAGCATGAAACGTGGTAAAGAAGTTTATGCTCTTTATTGTCAGAACTGTCACATGGAAAACGGGCAGGGAATAGAAGGTTTGAATCCACCGGTGGCAAAAACAAATTATTTAAAAGATGCAAAAAAAAATATTGGAATTATACTAAATGGTCAAACCGGTGAAGTAATAGTGAACGGAAAAAAATACAACGCTATCATGAATCCGATGAATTATCTCGATGACAAGCAAATTGCTGACGTACTAAATTATATTCGGAATAGCTGGGGGAATAAATACCCGATCGTAACTCCCGCACAGGTAAAAGCACAGAGAAAATAAGGGTCAAGAATTCAAGGTACAAGGCACAAGGTTCAAGACGTCTGCATCAAACTTGTGCCTTGTACCTTGTAACTTGTGCCTTCTTGTTACACTTCGTCTATATTAAATGGTAGTTTTCTAATTCTTTTTCCGGTAAGATCAAAGATCGCATTGCATAATGCAGGAGCGAATGGAGGTAATCCGGGTTCGCCAACTCCTCCCGGCTTTTCATCATTCTCCATTATATGCACTTCTATTTCAGGGATGTCATTTATCCGTGGCATTTTGTATTGATGAAAATTTGTTTCCACTGCTTTGCCATCCATAAAATGTGTTTCATGCGTTACTGCAGCGCCATAACCCATCACAATACTTCCTTCTACCTGTGCGCGAATGATATCAGGATTTACATACCATCCGCAGTCCATTACCGCAAACACCTTGTCGAGCTTTAATTTACCTGAAGCATTCTTGGAGACTTTTACCGCTTCGCCAACTATACTGTTAAAACAAAAAGTGATTGCAACTCCCCAGCCATCATTCTTCTTTTTCGTCTTCCAATTGGTGATCTCTTCCAGCTTGTCTAACACAGCACGATAACGTTCACCCAAATGTTCCTTTCTAAATTGAAGTGGATCTTTTTCTGCCTTATGAGCCAATTCGTCAATAAAACTTTCATAAGCAAAACCATTGGTTGACGAATAAACCGAGCGCCACCACATTACAGGTATTGGTGATTCCGTAGGAATGTCGCCGAAACTGTAATGAGGAATGGTTTCAAAATAGCTTTCGCAAAAACCTTCTGTCGTGCTATCGTTAAAAATAGTTTTATCTGGTACAGGCGACCACTGATGATTCATATTCTGCGCTGCCATCTTTGCTGCAAAAGAATTAATTTTTCCACCGTTGCTAATACTACCTTTGCATTCATAAACTGCACCGGGACGAAATGGTCCTTGTGTTGTATCATCTTCTCTGGTCCAAACAACTTGTACCGGAGCATTCATTTCTTTCGAAAGTAAAACTGGTTCATAGGTATAATCCATAAATGCTTTTCTTCCAAAACCACCACCGAGGAAGGTCATATTCACTGTAACATTTTCTGGTTTTATTTTTAATCTTCCACTAACATCCTGTTGTATCCAATCAGGTGCTTGTATGGGTCCCCATATTTCTACTTTGTCTCCCTGAACATGTGCAGTACAATTCAAGGGTTCCATACAACTATGCGACTCGTAAGGTGTTTCATAGATCGCCTCAACTTTCTTTTCGGTTTTTTGAAAAACTGCGTCAGCATTTCCACCTGTACGTTGGGATAGAACAGGTTTCTTCAGATCTTCTTTCATTCGGGCATACAACTGATCAGTACTTAAATGTTCAAATGCTGAATCGTCCCACTCAACCTTTAACGCCTTACGACCCTCGATCGCTGCCCAAAGAGAATCGGCAATGACCGCTACACCTTCTCTTTCAAACGCAAAAACAGGTGCGGTTGTCTTAACCACTTTCTTCACTCCCGGAATTTTCTTTGTGGCTGTATCATCAAAGCTTTTTACTTTTCCTTTAAATCTTGGGCTGCGTTCAATAACAGCATATAGCATTCCCGGAATTTTTACATCCAAACCAAAGTCTGCCTTACCATTTATTTTATTTGGATTGTCTTGTCTTGCTAATGGTTTACCAACTATCTTATACTCTTCACGTCTTTTGAGTTTTACTTCCTTGGGCGGAGTAAGTTTTGATGCATCTTCAACCAATTCACCATAGCCCAATTTTTTACCGCTTGGTTTATGTATCACAAAACCATTTTCGGCATAACATTCATTCTTATTTATATTCCATTTTTTTGCAGCGGCTTCGATCAGCATTTCTCTTGCAGTGGCGCCCGTGCGCAGTAAAGTTTTGTAGGCACCGCGAACAGTTGAACTTCCTCCTGTTAACTGGCTCCCATATTTAGTTTGGCTGCCGGGAGCAAAACTAATATTTACATTGTCGAGAGACACTTCGAGCTCTTCGGCGATCATTTGAGGAACCGCCTGGAAAGAACCTTGTCCCATTTCGGAACGATGATTCAGTATGTTTACTTTTCCTGTTTTATCTATCGATATCCATGCGGTGAGTTCAATACCGTCTTCAAAGGCTTTTTGTGCAGTAAAAATTTCTGTTGCTTCATTAGCTAATGTTGGCATTGCATATCCAATCGTTAATGCAGCGCCGGTCATTCCGCTAAGCCGAATGAAATTTCTGCGTGATAAATTTTTATCTGTGGTTTGCATTGTAATAAGTTTTGTTAGTTAGAAGCTTTAGCCATGATCTGTGCGGCGGTTTTAATTGCCTTACGAATACGTGGATATGTACCGCAACGACAAATATGCCCGGTCATCGCATTATCAATATCCTGGTCTGTCGGATTAGGATTGCGCTTTAATAAAGCTGCTGCCGCCATTATTTGTCCGCTTTGACAATAACCACACTGAGGCACTTGTTCAGCCAACCATGCTTTTTGCACAGCATGAGTATTATCGTTTGAAAGACCTTCTATGGTTGTGATCCGTTGTTTTGCAGCGGCAGAAACAGGTAGTGTGCAGGAAGGAACCGGATTGCCATTTACGTGGACTGTGCATGCGCCGCATTGCGCCATACCGCAACCATATTTGGTTCCGTGCAAACCTGCCAGATCACGGATCACCCAAAGCAAGGGCATTTTGGGATCTGCTTCAACTTTATAAGTTTTTCCATTAATGGAAAGATTGTAAGATGCCATAAGAAGTAGTTTGATAAAAAGAGGGTATTAAGTTACGAATTACCCGATTTACTTAATAGGAAATTATTTTAGCGGCCTATCCAGAGCCCCGGCAAAACGTCATTAATAATTAATGACTCTGCTAAGGCCCCTTCTCAAAGGGAAGGGGAGAAATAGTTTTACCTTTGACGAGATTATTCATTCAATCGATTTTGAATGTTGATTTACTTAACAAGAAAAATCAAATCTAAGTCTCCCCTTTAGGGGGACAGGGGGTATGAAAGAAATCAGAGATATCATAGTAGCATTTGATGATGCGCAGAAAGCAGGGAAACAAACTGCTCTGGCAACAGTCGTTCATGTGGAAGGCTCTTCATACCGCAGACCAGGAGCAAGAATGCTGATCGAAGATGACGGAAAGCTGACCGGTGCGATCAGCGGCGGATGTTTGGAAGGAGATGCTCTACGAAAAGCATTGCTGGTCATGACTGAAAAAAAGTCCAGGCTCGTGACATATGATACGATGGATGATGATGATGCAAAGTTTGGCGTGGGGCTTGGATGCAATGGAATTATTCAGGTTTTGATAGAACCAATCGATATCAATGATCCCAATAATCCAATACACTATTTAAAAGCGGTAAACGAAAAGAGACAAAAAGCTGTTTTAGTTACCTTGTTTTCTTTGCAGGACAAAAAAGACCCACAGTATGGAACTTGTTTGTTATTGAAGGAAGATGGAAACCTGATCGATCATACTCCCGTTTTAAAAGATGTTTTGCTTGCAGATGCAAGTGACGCATTAGCAAATCAAACTACTTCATTTAAAAATTATATTTCAGCCAATCAAAACCTCACTGCATTTATTGAAATGATAGAACCACCGGTTTCGGTTATTATCATTGGCGCGGGTAATGATGTAATGCCTTTGGTAAGTATGGCTGATATTTTGGGTTGGGAGACAACGGTAGTTGATGGGCGGGCTAATTACGCAAAAAAAGAAAGATTTATAAGTGCATGCCAGGTGTTGGTTTCAAAGCCTGAACAGGTATTGGAGCATATTGCCATCGATGAACATACTGTTTTCCTGTTGATGACGCATAATTATAATTATGATATGGCAATGCTTAAGCAATTATTGCAAAAAAATGTTTCCTATATCGGGATGCTTGGCCCAAAGAAGAAAAGAGAAAGGATATTGGGGGAATTAAAAGATGGAGGATTGACTTTTACAGAGCAGCAGCTTTCAGTACTTCACAGCCCTGTTGGTTTGGATATCGGCGCTGAAACTTCAGAAGAAATTGCATTGTCTATTTTGGCAGAAATAAAAGCATTGTTTGCCGGCAAGGATGTTCAATCCTTACGAACTATACAAGAAGTAATACATCCACGATCAGCCACTATAATTGAGGAAGTGAAAATAACTTCTAAATCATAAATTAAGTTGTTATCTGCGGATTATATAGTGAACAGTTGTGGCATTATTATTCTGGCGGCAGGTGCATCAGCCCGGTTAGGAAGGCCAAAACAGTTGCTGGAGTATCATGGAAAAACTTTATTGAATCATGCAGTGAATGAAGCGATCAACGCAAAATCGGACGCGGTGGTTGTTGTTCTTGGTAAAAATGCCGAGATATTTAAAAAAGAGATCGATAAAGAAATGGTTGGAATTGTAGTAAATGAAGATTGGGAAGAAGGAATGGCATCATCTGTTCGTCTGGGCCTTGACACTTTATTAAAAATGAAACCCTATATCGATGCAGTTATTTTTATGGTTTGTGACCAGCCTCACATTTCTTCATCATTGTTAAATGAATTGATAACTACACAACAAAAGACCACGAAGCAAATTGTTACCTCCAACTATGGAGAATCAATTGGTCCACCTGCCCTTTTTCATAAAAAATACTTTCACGAACTGAGGGAATTAAAAGGAGATGTCGGGGCAAGAAATATCATTCAGCAAAATATGAATGATGTGGCAAATGTATTGTTTCCTGAAGGCAAAATTGATATCGATACAAAAGAAGATTACGAGGCATTGAAAAACTCATAGCCATTTTCCCAATCTTTTCAGGCTTTCAACATTGTGAACAGGAGCAAATACATCTATAAAAGGCAGGGCGGCTTTCATTGCCGATACATGTGGTTTATAATCTTCAAAGCCTGCAAGCGGATTTAGCCAGATCAATTTTTTTGATTTTGCATGGATAAACTCCATATTACTTTTGATAAGATCAATATTTCCCGTATCCCAGCCATCGCTCAGGATCACAACAATGGTTTTTGAATCAATAAGCTTTTTCCCATATTCATTGACAAATGCATTCAATGATTCTCCGATTCTTGTTCCACCACTCCAGCCATTATTCTCATTGCTTAATTGTTGCATCGCTTCATGAAAATTCTTTTGCTTTAATAAAGAAGTAATTCTTTTTATTGAGGTACTGAAAACAAAAGTTTCCATTCTGCGATACACCTGTTGAAATGCATACATGAACTGGATCAGGAATGCAGAATATAATTCCATTGACCTGCTGACATCACAAAGCAAAACCAGCTTTACGCGATTTCGTTTTGGTCTTCTATGAATGATATCCAATAATTCACCGCCGCGCCGCAGATTTTTGCGAAGAGTTTTTCTCAGATCAGGTAAGTCTGTCTTGGATGAGAATTCATATCGCCTGTTTGTTTTTGCCGCTAATCTTTTTGCAATTGTTTTTATCGTTTGCATCAATTCATCTACTTCATCTTCGGGCACGGCTGAAAAATCTTTTTTCAAAAGAGTTTCCTGCATGCTGTAAGTGGCGGTTTCTTCTGTTTCTTTATTATCGTTACCATGCAGCCATTTTTTTAAGGCCTTATAGGAAGCTTGTTGTTGATGAGTAGTTTTGGTTTTTGGTTCTTCTTTTGTTTTGGCATCAACTGCTTTATTTACTTCTTTCCAATATTCCAAGAAGAAATTATCAAATTCATCCAATTGTACTTTATTATGGCAAAGAGTCGCTCTTAATGCAGAACGGAAAATCTCGGTGTTATTGTAGTTGATAAATTGTAAAGCCTGCAGGGATAAAGTTTCTTCCTCTATTGTTACACCAAAACCTTTTTGCCTGAGGAAACGGCAAAACTGTACAATATTTTTTGAAAGCGATGTTTGCCTTGTGATCATAGTTTAGAATGGACCCCAGTCTTTTCCATCAGTTCACTTAATGACATCTGCACATGCCTTGTATCCCTCCAGTCTTTTAATACGACACCCAAAGTCTGTTCAATGATATTTTTATCAAGATGATCAATATGAAGTGCAGATAAGGCGGCCGCCCAATCGAGTGTTTCTGCAATGCCGGGAGTTTTTTCAAGTTTAATGGTTCTTAACTGTTGCATGAAACCAGTTATTTGTTCGGCCAATTTTGTATCAATAGCCGGTACTTTATTTCTTACGATCATCCATTCTTTTTCAAAACCAGGATAGTCAATGTATAAATAAAGGCAACGTCGTCTCAACGCCTCACTTAATTCTCTTGTGCGGTTGCTTGTCAATATTACCTGCGGAATATGCGATGCTTTTATAGTTCCAATTTCAGGAACAGTAATTTGCCAGTCACTAAGGACTTCCAGTAAAAAACTTTCAAACTCTTCATCGCTCCTGTCAATTTCATCAATTAATAAAACCGGTTTCTTATGATGTGTGATCGCCTGAAGCAATGGACGCTTCATTAAAAAACTATCGCTGAAAATTGTTTTTTCTTTTTCTTCGACCGGCTGATTATTATGTTCTACCATTTTCAGATGAAGCAACTGTCGTTGATAGTTCCATTCGTACAATGCATGTGTGGCATCAAGACCTTCATAACATTGTAACCGTATAAGATCTGTTTGCAATGCATTTGCCATTACTTTCGCTATTTCTGTTTTTCCCACACCGGCCGGACCCTCGATCAACAAGGGTTTATCCAGTTGCAACGAGAGAAATACTGACATGGCCACACTGTCATCGGTAATGTAGCCTTGTTCCAATAACATTTTTTTTATGTCTTTCAGTTCGGGCAAGTCCAATATTATATTAATAAGGGGCTAAAGCCCCGATGTAAGTGTTTTGTCTTTTAATGGCCCCGGCCTTAAGGCCGGGGCAAAATATTGCTATTCTTATTTAATGGGCTTTAGCCCATTTTTATAAATAGATATCGCCTTTGTTCTATAAACTATTTTTTATTAAGAAACTGCTTTCAAAGCCTTCTTCAAATACACTTTTGCTACATGCTTGCGATATTCGGCCGATGCGTAATGATCACTTAAAAAAATCACACTTGATAAAGCAGCTTCAGCCTCATCGGCACGAAACGCATTATCCGAAATACCAGTAAATGCAATATTCGTTTTACCGTCAGGAAAGCGAACGACTGCGCAGCCAACGATTGCAAACCGTGATGCTGGTTGCTCAAACTTCTGATAAGTTGTTTTTGTTCCTTCTGGGGGAATGGGAACCCTGACGGCAACAATAATTTCATTTTCCTGCAATGCAGTCGAGAATAAACCCGTAAAGAAATCAGTTGCTTTTATTCTTCTCTTGCCGCCTTTTCCCTGTACTTCAATGGCAGCATCAGCAGCAAGAACCAGTGCCGGCCAGTCTGCAGCCGGATCAGCATGTGCCAAACTTCCACCAATTGTGCCATGATTACGGACTTGTAAGTCACCGATCATTGATGCACCTTGGGCAAAAAATGAAAGCTTGCTTTTGATGAGTTTGTCATTAGCGATATCTGCATGAGTAGTTGCAGCGCCAATCACTAATTCACCATCCTCTTCCTTTACTCCTTTCAATGCAGAAATGCCATTGATATCAATAAGCTTTGAAGGTTGATTCAACCGAAACTTCATAGCAGGAAGTAAGCTATGTCCGCCTGCTAATATTTTGCTATTACCATTTGACAAAGCGGCAATGGCTTCATCAACAGTTTTTGGTTTTTGATAATCGAATGCTGCTGGTATCATAGAAAAAAATTAAGAATTAATAATTAACAATTAAAAATTGATACATCATGATTGATCTTGACTGCTGAATCGAGATTCAATAGTACAAGAGTGCGACGCAACCAAAGTATCATAGGAGTACTTCAGTTGGTATCATAAAAAAACATTTCTTGACAAAGAACTGTTCCCAATACTCCCCTTTAGGGGCTGGGGGTTACTGCATTGCTCTCCAAACTCTTTCCGATGTCAATGGCATGCGGATGTCTTTTACTTTATGACCTCCACTCCAGAGAGCATCGATCACTGCATTCACCACAGCAGGTGTTGCACCAATTGCTCCAGCCTCTCCCGCGCCTTTTACGCCAAGTGGATTGTGCGGGCAAGGTGTAACCTGGTTACCAGTCTCAAACATTGGAAAATCCTCGGCCCGTGGCATGCAATAATCCATATAAGATGCATTCGTGAGCTGGCCGTTTGCATCATATACGGCTTCTTCAAAAAGTGCCTGGCCAATACCCTGAGCAACGCCACCATGTATCTGCCCTTCAACTATCATCGGGTTGATCACATTACCGACATCATCAACAGCAATAAATCGCTTCAGTGTCACCTTTCCGGTTTCTTTATCTACTTCGACAACGGCAATATGACAACCGAATGGATAAGTGAAATTGCTAGGATCATAAAAACTGCTGAAGTCAAGACCGGGTTCAAGACCTTTTGGATAATTGTGCGGCACATAGGCAGTGAGTGCAATATTGCCGAAGGCGATCGACTTATCGGTTCCCTTCACTGTGAAATTGCCATTTGCAAAATCAATATCATCAGCACTTGCTTCCAATAAATGTGCTGCTATCTTTTTTCCTTTATCAATTACTTTATCAATGCTCATTAGAATAGCCGTTCCCCCAACAGCAATACTTCTTGACCCATAGGTCCCCATTCCAAAAGGAACTTTTTCTGTATCACCATGAATGATCTCAATATCATCCATACTAATGCCAAGTTTATCAGCCACCACCTGTGCAAAGGTTGTATCATGTCCCTGGCCATGTGAATGCGAACCGGTGAACACACTTACTTTACCGGTAGGTTGAACACGAACATATCCTGATTCAAACAAGCCGGCTCTTGCGCCAAGTGAGCCAACAACTGCCGATGGAGCAATACCACATGCTTCTATGTAGGTAGAAAAACCAACACCTAATAGCTTACCGTTATTAGCAGCTTCTTTTTGCTTATTTCTGAAGTCTTCATACCCGAGCATTTCCAAACCCTTCTTTAACACACCTTCGTAGTTACCACTATCATATTGTAAAGCCACCTGGGTTTGATAACCTGGCTGATTTATTCCATCAAATGGCGGAATGAAATTCTTGAATCTTAACTCAGCAGGATCAACATTCATTTCCAAAGCAGCAAGATCAACCAACCTCTCCAATAAATATGTTGCTTCAGGTCTGCCCGCACCACGATAAGCATCTACTGCAGTTGTGTGAGTAAATACCGCGGTAACATCAATATTTATTTTTGGTGTGGTATATAAACCCTGCAATAAAGTACCGTGCAGATAAGTTGGAATACAACTGCCGAATGTAGAAAGATAAGCGCCAAGATTAGCGTAAGTTTTTACTCTTAGAGCAACGATCTTTCCATTATTGTCAAAACCCATTTCCGCTTTTGTTACATGATCACGGCCATGTGCATCCAATAAAAAACTTTCCGTTCTTTCGGCGGTCCATTTTATTGGCCGGCCAATTTGCCGGGTACACCATGTAAGCAATGCTTCTTCAGTATAATGAAACATCTTACTTCCAAACCCGCCGCCAACATCAGGACTTATCACCCTTACTTTATGTTCGGGAATGCCCAACACAAATGCACACATCAGCAAGCGAATCACATGCGGAGCCTGAGTACTTGTGTACAATGTATAATTATCATTAATTGGATCGTAAGAACTATTGTAACAACGTGGTTCGATCGCATTAGGCACCATCCGTTGATTTACAAATTCCAATGTAGTTACATGTGATGCCTTACTCATAGCATCATTCACTTCATCAATTGGATTACCCAATGCCCAGTCATAGCAAATGTTATTTGGCACATCATCGTGTACTAATGGTGCGCCGGGTTGTGCTGCTTTAAAGGCATCTATAACACAAGGTAATTCTTCATATTCCACATTCACCGCCTGTGCAGCATCAACGGCTTCTTCTTTTGATTCAGCAATCACAATAGCAATCGCATCACCGGTATGTCTTACTTTATCGGCAACAAGCAAAGGATGCTTGGGCTCTTTCATCGCGTCGCCATTTTTAAAATTCACTTGCCAGCCACAAGGCACACCATTTACACTCGCCACATCGGCCCCGGTATAAATCTTGACTACTCCGGGCATCGATTTTGCCTTCGCTACGTCAACACTCACGATTTTTGCATGGGCATACTGACTACGAACAAACGCAGCATAGGTTTGATTCGGCAAAACAATATCATCAGTGTATTTACCGTGACCAGTAGTGAATCTTTTATCTTCGACCCGCTTAACGGATTTTCCGATCAGGCGTTTAGGATCAACGCCATTTCCATTATTTGTACTCATACTGTTGCCTCCTTTTTTGTCTTGCGTGCCTTTGGTGCAGACATTTTATCAGCAGCATATTGAATTGATTTTACAATATTTTCATAACCGGTGCAGCGGCAAAAATTTCCTTCCAGTGCCACACGAATTTCCTCCTCACTTGGTTTTTTATTGTTCTTCAGCAGGTCAGCTGCGGTCATGATAATTCCCGGTGTACAAAAACCACATTGCAATCCATGACACTGATTGAATCCTTCCTGTAAAGGATGCAACTCGCCATTCGTCGCCATTCCTTCGATAGTCGTTACCTTAGTTTTATCGGCCTGCACGGCAAGCATTGTACAGCTTTTTGTTGATTTCCCATTTACAAGAATAGTACAGGCGCCGCAACCACTGGTATCGCATCCCACATGGGTGCCCGTCAGTCGCAGCACATCACGCAGATAATGCACAAGCAGTAATCTTGGCTCTACTTTGTCGGTGTGTTTAACACCATTAACTGTTACTGTGATTTTAATGCTCATGGAATTGATTTTTATTTACCTCACCCTCTTATCCCTCTCCTTAAGGAGAGGGAGGCCGGGCTTTAATATTTTAAATGAACTACAGTAATTAAGCATTTCAACATTGGCAATACTATCATCATTGCTGTGCAGCTTGCTTTTTTGCTAGTTCATGATCGAGATTCGCAAAGAATTGTTTGGTCAGTACATTGGCTACGCTGCCTAAGATCCGTTGTCCCATTGATGCCAATAATCCAGTTACCTTAACATCTCCGTCAAAAGCAACTTCGGTTTCACTGGCGTCACCCGGAATTAGCTCAATTTTAATCGCAGCATTTGCATTCCCAATGCTACTATTTTGTTGCACCTTAAGTGTAAATCCTTTTTGTTCTACGATATCCTCCATCTGGAGATTACCTGTAAAAGAACCGCCAACAGGACCGATCTTTAATTCAAGAACTGACTTATAAGAATTGTCGCCAGTTTTTTCCAATCGGGTAATGCCCGGAACGATTTTCGACAGAGTATCGGTATCCATTAACATGTTCCAAAGAGTTGCGGGGGTTGCGTTTACTTTATGCCTGCCTTTGAGTTCCATACCAGTCTGAATTTGAAGCGAAGAAAAAGAACCCGCCGGTCTTACAACACCCTGCGGGAATTCTCCTTTAAGGTATAGAAAATTCCTTTACAACATTATTTTTGTTTTGAAACCACGGAGCCACCGGGTACACCAGGGAACACGGAGAAAACTTTGTGAATCTCTGTGTTCATTAAGTCTTTGTGGTTTTCTTATTTCAATAAATTGAGGCGGGCTGCCAAAGAATCAATAAATTTGTTGTTCGCCGAAATTGAGACAATGATCGTTGATAAATATAACAGGGTTCATAACTATCTCCGTATTTCACTAACGGATAACTGCAATCTTCGGTGCTTCTATTGCATGCCGGAAGAGGAGTATGAGTTTACACCTGCTTCAAAGCTGATGCAGAAGGACGAGATTGAAACATTATCAAAGATCTTTGTTGATCTCGGGGTAAATAAAATACGATTAACCGGTGGTGAACCATTAGTTAGAAAGGATGCAGGCGAGATCATAAAGGCGTTATCAAAGCTCCCGGTAAAATTGACGATCACAACTAACGGCTCACGATTACATGAGTTTGTGGACATCCTTGATGAAGCAGGAGTTCACTCTCTCAATATCAGCCTGGATACTCTACAACCCGAAAAGTTTCAGTTGATCACAAGAAGGAACCAGTTTGAAAAGGTCTATGATAATATTCAGCTTTTACTGAAAAGAAACTTTCATGTTAAAGTGAATATGGTGGTGATGAAAGGGCTTAATGATAATGAACTTAATGATTTTGTAGAGTGGACAAAAGAGCAGCCAGTTCATGTTCGCTTTATTGAGTTCATGCCTTTTACCGGTAACTGGTGGACGAGCAACAAAGTGTTTACCATGCAGAAAATGCTGGAGGTGATCGAAGCAAAATATAACGTAGAACGTTTGCAGGACGAAAAGCATGATACGG
>Ga0075418_10002865_pt1 | contig 19731 bp, 15 predicted proteins | sample SoiMetdeltSBSDD2_FD_81776 | JGI IMG/M metagenome (GOLD analysis project Ga0075418, IMG submission 81776) | Bulk soil microbial communities from a Populus tree surrounding site in Tennessee, USA - Soil MetaG P. deltoides SBSDD2 | ecosystem: Environmental > Terrestrial > Soil > Tree plantation...
CGGAGCGCCTTGCCCAGGCGGGAAGCCCCGGTGGTCACCGCACAAATCGAGGTCTCGCCGGACGAGGTGGAAAAGCTGCAGGCGGTGGAAACCGTCTCGGTCGAGAAGTCCCTCTCCCCCGAGAAGTCGCTCACCCAGCTCTGGACGCTGGAAGACAAGGGCGACAGCGCGCGCTCCGCCTTCGAATGCCTCGGCGAGCCGTGCCGCTTCTTCCATGCCGGCGGCTGCCGCTTCGACGTCCTGTTCGAATCCGGTGTGGCTGGTGTCGGCACAGCCGCCACGGCGCTGTTGGTGCAGGAGGGCGAAAGCGACGCGGGGGTGGGTTCGGTGCTGCAAGAGGTCTGGTCGCTGCAGCGCGAGAGTTTGAAAGAGATGATCGGCGGCTTCCGGCGACTCGAAGGCGAACAGAATCGACAGCAAGGCTCACTCGCCGGCCGCATCGAGCAGCTGGTCTCGCGGGTCGAGGAAGGACGCGGCACCGCGCCCGATCTGGTGCACACCTTGGAAGAGCGCTTTGCCACACTGCAGAACAACGTCGCCACCTTGGAGGGGGCGCTCCATGCCGGGATCCGGAACCTGGAAGGCACGGTCCACACCTTGGTGGGCGACTCCGCTTCCGGGACGAAGAGTCAGATGAGCGCGGTGGAAGCCGCCCGGGCCACCGTCGCCGAGGCACGCGACGAATCGCGCCGCCTCCTGCAGGAGAACCTGGAGAGCACCCGCCGCATCCTGAGCCAAACGGCCGAGGAGACGCGCGCACGCCTGGAGCAGCTGGTGGCGCAGAACTCGACGACGTCCCGCGTCGAGATGGAGACGAGCCTGCAGCACCTCCTCGACGACAACCAGAACATGCGCGTCCTGCGCGAGGAAATGCGGCGCTCACTGCAGACCCTCTCCGGGCACGTGCAGGAAGTGGCCGCCGCTGCGGCCTCGCTGTCTTCCTCCTCGCGGGTCGCCGAGGATTTGCTGGTGGAGCAGCGCACTTTGGCCGAAGCGCTCCTCGAGCGCGACCGGCGCGACGAAGCGCGCCGTCTCAACAACGTCGGTGTCCTCGCTTATCACGAGGGCGCCTATGATACGTCGGTGGAGAAGTTCCGCCAGGCTACAGCCCTCGATCCGAACCTCACCGAAGCCTGGAACAACCTGGGGCTTTCGTTCACGGAGATGCATGCCGACGATCGGGCCCTGGATGCTTTCAAGCGCGCCCTCGAGCTCGACCCGAGCGTCGGGCAGGTCTACAACAACCTGGGTTACCTCTACTATCGGCGGGGCGAGCTGGAGCAGGCGGTGGAGATGTACGAGCGCGCCACGCAGCGGTCGAGCGATACCAGCGCCGCTTGGTCGAACCTGGGCAACGCGCTGCACGCCTTGCAGCGGCGCGACGAAGCCTTCACGGCCTGGAAGCGAGCCCTCGAGCTCGACCCGGCCAATGACAAGGCCGCCGGCGCCCTGGAACGCCTGGGCTTCGAAACGGGCCGCTGAGCGACGCGGATCGTCGTGTGGCCTGACGAGCAAAGCCGAGACAGGATTCTCGAAGCAGGACATCCTGGCCTGGTTCGGCATGGCCTACAGCGGCAGGCTTCTCGACGTCGCGGGCACGGCTCTCCCAGAAGTTGTAGTGGTCGACAACCAACAACTTGAGCGAGCCATCGCCGACCCATATGGGTACAGGACGAACCCCATACCCACATACACGGCTGCCGTACCAAACGCAGAAAAATGGGCTCGCTGGGGCCAGGTAAAGCAGCTCTAAGAGTAGGGAAACCCGGCGCGGGCCCGACTGTGTGACGTTCCCATAGGCATTGCGAAAGCGCAACATGGCCAGATATCCTCTCTTGGGTGTTGACCATGGGAGGTTGGGTCGTGCGGTTGGTGGGTGTTGCTGTCGGCATAGTCACAATTCTCTCGGGCACTGCTGCATCGCAAACAGCGATCGGACTCTACAAGTGCATCAGCTGGGGACCGACGGGTTGGCCAGACTGCGGCCGAATCCCCGGCGAAATCTTCGATACCTGCAGCAATACAACCTTCGGGCGCTTTTGGGGCCGCTACGCGTGGTACCCGCTCGAGTACGTTGCACCGATCACGATCGAACTGGAAACGAGGGGTGCGCTCAGCCTCAATCTCCCGCTGTATGTCGAAATCGTTCCCTTGCCTGACTCTGTTTTATCGGAATTCTGCCTATCCGGGTACTCCCAGCATCAGGGTTACCTGGTCGGCGTCGTGGGAGGTTCTCAGGTCTGTGGTGGGGCCTGGGAAACCTTCGGGCCGATCGACTTGAGGGAGATTGTCTCGATCGGTGGCAAGTACGCACTGCAGCTCCAAGGTTTCGGGCTCGACGACTACGGTCACCCCTTCTCGAGCCCTGGAGTCGACTGTATTCGCGTCACCGCTTCCCAGGCGACGACCACGCGTGTCTCCTGGGCGCAGGTGAAGGCCCTGTTCAAGTAGAAACTGGCTACATCGATGACAAGCATGGCGCGCAACTTTCTGGCGATCTCCCTTCTGATTGGTCTTTGCAAGCCCAGTTTCACCCAGAACACAGAGCTATACTCGTGCTTACCCGACAGCACTGCTTGTGTTGAATCCCAAGACCAGCTTATCGCAGATATCTGCTCAGGCTCGTTCTTTCATTTCCATCGCGGTCGCGTCTCCTGGCCCCCGCTCCGGGCTGTCGGGTCTACCACCGTTTCCATCCAGACCTACGGCGCGGACAACCTACTGCCCTTATACCTCGAGATCGTACCCGTGGCAGATTCAGTCACCTGTCTCCCGATGCAAAACGGACACGTCATTCTGGAGACACGATCCCTTGCTCAATGCGGAGGCCTCTGGGAGACTGTCGGTCCCATCGAGATCACGAGATTCACGCCGATAGGGAGCTTCTACCGCGTCCAGCTTGTCTTCCTCGAAGGGTATCCGCCGTCATCCTTCGGGCTCCGAAGCCCCGGCCTGGGCTGCATTCGTGTGACCGCGAAACCAACATCGATGCATGCCCACTCCTGGGGAGCGGTGAAGTTGCTTTATCAGTGATCCTCGTGCTGGCGGTTGTCCACTACTCCTTGATGCCTCCTGACTCATGTCCTGGAAGTGAGTGTCGACTCCGGTCTGGCGCGGGCGGCGACGCCACTCACTTCCAGGACATGTTGCTGCTCCTCGCACGCATCGTCTGCATCCGGGACCTCGTCGGAGTGGCAAGCGTGCTTGACGCCGCGGCGCTCGAGGACGTGGCGCGCCTCCTCGCTCAGGCCCGGCGACTTGGCGCTGCGCCGCTCCGGCTGGAACTCCGGGTCCTTGCCGCTGGCGAAGATCTCGATCTCCTTGCTGATGCGCATGCTGCACCAGTGGCCGCACATGGCGCAGAAGTCCGTGTCCACGTCGTCCCACGCCCGCGCACCCTGGATACCCCGGGCGATGTCACCCGCATGGGCGGCGATCTTGAAGGCGATGCAGCCTTCGCGACCCGGCCAATGACAAGGCCGCCGGCGCCCTGGAGAAACGGGCCGCTGAAACCCCTTCGTCGTCGCTTCGTCACCACGGCCTCGAGGCCGTTGCGTGGCACTGCTGTGGGTGGCGGATCGACTCTTCCGAGCTGTGTGCGGGGGTTCACGCCCACAGACGACAACAGACGACAACATTCCAAAAGCCACCACCTTGACACCGCGCCGCAGGTCGGGATGATGGTGCCATTCGTCCGGATCCGGGGGCGCCGATAGGGGCGTCCAGCGACTGAACGGTTGCGCTGGCGATGAGCGGTGACACGCTTTCCGATCTGCTTCGCGCTGTCCGCTTACGCGGGGCGCTCTTCTTCTACCTGAAGAACGCCGATCCCTGGGTCGCGGAGACGCCACAGTCGAGCAAGATCATTCCCGCAGTCATGCCGGGGGTCGAGCACCTGATGCCGTTCCACGGCATCGCGAGCGGTTCGTGCTGGGCCGCGGTGCTGGGTGAACAGCCGGTCCGCCTGAACGAAGGCGACATGGTCCTGTTTCCACAGGGCGATCATCACGTCCTGTCGAGCGCAGCGGGAATGCGCGCCAAGCGCGTCGATACCAACCTCTACTTCTCGCCCCGGCCGCCCCAGTTGCCCTGGTCTCTCCGGGTCTCGGACGACGGCACGCCCACCGCACCGTTCGAGCACCGCAGTGACGGCCAGACCACGGTGGTGTGCGGCTACGTGGGGTGCGACGCGAAGCCGTTCAACCCGCTCCTCGCCTCCATGCCGCGGGTGCTGCGCATGCCGGACCTCGCCGGAGGGAGCTCGTTGATCGGGATGCTCCTGCGCTCGCTGGCCGAAGAATCCCAGCGCAAGCGCCCGGGAGGGGAGGCAGTGCTCGAACGCATGAGCGAGATGCTGTTCGTCGAAGCCCTGCGCCGCTAGTTGGACACCCTGCCGCCGGACCAGACGGGGTGGCTGGCGGGGACGCGGGACCCGGCCGTCGGCCGCGCCCTGGCCCTCATGCACGAGAGGCCCGCGGAGCCGTGGACGCTCGAGCGGCTCGGCGACGAGGCGGCGATCTCGCGCTCGACGCTCCACGAGCGCTTCGCCCACTTCATCGGGCAACCGCCCATGCACTACCTGGCGCAATGGCGGATGCAGCTCGCCTCGCAGTGGCTGCGCGACACCGATGCGAAGGTGATCGAGGTCGCCCTCGAGGTCGGCTACGAGAACGAGGCGGCCTTCTCGCGGGCGTTCAAGCGCATGGTGGGCGAGTCGCCCGGAGCCTGGCGGCGGGCGCGCCGCGTCCGCACCAAGGGCCGCCCGGCGGTGAAGGCGTAGCAGCGAGGGCTTTCGCCTACTCCCGTACGGCGAAGCGACTCCAGCGCTGAATCCCAGCACCTGTGCGCGTCTCGAAGACGCGTGCAGCGCGCCTCCACTGCGATCACTTCATCTGGATCGCCTTGCGCCTCTGCATAGCGCTTCAGCGTGGCTCCGGTCTCGGCTCGATTTGAATCCCAAAGTTCGCGCGGGGCAAGGAGGAGCCACAGTTGAGTGAAGTCACCCACGCCAGCAAGGAGAGCGCTCGAATCGTGGCGCGACAGGATATAGAGGTTCTGACCGTCGTCTGAGAGAGGGCACAGACTCAACCCTGATCCAGCCGCTGAACTTGGGTATTTCCACCCAATCGTATTGGAGCCGCAGTCCGATCTCACCGTACAAACGTTCCTGGGAATAGGAGGTCGTGCGCTGCTTGCAAGCATCCGTGTGGCGTCGTTGACATAGGTGGATCATGAGGATAGAGTCAAAGTCTCACAAACAAGAGCACCCGAGCTTGGGTTCTTCTTGAGGCCGTGAAGGTACCGCTGGTCTCCGCTTCGGAGGATTCCCGTGGCCTTGGTTGGCTCTCACGCTAGCGACGAGCCGGCATCAGGCGACTCCGGCAGTGCGCGGCAGCGCGATCACACCCAGCATCCTCAGGTATCCACTCGAACGCATGCCAGCGAGGATGCTAGGTCCCACGAGCCCGGTTCGGGCGTAACACGCTTGCTCGTGTATTCGCACGACACGTTCGGCCTCGGCAACCTGCAACGGGCGCTCAAGATCTGCGAACAACTCGCCGCGGAGATCCCACAGATCTCGATCCTCGTTCTTACGGGCAACTTCGAATCTCATCGGTTCCCCATGCCGGCGCACGTGGACTTCGTCAAGCTTCCGAGCGTACTACGTCAAGCGCGCAACCAGTACGTCGCTCGCTACATCAACGCGCCGTTCAAGGATGTGCGCAGTATGCGCCGGGATCTAGTGTTTTCGGCATTCAAGTGGTTCGCACCGCACGTCGTCCTCGTCGATAAGGTGCCTACCGGGGTCAAGGGTGAGCTGGAGAAGAGCATTCGCTGGTTCAAGAAGAACAAGCCGCAGTCGAAACTGATCCTGTACCTGCGCGACGTTCTGGACGACGCGCCATTTGTTCGCCGGATGTGGCAACAGCGGCGGTTCCGCGAAGCCATCGACCGCTACTACGACGCGATCTGGGTGTTCGGCTCGCCCCATGTGTGCGACATGGTCGAGGAGTACACGCTGCCAGAATCGATCGGGCGCAAGATGAGTTACTGCGGATACATCATGCCGAACTTCCAGCTCCGCGACAGCGGCGACGTGCGCCAGGAGCTCGGCATCCAGACAGGACGATTCGTCTTGGTCACCGGCGGTGGGGGCGGCGACGCCTACAAGCTCATGAAAACCTATTTGGAGAGTGTCGAGGGGCTGCGGAAGTCAGCCAATGGTGATCCCGGCCCCGAGATCCACAGCCTTCTGGTGCTCGGGCCCGAGATGCCCGTCGCGGAGCGGCGATGGCTCCAGGCCCGGGCAGATCCCGAGAAGGTCCGAATCCTCGATTTCACTACGGACCTGTTGAGTTACATGAATTCGGCGGACCTGGTGGTGTCGATGGGCGGCTATAACACGGTGTGCGAGATTCTTTCGTTGCGGAAGCGGGCCCTCGTGGTTCCCCGCGGCAGCCCGGTGAACGAGCAGCTGCTGCGCACGACACGCATGGAAGCGCTCGGTTTGCTCGACATGATCCGTCCGGAGGATCTCTCGCCCGAGACCATGACGCTCAAAGTAAAGCAGGCGCTGGGAAGGAACGGCACCCTCCGCCCTGCTTCCGAGGTACTCGACACGGACGGTCTGGGTCGAGCAAGTCGAAAGGTGTCGGACGAACTGCGAACGTGGATGCGTTCATGAAAGAAGCGGCAGTCACGGTCGGCTACATTCCCAGGCCTTCCCCCGCATTTCCGAAACCTTCGTCAGCAATGAAATCGTGGAGCTCGAACGCCTCGGGCTCGACCTGCGTATCTACAGGCTGGTGAAGGGCCGTGATGGGGAACACCAACCCAGTGCCCGGGGGTGCGCGCTCCAATCTATCATGTGCCGGAGCGAGTGCTCGTTTCGCTGCCGAAGCTGATGCTAGGACACGTGCTCTTGCTGTTGCGCCGACCGCGCGCCTATTGCAAGTCCCTGCGTTTGGCTGCTCTGGAAGCTAGTGCGTGGCCGGAGCGGGACGGCAACGAAACGGTTTTCCAAGCTGGCTTTCTCGCTGGTTGGGTCTTACGCAACGGTTTGATCCATCACTACCATGCACACTTCTGCCACGGGCCTGCGACGGGCGCTTCTCCTCAAGTGGATGACGGGGTCGACTTTCAGCTTCACGGCGCATGCCAAGGATCTGTGGCTAGCGCGTCCGGAGGTGTTGCGCGAGAAGGTGCGGGAGGCAGAGTTCGTGCTCACCTGCACGGACTGCAACCGGCGCTACCTGGAGGAAGTCGGTGGTGGCTTCGCTCCGGTGCACCGCGTCTATCATACAGTGGCAAGCCTGCGCGACCAGATCACGGTGCTCCTGCAGGACGCCTTCTTGTTTCGCAAGACGGTGCGCGAAAATATCGACTACGGTCGTGAAGACGCCCGCGAGGAAGAGGTCGTAGCAGCTGCGAATGCAGCGGAAGCGCACCAGTTCATCCAGGCGTTGCCGCAAGGATACGACACGCTCATCGAGGAAGGAGGCACGAACTTCTCAGGCGGTCAAAAGCAACGTCTGAACATTGCGCGGGCGATCCTGCGAGGTCGCCCCATTCTGATTCTGGATGAGCCGATAGCGGCGCTCGATGCTTTGGCAGAGGCCAAGATCAAAACGCTCGACCGCTTGACCAAGGGGTTCACCACTTTCATCATTGCGCATCGCTTCTCGATCCTGGCGAGTGCGGATCACATCGTCTTCCTCGAGGCAGGCGCGGTCAGCAGGCGAGGGAGCCACGCAGAGTTGATGGCGAGCAGCGATGCATACCGCAGGCTGTGGCACCTGCAGTACGGAGGAGGCAGCCTCGATGCCGGCAAGCCGGGTGACGTCCTGCGGGCCGATGTGGCGGGGAGCCCGTCAACGCCGTAGGCCTCCGACGACATGCACGGGACCAGGACCCAGGGGCGGATGGGTCGCATTGCGAACTGTAATTGGGAGTTTCTACGCAATCCGCCGCCTGATCGGCCAGGGTCCCTAGTCCGCGCAGGCAATCGTGTGGGTTTTCGGGCGCCAGCCTGGGGCCGCTTGACCATGCCGTAACAGCCCTGATAGGATTGCTTTACAGCACTTTCGCTGTGCCCTGCATACCTGGATTCCATTACCACCAACGAGACGCGGTGTCGTCGAATCAGTTCAGGTCGTAGGCGACGTGGCCGGATCCAGATAGCACAGTGCTGGCCAATGGGAAGTCCTACCCACCGCCCCTCCTCACTCGAGGGCGTTTACAGCGAGTAAAGCGAGTGGAGCAGGTCACGATCGACATGCACTGTGTGCGGTTAACCCTACGCTCCGCGTATGCCGGCACGGTGCCTGACGACGTCGACTCCCTTGCTTCCGAGCTGCGCCGGGTCTTGGACGACCCGGATTCGGGCCGGGCGCAGGCAGTGCGGGCTCGCGACTGGGTCCTGTGTGAACGGACCTGGGCAGCCAACGCGAGGCGACTCGAGGGGCTGTGCACCCTGCTGGGAGTATGAAGAACGAGGATGCCTTTTTACAGAACTGGTACGAGCGTGCGACCGACCCGTGACACTCTGGCTGCATCGAGGATCCTATACTCCTGTGGTGTCCGCCTCAGACGCTCTTCGTCGACGCGCCTCGGAAGGGGTCCTAGCTTGCCATCCCGTCCCCGCTTCGTTCGCCCTCAGCCGTGGTTCTCCCGCCATTGGTGCAGTTTCCACTCGGCAGGTTCCTCGAATTGGGATTCACTGCGGCGCTGCCGCGCGTCCCTGGCCGCATTACGCTCATGGAAGCAACTCTAAGCAAGATGACTTTGAGGAAAACGTTGGAATGGATGGCGCGCAGGATGAAGCGGATTGCGCCCTGGCTCGCATCGATCCTCGTGAGCATGTGGCCGTGCCTTTGCGGCGTCACACCGGTGGGAGCACAATCTTTGGATCCAGCGTCGGTGCAGCCACCGGACGAAGAGAACGCCGAGATCAGGGCGCGGCTCGCCGGCCCCTTGTCGCTTCAGGATTGCGTCGACATTGCCACGGCGCACAATCTGCCGTTGGCCATTGCGCAGCTGGAGCACGATGCGGTGGCAACCGGCGTGGGCGGAGCCCTGGGCACGTGGTATCCCGTGTTCAACCTCGAGACGATTCGGACCCATGCGCGAGGCGACATCGACGACTTCGGCCTCAGCCCCTCGGGGCTCGGCGACGTTCAGACGCGGAAGGACCTCAGCCTCCTGGTCAAGCTCACGCAGCGCATGCCGCTGGGTGGCTCTTTGGACTTCCTGTATGGCTTCGATGAAAGCAGCAGAGACCTCCACGGAGGTTACTATGGCGCCATCGCGTTCACTCAGTCGATGCTCAGGGATGCGGGTTGGCGCAAGGCGACGGCGGATGTCAAAGACGCCCGCCTCGAGTCGGCAGCGACGGCGGCGGCCCTGCAATCGCAACTTTGGCGCGTCATGTTCGATGTCAAGACCGCCTACTACGAGGTGATCCGGAATCGACAGCTGATCGAAGTGAACCAGCGCGCCATCGAGCGAGACGAGCATCTGCTTGCCTTTTCGCAAGCCAAGGTGGAGGCGAAGCTCGCCACCCGTCGCGACGTGCTGTCGGCGGAGATCATCCTGGCGCAGGACCGCAGTCGTTTGGTCATCGCGCAGACGGATTACAGCGCCGCCCTCGACAACCTGGCGAACATCCTCGGCGTACCTTTCACCCCGGCACTCCAGGTGGATTCGGTGCAAGTCACACGCGAACCGATCCCGATCGCTGTGGAGCCGTGGGTGGAAAAGGCATTGAAGGACAATCCGGAGATCGTCCGCGCGCACCTGGATGTAGAGCGCAGCGAATTGGCGATGTACGTGGCCGGAAACGACCGTCTGCCCCGCTTGGACCTCGGGCTGCGCTATGACGAGGCACGTGGCAGCATTGCACCGGGAGAAGTGGTGGAGCGCCGGACCGAGGGGCGAGTCCTGCAAGGTACCGTGACGTTCAGCTACCCGATCCTGAACAAGACGTTGGGCAACGCCTACAAGGCCGCGCAGCTGCGTCATCAGCAGAGCCAGCGGGTGCTATTGGAAAGAGAGCGTCAGGTGGTCCTGCGGGTCCGCGATGCCGCGCGCAATTTGCAGCGCATTACAGAACGCATCGATGTGATCGAAAAAACGATGCAAGGCGCACGAGAGAAGGTGGAGTTCGCGAACGTCAACTTCCAGCTCGGACGGGCGTCGAACCTCGACATCACAGATGCGCAAAAGGATCTTGTCGAAGCCGAGAGTGATTGGGTTGACGAAGTCGTCAGCCACCATGTGGAGTTGGCGCGGCTCGAAGCGCTGCTGGGTGGATTCATCCAGGAGGCGCCGTAGGCTGCGAATGAAGTCGAGGTCTCATTTCCGAGGTAAAGCCATGATTCACAAGAAACTCTGGTTCCGGGTGGGGCTCCTGGCAGCCGCCGTTGCCGTGGTGAGCTGGCGCTTCGTGGCCACCAACGGCCGTGCCCTGGACATTCCCACGGCAGAGGTTGTCAAGGGTGACTTCGCCATGCACATCACCGAAACGGGTGAGCTCAAGGCGAAGCGCTCCGCCATCATCACTTCCCCGAACGACAAACTGATCACCTACCTGGTGCCTGAGGGAACATGGGTGAAGAAGGGCGACTTGCTCGTGCAGCTGGAGTCGGCCAAGTACGAAATCCAGGTGCAGGAGTGCCAGTCTCTCGTGGCCGTTGCGGAGGCTCAGCTCGACAAGGCCAAATCGGAACTCCAGGCGCAGAAGTACAAGGAGGAGAATTCCAAGAAAGCATACGAGGCGCTCCTCGAACTGCAGCGGAAGGGGTTCGCCATGGACAGCGAGGTCGAGGAGGCCAGGCTTGGGTACCTCGAACTCCGGTCGAAGACAGGCTCCTTCGAAGCCGCGGTGAACGAGAAGCGCTCCGATATGGCGCGAGCTGAGACCGTTCTCAAGCAGACCCAGCGCAAGCTGGAGGGCAATGCAGTCTTCGCCCCGATGGCTGGACTCGTGGTGCACTCCTTTGTGGGACGACCGGAGGAGGGCAAGAAGGTCGAACTCGGGCAGACGCCGTACGAGGGGCAACCACTCATGGAGCTCCCGGACATCACCTCGATGCAAGTCGTGGCCGAGGTCAACGAGATGGACGTGGAGAAGGTGAAGGTCGGACAGCCAGTGGACATTCGTCTCGATGCGGTACCGGATGTCGTCTTCCACGGCAAGGTCGTGCGCATTGGGTCTCTAGCGCAACAGAAGGTGAACAAGGCCACGGGGAGCCGCACCGGCGTGAAGGCGTTCACGGTGGAAGTGGACGTCGACAATGCCGACGAGCGCTTGCGCCCAGGATTGTCCGCCTCGGTGTCCATTTTGGTGGGCGAGTTCTCGGAGGTCACTTACGCGCCCGTTCATGCCATCTTCAACGATCATGGCACGACGGTAGCGTACGTGAAGCGTGGCCACAAGGCACAGCGCGTCGTCGTGGAGTGTGGTAGTAGCAACAATCAGTTCGTGGTCATTCGCTCCGGTCTCCAACCGGGGGAACGCGTCCTCCTGGCTCAACCCATTTGACGTCGGGAGCTGTCGGCTCGCGGTTTCGAAAGATCCATGGCGAGCGGGATCGCCTCGGCCTGCTGGCACAAGGAGGGAGCAAATGCTGATCGACGCGCAGGGTCTGCGGCGAGTGTACCGCATGGGTGAAACCGAAGTTGCGGCACTCCGCGGGCTCGACCTGCAGGTCGATCAGGGCGAGTTCGTGAGCATCATGGGCCCGTCGGGGTCAGGCAAGTCCACACTCATGCACCTGCTCGGTTGCCTCGACCGGCCGAGCGACGGCCGCTACACCCTGGACGGGGTCGAGATGCAAACCCTCGATGATCGCGAACTCTCGCGGCTACGCAACCGCAAGGTTGGCTTCGTCTTTCAGAGCTTCAACCTGATCCCGCAGCTGAGCGTGATCGAGAATGTCGAGCTTCCCTTGGTGTATTCCGGTGTACTCCTGAGCGAGCGCCGGGAGCGAGCGAGCGAGCTCTTGCACGCCGTGGGCTTGGGAGAACGGCAGTGGCATCGACCCAATGAGCTTTCTGGAGGCGAATGCCAGCGTACAGCCATCGCCCGTGCCCTCGTGAACCAACCGCGGCTCGTCTTAGCCGACGAACCCACGGGAAACCTCGACAGCAAGACAGGACGCAGCATCCTCGAGATTCTTCAGGGTCTACACACGCGTGGCACGACGATTCTCCTCGTCACTCACGATCCGAGTGTGGCCGCATGGAGCCAGCGTATCGTCCACATGCTGGACGGGCGCATCGATAGTGACCATAAGATCGAGCAGGTGCGCGCCCGGACGTAGGGCCAGGACTTATGGAACGAGGAGGCTTAGGAAGCGTGGACATCCGCGAGATGGTGCGGGCGGGCGTGAAGAATCTCGTCCTCCACAAACTGCGGACATTCCTCACCATGCTCGGAGTCATTTTCGGCGTGGCAGCGGTCATCGCGATGATGTCGATCGGTGAGGGCGCCCGGCGCCAGGCCATCGAGCAAATCCGGTTGCTGGGAACCAACAACATCCGGGTGCACGATGTGCAGCTGAGCGGCGACGCCGCGAACGAAGCCGAGTACCGCAATTCGCCGGGGCTCACCTTACGCGACGCCGAGCAGATTCGCGCGACTCTACCTACAGTGCGCACCCTGTCGCCCCTCAAGTTCGTGGACGTGGAAGTGTTTCGTGGCAGCAGCAGGTTCCAGGGCACGGCGATCATCGGTGTCGGTGACGAATATGACGATCTCACGAATTCGCGACTACAGAGCGGCCGGTTCATCACTTGCTTGGATCTCGCGCATGCTCGCCCCGTTTGCGTGCTCGGCGAGGAGATCAAACGCGAGCTGTTCGGCACGGAAGAGGCGTTATTCCAGGAAGTACGCCTCGGCGAGGAGCCGTTCACGGTGGTCGGTGTCATGCAGCGGAAAAACGTCAGTACGGGTGGTGTGATCGAGCTGCGCAATATGAATCGCGATGTGTACATCCCCGTGACCGCTTCGTTGAAGCGGTTTTCGAATCCGAAGGGGCCAGATCGAATCGAAGAAATCGCGGTGCAGGTGCACGAGGCGCACGAGGTGGTGCCATCGTCGTGGGTCATCGCTCGCATCCTGGAGCCTGCGCATCGTGGTGTGAAAGACTACGAGGTCATCGTCCCGAATGAGTTGTTGGCTCAGAGTCAGCGTACGCAGCGTATCTTCAACATCGTGATGGGTTCCATTGCCGCCCTCTCCTTGTTGGTGGGCGGCATCGGAATCATGAACATCATGCTGGCGAGCGTCACCGAACGTACCCGGGAGATCGGCATCCGACGCGCGATTGGCGCTTCCGAGCGGGACATCCTCGTGCAGTTCTTGAACGAGACCCTGCTGATCTCCGGGGGCGGGGGTGTCATCGGCATCCTCCTCGGTGCCGGGATGGCGGTCGCCATCAACATGCTCGCCCGCTGGGAGACCGTGGTTTCTGCAGCGGCGGTGCTGATCTCGTTCGGGATTTCGGTTTCCGTCGGCGTGATCTTCGGGCTCTACCCGGCGCAACAGGCGGCGAGCAAGGATCCCATCGAGTCGTTGCGATACGAGTAGACCCCGTTTCCTGCGTTCGGCGCTTGCGTCTACGGGAAAAGGCCGATGCGGGCATCGAGCTTCTCGCGGGCGTTCAAGCGCATGGTGGGCGAATCGCCCGGAGCCTGGCGGCGGGCGCGCCGCGTCCGCACCAAGGGCCGCCCGGCTCCAGCTCCGCGGAACGCTAGTGTGTAGAGCCCGACTCCGGTCGGGCCGGGGCAGCGACGCCGCTCTCGAATCGGGCTCTTCTCATTCGTCTCGTGACCTTCCTCATCCCCAGCGCGGCTGTTCGTCCGGATCGATACCAAGCGTCATCTTTGCGACGAGCTCGTGCGACAGGGTCCAATTCGCCGGGTGGAAACGGCCGGCCCGCGCATCGCGGAAGAGGCGCTCGAGCTCGCTCTTCTTGAACATGCCGAAGCCGCCCGAGAGATCGAGGGCACGATCGGCACAACGGAAGCCGGCCTCCACGGCGTTGTATTTCGCCGCTACAATGCGCAGCGCGAATTCCGGACCTCGCTCTTGGGCGTTGGACCAGTCTTTGGCCACACTTTCGAGCTGTGGTAACACGCTCTCGAGCAGCAGAACGATCTCCGCCAATCCATACTGGACGATCGGATGATAGGCCATGCTCCGCGATACTCCCAGAGACTTCTTCTCCTTGAGCATCTCGACAACGATGTCGCGCATGCGCGTCGCCAGACCGTAGTAGATGTTTCCGAAGTTGATGAGCGCCCAGGCAAAGATGCCGAGAACGAAGGCATCAATGCCCGCGGCACCGGCCGGGACGACACGCCCAATATACCGATCGGGAATGAAGACGTTCTCGAGAACTGTGTCGTCGCTGCGCGTTGCACGCATCCCCATCACATCCCAGGTTTCCTTGATGGAGATCCCCTTCGTGTCGCGCGGCATGAAGGCGTGCACGATCTTGGGCGCCTTGGGATCCTTTGCATCCATGCCGTGAAGGCCGAGGAATGTCCACACGGGCGTCAGACTACCGAACGACTTGCGCCCGTTGAAGCGGTAGCCACCCTCGACACGCTCGGCCGTGGTCGTGGAAAGAAGCAGCGGCAGGTCGTTACCCGATTCAGCATGGCCGGCGGCAAAGACCGCTCCTTTTCCGGCCTCCTCGAGGATCCATTGCAGCGACTTGTCGCCAGCACGCCAGAGGTCCGCCACGAGCCCCACCCAATAGTGATGCATATTGAGTCCTAATGCCGTCGCCGGGGCGTGGTAGGCGAGCTGTCGCGCCACGCGCGCTACCTCGGCTAGGGACATGCCGTAGCCGCCGAACTCGCGCGGCACGCTCATCAGCAAGTAGCCGGCATCGCGAAGCTCTTGGTAGTCCTCTTGAAAGAAACGGTTCTCCCGGTCGTATTGCGGTGCCCGTTCATGCACATGCCGCAACAAGTCCGCGTTCAGCGAGAAAATGTCGGTCTTCGTCATCTATTCTCCTCCCTCTCGTCCGCACCTCATCTGGAATCCGCGCCTCCAGCGTGGGACACGGGCAGATTCCCGTCCGACGATGTCGGCCGCATCAACTGGCGTGTGGCGAAACGATACCCAGGATGAACCTGCGCGTCAACTTGCCGGCACCGTGCGCGCTGCTCCGGCTTGACCGTGGGCGTCGCGACCTTCCTCATCTGCACCGCGAGGCCCGAGCTTCGCGCTCTGGCCAGGTCTCAAGCCGACTCCGGTCGGGCAGGGGCAGTGACGCCGCCCACCACCAGGAGACGTTGCTGCGCCTCGCGTGCTTGTTCCGCGTCCGGGACCTCGTCCGAGTGGCAAGCGTGCTTGACGCCGCGCCGCTCGAGGACGTGGCGCGCCTCCTCGCTCAGGCCCGGCGACTTGGCGCTGCGCCGTTCCGGTTGGAACTCCGGATCCTTGCCGCTGGCGAAGCTCTCGATCTCCTTGCTGATCCGCATGCTGCACCAATCGTGGCCGCACATGGCGCAGAAGTCCGTGTCCACGTCGAGGTCCTCGTCGTGGAAGGCCCGCGCCGTGTCGCCATCGAAAGCCAGCTCGAACTGCTTGGGCCAGTTGAGCGCCGCCCGCGCCCGCGACATGTCGTCGTCCCACGCCCGCGCGCCCTGGATGCCCCGGGCGATGTCCCCCGCGTGGGCGGCGATCTTGTAGGCGATGCAGCCCTCGCGCACGTCCTGCGCCTTCGGCAGGCCCACGTGCTCCTTCGGCGTCACGTAGCAGAGCATGGCGGCGCCGGCCCGCGCCGCCTCGGTGGCGCCGATGCAGCTGGTGATGTGGTCGTAGCCCGGGAAGACGTCGGTGACCAGCGGCCCGAGGACGTAGAACGGCGCGTCGTCGCAGACCTTCTGCTGGATCTGCATGTTCCAGGCGATCTCGTGCAGCGGCACGTGCCCGGGCCCTTCCACCATCACCTGCACGCCGAGCGCCCGGGCGCGCTGCACGAGCTCGCCCAGGACCTCGAGCTCGGCGATCTGGGCGGCGTCGCCGGCGTCGTGGGTACAGCCGGGGCGCACGCCGTCGCCGAGCGAGTAGGTGACGTCGTACTCCCGCATGATGGCGGAGATCTCGTCGAACATCTCGTACATGGGGTTCTGCTTGCCGTGGTGGATCATCCACTTGGCGAGGAGCGAGCCGCCGCGGGAGACGAGGCCCGTGACCCGGCGCGAGATGAGGTACAGGTGCTGCTTGAGCACACCCGCGTGGATGGTGAAGTAGTCCACCCCTTGCCGGGCCTGGGCTTCCACCGTGTCCAGGATGTCGTCGTAGGTGAGGTCCTCGAGGCGTTTGTTCACGATCATCGAGTAAATGGGCACCGTGCCGATGGGCACGGTGCTGTGATCGATGATCGCCTGGCGGCAGGCATCGAGGTCGCCGCCGGTGGAGAGGTCCATCACCGTGTCGGCGCCGAACTTCTGCGCCCAGCGCAGTTTCTCCACCTCTTCACCGGTGCTGCTCGTGACCGGCGAGGCGCCGATGTTGGCGTTGATCTTGGTCGTGATCATGCGGCCGATGCCGATGGGGTCGAGCCGCTTGGGAGCGCGCTGCCCCACCATGAAACCGGGTGTGGCGAGCTCGGCGGCCCGCTGCGACACCGTCTGATTGACCCAGAAGCGAGCCTCCTCCGCAGCGCCGGGATGACCCAGGCCCGTTTCCGGATAGGCCAAACCGTGAAAGGGCAGCTCCTCCGCCCCGGGCCGAGGCGCTCCGTCGCTCGTTGCGGGTCGCGGCTCGGAGCCGCCGGACCCTGCCAGGTGCCTCACGTTGGCGGGAATCACCAGGCGTCCCCGGGCCACTTCGTCGCGAATGAACTCTGGCGTCACGTTCTCGCGCAGCGCGACGCGGCGCATTTCCGCCGTCACCTTGCCCTGCCGGGCGGCTTCGAGCTGCGTCATGTCCCACTCCTCCTGTCTCGCGGCCAACAAAAAAGGCCGCCTCGGGAGAGCGGCCGAGCGTTCCTGGATCGGGCCCGAGCCCGAAGAAAGTCCGTGCGGTCCGCTTCCCTACGCCGGTACGAACCGGTTCAGGTTCCAGGGGTATTGTCTCAGCCCGCGCTCCGGGCACCCCCAGCGAACGGCGCCATTCTAGCAGCCTTCCGCGCCGGCACAAGGCCCCCCAAGACGCCTCGGGAAAGCTACGGACAAACCGCTTCTCGCGCCGAGATGCGCTGCGAACGACAATGAAATCCTGAGGCGCATGAAAGTGATCTGCTGGGCTCAATCACCTTGACAGCCCCGACCCTCCTTGCGCCTAATGGGTTCGATTCTCCATCGAGCCGGATCCTGGGTGCTGCGTGCCGGGCAGCAGTTACAGGAGAGTTCACGTCGTGCGTGCCTCGAAAGTGCATGCACCCGCATTCTCTTTCGCCGTCGCCTCACGACGGTCGAACCGCCACCACGCCCTCTCGCTTGTCATTCCATCAGCGCCGGAGGTTCGGACCATGTCCCTCGGGGCAAGAATCCCTGCCATGGCAATCGCCGCCTTCCTATTGCTCTCGGGTTCTTGGTCGGGCGCCGAGCCGATCGCGCATCCTCACGTGCAAGACGAGATCATCATCAAGTTCGCGCCGACGGCCACACAGGCGGAGAAGAACGCCATCCTCGGCGACCTGGGGGCGACGAAGCTCAAGGACCTGAAGCGCATGAATGCGGCGAGCCACCGGCTGCACGGCCTCACCGTGGAGCAGGCGGTGCAGCGCTACAAGAACAGCGCCAAGATCGAGTACATCGAGCCCAACTACATCCGGCAGGTGGAGGAGATCCCGAACGACCCGCAGTTCTCCGGCCTCTGGGGGCTCCTGAACACCGGGCAGACCGGCGGCCGGCCGGACGCGGACATCGACGCCGAGATGGCCTGGGACGTGTTCACCGGCTCGGAGAACGTGGTGGTCGGGATCATCGATACCGGGGCGGATTTCAACCATCCGGACCTGGCGGCGAACATCTACACCAACCCCGGCGAGACCCCGGGCAACGGCATCGACGACGACGGCAACGGGTACATCGACGACGTCCGCGGCTGGGACTTCGCCAACAACGACAACAGTCCCATGGACGACAACGGCCACGGCACCCACACGGCCGGCACGGTCGGCGCGGTCGGCGACAACGGCATCGGCGTCGTCGGGGTGAACTGGCGGGTCAGGATCATGCCGCTCAAGGCCTTCAATGCGGGCGGCGGGGCCACCGATGTCGATCTGATCGAGGCCATCCAGTACAGCACCATGATGGGCGTGCGTCTCACCAGCAACAGCTGGGGTGGCGGTCCGTTTTCGGCCGCCATGTTCCAGGCCATCTCGGCAGCGAACGCCGCTGGCATCCTCTTCGTCGCCGCCGCCGGCAACTCCGGCTCCGACAACGACGCGTTCCCCCACTACCCGTCAGGTTACGACTTGCCGAACGTCGTTTCCGTCGCCGCCACGGATCACAACGACGCCCTCGCCGGCTTCTCCAGCTACGGGGCGACGACAGTAGATCTCGGCGCGCCCGGCGTGGACATCCTGAGCACCCTCCCGGGAAACAGCTACGGGCACTTTAGCGGCACCTCCATGGCCACGCCCCACGTCTCGGGAGTGCTGGCGCTCATCTGCGGGCGCTTTCCCGGTATCGGCGCGCCGCAGGCCAAGGCCTTGCTCCTCATCCGCACCGACCCGGTGCCGGGTCTCGCCGGCAGAGTCCTGACCGGTGGACGGCTCAACGCCTTCGGGGCGATCGCGGAACCCGACAGCACTCCGCCCGGCCCCGTCTCCGACCTGGCGGTGGGGCAAGCGGGCTCGAACTGGCTGGTGCTGCATTGGAGCGCGACGGGGGACGATGGCACGAGCGGCACCGCGAGCCGCTACGAGCTGCGTTACGCCACCTTCCCCATCACCGCTGCTAACTTCGACACCGCGACGCCGGCGAGCGGCGAACCGGACCCGGGTCCTCCAGGAACGGCGGAGGAGATGCAGGTGCGGGGCCTCGCTTTCAATACCCCCTACTACTTCGCGGTCAAAGTTCTCGACGAGTTCGGCAACCCTTCGGAGATCTCGAACGTCGTCTCCGGAACCACCCTCGGGCCCCCGGAGATCGACGTCCAGCCCACGGCGCTCGCCGAGGCCCTGCTCACCGGCGCGTCCTCGACGCAGAGGCTCACGCTCCACAACCTCGGGGAAGGAACGCTCGATTTCGTCATCCCGAATCCGGCCCTCGTCACCTCCCCCGTGGCGATCCAGCAGTCCTTGGTTCTCGGCAAAGACGAGGTCGACCCGCGGGCGGGCGCCCCGATTCTCGCCGGCTCCGGCGGCCCGGATGGCTTCGGCTACCGCTGGGTGGACAGCGACGAGCCGGGTGGACCGGGCTTCGCCTGGGCGGACATCTCCGCCACCGGGAGCGTGGCGCTTTCGTCGGGCGACGACGTCGCGGCCGGTCCCTTCCCCATCGGCTTCTCGTTCCCGTTCTACGGTGGCGAGTTCACCGAATTCTTCGTCACCTCGAACGGCATCATCAGCCTGTCCGAAGCGAACGCCTCCTTTGGCAACCAACCCTTGCCGACACCCGGGGCTCCGGCGCACCTCATCGCCGCGTTCTGGGATGACCTGATCCTGAGCCCCGGGACGGTCTACTGGCGGAACGACGGCTCACACCTCATCGTGCAGTGGCAAAGTGTCCAGCACTATGGGAGCGGCGGCCCTTACA